>ERZ1090865.670-NODE-670-length-18901-cov-6.023772_pt1 | contig 18901 bp, 16 predicted proteins | sample MGYA00478478_ERZ1090865 | MGnify/ENA primary metagenome ERZ1090865 (study PRJEB33644, sample SAMEA5815715) | chicken gut metagenome | biome: Chicken; feature: Gastrointestinal Tract; material: Caecum | place: Ireland | collected 2019-01-01 | study: A study of the... | reverse complement strand
CTTCGGCAACAGCTCCCCTGCCGACGATATATTCAAACGACTGCGCAGAAACGCCTTCGCCGACATAATCGACAATGCACTTTGCAAGCGGATGATTGGAGTTTTTTTCTATACCGCAGGCTATATTCAGCATTCTCTGCCTGTCAGTACCGAATGTGACTACATCAGTTACCCTCGGCTTGCCCTCGGTGAGCGTGGCTGTCTTGTCGAGGAGCACGGCATTCACGTCACACACCTTCTGAAGGCTCTCGGCATCCTTATACAGTATGCCGAGCGAAGCCGCCTTGCCCGTAGCAGTCATTATCGCCACGGGAGTGGCAAGGCCGAGCGCGCACGGGCAGGACACCACTAGCACGCTTATGGCGTACGTCACGCAATGTTCAGGCACGAACGCGCCGTCGATTATCAGCCATACGGCAAAGGTTATGAGCGCTATCGCCACAACTACGGGCACAAACACTCCCGCCACTTTATCGGCAAACTTTTGGATGGGCGGCTTTGACGCTCCGGCTTCGCGCACCATCTTAACTATCTTGGAGAGAGTAGTGTCCGCTCCTATCTTCTGAGCGCACATCTTTATAACGCCGCTCTTGTTGAGCGCAGCCGACGTCACCGCGTCGCCTACCGTGACCTCTACGGGCAGACTCTCGCCCGTTATGGCCGATTTATCAACAAAGGTGCTTCCCTCGGTTATAACGCCGTCAACCGGGATATATTCTCCCTGCTTTACAATGACGATATCGCCGACAGACACCTGAGATACAGGAACTTCGACCTGCTCACCGTTTACTTCTTTTGTAACCCTGTCGGGCGCAAGTTTTAAAAGCTTTTCTATCTCACTGCCCGTACGGCGCTTCGACTTTTCTTCCAGCCACTTGCCGACAGTCACAAGCGTAAGTATGGTGCCCGCCGACTCAAAGTACAGATTCATCGCATAGCCGTGCGCCGTCTCTGAATGGGGATCGATAAATATAAGTATCATCAACACGAATGAATACACAAACGACACACCCGCACCCAAAGACACGAGCGTATCCATATTGGGTACTTTTTTAAACAGCGCCTTGGTTCCGCTGGTGAAGAATTTGAAATTCACACCTATGATTGCGGCCGTTAAAATACATTGATAAAAGGCAAACCACTGCGGGTTGACCGAAGGGTCCATAAGGCCCAGCGGAAGGCCGGCCATGTGGCCCATAGACACGACTAACAGCGGAATTAGTATGCACAGCGAAATTATAAACCTTATGAACAGTTTTCTGTCCTGACGGTCCTCCTTTCCCTGCGGCTGTTCTCCCTCGCGGTACACTCCGTACCCGAGTTCCTTGACCGCGTTGAATATATCCTGTTCGGAGACGGTTGTTTCATCAAAATCGACGGTCATACGCTTGCCCATAAGGCTGACATCGACCGAACTTACACCCTCCATCTTCCCGACCACTCTCTCTATGCCCGACGAACACGCCGAGCACGTCATGCCCGTGACAGCATAAGTATTTTTCACATTGACCTCTTTTGCCGCGCACTGGCTGTCTGCGGCGCGGCGTTAATTCCTACTTTTTTTATATGATTTAATTATAGCCGTATAATGCCTGATTGTCAACATTTTAACGCTAAATTGATTGCACAAGACAGAAAAAGAGCTCTGCGCCAATCGCAGAGCTCTTTATAAAGGCAATATTGGCCTTACTTATTCTTTTCAGCGTTTGCAAGAATATCGGCAAGTGAAGTAGAAACGGAAGCACCTTCGCTCCAGCTGCTCATCTCGCCGTCGTCCCTTCTGGGAGCCCTGCGCCTTGCAGGCCTCTCTTCACCGTCTTCACGGGGAGCACGGGGTTTGCGCTCGGCTTCGGGAAGAAGCGCCTTTATGGAGAGATTCATCTTCTTTGCGGCGGTATCGAGAGCCATGATCTTTGCGTCAACCTCGTCGCCTACGTTCAGAACACTTGCGGGAGTCTCGATCCTCTCATGACTTATCTGAGAAACGTGAACGAGACCGTCGATTCCCTTCTCAACCTCTACAAATGCTCCGAAAGGAACGATTCTAACAACCTTTCCGTGAACAACGTCGCCTACAGCATACTTTTCAGCTGCAAGATCCCAAGGCTGGGGCTGGAGCTGCTTGTAGCCTACAGAAACTTTCTTGTTCTCTTTATCTACCTTCAAAACAAGGAAGTTATACGTCTTGCCTATCTCTAAAACGTCGGTAACGTTGTCGATACCAGTCCATGAAAGATCGGAGATGTGGGCAAGGCAGTCGAAACCGTTCACAGACACGAAAGCACCGAAATCTGTTACCCTTTCAACTTTTCCTTCAACGGTATCGCCGACATTGATAGAGGCAAAGAAAGCCTCTTCCTTTGCGGCCTTTGCAGCCTCGCGTGCGTCCTTCTCTTCCTGAAGTATAACTCTCTGAGAAGCGATTATCTCCTTCCTTCTGCTATCCTTCTTGATCTCCAAAGCGCGGAGCCTCAAGGTTTTACCCTCGTATTTGGAGAGATCCTTTACATAGCCGGGACGAATCTCTTTTGCGGGAACAAACACCTGATATGTGCCCATATTTCCAACAAGGCCACCCTTGTTATACCCTGTGCAGGTAATGGAGAACTCCTTTCCTGCGGCAATCTCTGCACTGAGCGCTTCCTCTTCCTGAAGAAGCTTTATCATCTTCTGCGAGAGCTTCAAAGAGGGACGAAGTTCAACGACGAGCAAATCGATCTGTTCGCCGACTTTACCTGCATAATCGGCAGCGCTATACACATCACAGTCGAGCTCCTCCTTGGGAAGCAATATCTCCGACTTGGAGAAAGGAAGCAGGATTTTTATGCCATCATCCGTAGCTTCCGATATGGTGGCCTTAACTATCTGCCCCTTTTTGAACTTCGACTCGCTGTCGATCTTGGCAACTACAGCATCCATAGGATTTAAAGGAGTTTCCTCCTTTGCCTCTTCCTTTGCGGGTGCCTCTTCAACAACCGCTTTCTCTTCGGCGGGTGCCGTATCTGACGAAACTTCGGAAACAGCTTCAGCCGCTTCGGCTACAACTTTTTCTTCTTCGGCAGACTCGGTTGCCTTAACTTCTGTGCTAACTTCTTCCATCTTTAAAAGAACCTCCCGGGTTTGGGCATCCGGGGTTGATGCCCCTGAAACGATACCTACATTTGAAAAATTTTTTAATTTGGCGTAATCGAAATCGTCGGCGTTTGCCAGCCTGAATACGTTTGCGCACTTCTTTGAAGCTACCTCGAACAGCTTGTTTGTGTTACTGCTGTTGAGTCCGCCTATAACAAGTACTGCATCACATTCGGCGGCAATCTTCTCTGCCTCCGCTTGACGTCCTATAGTAGTATAACAAATAGTTTTAAAAACGGCAACTGTTTTTTCACGCTGTTTTTTTATATTTTCTATTATTTTTTCAAATTTCTCCACCGAAAAGGTGGTCTGGCACACAACGCTAACGTCTTTCCCGTCAAAGTCGGGCAATTCCGCATTCTCGGAATTTATTACGTAAGCGGAGTTATCACACCAGCCCAGAAGCCCCTTAACTTCCGGATGAGCCGCCTCTCCTATAATGACGATTGTTTTTCCCAGCGCGTACTGTTCGCTGACAATGCGCTGCGTCTTTCTTACAAATTCACAAGTGCAGTCCAGGATCTTTATGCCGCGCCGCGCACATTCGCCGTAATAACATTCCGGCACGCCGTGCGAACGAAATATGACCGTGGCGCCGTCGGGCACCTCTTCGAGCGACTCAACCGACTTAACTCCGCGTTTTTCTATGCTTTCTATCACCTCTTTGTTATGGATGATCTCGCCTAGAACATAGGTGTCGCGACCGTCCGCACCCATCGCAGTATCTACCGCGCGGCGCACCCCAGAACAAAAACCGCTGTTTTTCGCAAGAATGACATTCATTTCTCGGACCTGTCTGATTTTTTCTGTTTCTTTGCCGCTTTGGACGCTCTTTCCGCTGCCTGAGAGGCGAGAAAATCCGTGCGCGTTTTGACCATTATATCTCTCACGCGCTTTTCGCACTCGGCTATTTCCTCTTCTGTAAGCTTTTTGCCGTAATATTCGGGAAATTCGATAGGCGCGCCGTAGAACACGTGCGACTTTCTGAACAGGCGGGGTTTGCCCGACTGCACTATGGGAACAATAGGCGTTCTTGTCTTAATTGCAATGGCGGCAAAACCTCCCTTAAAAGGAAGCATGTCGACATTATCCTTGTTTCTCGTTCCTTCGGGATAGATGAGAATATTTTCACCGCTCTTTAAGTATTTCATAGACTGCATGATCGCCTTTACGTCGGTACCTGACCCGTCGCGGCTAACGGGTATGCACCTGCATTTGTTGCAGAACCAATGCAGAAAGCCGTTCTCCCACAACTCGGTTTTAGCCATGAAGTGCACAGGCTTTTTCATTGCTGCACAAGGGTACATCACATCCACCATTCTGAAATGGTTGCATAAAAGAACATACGGCCTGTCTTCATACTTTTCCACGGCGTCGTGCCGAACATACGGATAAAAAACCCTGAGTACCTTTTCCGCAAAACGCAAAAAAGCAAACCAGCGGGCATACGCCCTGTCGGCGCGCTGTTTTTTCTTGACTTCTTTAGCTTTTTCCCTGTTAATATCGTTAGGTTGATTTTCCATCAGATCTTTTCCTGTATCTTATTCTTAATGAACTCTACCGTCTGCTCGGGCGTGAGCGCCGAGGTATCCACAATTACGGCGTCATCGGCGCACTTTAAGGGAGCTATCTCCCTTTCGCTGTCGCGCTTGTCGCGCTCGCGGATATCTTTTACTATATTCTCGTAAGAAACGCTGTACCCCTTGGCTCTGTCTTCGGCAAAACGGCGCATTGCACGGACTTCCACAGAAGCTGTGATATAGAATTTGTGCTCGGCGTTAGGAAGCACGTTTGTGCCTATATCCCGCCCGTCCATTACGCACGACATTGTAGCCGCTATCCTGCGCTGCATCTCCACCATCTTGCGCCGTACACAGCCGTAGGCCGAAACCTTTGAAGCAAGCTGAGATATCTCGGGACGGCGTATATCCTCAGAGACGTCCCTTCCGTCGAGCTCGGTGAGCTGCCTGCCGTCAGAATACTCTATTCTGAGGTCGATATTATCGATAACCCGCTTTACCGACTTTTCATCCGAAAGATCTGCGCCGGCGTTTACGCACGCAAGAGCGCAGGCGCGATACATTGCGCCTGTGTCAAGATACAAAATATTCAGCTCTCTGGCAAGGTTCTTGGCTGCGGTGGTTTTTCCGCTGCCCGCAGGGCCGTCGAGCGCTATAACAAGTTTTTTTGTTATGTCGCGGCGCAGGTTTTCAGCACCGCGCAAATACACATGGCCGGCCCTGCCCGCTATCTCCGCGAGGATCATAACGCGTATACACAACTTAAGCGAACCGGAAATGGGCGGCTCGAGCGAGGAAAAGAGCGGACAATCGGAAAATCCTGCCTCCCTTGCAGCCTTGGCGGGATAAAACGACGTAATGTCGCCCGTGCTTGAAAACATTATACATACGATGTTTTCAGCCGAAAGGCCGTTTACATTTTTAATTTCCGTTAAAAGTTCCTTAACAGCTTCCCTTATATCATCGGGAGTATCGGCGGCCACAGTGGTCGCCCCGCGTATGGCTATCATATTTTACTCGTTCCCTCCGCATTAAATTCAAGATAAAATTCAAATTCAGATTACAATAAAAGCTATATCGCGCACACACGCATCACGCCTTCGCCGCGGCGCGCCCCGCCGCATAGCCGGTCGAAAAGGCTATCTGCAGGTTAAAGCCGCCCGTAAATGCATCGCAGTCGAGCACCTCGCCGCAAAAATACAATCCACTTGCAAGTTTGCTCTCCATTGTCTTCGGGTTGATCTCTTTAAGAGCTACTCCTCCGCTCGTAATTACAGCCTCTTCAAAACCGCGCAGCGACAAAAAGAGCATATCAAAATTTTTGATATTTGTCAACAACGCCGCACGCTCTGCTTTAGTAACGGAATTCACCTTCTTCCACGCAGCGATACCGCATCGTGCAAGAAGCGGCTCTATGAGCGAAGCTGGCAACAGCGCCTTCAGACAGTTGGATAAATCCTTGTTCTTGTCCCCCTCGAAATCGCGCAACAGGCGCCTGTCGAGCTGCTCGTCGTCAAGCGCGGGCTTAAAATCGAGGACAAGTCTGACGTTTTCTGTCCGCTCGCGGTTTATAAGCGCGCTCGCCGTGAGGATGAGCGGCCCAGAGGCGCCGAAATGCGTGAACTGCATCTCGCCGAACAGCTCACTCGCAAGTTTGCCTCCGACATACACCTTTAAAGCGACGTTTCTGAGGGAGAGCCCCTGCATGCCCCTAAAGTAGTCGCCACTTAAATTAACCCCGCAAAGCGATGGCACGGGCGGAACTATGCTGTGACCAGCTTGTTCGGCAAACCTGTATCCGTCTCCGGTAGAGCCCGTGGAAGGATAGCTCTTGCCGCCCGTGCAGACTATCACCCTATCGAACAAAAGCTCGCCGTTTTGCGTGATTATGCCACGCATAGTACTATTTAAAATACTCAAATTTAAAATTTCGCTGTTAAAACATATATCTACGCCCGCATTTCTGCAGTAATTTTCGAGGCACTTCGTGACATCGCTCGCCTTGTCGGAAGCGGGAAAAACTCTGTTGCCGCGCTCTGTCTTTAACTTTAATCCTCCGCTTTCAAGAAAGTCCATCAAAGAGCGCGGAGGAAATGAATATACAGCGCCCGTTAAAAATTTGCTGCCGCGGACGACGTGCGTAAGGTACTCCTGCGCCCCGCAGTCATTGGTGACGTTGCATCTTCCCTTACCCGTTATATATATCTTTTTGCCGCACTTTTCATTCTTTTCGAACAGCGTGACCTGCGCTCCGCCTTCGGCCGCCGTATAAGCGGCCATCAGACCCGCGGCGCCTCCGCCTATCACCGCAACTTTCATCTTAACCTTAAAAAGCGGGAACGCGTTCTGCGCTCCCGCCGCATAATATTATATTTTATACGGGATAGACCCCGTCAGAATTTTTCGCCATGTCATCATCGACACCTGTCTCGCGTGCCTTGCGCCATTTGAAGAAGTTTGTTGCCACCTCGGGGAAGAGGGCATAACTTAATACATCCTCCTCTTTCTGATAATAACCGTAACTCTTAACCTCTTCAGTAAGGCGCTGCAACTCGCCGCTCAAAAGATCAGCAGGCCTGCATGTTATAGCCTCTTCGCCGTGCGCCGTGCACAACTTTAATACCTCCGGCGAAACCTCTCCCGGCACCTTGCCGTATTTGCCGAGTATCAGATCTTTATACTGCGCAGTGAGCGTCTTATATCTTCCCGCAAGCACGTTCCACACTGCCTGCGTGCCAACTATCTGGCTGGAGGGCGTGACAAGCGGAGGATAGCCGCAATCCTTCCTTACGACGGGAACTTCGGAAAGACATTCCATGAGTTTATCTTCCTTACCTGCAGCTTTGAGCTGGCTTATAAGGTTGGAAAGCATTCCGCCGGGGACCTGATACAGGAGGGTATTGATGTCCACCTTCCTCACCCTTGCAGAGAGAAAGCCGTCCTTTTCAAGTCTTGCAGCAACCTTATTGAAGTGATTTACTATGGGCAGCAACTTATTTATATCTATACCCGTATCATAAGGCGTGCCCTTTAAAGTTGCCACAAGCGGCTCGGTTGCGGGATTTGAAGTACCATTCCCTAGAGGCGAAAGCGCACAGTCAACAATGTCGGCGCCTGCCTGTATGGCCATAAGATTTATCATATCGCCTGTGCCGGTCGTATTGTGCGTGTGAACGTGCACCTTTGTCTCCGGCCGCAGTTCCTCTTTTATCTCTTTTACAACCTCGTACGCCGTAAAAGGAAGCAAAAGATTGGCCATATCCTTTATGCAGATATTATCTGCACCCATATCCTCGAGCGTCTTTGCAAGTTTTACAAAATACTCGGTGGTGTGCACTGGACTGGTCGTATATGATATCGCAGCTTCACACACGCACCTGCCCGCGCCGTATTTCTTTATAGCCTTCATGGAAGTTTCGAGATTGCGAACATCGTTGAGCGCGTCGAATACCCTGATTACTCCCACACCGTTCTCTATCGCCTTTTCAATAAATTTTTCGACCACATCGTCGGCGTAGTGACGATATCCCAAGAGATTCTGCCCGCGGAGCAACATCTGTATAGGCGTCTTTTTAAGATATTTCTTTAAATTCTTAAGCCTATCCCACGGATCCTCACACAGAAATCTGAGACAGGTATCGAACGTCGCCCCTCCCCACGCCTCGAGCGAATAATAGCCTATCTCGTCAAGCTGAGAAAGCACAGGCTCCATTTCGTCCCAGCGCATGCGCGTTGCCGCAAGCGACTGATGCGCATCGCGAAGTATTGTATCAGTTATCATCACTTTATGCGTAACTTTGGTTTTATCAGACATATAAACACCCCTTAAGCTGCGGCTGTTGCCGCACTATGACTGTATGCATACACAAAAATTACTGAGTTATGGGCATTGACATCAGGCAACAGCGCCCACCGCTTCCAAAGCTGCGGAAACCGTACCGACGTCGGCAAATGCAGTGAAGCACGCAAGCAGGAAACCCGCCGCAATAGCCGAAGCTATTACGCCCGCCACATTGGGGCCCATGGCATGCATCAGAAGATGGTTCTGAGGATCGTACTCGCGCCCGACGTCCTCCGATATTCGCGCCGCCATAGGAACGGCCGAAACGCCCGCCGAACCGATGAGAGGGTTGATCTTGCCTTTTGTGAGCTTGCACATGAGCTTTGCTATAAGAAGGCCGCCGATAGTGCCGAATACGAACGACAGAAGGCCGAGGCCTATAATTTCGAGAGTTGAAAGGGCCAGGAACATCTCACCCGTGGCTTTACAGCCGACAGAGATTCCGAGGAAAACAGTGATCGTGTTCATCAAGCCGTTCTGAACCTGCGAGGACAGTCTCTCGACAACGCCCGACTCCCTGAAAAGATTGCCCAGCATGAGCATGCCAAGAAGGGCTATCGCCGAGGGCAGAATAATACCGACGACAAGCGTAACTATAAGCGGGAACAGTACCTTTTCGAGCTTGGATACCGTGCGGAGCTGCTCCATCTTTATCACGCGTTCTTTTTTGGTGGTCAGAAGGCGCATGAGCGGCTTCTGTATTATTGGTATGAGCGCCATATACGAATAGGCCGCAATGGCTATCGCCGGCAGATACGACTCTGAAAGTATCTTTGTTACGTATATCGCCGTGGGGCCGTCGGCGCCGCCTATCATAGCTATCGCCGCAGCCGCCGCTACAGAGAAGCCGAGAAGTATCGCCAGCACGAACGCTATGAATATGCCGAGCTGTGCACCCGCGCCGATGAGCATGCTCTTGGGATTGGCAATGAGCGGGCCGAAGTCGGTCATAGCGCCTATGCCGAGGAATATCAGCGGCGGGTATATAACTTTATCCACGCCGAAATAGAGATACCACAAGAGCCCTCTGTTCTCAACATCGTCATACGCATTGCTGATGATCTCACCTGTTTCAGGATCGGTGGGATATGTGCCCCAGAGCTGCTCGGAAGCGCCGGGAATGTTTATGAGAAACATGCCGAAGGCTATGGGCAGCAGCAGAAGCGGCTCAAACTTTCTCACGATAGCGAGGTACATCAGAACAAATGATATCAGCAACATGACGTAATTCTGCCAGTCGCCGTTCATGAACCCCATCTGCTCGTAGAGCCCGGAGAATATCCCGCCGATATCCACCGCAAGTAAACTATGCATCTGTTTACCTCCGCCTTAGCTTATGACTGCAAGAACAGTACCCGTCTCAACGTTTGCTCCCTTTATCACGGCAAACGTAACCGTACCGTCGCACGGGGCGGTGATATCGTTGTCCATCTTCATAGCCTCCATGACTATGACGGGCTGATTCTTTTTAACTTTGGCACCGTTTTCCACAAGCAGATTTTTAATTATACCGGGAAAAGGCGAAAGCACTTTTTCACCCTCGGGTACGGCCGCCGGTGCGGCGGGTTTTACGGATTCGGACGCCGTTTGGGCCGTCTGCACGGGAGCGGGAGTAACGCCGCTCTCCACCTCTTCAACGCCTACGGAATAGCTCTTTCCGTCTATGGTAACGATAAAATTTCGCATAATTTTCCCCTCCTTTATAACCTCTTAATTTTTCTGACGACAAAGTCGCACTGAGGTTTTTCTTTACTGTAATAAACCATGATCGCGGCAACTATTGCCGCCTTTACCTCGTCGGGCACATCTGCATCGGCTGTCGCTTCACCATCCTGAGGCACAGCCGAGGCCTTGTTTTTACCAACCGAAAGTTTGGCTTTTTCAATCTTTTTTATTATGAAACCCACGAGATAGAGTATAGCAATAAGCAAAGCAATTCCGACAAACACAACCGCTATGCCTATGAGAGCATATATAAGACTCTCCGCCGCGTTTTCAAAATAATAACTGCCGTTTTCACCCTGAACAATATCTAAAAGCGCGCTGTTCATCGTTCACCTCACGGAAGCAGCGTCTGCAGACATGCAACAATATACTGCTTGGCAAACGCAGGTTCTATAATGTTGTCGATATAACCGTTCCTGGCCGCATTGACAGGGTCGGAAGTTTCTTCGGAATAACGCTTCTCAAGCATCTCTTTCCCAACATTTTCTCCGGCAAATTCTATCTCCGCGCCCTGAACGCCGTCAAATAGCGCGACTTTTGCAGTTGCAAACGCGAACGTATAGTCATATCCCATACTCTTGGCGGCAAACAACGTGTAACCGAGTCCGACCGCCTTACCGCTTATGACGGAAACCTTCTTGTCGCAACAGTCGAGCACATTGATAAGTTCAGCTATCTCCTTTAAAACAAGACTGTCGTGCGTGGCGATATCGGGTCGCAGTCCGGCGCAATTTACAAAGAATACAAGCGGAAGTTCGCGGCAACAGGCAAGCTCGGCAAAATCTTTAATTTTTCTTACTTTCGCCGCGTCAAGCAGAACCCCGTCACCGCCGAATATGATCGCAGCACAGGAAATCCCACCCATTCTGCCAAGAACGCACTTTACTTCAGGCGAATATAACGAACCCACCTCGACTAAACTGCCGCCGTCAAACAATTTTAACAGATTTTCAGCAGAAGGCGTTGAGTTGAGCGCCTCGACAACTGTGTTCATCTCGTCACAATCGACGACTGCGGGAGACACGGCGGAAGTTATAGCAAGTATTTTCTTTCTGACTTCGGAAACCGAGTCAACATTAAAAGCTACAAGATTTGCATTCTTTAATCCGTCAGCCCCGCCAAGCTCCTTTGCGGAAGCGTTTACTCCGCTCTTTGCGGCAAGCACGAGCGGACTGTTTTCAGCAAGCACACTCTTATTCTTTATAAAGAAACTGAAGTCACAGATCGCCGCAAGCGCCGCGATTTGGCCGTACACTTCACCGTCTATAATGCAGAACTGGAGCACGGAACCTTTCAGCTGCGCGGCCTTTAAAAGTACTTCGGCAAGCCCCTCGAGAGCGTTCACCCCCTCGCCTATTCGAACGCCTTTTGAACTCAGCATATAAATTACCGGCGTGTTGCTCTTTTCGGCGCCCGAAAGGCACTTTGCAATTTTTTTACAACCTGCCTCGGAAACGCCTCCGCCGAGAACCTCGCCGTTTTGCGCCACAACACAGAACGGATAGCCGTCGATAGTTATAAACCCCGCGACTACCCCCTCGCCGGCAGCCCCCTCGGGAAACAGTTCGCTCTTTGAGAAGCTGAACGTAGAGAGTTCAACAAAGCTGCCCTCGTCGCACAGCGCGGCGATGTCGGCGCGCACCGACTTCCCCGCCGATTTGACGGCGCTGCGGCGGTCCTGAAGCATCCTGATTTTATCCATATAAACATCTCCCCTCTCGGTAAATATCGCTTTAAAGATATTATAACAGATTAAAATTTCAAAATCAATAAATTGATAATGTTTTACTTAATAAAATTTATTCACACTTTAAGTGCGCTGTTTACAACCGAAAAACAGGAACAATTATATCAGACATAATACTTCGCATAAATAGCAAAAGAAAAAACGGTAAGATCATGCTCACCGCTTTTTGTCTGAATCTGATTTTCTCTTTTTAAATCTGAGACCGAATTTGGTCTTTATAAACCTGTCAATCTGCTCGGAATACTTTATCACAAAATAGAACAGTGCAACCACCGCGGCAATGATAGCCGCCCATATAAGCAGCCCCCACCACGTTGTGAACGGTATTGAATCGAACGACAGTGAGGAAAGCGTTATAGACAGCGCCCGCGTTATGAATATCATCACGATAAAATATGGCCAGGTCATCGATGAGAGGCCTGATATAAAGCAGAGCACGTCATCGGGAAAGAGCGGCAGAAGGAACATTATCGAAAGAATGAGATAGTCCTTTCCCCTTATCTTTTTGAGCCACTTATCGAGATCCTCTTTGCCAACTATCCAGCACACAACACGATAACCAAGCAATCTGCCTATAGCGAAAGCTACGACAGAACCGACAAAGATTCCTATAAAACTGTAGAGAGAGCACCACCACGGACCGAATATAGCAGTACCGGCCATTACGGTGACAGTACTGGGAATGGGAAGAAGCACGACCTGTAAAAACTGAATGAGTATAAACATACATACCGTCACGCCATATCCGCCCGAATTTTCGATAAATTCACGCAGGTCCTCCACGCTCGTCATCTCTTTAATAAAGCCTGTGGCGCTTATAGCAAAGAATACGCCGGAAAAAATGATCAGGCATACAATTACACATACGGCAAGACGGTATAGCGATTTTAAATCCAATATATAGAATATGAGCGACAGAAGCATGACAATAAACATCAGCCCGATCGCAATCGAAATGAGCAATGTGCGGTGATCGTTTATAAACGTTATGCTGTCGCACAACAGCGCAAATACCACCAACGCGCACGCAGCAATGCAACCAACTACCACCGCCGTTGCGTTAAGTATATATATTAAAATGGTGCGGACTGTCGTTTTCTTCATGCTCACCGTCAGATATTCAATACATATTTAGTTATACTATATAACAGTATATTTCGAAAAATTTTGCCTGTCAACGGAATGACCAGTCATATGCGTACAAAATCGCGTGCAACAGTTATTGCCTAAATATATTATATTTTATTTGCCGGATTTTTATAATACTTTCCTCAGGCTTGAAACGTAAACTGCAGTTTATGTTCAACAACCTTCTGTCCGGTAATTTTTTACAGCGTCAGTAGCAAGTTTATCGCAGATATTGTTGTATACATCGTCTGCATGTCCCTTGACTTTATTGAAGTGCACGTTGTGCACCCCGGCAAGCACCATTAGCTCCTGCCATAAATCGGAATTCAGCACGGGTTTACCGTCGGCCTTGCGCCAGCCTGCCCTCTTCCAACCATGCACCCAACCGAGCGTGAAAGCATTGACGATATAGGCCGAATCGCTGTAAATATCGACCTCGCAAGGCTGATTAAGGCACTTAAGTCCCTCGATCACTGCGGTAAGCTCCATTCGGTTGTTTGTAGTTTCGGGCTCTGCGCCCGAAATACGCTTTTCGTGTCCGTTAAACATGAGCACGGCACCATAACCGCCTATCCCCGGATTGCCGGAGCAGGCCCCGTCGGTATATAAAGTTACGCGCTTCATTTATTCAGAGAGTTCCTTCGAACGCCTCGTGCAGGCAGCAACTGCCTCGTCCACTATTCCGCGGAAATTGTTATCTTCCAGCACCTTGACCGCCTCTATAGTAGTACCGCCCTTACTGCACACGCGCTTAATAAGTTCAGGCACGGGCGAATCGCTGTGTTCTACCATTTCTGCCGAACCCATGACAGTCTGAACGGCAAGGATCGTAGCTTCGTTTCTGGTCAGGCCCTGCTTCACGCCGGCATCTATAAGACTGTCGATAAACATAAACACATACGCCGGCCCGCTGCCGCTTATGCCCGTCACGGCGTCCATCTTCTCTTCGCGCACGCTTAAAACGGTACCCATGCAGTTCAGAACACCGCTGATAAATTCTATGTCGTCCTGGCTGGAGTTAAAATCGGTCATATCGACGCCTATGACACCGCTGCCTATCGAGCAAGGAAGGTTGGGCATACAACGGGCAACGCGCGTACCCCTGCCGAGCGCCGCTTTGATCTTATCACGCGTGACGCCAGCCATTATGGATATTACCTTATCGGGAACAGCGCCCTCAAGGCTGTTTACAGCGTCTTCAAAGTTTTGGGGCTTTACCGCAAAAAGCACATACTCGCTGTTCTCAACAAGATATTTGTTATTGGTAGTGCACTTCACTCCAAGCTCGATAACTTTATCCAACGCTTCTTCCGAAACGTCGCTGACGACAACTTTTTTCTCGCGCAAAAATTCAGAGGCGGTCACTCCTTTCAATATTGCGCGGGCCATAAATCCGCATCCGATAACGCCGAGTTTGTATAGTTTTTTCATATTATATCTCCAAAAACAGTTGACTAAAAATAGCTGATATTATATAATTTAATACGTTGTTAAATTTCTTAGGGGAGTGGCTCAACGGTAGAGTAGCGGTCTCCAAAACCGTAGGTTGCGTGTTCGAATCGCGTCTCCCCTGCCAGCACTCAAAAACGCCCGATTTTTGTCCATTTTGGCTTAAATTTGGGCGTTTTTGCTATATTTTATCCTGTATAATACCCCACTATTTTACATTTTGTTACTAAAAAATGTTACTAAATTTTATGCAACAAATGAAGTAACGCTAACAACGCTTATATTTTACCGTTTATACGACGAAAAGTCAAGAAAAGCGCAGGCCTTACTCGGACTGCGCTTTTTCGCTGTTTTTGTGGCTTACGCAAAATTTTCTATCTTCTTGACCTGAGTCTCAATACCCACTTCAGCAAGCTGAATGAACTCCAGCACCTTCTCGCTCCACCCGGCAATGATATTTGTACGGGCGCCGACGAACTGCTGTGTGCCGTAACCCACAAGGTCAACGGCGTGCACCCATAGATTGGGGTTCAGTTGGCTACGGTACTGGCCGGCGAGAGTTTCGCAAGTATTCTTGTACCCATAGTTTATCATATTATCGGAGAACATTAAAAGGCGGTCTGCCTTAATTCGATTTTTAAGCATTTCCAAAAGCGGTAATGCCAAGTTGGTGCCGCCGCCATAAAACGTAACCGACTTTGCCGTCTGAATTATGCCGCCGCGAGAGCTTATCTGGACTTTATGTATTCCAGTATCGAATGCATACACGATTGCATTCTCACAAATATGCGAAGCTATTACGGCAAGCAACCTTGCAATGTCTACACAAAGTATATCGGACTTTGCGCTGATACGGCTCCCCATCGAGCCGCTTGTGTCGATCGCAATGACCGTGGTGCCGCTCAGCTTAGGCAGATTTTCTATTGAGTATTCGAGTGCCGTTTCAAGCACGTCGAGAACCTTTGTCCCCGCATTTGGAAGTTTTGCCACCTCCTGATATGCGGCATAGAAACGGAAAGGCAACTGTTTCGATTTAAGAACCTGTTCCTTGTTTGCCAGCCTCGCGTACACCTTGTCTATGTTGGCAGGCGCGGCGTTGATTATGTTGCGAAGATTACGCAGCATAGCCATATAGCCGAGCTTGTTGCCGTCTATTAAAGCCTCCCACACCTCTTTTGTGTTGCCCTTTGCCGAGAGTTCCGTCTCCCAGCGTTCGGCGACCGGCAGAGTGTCTTCCATAATCTCACGAAAAATTTTACCCTGCTCATCGTTTGCAGGCTTAGCATGGGTGAGCTTGAGCACGTCCTTAAACTTAACGACCTTATCACCACCATTGTATTTGGAAATCTGATACTCACTGAACTTGCCGAGCGCCGCCGCAAGTGCGCGCTTCAAGCCGTTGGCGATAGGCTTGCCATACATATTTAAATAGCAAGCAAGAATCTCCGTAATGTCGTCGGAGCGTTCTACGACGTCGGCAACGACTTCTTTTATGTATTGCTTACTCTCTACCTCATGAGCGATAAGAGCCGTCAGCGCGTGTGACACGCTACGCAGGTGCAGTTCTTTGCGTGCATAGCGCGCCAAGTTAGCAACGAAGTGTGCGTCGGTTTTAATTACGGCGCGGGCAGTCTGTATAAGCTCATTTGAATTATCGCCGTAGTATTTTGCCTCATTAAAGAACGAGGTAAGAACCTGCGTGACGAGCTTTAGCTTATTGCCCATAGCGTAGGCGACGTGACCGCACTTGTTTGTGGTCTTGATTGTGTTCGTGGCGTTAAATTTGCTCATCTCTTACTCCTCCTTGCAAAATTTAACTTTTAATATAGAATAGAAGCGGCTATCGACCTTGGTTTTCAGTCAATAGCCGCCCCCATTCACAAGTACTTCTGTATAGCCAACAGGGATACAAAACATAATTTGCGAGAAAAGCGGCGGCGGTAACGTTTAGCGCTCTACCAACTGAGCTACGACACTTACGCATCGGTTGGATTCGAACCAACGACCTCTCACTTAACAGGTGAAGTAACCGCAGTCTACACTACGCAAAATTATATTTTGCCCTATTGTTTATCATTAGTAAAAAATTCAATGCGAGAATGGGCGATAACAGTACGTTTTAGCGTTCTACCATTGAACTACCTCGCCATAATTGGCGGCGAGGGAAGGGATTCGAACCCCCAGTTCTCGATTTTCAGTCGAAGTAACTGCTCTCTACACTGCGCAATGAAATTTTAGCTTTTGTAAAAAATAATACTGCGAGAATTGTCGGAAACGGATGACTGCGGGATTCGAACCCGCATAAGTTCATTTTCAAGATGAATACATTAACCGTTATGTGAAGTAGCCGTTCCCTGCACTGCGCAATATTAAATTTTTCTGGGCAGGCTATTGAGAGAAAAGGCGCGGACGGGTAACGAGTGCAGATTAAAAGTCTGAAGTAGCCGTCCGCTACACTGCTCAATAGCTTAAGTTGTATAAATATTGTATCATACAAAAATTGCCTTTGCTCGGTCTAAAACACTTTAATTTTGGCAACCTGAAAAAATTTCTGCGACGGATACGCCATAGCATGACGCCAGTTTCTTTAAGTCCTCGATTTTAGGTGTAGCGCGGTCATTTTCATAATCATAGATGACCGCAGGATCCACTCCGCTATGAGCGGCGGCGGACCATATCGAAAGGTTCTTGCGCACTCTAAACTGCCGTAAATGCACAGCGAAAGCCGAGTGCTGAATATTTGTTGTCATATCATATATCGTGCTTTCATTTACCATATTATATAAAAGAGCCTCCTTGATTTTATTTATTGTCGAGATAAAGGCAGGGCGACGGCAACATATAAATTGCCGCCGCCCTTTGATGAGGGAAAAAATGGAAAATAGTGTGAGTTAAGTTAATTCTCGGCGGGGAAGCCGCCGTTAGTCTCAATGCGCTTGCCAAGCACCTTTTTGTAGCGAGACATTGCATCTTTCTGCTCTAAAAGCAAATCGCACTGTTCCTTATCCAATTCTGCGAACTTGTCCGTTTTGGTAAATGCGACAAGCTTTTTCAGCCTTTCCGAAAGCTCTCGGTATTCTTCAAGCATACGCTGTACAAATGGTTCTATCATTTTATTTACTCCTGCTCGAGATATACGGTTACTTTCTGCCCAGACGCCGAAGATACTTCCATTTTGTATGTGTATTCCTTGTCCATTGCTCCTTGGAAGGTTATATTATCTGAACCCCACTTGCGGGCAAGGAGTTTGTTATACCTATAGAGTTCAGGCGTGCAGTTGACCACAAAGTAGCCCTGCTGCTTGTCTATCTCGAACTCGGTTGTATAATCGTCTGACATTGGCAGATATGGCTTGCCGTCTACTCTGTACATAAGTTCGACGATACTGTTGCCTGTTACGCCGTAGGTAGACAAGATTTTGATATCGTAAGTGTCTGTACCAACAACAGCGAAAGTCGCCTTACCTAACGCAGGCAAATGTACAGACAGCGTTGCTGGCGCATTCTCTTCAAAAGATATGGTATTGGAAATATCTTGCTCGATTGCTTCGACAACGGTCAGCTCCGCAACATCCACCACAGTTATATAATTCGTAGTGTCTGTCGGTACGAATCTCCAGCTATATGTATGAGTACCAACCGTCAAGGCTTGTCCTTCTTCCCATGAGATAGTACCGTCAGTACTTCCATCAGCCAACGTTATAGCGGGGAAATCAGACGTAGGATAAATGGTTCTTGAACTATCGATTACAGGTACTACCTTCGGCGACGCCTTTTCAATCGTCAGCGTGGCGGTCATGGCCGCAATAGCGTTATGGTTTACTTCGTCTCCTGTGAAGGATGCTGTTACTGTATATTTGCCCGAATCAACTTTATTGTTGCTTTCATAAGAAACTGATACACCTTCAGGCAAATCGCCATTTATAGTAATCGAATGAGCCTTCCCGTCGTAAGAGACAGTCAAATCTTCCATTGAAACATGGGTCATATCATAGTCGGCTTTAGCAATTATGTAAATGACTTCGCCATTGAAATCTGCCACCCACTTGTAATTTGTCGTGTCTTTCAACATAACAGTGGCCGTGTATTGTCCGGCATTTATAGCGCTTCCGTTAGTTACCGTATAAAGATCTGATGCTGCCACACCGACCTGCTCTTGGCCGTTATATACCAATCCCGTCACAGCAACAGGTATATCGACGGTGATAGGTTCGGGGACAACCTCTTCAGGCGGAGTCTCTGGTTCATCTGTCTCATCATCCTTATATCCTTTTAGACTGGCAGCAAATGCAATTATCTTATACCACAACATTTTTAAGAAATTAAGCAGAGGCGTTGAATCATAAAGAGTGAATGCTTA
>ERZ1090865.669-NODE-669-length-18943-cov-3.459392_pt1 | contig 18943 bp, 18 predicted proteins | sample MGYA00478478_ERZ1090865 | MGnify/ENA primary metagenome ERZ1090865 (study PRJEB33644, sample SAMEA5815715) | chicken gut metagenome | biome: Chicken; feature: Gastrointestinal Tract; material: Caecum | place: Ireland | collected 2019-01-01 | study: A study of the... | reverse complement strand
TCTTAGAAAGGTTCGCCCCGCTTTGACTCCCGAAGCCAGGGAAAATCAGTTGATATCTTTAGCCGTGGATCTGGCCGAAAAACAACTGATGGAAGGGACCGCCTCGTCGCAGGTAATTACTCATTATTTAAAATTAGGTTCTACAAAAGAGCGGATTGAAAAAGAGATACTGAAGGAACAGAAGAAATTGATAGAAGCAAAGACAGAATCTTTACAATCTGCAAAAAGGATAGAAGAACTTTATGCAAATGCACTTAACGCAATGCGAAAATACAGTGGGCAGAATACAGATGAGGAAGATTAGAACTTATTCAAATTTATCAAGATTCGATACATTTCGTGAAAGATACGAATATCTGAGGATTGGCGGGAGCGTCGGAGAAGAAACATTTGGTTTTGATCGATATTTGAACCAATTATTTTATAAATCGAAAGAATGGTTGTCTGTGAGGGATTTTGTGATCGTTCGCGATCATGGTTGCGATCTTGGAATTTTGGATCATGAGATAAGGGAAGAAAGAATTTTGATCCACCATATGAATCCGATTTCGATAGAAGATATTTTAAAACGAACTGAAATTCTTTTGAATCCAGAATATTTAATTACAACGATTTTATCTACGCACAATGCAATTCACTATGGCGATGAGAATTTATTGATTAGCGATCCTGTTGTAAGATTTGAAAATGATACATGTCCGTGGAAGGGCTGAGACGTAAAATCGGTTTTATTGTTTTTTTTCAAAAATCTTTATTTATAGACAAAAATTCGAGTGATTTAGAAAGGGTGGGTGAAGTGGAAGAAAGCATTCTCAATACTATAAAACAAATGCTCGGCGATGATCTAAATCACAATGCTTTTGATTTAGACATTATTGTTAATATTAATTCTTCTCTGTCAGTTTTGCACCAGGTAGGTCTTGGAGGAACTCCTTTTCAAATAACTGGAGAATTGGAGAAGTGGTCGGACTTATTGGGGGAGAGAAACGATATAGAAATGGTTAAAACCTATATTTATCTGAAGGCTAAAATGGTGTTCGATCCGCCCTCCAGTTCTTTTGTTTTGGATTCCATGAATCGGATGGCTCAGGAATATGAATGGCGGATCAATGTTCAGACAGGCGACGCAAATGGAGAAGTAACTGGTAAAACGAGGTGAAAATTTCAAAATGGATAATTACTTACAACACTGGGGCGTAAAAGGAATGAAATGGGGCGTCCGACGATACCAGAATAAAGATGGAACCCTTACGGAAGCGGGGAAGAAAAGATACGATCGCGATATTTCCGATAATGCGGCTCGTAAAAAAGAAAATCGCATCGATACCAGCAAGCCGGATCCGAGAAGATGGGTGAAAGAAGATACGGAGCGTAAAAAAAAGATCGTTGATTCCAGTTCTAATCTGGTTAAACAGGCCAAGCAGATTGAACGGGAGAGCCGTCCAAAACCTGTAAAGAAAAAAATGGATCTGACTAATATGACGGATAAAGAAATGCGGGAACAAATCAATCGTGAATTATTAGAGCGTCAATATAATAATTTGTTTTCTGAGGACTCTGCGCCGTCTATTTCTAAAGGAAGAAAATATGTCTCCAGTATTTTAGACAAGGCTGGTACAGCGCTAGAATTGGCGAGTTCTTCATTAGGGATTGCCTTGGCTATTAAAGAGCTGCGGGGGAGGTAGTCTCTTTGGCATTGTCAAATACAAGAGTTCCCAAATATTACGGCATGTTTCGCGACTTGGTTATTCGAGGAGATATTCCTGTGAACCGGGAAATTGCAATGGAGATGGAGCGGGTTGATGATCTTATTGCTAATCCAGGAATTTATTACGATGATGAAAAAGTAGAAGGATGGATCAAATTTTGTGAAAGCGAACTAACCTTGACTGATGGTTCCGATTTTAATATGTTAGACTCTTTTAAATTATGGGGCGAACAGATCTTTGGATGGTATTATTTTGTAGAGCGGAGTGTGTACGAGCCTAATCGGGACGGTTATGGAGGCCATTATGTCAATAAAAGAATCATAAAGCGGCTTGTAAATAAGCAATATTTGATTGTCGGAAGAGGAGCCGCAAAGTCTTTATATGATACCTGTATTCAATCGTATGGATTGATTGTTGACACATCTACAACGCATCAGGTAACGACAGCTCCTACAATGAAACAGGCCGACGAAGTGATGTCGCCTTTTCGAACCGCGATTACGAGAGCCAGGTGACCTTTATTTCAATTTCTTACAGAGGGATCGTTGAAAACCACGACTGGTCCTAAAGCTAATCGAGTAAAGCTTGCTTCTACTAAAAAAGGAATTGAAAATTTCTTCACAGGATCGTTATTGGAAGTTCGCCCGATGTCGATTGCGAAGCTTCAGGGACTTCGTCCTAAGATATCCACAGTTGATGAATGGCTTTCTGGCGATACCAGAGAAGACGTGGTAGGAGCTTTGGAACAGGGAGCTTCAAAGCTGGACGATTATATCATCGTGGCGACCAGTTCTGAGGGAACAGTTCGAAATGGAGCGGGCGATACAATCAAAATGGAGTTAATGGACATCCTAAAAGGAGAATACATCAATCCTCATGTATCGATATGGTGGTATAAATTGGACTCTATTGATGAAGTTGGAGATCCTGAGATGTGGATTAAGGCGAATCCGAATATTGGGAAAACGGTTAGTTATGAAACTTACCAGTTGGATGTGGAAAGAGCCGAAAAATCACCAGCCGCTCGCAATGATATTTTAGCAAAACGTTTTGGACTTCCCATGGAAGGATATACTTATTTCTTTACATATGAAGAAACGCTTCCTCATAGAAAAAGAGATTTTTGGCAAATGCCATGTTCTATGGGAGCTGATTTATCTCAAGGTGATGATTTCTGTTCTTTCACATTTCTATTCCCACTGTCGAGGGGGGCTTTTGGTGTTAAAACCAAGAATTACATATCAGAATCGACTTTGAAAAAACTCCCCGGGGCTATGAGAATTAAATATGAAGAGTTCATAAATGAAGGTAGTCTGATTGTGCTGGACGGAACTGTTTTAGATATGATGGAGGTTTACGAAAATTTAGACGAGTTTATCAGTCAATCCGGATACGATGTTCGATGTTTTGGATATGATCCATATAATGCAAAAGAATTTGTAGAGCGTTGGGCGAGCGAAAATGGTCCGTTTGGGATTGAAAAAATTATACAGGGGGCTAAGACGGAGTCCGTTCCTTTAGGAGAGTTGAAAAAACTTTCTGAGGAACGGCTTCTTTTATTTGACGAATCTCTTATGACTTTTGCCATGGGGAATTGTATTGTCTCAGAAGACACCAATGGAAATCGAAAATTATTAAAAAAGAGACGGGATGCCAAGATTGATGCTGTCGCCGCAATGATGGATGCGTTTGTTGCTTTTAAATTAAACCGAGAAGCTTTTGAATAAGGAGAATTTCAAAATGGATAATTACTTACAACACTGGGGCGTCAAAGGTATGAAATGGGGTGTCCGACGGTATCAGAATAAAGATGGAACGCTTACAGCAGCGGGGAAGAGGAGAGCGTTTAAAAATGATAGAAAAAAACTAGAAGCTGAACTCTTGAAAACGATATATCCAGAGAAAAAAAAGTATTCCGACGCAGAAAAACTTGCCTCAAGAGTTTTGGCAGGACGTATGTTGGTTAAATTATACGGTCAGGAAACATTGGATAGTCTAAATCGTAGAGAGCTTGTTAAGACTGGGGCACTATTTGTCTCGTCATTATCGTTAGCAACGTTAGCTGCGATTGCGTTTCGTGAGTAGAAAGGGAAAATTTCAAAATGGAGATTTCTATTGGCTCCAGGCTGAAACATGCCTGGAATGCGTTTTTGAATCGGGATCCGACAGGATACTATAGAATTTCAGAAAACGGTTACTCGTATCGACCGGATCGTTTCAGACTCAGCAGAGGAAACGAAAGATCCATCGTTACATCTGTATATAATCGAATAGCGTTGGATTGCTCAGCAATTAGCATACAGCATGTCCGATTGGACGAATCGGGAAGGTTTATAGAAAAAATTGATTCTGGATTAAATAATTGTCTTGGAAGTTCAGCCAATATTGATCAAACAGGTAGGTCTTTTTTACAAGATGTTGTTTTGTCCATGTTAGACGAGGGCTGTGTTGCGATTGTACCGGTGGATACGGATATTGATCCGGAAAATGCTTCTTTTAAGATTGAGAGTATAAGAACCGGAAAAATTTTAGAGTGGTATCCTAGCCATATTCGAGTTCGAGTTTATAATGAGCGAATTGGACGTAAGGAAGATATCGTGCTTCCTAAAAGTGCAGTAGCGATTATTGAGAATCCGTTATACGCTGTCATTAACGAACCAAATTCAACTATGCAGCGTTTAATTCGGAAATTGAATTTGCTGGATATCATTGATGAACAGACTAGTTCTGGAAAGCTAGACCTGATTATTCAGCTTCCATATGTGATTAAAACAGAAACTAGACGTCGGCAGGCTGAAGAAAGGCGTTCGGATATCGAACGTCAGTTGGCCGGTTCCAAATATGGTATTGCATATACAGACGGTACCGAGAGAATCACGCAGTTAAATCGTCCTGTAGAAAATAATCTAATGAACCAGATTGAATATTTAACGAGTATGCTATATAGCCAGTTGGGTATCACTCAGGGAATTTTAGATGGATCAGCAGACGAAAAAACAATGTTGAATTACTATAATCGTACTACTGAACCGATAATTTCAGCCATTGTCGATGAAATGAAAAGAAAATTTTTAAGTAAGACTGCCAGAACCCAACGGCAGTCTATTTTGTTCTTTCGAGATCCATTTAAGCTGGTTCCGGTTGCTGAACTTTCGGAGATAGCAGATAAGTTTACTCGAAATGAGATTATGACATCTAATGAAATTCGTCAGGTTATCGGGATGAAGCCATCGAAAGATCCACGAGCAGATGAACTTCGTAATAAGAATTTGAGCGAACCTGCGAAATCGAATGAGGCGACAGCAGCGATAGAACAAAACAAAATAAACTATGGAAAGGAAAATCAAAATGGAGAGATATGATTTTAGTGGATGGGCGACCAGAAACGATCTTCTCTGTGCTGATGGACGTACGATTCGGAAAGACGCCTTTAAAAATAATGACGGCGAAGTGGTTCCTCTGATTTGGGGACATGACCATACCGATCCAAACCGTGTTTTGGGACATGCATTGTTGGAGAATCGCGATGACGGTGTTTATGCTTATTGCACATTCAATGATTCCGAATCCGGAAAGACCGCAAAAAAACTTGTACAGCACGGCGATGTACGATCCTTGTCAATTTGTGCCAATCAGCTTAAGCAGATTGGAAATGATGTGGTTCATGGTGTAATTCAGGAATTAAGCCTTGTACTTGCCGGAGCAAATCCAGGAGCATTTATCGATTCAGTAATTGCACACAGTGACGATGAAAACGATCGAACAATTATCGGGTTTGATGAAAATATTATGATTTATCATTCCGATGAGAAAGAGAATGAAGAAGATGTGGAAGAAAAAAAGACAGAGAAGACAGTAGAAGATGTATTTAATTCGCTTACCGAAGAACAGAAAACAGTTGTATATGCTTTGGTTGGTGCCGCTCTTGAGGAAGGAGAAACCGACAACGAAGACGATGATTCAGAAGGAGGAAATGAAGATATGAAGCATAATGTATTTGACAACGACCCCAATGAGAAAAACAATGTTTTATCTCATTCCGATCAGGAAGCTATCCTTGCCATGGCTAAATCCAGTACGGTTGGTTCTTTTCAGGCCGCGCTTAATATTTATGCGGAAGATAACAAACTTCAGCATGATGCGGTGAGTGGAGGTTTTATTTCTACTGGCGACGGCAATGTAACAGAACTGTTTCCGGAATACCAGGATGTTCGTCCAGGTGCTCCCGAACTCGTTACGAATGATCAGGGATGGATTTCCAATGTGATGCGCAAGGTTCACAAGAGTCCCATTTCTCGAATTCGGACAAGCCAGGTAGATATTCGCGGTATCGATACTCTTCGGGCTAAGGGATACCAGAAGGGAAAGGAAAAGAAACAGGCCGGCAATTTTAAACTGGTCAGAAGAACAACCGATCCCCAGACGGTTTACGTTAAAAACGCTCTTCATAGAGACGACATCATTGATATTACGGATTTCGATTATGTTCAGTATCTGTATAATATTGATCGGATGATGCTCAACGAAGAGCTTGCGATGGCTATGATGTTAGGGGATGGTCGCGAAGACGGAGATGAAGCTAAGATCGATCCTGTACATATTCGTCCGATTTGGACAGATGATGACTTGTATACGATTCATGCTGATCTTGATATTGCCGCAGCGAAGAAGGAGCTTCAGGGAAGCGGAACTGGAACGAGCTTTGGAGATAATTATATTTACGCAGAAGCCATGATTAATGCGGTTCTGTATGCGAGAGAAAACTATAAAGGTACAGGTACGCCTGATATGTATATTACTCCGCACATGTTAAATGTAATGCTTCTCGCTAGAGATATGAACGGAAGAAGAATTTACGCTTCCAAGTCAGAACTGGCAGCAGCTCTTAATGTTGGAGACATCTATACGGCGGAGCAGTTTGAAAATAAGACTCGCAAGACAGATGACAGTAAGACTAAGAAGCTTCTTGCGTTGATTGTAAATCTTAACGATTATTCTCTCGGTGCGACAAAGGGTGGTCAGATTACTCACTTTACTCAGTTTGACATTGACTTTAACCAGGAGAAATCTCTTCTGGAAACTAGATGTTCCGGAGCTCTGACCAGGGTATATTCTGCAATCGCAATTGAGGAAGATGTTACAGAGTCCCCATAATCACCTTCTCCGTTGAACCCGAAGACGGAGAAGTTAATTTATTCGGGAAAACTGTAAGCTCCTTACAGGAAAATATTGCTGTTAGTGATACTGGTATAACAGGAACTTTAAAATATGTAACGGATTATACCGGATTTAGCAGCAATACTTCCGAACAGTCGGGTAATTACTTAGCCTTGAAGGTTGAAACAGATTCTCCAGATGCTGTCGTTACAGTTGAAATTATTGGCGGAACAAAAGGACCGGTCACATTAGATGAAGACATGAATATTGTTTGCCTTATTAAGAACAAAGATGGTCAGAGCATCAAAGTAACGGTGGAAGATGGGGAAGATACAACATCAAAGACTTATGGGCTTACAGGATTGACATTGGAGACATCTGATGTTGGATAAATAGGAGATAAATTCAAAATGGCAAAATTTTTCGGTAAGATTGGATATGTGATGTCTAGAAATACTGCACCTGGAGTATGGGAAGAAGATGACGTGATAGAAAGGGAATATCGTGGAGATATTTTGAGGAGATCAATCCGTTATCAAACGTCCGACAAAGTGAATGACGATATTAATATATCCAATGAGATTAGTGTCGTGGCAGATGATTTTGCCGATAAGAATTTACATGCTATGAAGTATGTCGTTTTAAAAGGAACAAAATGGAAAATTTCAAGTATCGAGTTACAATATCCAAGGCTAATTCTATCAATCGGAGGCGTATATAATGGCTAACCGACGAGAACTACTTCACAAAAGACTTTGTGACATTCTGCAATGCTCGACAATGGGATTAGAATGTCGCTGTTATTTTCAGCCTCCGGAATCGGTGAAGATGTATTACCCTGCTATCGTATATGGCTTAGATGATATTGAAAGCATCTATGCCGATAACGGGGTTTATTCATCCAAAAGAAAATATTCGATAACCTTGATAGATAGAAATCCGGACACCAATTATATAGAAGAAATACTGAAATTTCCATTGTGCGAATTTGATCGATCATACCAGAAAGACAACTTGAATCATTATGTTTTTAATTTGTTTTTTTAATTTAGGAGGATTTTCGAATGAGTAAACTTGTTTGGGATAAATCGGGCGTACGGTTATATGAAACCGGTGTTGATCATGGAGTTTTGTATCCAATTCAGTCAACGGGAACTTATACAAAAGGATTTGCGTGGAACGGTTTAACTGAGGTAAACTAGCGTCCGTCGGGCGCAGAGCCTACGGCAATCTATGCTGATAATATCAAATATTTAAATCTGATGTCAGCAGAAGACTTCGGCGGAACCATCGAAGCGTATACATATCCGGAAGAATTTAAGGCTTGCGATGGGTCGGCGGAGATTGCGCCTGGTGTATATTCCGGTCAGCAGAGCAGAAGTGTGTTCGGGCTTTCGTATCGGACCTTGATCGGAAACGATGTCGATTCAAACAATCATGGATATAAACTGCATTTGGTATACGGCTGTCTGGCTTCTCCTTCAGAGAAGGGATACAGTACGGTAAATGAAAGTCCGGAAGCCATTACATTTTCCTGGGAATTTAGCACAACCCCCGTAGAGATTACGACGCTTATTGGAGGAAAGGCATTAAAGCCGACGGCGCTTATTACGATTGATTCTACGACGACCGATGCTGAGAAGTTGGCGGATCTGGAAGAAATTCTTTATGGTAAGGATCCGACCGAGCCAGAGGGGTCCGATGGCGTCGAACCGCGCCTTCCACTTCCGGATGAAGTAATTACGCTTCTTACTTCTGCGGATTGAAAAAATTTTTATAATTATTTTTATGAGGATGAGGGTCTCGCGTAATAACGAGACTCTCTTTTTTTAATGAAAGGGGAATTTATTATGCTGAAGAAGACATTCACCTATGTTGATTACAACGGTGTTACTCGTACTGAGGATAAATATTTTAATCTTTCTGAATCGGAAGTTATGGAAATGGAATTATCTACTTCCGGGGGACTTGCCGAGATGATTAAGGGAATCGTGGCCGCTCAGGATGCACCGGCGATTATTAAGATTTTTAAAGATTTAATCTTAAAAGCTTATGGAGAAAAAAGCGCAGACGGAAAAAGATTTATTAAATCCAATGAATTGTCAACCGCTTTTTCACAGACGGAAGCTTATAATCAGCTTTTTATGGAATTGGCTACCAATTCAGACGCTGCTTCAGAATTTGTAAACGGAATCATTCCAAATGCTTCTGAGAAGAAGGTTGTTTCTTTGCCAGATTCCAATGAGGGATAATATTTACGGGACGTGATACAGGTATGTTACGCATTGTAATACCATCGTATGAATTGTGGGATGAAAATAATCAGGTCTTTGTTTATACGAAAGAGCAGACATTGCAATTGGAGCATTCTTTGGTGTCCCTTTCAAAATGGGAGGCAAAATGGAATAAACCGTTTTTGAGCAAAGGAGAAAAAAGCTGGGAAGAGTCCATAGATTATATCCGCTGTATGACGATTACCCAAAATGTAGATCCTGGGATTTATTCCTTTTTATCGAACGATAATATCCGAGAAATCAATCGTTATATCGATTTGCCGATGACAGCTACCACTTTTCGAGAGGAAAAAGCCACGGGATCAAACGGAGAACAAATCACAGCGGAAATCATTTATTATTGGATGATCGCTTTGAATATTCCGCCAGAGTACCAAAAGTGGCATCTGAATCGATTATTAACTTTGATTCGGGTATGCAATATTAAAAATCAACCACCGAAAAAGTTGAGCAGGCGTGAAATCATGAAGCGAAATAGTATGTTGAACGCGAAGCGTCTGCAAAAATTGCATACAAGAGGTTGATAAGGATGATAAGTTTTAGACAAAAAGGCGATTTTGGAAAACTGACTGGTTTTTTAGAAAGAGCGAAGACTTCCATCCGGAAGAGCCGTTTGGATCGGTTTGGAAAAGAAGGAGTGGCAGCGTTGCAATCGGCAACTCCGGTTGATTCGGGAGAAACGGCTAATTCCTGGTATTATCAAATCGAACATAAAAAAGGAAACGTAACAATTTCATTTCACAATTCAAATATTCAAAATGGAGTTCCCATTGCGATTATTTTACAGTACGGTCATGGAACTCGTAATGGAGGCTGGGTTCGCGGGCGAGATTATATCAATCCCGCAATCCGGCCTATTTTTGATAAAATTGCAGACTATGCGTGGAGGGAGGTTACTAAGCAATGAGTACAACGATCGATGAAAAAGTTGTCGAGATGCGGTTTGATAATCGGCAGTTTGAAAAAAACGTTCAAGTTAGTATGTCGACGATCGATCGGCTTAAGCAGAAATTAAATCTCACCGGCGCTGCAAAAGGTCTTGAGAATATTAACGCCGCGGCCAAAAACTGTAATATGAATCCGCTGCTCAGTGCGGTAGATACAGTACGTTTAAAATTTTCCGCGCTTGAAGTTATGGCGGTCACGGCTTTGGCGAATATTACAAATTCGGCAGTAAATGCCGGTAAAAGAATTATCTCCGCGCTGACAATAGATCCAATAAAAACTGGATTTCAAGAATATGAAACACAGATTAATGCGGTTCAGACTATTTTGGCGAATACACAGAGTAAAGGAACCACGATCGATCAGGTTAATGACGCGCTTGATGAATTAAATAAATATGCGGATCAAACGATTTATAATTTTACAGAAATGACCCGTAATATCGGTACTTTTACGGCTGCTGGCGTCGATTTGGACAAGTCCGTAACGTCCACCAAAGGTATTGCGAATTTGGCGGCTGTATCAGGCTCCACATCTCAGCAGGCAAGTACCGCCATGTATCAGCTTTCTCAGGCCCTTGCTGCTGGAAAAGTTCAGTTGATGGACTGGAACTCCGTGGTGAATGCTGGGATGGGCGGCGAGTTGTTTCAAAATGCTCTAAAACGGACCGCAGAACATTTCGGATATAATGTCGACGAGATGATCGCAAAGTATGGATCGTTTCGAGAATCTCTGACACAAGGCGGTTGGCTGACCTCTGAAGTTTTAACAGAAACCCTCACTCAGCTTTCGGGCGCGTATTCGGAAGCCGATTTAATCGCGCAGGGATATACGGAAGATCAGGCAAAAGAAATCGCGGAATTAGCGCAAACAGCGCTTGACGCGGCGACGAAAGTAAAAACTTTTACTCAGTTGTGGGATACGTTAAAAGAGGCGGTTCAGTCCGGATGGACCCAGAGTTGGGAAATTGTGATTGGCGATTTCGAAGAAGCGAAAACATTGCTTACTGAAGTAAGCGACGCTTTGGGGGGTTATATCAATGCTTCCGCAGAGGCAAGAAATTCCATGCTTCAAGGTTGGAAAGATCTCGGTGGGAGAACAGCATTAATTGAATCTTTTAAAAATACTTTTGAGGGACTTTTAAGTATAATAAAACCGCTGAAAGAGGCGTTCCGGGATATTTTCCCTAAAATGACAAGTCAACGGTTGTATGAATTAACGGATGGGTTACGAAATCTTACTTCAAAATTCAAAATAAGTAGTGAAACCGCGGATAAATTAAAGCGGACATTTAAGGGAGTGTTCGCTTTATTTGATATTGGGTGGCAGGGTGTAAAAACTTTAGCCAATGTTTTTTCTGATCTTATTGGATATTTTGCTCCCGTAAGAAGCGGTGCGTTAAGTATTACGGCTGGAATAGGAGATTTTGTTGTTAAGGTAGATAACGCTATTAAATCGTCCGATTTGTTTGGAAAAGCAATAGAGGGAATCGGAAATTTTTTAAAACCTGTAGCCGATGGGATCAAGACGTTTGCGACTACCGTTAAAAATGTATTTAGCGGTTTTGCCGATGTTGATATGAGCGGATTGGATCACTTTACCGATCAGGTGAAATTGAGATTTGAACCGTTTACATTACTAGGCGAGGCAATTAAAAAAAGTTTCGAAATTGTATCTAAAATAATCGAAAAGGCAGTTCCGATATTTAAGAAAATTGGCTCTATTGCAAGCGATGCATTTGGAAATTTTGGTGATGCATTGCTATCCGCGTTTGATACAGGAAATTTTAATGAGATTTTAGATTTGGTTAATAGCGGATTATTTGCTGGCATCTTGATTGGTTTCCGTAAATTTATAAATTCTTTTACAGATGTGGTGAAAAGCGGAAATGGAATTCTTGATGGAGTTAAAGGGATCTTGGATGGGGTTAAAGAGAGCCTGGAAGCATGGCAGTCTAGTATAAAAGCCGGAACACTTTTAAAAATTGCCGGAGCGATGGCGATATTGACCGCCTCCATTGTAGTATTATCCATGCTGAATCCGGAAAAATTGAGCGCCGCGCTTGGGGCAATTTCTGTTTTGTTTGTTGAATTAATCGGTTCTCTGACTATATTTGAAAAAGTTATAAGCGGGCTTGGATTTAGCGGAATCGGAAAAATCACCATCGCCATGATAGGACTTTCCACATCCATTCTCATTTTATCCAACGCTGTTAGAACAATGGCGGATCTAGATTGGAATGAACTGAGTAAAGGACTGGCTGGAGTAGCCGCATTAGCCGCGGTTATGGTAATGGTCTCTAAGTCACTATCTCAGACATCTGGAAAAGTAATCCGCGGGTCTCTTGGATTGGTGGCGTTTGCGTCTGCTATTCGTGTACTGGTTGGATCAGTAACAGAATTGAGCGGAATCAATACTGGGGGATTGTTAAAAGGATTGGTGGGAGTGGGCGCTCTTTGTGCGGAGTTGTCTTTATTCTTGAAAACTACTGATCTTGACGGCGTCGGAGTATTAAGGGGAACCGGTATTTTATTTCTCGCTTCTGCCATTCGCGTTTTAGCGAGTTCCGTAAAAATATTTGCTTCTTTGGACATGGGAGGCGTTATCAAAGGGCTTGCCGCGATTGGTGTGCTTTTGGGAGAACTGGCCATATTTACTAGGCTTACTTCCGGTTCTAAAAATATGATATCCATTTCAACCGGAATGACAATTCTCGGCGCGGCAATGCTGATATTTGGAAATGCCGTAGAAAATATGGGGAATCTTTCTTTATCCCAGATAGCTAAAGGGCTTCTTACAATGGCCGGGTCTTTAACGGCCGTGACGGTGGCACTGAATTTCATGCCAAAGAATATGATATCCAAATCTGTTGGAATGGTGGGAATCGCTTCAGCGTTAATTATCATAAGCGAAGCGCTAGAAAAAGCAGGAAATATGTCCTGGAGTGAGGTCGCGAAGAGCATCGTTGTTTTAGCCGGTTCTATGACGATTCTTGCCGTGGCCTTAAATTCTATGAACAGGGCTCTCCGTGGAGCGGCCGCAATGTTGGTTGTTTCGGCGGCTCTAGCTATTTTTACTCCAATTATTAAAGCATTGGGAAAGATGTCGTGGGGATCCATTGCAAAGGGATTGGCAGCGTTGGCCGGTTCATTTACGGTGATAGGCGCGGCAGGATCCGTTCTATCGCCTATCATTCCCTCTATTTTGGCATTATCTGGCGCGATTACTTTATTAGGCGTTGGGTGTCTTGCGGCTGGCGCGGGCATTTTGGCTTTTTCAGCCGGATTATCCGCTTTAGCAGTATCCGGAGTTGCGGGCGCGGGAGCTTTGGTTGCCGTGATTTCAAGCTTATTAAGCCTAATTCCTCTGTTTTTCCAAAAGTTAGGAGAAGGGCTTATATCTTTTGCTGAAGTTATTGGAAACAGCCCCCCGGATTTGATTAAGGCGTTTACTTCTTTAATCCTAGCGGCAGTAGAAGCCATGACGACAGCGGTTCCCGCCGTTGTGGACGGTTTGTTTTATCTGATCGATACGCTTTTATCCGCATTGGAGAAGAATACTCCTAAAATTGTGGAACAGGTATTTAATATTTTGATCGGGATTTTGGAGGCGATATCAAATAAGCTCCCCGAATTGATAAAAGCTGGGATTAAAATTCTGATGGCGTTCTTTTCTGGTGTCATAGATGCCATTGGAGAGTTGGATTTTGGAACAGTTACAAAAGGAATCGCGGGAATCGGACTTCTTTCCGCCATGATGCTTGCGTTAAGTTCTGTAACGTCTTTAATACCCGGAGCAATGGCCGGAGTTCTTGGAATGGGCGTTGTAATCGCCGAATTAGCAGCTCTTTTGGCTGCAATGGGGGCGCTTTCTCAAATTCCAGGATTAAACTGGATCATTGGCGAAGGGGGAAATTTATTAGAATCGATCGGAACCGCTATCGGAAAATTTGTTGGTGGGATAGCCGGCGGTTTTTTGAGTGGAGTGTCAAGTCAGTTTGCTCAGATAGGAACGGATTTATCCAATTTTATGATAAATCTGGAACCTTTTATTTATGGAGCGAAGCAATTAGACGCGTCATCGCTGGAAGGAGTAAAATCGCTTGTCGGGATTATTACTTCTTTAACGGCAACTAATGTTTTAGATGGAATCACTTCATGGTTTACCGGCGGCTCGGCGCTTACAAAGTTTGCGGAAGAGATCATTCCTTTTGGAGAAGCCATAAGCGAGTTTTCCAATATTGTATCTGATAATATTGATTCCAATGCGGTTACAGCCGCAACGAATGCCGGCAAAACAATAGCAGAGATGGCTAAAACCATTCCCAATAGCGGAGGTGTTATCGGATTTTTTGCTGGAAATAATGATCTGGATGCTTTTGCTGAAAGATTAATTCCTTTCGGAGAAGCTATGGCGGAATTTTCAGATACTGTTTCTGGGAATATTGATGGGGATTCTATTTCCGCAGCCGCCAACGCTGGAAAATTGATGGCCGAAATGGCAGAAACACTTCCTAACAGCGGTGGGTTGATTGACTTTTTTACGGGTCAGAATAATATGGATCGTTTTGCCGATAGGCTTGTTCCCTTCGGCGAATCTATGGCTGATTTTTCAAAAATTATTTCTGGAAACATTGATGAGTCGGCAGTAACTTCGGCTGCAAATGCGGGAAAGACAATGTCGGAAATGGCCGAGACGATTCCCAATAGTGGAGGAATTGTAGAATTCTTCACAGGCGGAAATAATATGGACAAATTTGCCGAAAAATTAATTCCCTTCGGCAAAGCAATGACCGAGTTTTCAAAGACGATTTCTGGAAACATTGATGAGTCGGCAGTAACTTCAGCCGCAAATGCCGGTAAAACAATGTCTGAAATGGCCAAGGAACTTCCAGACAGCGGAGGAGTATTTGAATTCTTTACCGGCGGAAACGATATGGATAAATTTGCTGAGAAATTGATTCCGTTTGGCGAAGCAATGGTTTCTTTCTCTGATATCGTGGCTGGAAATATTGACGATTCGGCTATATTATCGGCCGCAAATGCTGGGAAATTGCTTTCCGAGATGCAGAAATCCCTTCCGGATACAGGAGGTCTTGTTTCTATTTTTACCGGAGATCAGGATTTAGCCAGTTTTGCCGCTAATTTAGTTCCTTTCGGGGAAGCGATTTCCAAATTCTCAGAAGCGGTTGGAGGAAAAATCGATGAAGAAGCGGTTATAGCAGCAGCGACCGCCGGAAAAGCAATGTCAGAAATGCAGGCGACGCTTCCTAATACGGGAGGAGTTGTATCGTTCTTTACGGGAGATCAGGATTTATCCGGTTTTGCGGATAATTTGATTCCGTTTGGTGAAGCCATCGCCAAGTTTTCTTCCGTGGTGAGCGGACAGATCGATGAAGGGTCCATCACGGCCGCAGCGACCGCCGGAAAAACAATGGCTGAAATGGAAGCCACATTGCCAAACACGGGAGGAGTTTTTTCTTTTTTTACAGGAGATCGAGACTTTGCCTCTTTTGCCGCACAGTTGGTTCCATTTGGTAAAGCGATGGTTCAATTTTCCAATACGATTTCTGGAAAGATTGATGCGGCGGCTATTACATCCGCAGCAAACGCCGGAGCCACCATGGCTAAAATGCAGGAAACAATTCCCACGACAGGAGGAGTTATAAAATTCTTTACCGGAACAAGAGACTTCGACACATTTACAAGCCAATTACTTCCATTTGGCAGAGCGATGGTTTCTTTTTCGGACATTGTTTCTGGAAATATTGATTCTGGTTCGATTACAGCTGCGGCAAACGCGGGCGCTACCATGGCTAAAATGCAGGAGAATCTTGAGAAAACCGGAGGCGTGATTGATTTCTTTGTTGGAAGAAGTGATCTCGGAGATTTTGGGAGCGGTTTAACCGCTTTCGGTTCCGGACTCAAATCATATTCGGATTCTGTTGTTGGAATCGACGCTGAGAACTTAGCGGCTGTCACCGATTCCGCACAATCTTTGGTGACGCTTCAGCGTGCATTGTTGGAAAATGGAATTGCGAACTATGATGATATCAGCATTGCGAATTTTGGAAACCAATTGACTATGCTTGGCGAAGATTTGCTTACCTATTATAATAGCGTCTCCGGGATTGGAACGGAAACATTGTCATCGGTGATTACACAGGTGAATCGTCTGGTTAATATGGCCAATAACATGGCTGGGGTAGATACCAATTCCATGAGTTCCTTTGGTGATGCACTGACAACACTAGGAGAAAGTAGTCTCGATGGTTTTATAGCGGCATTTGACGGAGCTCCGGATTTGATAAATGCTGAGATTACTGAAATGCTGGATGCGATTGTAAATGCGATCGATGGAAAGAAGACTGAATGTCAGACCAGGATGGAACTTGTGATTTCCGGTATGTTGACGGCTATTAAGTTTAAGTATTCGTACTTTGTGGCCGAAGGACAGAATATTCTCAAAAAATTTATATCCGGTTTCGCTGGAAAAACAACTTCTGTTGGAAACGAATGGACAAAGATTCTGGACTCGGCAATAACGTCGATTCGGAATTATTATTCCGATTTCTATTACGCGGCCGAATATTTGGTTCGCGGATTTGCAAACGGAATAAGCGCGAATACATATCAGGCTCAGGCTCAGGCTAGAGCAATGGCTTCTGCGGCAGCAAGAGCGGCGGAAATTGTTTTAGACGAACATTCTCCTTCTAAAGTTGGCTATCGAATTGGCGACTATTTTGGAATTGCGTTTGTAAATGCTATTTCCGACAATGTCTCCAATGCATATGAGGCCGGTTCGAACGTGGCAAATTCGGCTCGTGAAGGCTTACAGAATACCTTGTCCAAAATTCGAAACTTGGTGTCTGGAGATTTGGATTTCCAGCCGACAATCCGTCCAGTTCTTGATTTATCCAATATTCAAAATGGAGCCGGTCAAATCAGTGGACTTTTCGGTCAAAGATCGATTGCTTTGGCTTCTGCGAATAGTGGAATCATAAGTAATGGAATTTCTATGCAGAATCTTATTGATGAAGCTATTAAATCCACAATAAAACAGATGCCGAAGGGAGAAAATTCGAGTTTGGACAGAACGTATCAACTCGAAGTGCCGGTATATTTGCATGGGCGAGAGATTGCTAGATCCTCTGCGGTTTACATGCAATCAGAATTAGATCGTCTTAATAAAAATAATTCCAGAAAAGGAGGAATAGTATGATTTCGGATTATTTTACCTCTTTACCATTACCCAAATGTGCCGTATCGGTAAATGGTGAAATTTTAGAGGAAATGGTTATGGGATATCGAACCTCCTCTGTTTCTGGAAGAGAGACTTTATCTTCAGAATTGGATGAAATTACCATTGGGGATATGGATGGGAAGAGATTTCGTTCGAAAAAAGATAATACCAGGGACATAACAATTAGTTATGCATTGATCGCAGATGATCGAGAAAAACATCATACTTTATCGGACAAATTGAAAGAGATATTATCTGTTGAAAACGCCGAGTTTTCGTTTAGAGATGAATCCAACATCTATTATATTGGAACTGTTCGAGAAATTTCTTCTGATTTTACCGATGCGTCTGGAACGGATCTTGTTGCTTCGACTGGAGAAATTATACTTCACTGTTCGGATCCTTATAAGTATTCTTCGTTGGTAAAAACTGCTCAAAATTCGGGTGGCGGAAATACGATCGTGCTGGTTAATGAGGGAAATAAATCAGTTCCCATTAACATCAAAGCAAAAATGAACAGTGAAAACGGATTTCTCGGATTTGTATTGGAAGACCGTTTTTACCAGATAGGGGATCCCGGGGAAGTTGATGGCGAGACGTATGAACAATCCGATTTACTATTTGACGATCACTTAACGAGTGATAAGGGGTGGCTTGTGAATCAGGGAGTCACCCCTCCGGTTACTCCGGAACGATTGCAAAACGGAACGATAGGATATGTTTTGGAAAGTGCCGAAACCGACGAGGGATATGCCCATACAACCAATTATGGAAGCGGAAATAGTTGGCATGGTGGTTCTATTACCAAAATTGTTCCTCCAGATATTAATGGGGAATATCCTGTAAACTGGTCTTCAAATTGGAGGATTGACTTTAATACGGTTGGATCATCGGCAAGCACAAAGGGAAAAGAAGTTGGACATAATTCAGTTACATTTGCGGATGAGAATGATAATATTATTTGTTCGGTGGTATTTGAAGACAACCATACTACACTTGAACGATCTGACATGGCGATTTATATTGGGACCTCTCGCGTTTGGGATACACGGAACACAACAAAATTTTATGTAACATCAAGACCGAATACCACGGGTCCTGTGTCAGTCGAGAAGCTCGGAAATAAAATCACCATAACAGTTGGATATGCTGGAATAAAAAAGACATATACAACACCTAATCCGAATGCAAAATTAAGAAAAATTACATGGTATGGTGCGGCTTATAAAAATTATACTCCGATTCACAATAATTTAATTCGGGCGTTACATGTAAAAAAGCATAATGTTGAGCACTACAAAGATATTCCAAATTATTTTTCTTTGGGAGATGAAGTTGAGATAATTGGGGATAACAACGAAGTTTATATTAATGGCATGAAAGATTGGGATATGGTCGATATTGGAAGTCAGCCTTTAATGTTGCCGCCAGGCGAACATATTCTCGGGATTTCGGTTTCAGATTTTTCTACAATTCCAGATGTAACTGTAGAGTGGAGGGAGCGTTGGCGATAATGCAATGGTTTATTTTATCGAGAGATATGCACGTGTTGTGTACTCCTTCGACGGATATTCGAGATTCTCTTCCCATTGACGA
>ERZ1090865.662-NODE-662-length-19064-cov-123.499132_pt1 | contig 19064 bp, 14 predicted proteins | sample MGYA00478478_ERZ1090865 | MGnify/ENA primary metagenome ERZ1090865 (study PRJEB33644, sample SAMEA5815715) | chicken gut metagenome | biome: Chicken; feature: Gastrointestinal Tract; material: Caecum | place: Ireland | collected 2019-01-01 | study: A study of... | reverse complement strand
CGATGTATAATTTATTTGTACTTACTGTTGTCGAGAATCCTGTCCTACCGTCTGCGGAATTGGCATAAGCGATATGTAAATAAGGTGTTTTTCCGTCAGCGCCGGCTTTGCCAGGTATTCCCTGACTTCCATCTGCACCTTTAATTTTTGACCATTTGTATTTTGACGGTGCAGTGCTATCGGTTGGGCTATTATCTACATACATTCCAACGTAGTCGCGATCTGGATTAGAAACAGAGAAGTTTTTGGTTCCATCTGCTGAGTCTGCATAAGCAATATGTGTATAACTTGGCTTTCCATCAGCTCCGGCAGGTCCTTGAATCCCTTGATCACCTTTCGGTCCTTGTAATCCCTGTAAACCTCGATCTCCTTTGTCTCCTTTATCGCCTTTATCCCCTTTAATTTTAGTCCAAGCGTACTTAGTCGGATCCATACTATCAGCAGATACGAAATCCGTATACTGACCGATGTATAATTTATTTGTACTTACTGTTGTCGAGAATCCTGTCCTACCGTCTGCACTGTTTGCGTATGCAATGTGCAAATATGGGGTCCTGCCATCTGCTCCGGTCTTTCCTGGAATCCCTTGAGAACCGTCTGCACCCTTGATTTTACTCCAAGCGTAATCAGATGGGCTAGTACTGTCCGTAGGAGAATCATCTACATACATTCCAACGTAATCACGATTAGGGTCTGATACAGAAAAGTCTTTTGTACCGTCTGCAGAATTAGAATAAGCAATATGCGTATAGCTATTTTTCCCAGGTAGACCTTGATCGCCTTTTGGGCCTTGTAATCCATCCAAACCTGGTGTACCCTGAGGGCCTTGTGGCCCTTGAGGTCCCTGAGGACCGGTTTCTCCATTTTTGGATACGGAATACCCAATTGTAAAAGAGTCGTTTGAATACGTGGTTATCGTTCTGGTCCATAAGTACTCACCCGGTTCTGTCTGTTGAATCGTAGGAACCCAAGTTCCAGTTGGTGGTGTAGTTCCTGAATTGCTTACTTGGTATGTAACATCCGTAGATTTAATACCGATAACAGTATTCTTTAATTCCTCCATGATTTGCTGAACCTGTGAAGTCGGTTTTGACGTTAGAATTTTATAATTTGCCAATTTTCCTGTGTCTTGACCGTCTACAGAATAGTGATTCCGAACTTCCTGAACCCTTGCTGACAGATATACTTTTTCAGTAAATCGGTTATCAGCTATTTGGACCGTATCACCGATATCAGCCTGAAGATCATAAAGAGATGCCTCGTATTCTACTTTAACGTCGTTATGCTCTTTCAAATAGGTCAACGCACGATTCAACAATTCATTTGGGTCGTCGGTCTCATACTCAAAGAAGCCATTAATGTATCCTTCAAACTCGCCCTGGCTATCATAATTATATGCTCGGTAACGAGACCATTTTCTACGAGCTTCACGATCATATAAACGAAAATGTCCTTTTGGTGAATAATATCGCCCATCATCATAGGAAATATTCGTGATCGTGGTACGATTACCGTTTTCATCCTCTTTACCGTACACCATCAAACAAGTCACCAAATCTTCAATAGATCCGGATCTCGATAATGATATAAGATTGATATTGTCTATAAAACGTTGCTGAGTTTTGTCCTCGCCCAATGTTTTATAAATATTAATCTTTCGTTCAGTTACCTGAGTACCTTTCATTTTGATTGTAAAATCACATTCTGCGTCAAACTGATTGCAGACATCACCGATTCGAGTCAACCAGGTATCGTTTTCTCCGGTAAACTTCGTAGCTCGCTTGTAACTCGATACTTCATTAATGCCAATCACCCATCCGGTATCGTTAAGTGCTTGTTTTAATGTTTCAGAGATTGATCTCGCCGGATAATCCCAAGGAATTGCATATTCGTTAATCAGGTCAAGTCCAATATCCTCACAATGAACAGACCAGTCCTCATCGCCATCTACACTCATGATGGTATACAGACGGTCTTTTCCGTACTTGTCCCGAAAAGCTACATAATTTCCCTCGGTAATGTATTGGGAATCAGGATGTCGAGGATCAGTTATGAAATCATAAGTACCGATTGCGGAATTGTTTGTGATACTGATAACTTGACCGTTATTATCACTACTATCGTCGATTGGTAATGAGTTTTCCAAATCATTGGAAGAAACACACAATACATGCATGTCTCTACTAATAATATACCACTGCATTTATAGCCACCTCTCTTGATATGTTACAGTTACGTCCGGCATAGTAGCAAAGCTTGATATAGCGATACCTAAACTATGCTGTCCCGGTTCTAATACTAATGGCTGACTTCCGATATCAGTAACATCCATATCGAATATGTCATTGATTCTTACTTCACCGGTTGTACCATCGATCACTACGACATCGCCATTACCAAAATAATTAGGAATATCGTCGTAATGCTCCACATTGTGTTTATACACGTTTGCTGCTCGAATTAAATTGTTACGGATACCGGTTCTGGTTTGATATGCAGCTCCGTACCATGTAATTTTCCGCAATTCTCTTTCTGGATGCTGAAGAGTATATGACTTACTGATACCTTTCGCTGAAAAGCCAACAGAAATCTTGTTTCCAATTTTTTCCACTCGGACAGCACTTCCGCCACGCTGTGTATCATAAAACTTCTTTCCGGCATTTTTCATAGCCATAACGCGATTCTCTTCGACATAAATATACATGTCGGAAGATTCTGACGACGGGTTGTTATCTTCAAAAACTACTGAACAAATAATATTTCCGTTAGCATCAGACCATGTAACAGAATTGTGGCCGACTTCAATGCCTTTATTGGCCGAACCATCGGTGTTAAAGTCGTAACGAAAATCACTACGCCAATTCACAGCATATTTATTATCGGATCCTTTTGGAACAATCTTTGTTAACGAAGCCCCATGCCAACTAGAACCAGTTTTATAATCTGCTGTGGTTGCGTATCCCTCGTTTTCGTATTCTTTTACATACTTAATAGTTCCATTTTGATCTCGAACTGGTGTAACCGGAGGAGTCACACCCTGATTAACGAGCCAACCTTTATCTTCGTAAAGATGATCGTCAAACAGCTTTTCTGTCTTTTCGTAACGATTACCGTCTACTTCCTCCGGTTTCCCAATCTGATAAAACCGATCGCCGAGGGTCAGACCCACATATCCATTATCGGAAAGCATGTTAATCGACACATCCACCACCGTAGAACAGTTTCCGTCGTTCTGAAGTACAACAGTTCTACCCCGATTGTTGGTAGCTGTCTTCTTTTTCTTCGCATATGCATATGGATCAGAACAATAAATACTGATCGTTCCTGATGATGCATAGCACGGTGGTGTTGTCATCTTTGCCGCTTCGCCTATTTCTATGTTTTTCACATTGCCGATGTAGTATCGATCGTACAAATCAGCAAAGGCGATCTTCATATTTTCTCCTCGAAGCAAGTTAAATATTTTATCGACCGATTTGTTATAAGTATCTCGCAAGCCACAAGTCAGGTTAAAAGTAACTGTGATTGTGCGCGGCTGCAATTTCTTATACCGATAAATCGATCCGGGACGAGAGGGAATATCGAGCTCATCAATATCATTCTCCATACTCCCTCTTCCAGAAACAGATACTATACGGAGTCCAGGAATGGCTTCTTCCAAAAATATGCCATCTACTTCCATACTGGTTTCCGTTAAACCTAATTTTGCAATCCGATTTTCAATGGCCATTACCTTTTGCCACCCTTTCTTAAATTTGTTTTATTTACTCGCTCAATTTCATCCGGCATATAAGGTGCTATTGATTTAGCTACAGTACGTCCGTTCATATTAATATTATTTTCAATTACGAGCGGTTCTGAACGAATAGCAGTAACGTATTCTGTTAGAGTATCCTCCAAAGATTGCATACGTTTGATTATCGACGAGAAATCAGGGCTGCTTCCTGTTTGGTTATTTAGCAACCTTGACGCGATGGAAGCTGCTTGTATATCAGCATTTGCATGGAGTGTCTGTGAACCAAACATTCGTTTCATGGTTAAGGAACTTGATCGAACATTGGTCAAATCAACAACTGGTGTGATTCTTGGTGACACATTAATATCCGATGACAAAATTCCTGGAAGTGAATTCATAGAAAGTTGTGCGCCATAAATAGCAGCTTCTCCAATACTGGATGCGCTCTCTCGAACCTGAGATGTCATGGAACGTAAACCATTAATAAAACCTTGGTCTACATACTGACCCACTTCATAAAATGCACGAGACGGTGAATGTATCTGCAAACGGTTTTTAGCTGCTTTTAATGCTGACGATGCCACCGATGCAGCTGCAGCAATTGCTCCACTGCGTCGAGAGTAAATACCGTTAATTAACCCCTGAATCATATTACGTCCAGCACTGTAAAACCCACCAGAGTTTGCACTTGCTGCTGAAGAAGCACTGGAAATAACACTTCGAACAGCACTTTTAGCACTTGTTTTCTTAGAGTTTACTCCGCTAATAAAGGCCTGAATAAGATTTCTTCCTCCATTTTGAAATTTGGACTTGGAGCGATTCAACAGATTCATAGAATCGTTAATCATGTTGTTAAACAAACTCTTCATAGCGTTGAGGACGCTGCCTTTTCGGCTATTAATCGTATTTACAAAAGTATTGAAGAATGAAACTGTAACAGAACGAGCTGCATTCTTCAGTTTTCCAGCCTGAGAAGTAACTGATGATACCGCAGTGTTCATCATGCTTTTAAATCCGGCTGCGATAACATTCCCCTGACTCTTTACCGTACTAGCCATAGATTTCATCGCTGAATTTACCGAATTATTAACCTGTATCATCTTTGGAGGAACAGAGTTTGCGGCTGATAAGAAACTTTGTACACCTGATGTGTTCGCACTGGACATGGAGTTAAAGGTGCCGACTAATTCTCGCATCGCCTGACCAGTTCCTCGTATAATAGACAAGTTAATACCGGCAACATTATCGTGATAGGATCGTAATCCGGCTCCCAAACTTTCCAATTGTCCTGCGAAATCAGCTAAGTTCTTGGTTCCAGTCCATAGTCCTTTCGCTCCTCCTGATTTCGGAATTGCATTTGCCAAATCAGCCAACATCATTGCTGCACTGGCCGATGAAGATACCAATGACGGATCTATACCGGCGATTGATTCTCCATACGCAGCCATACCCTCTCCAAATTTAGCAAGCTGTCTACCAAAGTCACCCATATCTTCGTCACCTAAGAAGAACGAGAACAATCCGCCTGTTTCAGGTATCTCCTGAGCAAATTTAGCTAATGCCATTGCCGCGTTCGCCGAATTGGTTACCACGTTTGGATCTAGGCCTGATACATCTTCTGCATAAGAAGCAAAGCTTGGTCCGAACGCATCCAATTCTGTTGCAAATCTGGATAAGGTATTGTCACCAATGATACCGGCTAAAATACCGCCTGAGTTTGGTATCTCCTGAGCAAATTTGGCCAAAGACTGAGCTGCGTTAGATGAGGCCGTTACTACATTCGGATTAATACCAGAAATGGTATTAGCATAAGAAGCGAAATATGGAGCAAATGTAGAAATCTGCTGTCCAAACCTAACTAAAGAATTTCCACCTGTAATAAAAGATGTCAGCGACTGTAAAATATCAGCGGCAGTTAAAATCAAGATAGCTGATGCAAGGTTCTTGACACCCGTCATAGCTCCTTCATTGATGTTTTGAACACCGTTAAAGAACGGCTTAGCGTTTGTCATGAAACCGCCCAAATTGCTACCAATCTGAGGGAATGAATCAGTAACTCCTGCTAACAGCCCACCTGCAATGCCTCCAATAAAACCGCCAATTGCTGTTCCTAGCTGAGACAGTACGGCAGTTCCCTCACTTACTAACCAAGAAAATCCTGGAATCTGGTTAATTGCTCCAAGGGCCGTTAATACAGCTGTTAATCCACCCACAAATATTGCAAGGGATCCAACTCCCTGAATTGCACCAGCCACTGGTATCTTGGTAATAATGAACATAGTAGCCGATAAAGATAACATTAAAATTGCCAAACTCTCAGACATACTAAGGGCGTCATCTACCGGTAAGAGACTGACTACGAATAACATACCAGACAGAATTCCCATTACCGCAGCCATACCGGCTGCCCCTTTGATTGCATTCTTGATAGATCCAGCAATCGTAGATAAAAGTTTCATACATACAATTAATCCACTGATTGCTTTCAGGAGATTCTGTACATCGTCTGCACCAATATCTCCAATAACTCCAATTACAGATTCTACAATTGCTCTAACTACAGCCGCTACTTTCTCTACAATAGTAGGAATATTCTTTTCCAAAATATCCAAAGCTGCGATGAATAAATCGATTAACGACTGAGCAATATCTGGAGCATAATCTACCAGACCATCCAACATGCTGGAAATCAAATACAACAATGATTCTGTTGCAGCTGGAATCACTTTCTTAGCCGAATCCAGAGCTGTTAATATCATTGTTACAAGGGCATCTGCAATCACTGGTGCCATATTAGCAAGTTCCGTGACAAACACTGTGATTCCGATAGCCAATTCCTTAGCAAACACTGGGATCATTGCGAGTAATCCAGCCAATGCACCCATTAATACTGCTACCCCAGCCGATCCGGATACAGCTAATGTTGCTAAACCTGCCGATAAAGCTAGCATACCCGCACCAATACCGACAGCGGCAACGCCGAATAATGCTAAAGCCCCAGCTACAGTGATTAAGCTTGCACCAAATGGTGCCAAGACTTTTGCTGTGGCAGCAAGACCTGCTAACACGAGCGCTAAGGAACCAAGTCCAACAGCTAAAGCAGATAGCTTCATATGACCCAATATCTCAATCGGAACAATCATTGCTGTAATTGCAGCCGATAAGATCAAAAGGCTTGAAGACATGGCAAGCATGTTTTTGCCTCCGCCTTCAATTTTACTTAACGCTTTCAATGCTAAGGACATCGCTCCCAAACCGGTTGAAACCGACATTAGTCCTTTGTATAATTGGGTTAATTTCATACGCCCTAACAATTCGATAGGGATAATCAGCATGTTTAGAGCGGTTGCCATAGCAATCAAAGACACAGATACGCCCTTCATATTAGAGCCACTCATATAGCGCATGGAAACAGTCAAGGCTCCAATTAACATTGTAACCGTATTTAATCCCTGAATTAATTTGTCTGTATCCATTCGTCCGAATAACTCAATTGCTCCATACATAATAATCATAGATGTTGCAATTTCAATAATGGTCGCTTTTGCACTCTTTAATTTGTCCAATTTAGCCAAACGAATAAATGCTGTAATACTTCCTAAAATTACTCCAAGAGATAAAATAGACTTTCCAATAGATTTAGCGTCTAATTTTGCAAACGACGTCATCGCTTCTGCTAATTTATCAATAGCAGTAGAGAATATTACTAAACCTACAGAGGTTTTAATTAATTCCGTACTATTGATTCCTTTTCCAAGCATTTTTGCAGCTACGGTTAAACCACCAAGCAAAGATGCAACAGATACCAGTGCTGGCCATGTATCGTCCCAGCTCTGAAAATCTTTTAATTTGGTTAGAGCATTTGCCAATATAGATACTGCTGCTGAAATAATAATCATAGTGGTCGCTGCTTTTGTCACTCCACCTGGATCAATCCGATCAAGAATCGCAAGGGTCGCTACTACTTCTCCAAGTAAAACAGATACTCCAACCAATCCGCCTGCCAATCGATCAGGATCTACTCTAGTTAATACCAATAAAGATCCAGCCAAAATAGCAACAGCACCAGCGATCTTCAACAAAGTAGAAGCGTTTAAGTTCTTCTGCCAAGCTTCCAATGATCCTCTTGCAGCGTCTAAAACGTCTGTTACACTATCGATAATCTTATCGAAGTTTCCAACAGCTTCATCTACTCTCTTAAACATCTTACGAATGAGAACTGCAATTCCAACTAAGCCACCTGCTCCAAGCACATCGTCAAATGATACTTCTGCAAAGATATCTTTCAGCTTATCAATAACCGGTGATACAGCATTCCTAATCGTACTAGCGAATTTGGAGAATGCATCTTTTGCTGAATTCACCATCTTAGATACTTTCTGTAATGCCGTAATCAATGGATTAAAGCTCTTTTTCGCGCCTTTCTTTACAGTATCCATTGCGTCATTCGTTGTATCAGAAAAGTCTTTTACATCAGCTGCCATGGCTGTAATTGTGCCAAAAGCCGGAATGTCTAACTTATCAGCTACGTATGTAACAAACTCTCCAATCATCTTAACAGCCGTAGCTAATGCTCCAACTAATGCCGTTACCGGAGTTGCTGCGGCTTTCACAGCTAATTCAAATATACCAAGACTATCTACAGCATTTACTACATACGATACCATAGAACCTAATGTTCCTGTGAGTCCAAGTAACCCTTCATTTGCTGGAAGTACTGCCCCTACAATTCTAGCAAATACTTTTACTACAGTAGTTGTGGCTTTTGCTCCAAATGCTAAGACATCGAATAATCCTTTAAAGGTATTCTTAATATTCTTTGCAGTAGAATCACTTATTTTGAAATTTTCCGTTAAATCGCGAAAACCTTCTGTAAGTTTATATAAATCCTGACCATTAAAGGAAAATGCCTCTTTAAACGCATCTCCAATTGGTTTGATGATCCCACTAATACCAGTTACAATGTTCTTAAAACCGGCAATAATATTATCTCGACCAGATGAGACGGTCATTTTCTTAGCAAAGTCGTCTAAGTTAATTGCACCATCTTTTACCTGCTTATTCAATTCCTGAAGAGATTTGGCTTGCTCCTCTGTATATCCCATACTCTTTAACTGTTCTTTCGACAATCCCTGCGTCTGCTGAGCAGCTCTATCGATAGATTCGGCAAGCATGTCAGAAGTGAGCCATCCCTCTTTTAAAGACTCCTCAAAAGAGCCGGCGTTGGCAATCATATCGTCGATAGCAACACCATGTTCTTTAGCAACGTTCTTTGTTACTGCTATAAATTGCTCTTCATTAGTAATTCCTTCTGCCAGTAACTGATCCCATCCTGAGGAAAGTCCCTCTCGAAGAAGAGCGTTTCTTGCATCTGATGATTTATTAATCATATCACTTAACACATTGCTAATTCCTGTAAAAAGTGATTTGGCCTGCTCAAAATCACCAAATACCAACTGCCAAGTTTGAGCCCATCCAGATCCCACTGCTTCTCGTAAGGTGTCAATCAGCCCACTGAATGTTTTTACTTCTGTAGCAGCACTAGTCGCTGTATTAGCTAACTCGACAATAGCTTTTGCCTGACTTTCTGTATAACCCTGAGCAACCAGATCTGCCTCTGTATAAGCACCGGATAACTGTTTTAATGTTTCTGTTAATACTTCAGTCGTTAGCCAACCGCCTTGAGTTAAGGATTCCCGAAAGGACCCATATTTCTCGATCATGCCATCTACATTGATTCCGAAATTTCTAGCAGTTCGCTTTAAGGCTTCTTGGAATACTTCACCGCCCATACCAGCGTTAACAACCGAGTTCCAGTCCATTAACTGAATCTTTCCAGCTGCGATTGCCTGTGATAACTGATACATTGCTGAAGCGGCCTGAGCAGAAGAAGAGCCCGATACCGCGGCTAAGTTTGACAAACCTTTGATTGACGATACTGCTGTATCCAAATCAACACCAGCTGCAGTAAAGGTACCAATGTTTCTGGTCATTTCAGCAAAGTTGTAAATGGTTTTATCAGCATAGGTATTTAATTCCTGTAACGCTACATTTACATCATTTAAAGTACTTCCTTTACTTTGGGTATTAGCCAAAATAGTCTGTATAGAACCAAGCTGTAATTCATATTCTTGAAAACCGGAAATGATCGGATCTAATGTTAGAGATTTCAACATATTGGTTCCGGCATGTATTGCTGCATTTGTAATATTTTGTAAGGCAGTTACTCCAATAATACCAAGTGTTGTAAATTTACTAGATACTGTTTCAATGCCTTTTTGCATTACGCCAAAATCAATGTTTTTGGTGCTGGTGCTAATTTTATCTAAACTTTTTGTTGCTCCGTCGAAGTTCAATCCCTTCTTCAGATTATCCAACGATCGCATACTTGTTTTAATCCCTGCTTCGAACTGTTTATTGTCGAATTGCATTTCAACGACTCGTTCGTCTACTTTTTTACCCATTTATTCTGTCACTTCCTTCCATGCATTTTCGGCGATACTATCGAATATAGGTCCTAATGCCGGATTAATATAATCAATTCCTCGAACATATCCTCCGTTATTGGTCCCATGCCCATACTGTAATATCACAGCTATTTGCACGCCTTTATTAACATTGGAGTTAGTCCAATAGATTGATATGCGACCGTCTTTTTGGGATATTTCGTAATCCCACGAATTTGCAGTTAATCCTGTATCCACAGGTGTAGCGGAGGAAAGAGCAGCGACTCCAGCTTGACCGTACTTTTCCAATATCGACACGATGTTTATTTTTTTATTTTTATTAAAGAATCGTTCGGTGTTCTTAAAGTCACCGCGATGGCAAATTTTAATCATTCTCTTTCCTCCTTTCTACCTTTATTTAATTGCTCTAATAGCAATAGCTTCCATTCTAAGGGACTGACCGACTGTGCCAAGCGTAGCTACGCCGTCCGCTTTTGTCCACTGAGTCCATCCGGTTCCCTGAATATGTGCTCGCCATTCGAAGTCCCCTTTCAAGCAGAGACATTCCAGGCGCAGGCTGTCACCCTCAGTTCCAATGACCGTGTTCTGATCAATTTTCCCAAAGTCTTTCCAGCCGATTCCCTGAATATGTGCTTTAGCGTACACATCCCCACAATGCTGGCTCTTGATCCGGATTGCTTCCATACGTTTGCCCTGTCCGGTTGTTCCGGCAATCATTCCGTCTGCAGCCCAGATTGTATCTCCTGTATCCTGCAAGTGTGCCAGATAGGCGATATCAGCGACCTTGATCTCTACGGCTTCGATCTGCTTGCTTTTTCCTTTCTGTCCAGCCCACTGTCCGTTCACACACCACTCAGACCATCCAATGTCTTTCTGGTGCACCCGGTACAGATAGACTGTATCGGCAGAGTTGATGTATAAAGCTTCTAACCTGAGTTTTTGGCCAGTTGTACCGATGATCGTATCTTTAGTAATATTGCGGTAAACTTTATCGCCCTGATCTTTGACATGCACTTTGACATCCATATGTTTAACAGGATCAATCTGCAGAGCTTCCACCCGGCGGTTCTGACCGACGCTGCCAATCATTGCTCCATCGCATTGCCAGTTTCCCCAGCCGGTGTCGCGAAGATGTCCTCGATAAGTCACTTCTCCATTTTGATCTTTTTTGGCCTGAAAAACACCTGAGTTGTCTTTTACCTCTCCGTCCGGATCTCCCGGTTTAGCTACAGAACCCGTAGAAGAGTTTTTGCCTACGTATCTATCCCAAGCATTACCGTCTCCATAGAATACTGAGCAATCGAGATTTCCGCTGTGGCCGTTTAGTCTTCCTACAGAGGTCCATTGCCAAAGAGCAATCGTCTTCCACCATTTTACAGACGGCGCACGACCAGCCCCAGCCATGTTGAAATTGTAATCCGGGATGTAATCTGCGTATTTGGCAACCCACAGACCGTAGTTTCCCTTTACTACACTTGACCAGTTGTATTTATTTACAACCGCCTCGGACATGTAGATTAGTGGTTTACAACCATATGCTTTCTCAACAAGTTGTAGCCATTTCAAGGCCCAAGCAACATTGGATGTATCTTTGTCTTCCCAATCGAGTACCGGAATTGCTTTTCCTACATACCCTTTGGTGTTTTTGATAAAGTAATTTGCCTCTGCCTCTGCACTATTCATTGTGTTTCTGGCAAAGTGATAAACTCCAAGTTTCTTTCCAAGTTTTAATGCTTCGTTAAATTCCCCATCACAATACGGGTTAATGTATCCAGTTCCTTCTGTTGCTTTTACAATTAAAGCGTCGAAACTCATCGCTGATTGGTTCATATTACCCTGATGTGATGCAGCGTCAATAACACGTAATGTAGCCATCGTAATCACCCCTTAGTATGGTATCGCTTTTTATTATATTCGTTAATCGCTCGATTCCGGTTGAATATTTCCGATTTGGACATTTTTTTATTCGGAGAGTTTCGAATACTACATACTTTTATCAATGTCATCAAATGATTCAGATGACGATGTTCGAATTCTAACGGAATTCCAAGCTCGAACATTTCCCAGTACAGCACTTCGGCAGTAATAATCTCTCTACTAGGAGGATCGTTTGTTTTAGAAAAAGTTGTAGCCGTCATTGGATCGTTCATATACCGATCAATGATGTCGATTGTCTCATCGGGTAATGCTGCAAGTGCCAAATAATCAACAGATCCTTCTTCGATCATACAATAGATATAGTATATGGACTCTTCTCTTGTTTTTGGAGGATTCCGTGATAAGAATGGTTTTTTCCATTTTGACTCCCAGCGCCAAACAGCGAAGAGGGAGTGCTCAAGAGCAATGTCTCCCCCTTTTGCATAAATGAATTCTCCGAGCTTGTTATCGAAATACTCTTGATCCGGAACGTGGATCCTAAGCATTTGGGTTCATCTCTACTACATTCGAGATGTTCTCAGGTGCTGCGTCTGTAGGTAAATCCTGAACCTTAGGAATAATTCCGTTTACAAACTCGATTGCTGCCTGCGTATTTGTGCTTAATTCCATAAACAGTTTGGAGTATGCCCGGGTCTGGGAGAACGCCTCAGAGAGTTCCTTACTCTTTTCAAACCGTTTTCCATCGTCGGATTTCACACCGTAAGAATCCATGATCAGAGATTTAAAATAATCTACAATCGTATCTGGATCCTGCTCGTCGATAATCTTCTGGAGGCGGCCCTTTAAACCACCATCCGGATAACGAAGATTCATCTCCTGAATTTCAGATTCCATAAAATTGAACAGAAAGTTTTCACTTCTTTTTACACCGTTGAAATCAACATAGTCAATTCTTTTTACTACCATGATTACTCCTCCTTAATACATTTTACTTACTACGCTTCTTCGTTAAACATAGCGATTACTTCGTCCGGAGACGGAAGTGTCGGTTGTCCTGTAGTATTGTCACCATAGAGTTTCTTTTCCAGATTCGCCAATGCCGTCGCATTAGCAGTTCTGGAATCAACAACAATTGTTGCTGTTGGATCTCCACCTGTTACGTTTACCGGTGTCGTATCGAACTCCCAAGAAAGAGTTGCGGCTTCCGGTGAATCGTTGATGGTATCTCGAGATTTCTCAGACGGAGATGCCGTACATCCATATACAAGATGTAATTTGTATCCAAGATCCTGATTTACGTCGTTACCGATCTTGGTGCGATAGCTGAATCCGAAAGATTTTCTGGACTGCTGTCCGATGTAAACTCCTTCTTTCACCATCTTGTTTCCATCACATTCTTCGAATTCTTCCGGATAAGTGTATGCTTCGATTGTTCCGCCAAATGTTTCCGCAGAACGAAGGGAACCGTATTTAATATTATCCGCCCACATGTCGGATGGTTCTGCTCCTTCCGGAGATTCAGTAACGTTAATTAATCCGTTCCAAGCCACACCAGTTTCATATCTACCGGCACTGCCAAGCGGATACAGTACACCATGATCTACGCCAGATTCATAATATCTTTCTCCAGTCGCATCCCATACAATTTTTGCCATAATGTGTGTTCCTCCTTACCAATATAAATTTAACACATAATGTTCTAAATCGTCTGCCTTATAATGTCGCTCAAAAGAGCATAAAGGCAGATCCATAAGCTTATATACCATGCTCATGTCTGGTTTTGTTGAAATATAAGTAACCGTGTATTGCACATGTTTGACATATGCAAAATTATCTGCTGATAATCGTTCAACATCGTCTGTGTCATAGACAATACACGGATATCGCAATCGATAATTTTCTGGAGGGTTGAAGTAAACGTGATCAGACCCCAATATCTCCTCCAGTTTCGCCTGTAACGTCAGCCGTCGGTCCACTATACAACCCTCCTAATGTCAGGATGATTCGGTTGTCAACAACTTCAGCTTGCCGAACATTCCATATTCCACCTAAGGATGGGTAAGAAAATATTACATATGCAATCTCATAAATATGATCTTTCCCGAACGCATCAGCCACAATACTTATCCGATTGCTTAGTCCAATATCACGATTGGTGGTCGTTTCGTTGTCATTTTTTTCGATTACATTTCGAAGTAAATCTCCGCGATACTTTCGCTCCCTAACTGTTTTATCGAAATATCCCGGCATTGTTTCTTCAGAAATTGCGAATCCGATTCGCCCTGAAAATTTGCCCATGCTACCTCCTGATTACTCTGCTGAATACTCTTTGGAATTCAGAACCGTAGATTCACCGATTGTAAGGGTCGTATAGGTTGTAGCGTCTTTAAACTGTGATGGAACATAGTACACGCCATCGAGAACAACCATAACACCCTTTTTGCAGAGATCCAATAATGTGTCCTTATCAATCTTATCCTGCTCAGTAGCTCCAGCTGCTTTATATACATATGCATCAGAAGCTTTAGCATATAACACAACTGTTTTTACATACTTTTCCTCAGCATCTGCATATACTACATCGAAATTTCTATAGTCAGTCATGATAGTAATTCTCCTTTCTTAATTATTCTTCCAGGATTAAATGAGATAAGTCATATTCGACCGTGTCTCCTTTTACACCATCTGCTTCAACATAAACCTGAAGCTTCTGAATGTCTTTGTTTGTAATGATGGACACCATTGTTAAGTCTGGTCGGCTTAACACCTTGTCACCAACTGTACCGTTAGTCTTTAGCACATGCACATCACCATCGCTTGGATCCGGTACATACTTAGTAGCCAGGTAGTATCCTTCCTGCTCGTCTTCTATACTGGAAAATCCGGTGTACCCGGTAATGTGATGGAGTGTTCCGTAAATTGAATTGCCTTCAATCCGAATACCTTCCTGAAGATCCGATGCAACTTTTCCAAGCAGATCTATTTCATCACCAGGAGTAATGACTGTTACAGTTGGTTTTTTTGGTTTGGACCGTAATGTAATGCTGTCCCCAAAAGTAACAGTCGAATATGCTCCGCTTAATGCGAAGTTCTTTGGTGTGTAAATAGTTCCATCATACGAAATCTTAGCGCCTTTGAGCATGAGATTATCGAAGTCCTCTTTCTCCATTTTGACGGATTCGGACATCTCTGGCGTACTGTAGAGATAGTTGTCTCTGGCCTTCCCATACAGTAGCACAGTTTTTACCTCCTGCTCTCCGGCGTCGGCATAAATTTTATTAAAATCTTTAAGGTTATTCATATTATATAATACCCTCTTTCGCGATTAGCCCTGTGTTTTCATGCTGAAGGCCATTGCTGAATACGGTACTGTCAAAGCACCGGAGCAACGTGTCTCGATAAGGTATTTCTGCTGGTTGTAGTCGATGTCGAAGTCATCAAACATGTTGACTGCTCCGCCCTTATCAGCGCCTACATTGTAGTCTGCCATGTTAACTACGATACCAACCAGCGGATTGTTTTCAGCATCTTTCGCGGATTCCATCGGCGGAACTGTAACAATCTCTTTAACTCTCAGCTTTTTAGCCAGAGCAGCTTCGTCCGGATACAGATCTCTTCCGATTTCATCTGTCAGAAGAAGCATATTTGTCAGCATATCTTCTGTTGTGTAAAAAGTCGGGTTGCCGGAACCTTTGTAGTTCTTTCTCTCTTTGATGACTGCTTTGATGACTGCTTTTGCCTTATCATCATCTGTAGCTGCAGAAGCAACTGTTACAACACTGTGAATAGTGAACAGACTGTCATCCTTTGCGACCGGACGAATACACTGTTCGTTAATCTTGTCATCGCTGGAAGCAAGTCTTCCGTCACCAATGAGATAAGCCCGAGCAAGTTCCTCGTCCAGCATCATTCTCATTTCAGATTTCAGCCAAGATACTACATCAAAGCCTGTAATATCAATAACATCGTCACGATCCATCTTCTGTTTCTTGTAAACAGTTGTCGGAGATGTGGAACGTTTCAGTAAGCTGAAGAACTCTTCTTTCTTCATTTTACCTTTGAGGTAACCCTTTGCTCTTGCATCATCTTCTGTGATGTCAGCAAACATGGATTTGATTCTGGAGAACGGAGTGTGATGAACACTGTTCATGACCTTGCTTACCCAGCCCGTATCTCTCTTAATGAATGCCGGCGGAGTGTTCAGATTCCGGTCATCCGGGAACAGCCAATCTACATCCTCGATTCCATGATTCAGACAGGAATCCTTCAGACTTCCATATCGTTTAGCATCTTTGAAAACCGTTTCAATTTCGTCAACGGTTACGAGAGTTCCGTCAGAGTGCATTAAGACTCCGTCCATCTCTCTTTCATCAGTTGTATCAAACACATTCTGTTTCATTTCTTCGCTACCTCCTGTTGAGTCTTCTTCGTCATCGGTGTCTGAAACAGCGGCACCGACTAACGCGTATAACACTTTTTTCTGTTCTTCAGTCATACTATCGATGACATCTCCTACGGTTTTATCATCTTTTGTATCATCCGTAGATTTAGTTGTGGTTTCTTTGCTTTCATCAGCATGGTTTAACACCTCGGTCTCCTCCTTTTCTTCTTTCTTTTCGGAAATTACTTCAGTTCCGTCTTCCATCTCTTCTCCGTGATAGAGCTCAATCGGTTCGCCGGTGTAAATTGCTACGCTGTCATCTTCTACATCATCACTGTGTATCGCTACGTCTTCGATACTTGCACCAGGATTTGCTCCAGCCAGAACGAGACTGACTTCGCGGATCTTTCCATGTTTAACCAATGATCCAATCTGCTGTAACTTGTTTGCACAAATGGAAAGGGATGCAATGTCCCCATGACGAACTAATTCCTTACCAAGACGGCCACCTTTTGTATCATTAAACGAACAGTAGGCGTACACACCGTCTCCTCGATTCTCAAGAAGAGCATGACCTAACACTTCGGAAGGGTCGTTATGCCGATGGTTCCAAATGAGAGGAACTACCCTTCCGTCGTCATCTTTAAATGCGTCATCGGCGATAATCCTTCCATCGGAACATTTCATGTTAGCCCTGGTGGCCCATCCACTAAAGTCGTATTTAGCCATTTTGAATCTGTTCCTCCTTTTCTTTATTTGTTGATTCTTCCGCTGGTACCGATGCCGGTTCAGCAACTGGAAGTCTATTCTTAGCTGCACTAATGTTACTATTCTTTAACTGATCTGCAGCTTTGTCTTTCGATGGTCTCATACCAATCTTTGTACGAATCTCATTGGAAGACATAATTTCATTTCTGGTTAACTTATCGGCTAACTCAGCAACTTGACTAATCGGAAGCATCTTAAACGGATCTCTAAAGTACATGATTGTGTGCTTTTGAGCAATCGCTGTCTTGGTTAAGAACTTCCGTTTCATCTCTTCAACAAAAGCTGTTGCGATTGGTTCGATCGTCCTTGAGTAATAGTTCTGCATCGTTCGTTCATCAGCAGTACCGTTCAAGATTTCAGGTGTCATGTTTAGCTGAGTAAACAATTCATTCGTTAAATAGTCGATTTGCTTTAGCAGATTGTTCTCCAAAGCACGATTCAACTGAATAACATGTTCAGTACTGTCGATGTAAGCAACACCATATGTAGAACCATTCAACTGTTCTTCGATTTCTGCTCGACGTTGGTCAGCAACAGCTTTCTTACGTTCTGATTTTACAGTATAAGGAAGCTGAATGATCAGGTCGATGTTGCCAGATGCATTATAGTCGTCCGAACGGTCCAACAATGCCAGTTTATGGGCTAGTCGCTTAGCTGTTGAATTCGGTTCATTCATGATGGAAAAGAACGGGTTTTCTACTAAAGCCACGTCTTTCTTCATCATAACAGTTTCTTTCTTCTGACCATCTCGATCGTCATACATACGAACTCGTACAGCGTCTGGATACCAGGTTGTAACTTTCCCCGTTCGCATGGTATAGATCTCATAAGACCCAGTCTGCTGATTGATGGTGTCTTTGTCGGTTTCAATTGGCGCAACAGCTACACACCCCTCATCCAGCATGGACATTGCCATATCAACTTTAAAAGCAAAAGCACTCTGATCCAGATTAGCCTCCAAGTTTAGACATCTGTTTAATCCATCGTTCACAATATCGTCGTACTGATCTTTATCATTCATTTTGCAATGCTGAAAAGTCATCAATGCAACGTCAATAGCAATACGATTGTTAATAGCTGTAAGAATCGTTCGGTCATTGCCTCGAGTCATTCGTGGACGATCTGGACGATAAGAATAACCAGGTCCATAATTCATACGATTTGTCGGATCCCGGTTCATGAATGCATTGTAAGCATTCTTTACTCTAGTCATCAATTCCATTTTGAATTTTCAACCTTTCTCGTTCTTTCTTGTCAACTGCATCGATAAAATACTTACGATACCTTATCAATCAGTTTCTGAGCAATCCACTGTTTGCCTAAAGCCCCAGCTGTTGCTGCAGCAGCACTACCTGCAATTAATGGTCCTAAAGCTGGAGCTGCCACAAAACTCATACCTAAAGCAACTGCGGAGCCTGAAAGAGTTGCTACGGTAGTACCTCTGTTGAAGGAAGTAGCGGCTTTCTTCAGTCGTCTTGCTCCAACTTCTTTTTTGGCCTGATTGGTAATGTCTTTATTCAGCTGTTTTCGTTCTTTACGATCAGCGTTCTTAAACTGACTCTTTAATTCTTTTTTGTAATCTTTCTTGTAGTTCTTCGCTTTCTTAATTGCTGTCTTACGCTCTGACTTGGAGATTTTACCTTCTCGATAATCATTCTTAGCTTGTCTAACAGCTTCGTTGGTTCGATGCGCTGCAAGAACTCGAGCGTCTCTACGAACGCCCCATTTCATACCCTTTACACCATAATGGTAAATTGTATCGTTTGATCCCATATTACCGCCTCCTAGTTAAATGAGTCTTTATGATCTTTGTATGCTACAAAAGCATCTATCG
>ERZ1090865.654-NODE-654-length-19189-cov-10.722274_pt1 | contig 19189 bp, 18 predicted proteins | sample MGYA00478478_ERZ1090865 | MGnify/ENA primary metagenome ERZ1090865 (study PRJEB33644, sample SAMEA5815715) | chicken gut metagenome | biome: Chicken; feature: Gastrointestinal Tract; material: Caecum | place: Ireland | collected 2019-01-01 | study: A study of the... | reverse complement strand
AAGTATTTGGCGATGAGGGTCTCGGGGGTCTCGGGGCCGAAGTTGCCCAGGAAGACCGTCAGGGCGTTGCAGCCCGCAGCCTGCACGTCGGCCACGGCCTTCTCCATGTCGGCCTCGTTCTCCACGGTGACGGGGCACTGGTAGATCTCGGTGCCCTTGGCCTTGCAGGCCGCCACGATGTTCTCGCGGCGCTGGGTGGACAGGGCGATGGGGAAGCAGTCACGGCTGACGGCAATAATGCCGAGATGGACTTCAGGAATGTTCGTAGATTTCATGGGGAATTCCTCCTTTATTTTTACAGCAGGGATGCAATATCGATGTTTTCACCGGTGAGGGCCTGAACGGCGCCCTGGCCGGCTTCGGCGGATTCGGGATGGGCCAGCAGCCACTTGTTGCAGGCCCACAGCGTCTTGTCCTCGTCGTTCAGCGGGGTCATGTCCGGCTTGGGGCCGTTGGTGCCCCGGGGCAGCACCACCACCACCTGGAATCCGGCGCCGGGGGCGGCGGAGCAGGGGGCGTAATGCAGCGTGGTGGCGTAGACTTCCACCACAACACCGGCGGGGACCTTGAAGGCCTGGACCTTGGCGGTGTCCAGCTTGCCGTCCACGATGTCGTCCTCCTTGGCCAGCAGCAGGATGAAGTCCTGGGCGCCGACGTTCAGCTCACTGTCCCGGTGATATTCCAGGCAGTTGAGCTTGGTGTTGTGGCCGTTGCACCAGCCCAGCTGGACCGGCATGCCGCCGTAGCCGTTGGCGGAGAACTGCGCCGCGATGGGCAGCTGCTCCAGTTCAGGCTGGGAGGGCACGTAGTCCGTACCTTCCGGGATGGGCGTCACTGACTGCAGGGTCTGCACCAGCGCCGCCGTATCATAGCCCGCCAGCACCTTGCCGTAGGGGGCAAAGGCGGCGTCCGTTACCGATTGAATTTTCATAACGTATCACCTCAAGTGCGGGAAGGAAGTCCCGCGAATCGTTCCAATGCAAAGGTACAGATTTTCTGGCTGAGGGGAAAGAACAGCTGCGCGGCCGGCCCCACCAGAAAGGCGCAGATGATGGTGCCCACGCCTACCACGCCCCCCAGCACGAAGCCGATGAGCACGAAGGCCAGGTCCACCCCGATCCGCACCGGGCCGAACGGTTTTCCGCTCTTGTCGCTGAGCACCACGGCCACCAGATCGTTGGGGCCGGTGCCCGCCTGGGAGCGGATGACGATGGTCATGCCGAACGCCAGAATCACGCACCCCACCGCCAGCAGCCCCACCCGGAGGGGCAGGGGCAGCCCTTCGTTGAGGAAGGGCGCCAGCCACAGGGTATAGACATCAATGATCGGGCCGCCCAGCGCCATGCAGAGCACCGTGCCGATGCCCACATAGCTGCGGTCCACCACCAGGAGGACCACCATGATGAGCAAAGACACCAGCAGATGAACCCGACCATGGGTCATGGGGAATCCCGCAATCTGCGGGAAGGAGCGGAACAGCCCCTGCACGAAGACGTTGAAGGGGTCCGAACCCAGGTTTGTCTGAAGGAAGAGTGCCACGCCCAGGTGGGCGATGCACAGCCCCAGGAGCAGCAGCACCACCCGCACCAGAAGTTCCCGCAAAGTTTTCCCTTTCACGGTTCCTTCTTGGTCAGCGCCTCCGCCTGGGCGGCGCGCTCCCGGCGCCACCGCCACACGGCATAGCCGCAGAAGGCAAGTCCGCCCAGTGCCAGCACGGCGCCGGCCCCGTAGGCCAGCAGATCATTCATGCCGGTACCGCCGGCCATCTGACTGCTGATGAGCTGGTAAGCCAGGTACACCAGGTAGGCGCCCACGGCCAGGCGCAGGATCATTTGGGTTTGTTCCTTCATACAAACCGCTCCTTTCGGTTAGAGCATCTGGGGATAGAGCGCTTTGAGGGTGGGGTAGATCTTGGAGAACTGCCGGTAGCGCTCCTCATAGCGGGCGGCGATGGCAGGGTCGGGACGGACGGTGTCTGCCACCTGGACCAGCTTGTCGCAGACCGCCTGCACGCTGGGATAGGCGCCGCAGGCCACCATGGCCAGCATGGCGCCGCCCATACCGGGGCCCTGCTCCGAAGCGGGGGTGTCCAGCTCCACGTTGAGCACGTTGGCGATGATCTTCTTCCACAGGGGGCTCTTGGCGCCGCCGCCGCAGATCATGCTGTGGCGGATGTCAAGACCCAGGGAACGGGCCACCTCGAAGCTGTCCCGGATGGCGAAGGCCACGCCTTCCAGCACGGCCTGGGTCATATCGGTGCGGGTGGTGTCCATCGTCATGCCCAGGAAGACGCTGCGGGCGTTGGTATCGTTGATGGGCGAACGCTCACCCATCAGGTAGGGCAGGAAATACACATGGTTGCGGCCCAGCATCTCGTCGGTGATGGCCGCCTGGGCGCCGCCGTAGTCCTGGGTGCCCAGGATCTCGTCCATCCACCACTTGTTGCAGGAGGCGGCGGAGAGCATGCAGCCCATCAGATGGTAGTGCCCGTCCGCATGGGCGAAGGCATGCAGCGCGTTGTGGGGGTCCACCCCGAAGTGGTCGCTGGAGATGAACAGCGTGCCCGAGGTGCCCAGGCTGATGTTGCAGGCGCCCTCCCCCACCGTGCCGGTGCCCACGGCGGCCGCGGCATTATCTCCCGCGCCGGCGCAGACCGTGACGGTCTCGGGCAGGCCCAGCTGGGCGGCGATCTCGGGGCGCAGCGTGCCCACAGCCTCGTAGCTTTCAAACAGCCTGGGCATCTGGGCCTCAGTGATGCCGCAGAGTTTCAGCATCTCCTGGCTCCAGCACTTGTGCTCCACGTCCAGCAGCAGCATGCCGCTGGCGTCGGAGTAGTCGGTGCAGTGCACCCCCGTGAGGATGTAGTTGATGTAGTCCTTGGGAAGCATGATCTTGCGGATGCGGGCGAAGTTTTCCGGCTCGTTTTTCTTCATCCACAGGATCTTGGGGGCGGTGAACCCCGCAAAGGCGATGTTGGCGGTGAGGGCAGAGAGCTTCTCCCGCCCGATCTCCTCGTTGAGGTATTCCACCTCCTTGGCCGTGCGGCCGTCGTTCCACAGGATGGCCGGACGGATCACCTGATCGTTCTCATCCAGTACCACCAGACCATGCATCTGGCCGCCGGCGCCGATGCCGGCCACCTGGGATTTGTCGAAGGAGGCGAGCAGTTCGGGGACGCCCCCCAGCACTGCCTTCTTCCAGTCCTCGGGGTTCTGCTGGCTCCAGCCGGGCTGGGGGAACTCCAGGGGATACTCCTTGGAAATGGTATTTTTGATGTGGCCCTCCTCGTCCATCAGCAGCAGCTTGACGGCCGAGGTGCCCAGGTCAATTCCTATGTACAGCATAGTTTCCTCCAAAAGTCACCGCCGGGGTGAAGATTACTTGCCGGACTTGCGGCTGGTGACCACGTCGAAGATGACAGCGACCAGAAGCACGCCGCCCTTGACCACGTACTGCCAGGAGTCGCCGATGCCCATGATGGACATGCCCATGTTGATAACGCCCAGCAGCAGAGCGCCGATGACGACGCCGCCCACCGTGCCGCTGCCGCCGTAGGCGGAAGCACCGCCGATGAAGCAGGCACCGATGGCGTCCATCTCAAAGGAGGTACCGGTGGAACCGTTGACGGAACCCACGCGGGCCGCGTTGAGCAGGCCGCACAGACCGGCCAGCAGGCCCATGTTGGCGTAAGCGATGAAGTAGATCTTGTCGGTGTTGATACCGGAGAGCTTGGTGGCTTTCTCGTTGCCGCCCACGGCGTAGAAGTAACGGCCGAACGCGGTTTCCGCAGTGATGAAGTTGTAGATCAGGCAGACGGCCAGCACCCAGACCAGCATGACCGAGATGCCGTTGTACTGGCTCAGCAGGTAGCAGTAGTAGAGGATGAGGGCGGCGATGAGGCCGGACTTGACGTAGTCGCTGACGGCGCTGTTCTGGCGGTAGCCGTTCTTGGCGCGGTCGCGGCGGGTGCGCACGGTGTTGAGGAGGACCAGCACGGCGGCCACAACACCCACGATGAGGGCGGAGTAAACGGTGTCACCATCGTCCAGGCCGGGGACCTTGATGTACATGGTGAAGATATTCAGGAAGGTGGAGTCCTGGACTGCCACGGTCTTGTTGTCGAGGATCAGACGGCCGATGCCGCGGAAGATGAACATGCCGCCCAGGGTGGTGATGAAGGGCGGGATGCGCACATAACCGATCCAGTAGCCCTGCCAGATGCCCACCAGCAGGCCGGCCACCAGGCAGACCACGATGGTGAGGACGGGGTTGATGGACAGGTTGGTGATCATGACGGCGGCCAGACCGCCCACCAGGCAGATCACCGAACCGACGGCCAGGTCGATGTTACCGCCGGTGAGGATGCAGAGCAGCATGCCGCAGGCCATGACCAGAACGTAGCCGTTCTGCAGCAGCAGGTTGGACATGTTCTGGGCGTAGAGCAGGCGTCCGCCGGTGAGGTAGGCGAACAGCACAAAGACGATCACCAGTGCAATGACCATCGCATACTTGGTCAGGAAACTGGAAACTTTCATTTTGGTTCCATTCATGAGTGTCACACTCCCTATTCAACGTGATTAAGCTTTGGCCGGTTCGCGTACGGTATCGCGGATGATGTAGCCCATGATGCTTTCCTGGGTGGCGTCGGCCGCGTTGACCTCCGCCAGCAGGCGGCCTTCATTCATAACGTAGATGCGGTCACACATGCCCAGCAGTTCGGGCAGCTCCGAAGAGATCATGACCACCGACTTGCCGCGGCTGACCATGTCATTGATCAGGCAGTAGATATCGTACTTGGCGCTGACATCGATGCCGCGGGTGGGCTCGTCCAGGATCAGCACGTCCGGTTCGGTGAACATCCACTTGCCCAGCAGGGCTTTCTGCTGGTTGCCGCCCGACAGGTTGCCGATGTGCTGCTCGATGGTGGGCGTCTTGGTGCCCATCTCGGTCTTCATGTCCTCGGCTTCCTTGACTTCCTTGTCCCGGTCGATGACGCCGCTGTGGCAGACCTTGTCCAGACGGGCCAGGGTGGTGTTGAAGCGGATGGTCTCGCCCAGGATCAGGCCGTTGGTCTTGCGGTCCTCGGTGACGTAGGCCAGGCCGTGGTGGATGGCCTCCTCGGTGTTCTTCAGGTTGACCTTCTTGCCGTTGAGATAGAGCTCACCGGTGATCTTGCTGCCGTAGCTGTGACCGAAGATGGACATGGCCAGTTCGGTACGGCCGGCGCCCTGCAGGCCGGAGAAGCCAACCACTTCGCCCTTGTGCACCTTGAAGGAGACGTTGTCGTCCACGATGCGCTCGGGGTACAGGGGGTGATGGACGGTCCAGTTCTTGACTTCCAGGCTGATTTCGGGCTGGACCTGGCTCTTCCGCTTGGGATAGCGGTCCTCCATGGGACGACCCACCATGCCCTTGATGATGCGGTCCTCGCTGAATTCATCCACGCCCTTGACCAGCGTCTCGATGGTGGAACCGTCGCGGATGATGGTGGCCTTGTCGGCGCAGTAGATGATCTCGTTGAGCTTGTGGGTGATGATGATGGACGTGAGGCCCTTCTTCTTGAAATCGATCAGCAAGTCCAGCAGCATCTTGGCGTCCTCGTCGTTCAGCGACGAGGTGGGCTCGTCCAGGATCAGCAGCTTGACCTTCTTGGAGAAGGCCTTGGCGATCTCCACCAGCTGCTGTTTGCCGGTGCCGATATCCTTGACCAGCGTCTGGGCGGACTCATGCAGGCCCACCTGCTTCATGTGACGCTCGGCTTCATAATAGGTTTTGTTCCAGTCGATGGTGCCCATCTTGGTGCGGATCTCATTGCCCAGGAACATGTTCTCACCGATGGAGAGCAGCGGAATCAGTGCCAGCTCCTGGTGGATGATGACGATGCCCACCGCTTCGCTGTCCTTCTGGGACTTGAACTGGCAGAGCTTCCCGTCGTAGTAGATCTCGCCGGTGTAGCTGCCCGCGGGATAGGTGCCGGAAAGCACATTCATCAGCGTGGATTTGCCCGCGCCGTTCTCACCGATCAGAGCGTGGATCTCGCCGGGTTCCACCTGCAGATTCACGTTGTCCAGTGCCTTGACGCCGGGAAATTCCTTGGTGATGTTTTTCATCTCCAAAATATACTTCGACAAAGGGGATTGCCTCCTTTTCGTCTTGCCTTCCAAAATACAATGGGCAGGGCAGCTGGCCCCGCCCATTGCATTAACGGTTCGGCAATTGATTCAGATTGATAAGTACTGCGGATCAGGCGGCCGGATGCAGGTAGCCGTCAGCGTCCTGGGTGTAGTAACCGGTGTCGACCAGCTTCTCCTTCATGTTGTCCTTGGTGACAACGTCGGGAACCAGCAGGAAGGACGGGCAGTTGTGGCCTTCGGAGGTGGCGTAGGATTCGGTGTCGTAGCTGCAGTCGAAGTCCCAGCCGGAGTTGGTGATCAGGCTGTCATCGATGGTGTCGCCGTTCAGGATCGCCTTGCCAAGGTCCAGCGTGACAACGGCCTCGTTGGAAACGGCCTTGTACACGGTCATGGACTGCAGACCGTCGACGATGTTCTTCAGGTTGGCTTCGTCGCCGTCCTGACCGGTGATGATGGGCTGGTTGGAGCCGGCGTAGTCAGACTGGATGGCCTGGGAAACGCCCAGCGCGGTGGAGTCGTTGGAGCACAGCCAGACATCAACCTGGGTGCCGTCGGCGTAGTAGGAAGCCAGCACGTTCTGAGCACGCTCCATGGCGGTCTGGGAATCCCACTGGGCGGTGGCTACGGTGTCGAAGTCGGTCTGACCGGAGACGACGACCAGCTTGCCGGAGTCAATGTAGGGCTGCAGGACATCCATGGCGCCCTGATAGAAGTAAGTAGCGTTGTTGTCGGCGGGGTCACCGGCGGTGATCTCCATGTTGAAGGGACCGGCCGCGTTGTCCAGATCCAGGGTGTCCACGATGTACTGGCCCTGCAGCGTACCGACGGTGTAGTTATCGAAGGATACGTAGTAGGAGGCGTTGTCGTTCATGATCAGACGGTCGTAAGCGATGACCGGGATGCCGGCTTCACCGGCTTCGTTCATGACGGTGTTCAGCGCCTCGCCGTCGATGGCGGCCACGACCAGCAGGTCGACGCCGTCAGCGATCATGTTCTGGATGTCGCTGACCTGACGGTTGGTGTCGTTGTCCGAGTAGGTGATGACGGTCTCATAACCGGCATCCTTGAACTGCTGGTCCAGGTAGGAACCGTCGCGGTTCCAGCGTTCCAGCGACTGGGTGGGCATGGACAGGCCGACCTTCTGGCCACCGGTGGAGCCGCCCTCAGAACCGGTCTCCGCGGTGGACTCGGTGCTGGCTGCGTCGGTGCTGGCTGCATCGGTGCTGGCTGCGGCGGAAGAACTTGCCCCGCCGCTGGAGCAGCCGGCCAGCGAGACGATCATCGTCGCAGACAGTGCAGCAGCCAAAATACGCTTTTTCATTGTGAATCGCTCCCTTTTAATATAATTTGTGTCGAATGTGTTCGACTACCTCCGCAGTTAGGGAAAGAACTTTTGTAAATATTCTTTCCGTTTGCATTCATAGAATACACCAAAACAATCCAGTATGTCAATACTTTTTTGTGCATTTTCATAACTCTGTCATACATTTAGCAGCTTTCACAAAACGCTTCTTTCATTTTATGCAATTTGGCAAGCAGAAAACGTCGCTGTCTGGCAGACAGCGACGTTTTTGTTCAAAGTTGTTTGACGAATTCATACAGCAGCCGGGTGGCGGCGCCGATGCACACCGAATGGCCCGAACTGGGGCAGAAGGCGAGGAAATCCACCCGGTCACCGGGCGAGCACAGGTCCCGCACCAGCCACTGGAGCCGGGAACGGTAGGCCGGCAGATACTGGGACATCTGCCCGCCGATCATGATGGGGCAGTCCAGTATGGTATGGATGATCATGATGCCGTGGGCCAGGTCCTTCAGGTAGCTGTCCCACAGGGCCTGACACTGGATGTCCCCGTCCTCCAGCCGCTGGAAGAAGACCTCCAGGCTGATGTCCAGGTCATCCGACAGGCGGGCGGTGGAACAGTAGGCTTCGAGACAGCCCTTGCGGCCGCACTGGCAGGGCCGTCCGCCGGGATGCAGGCAGATATGGCCGAATTCCGCCGCCCGGTGGTCCACGCCGTCGTAGAGCTTGCCGTCCACCAGGATGGCGCCGCCCACGCCCCGGTTCAGCGACAGATAGACCATGCTGGGCTGGTCGGTGCGGTTCCACCACTCCCCGAAGCCGCCGCAGGTGGCGTCGTTGTCCAGCAGGACCCGGTAGGGGATCCGGTCCAGGAACCGGCAGGGCGTGGAGGTATCCACCCCGATGGTGGGGGCATACTCGATGGTCTTCTGGTCGGGGCCGACGATGCCGGGCAGCGTCATGGCCACCCCCAGCAGCCGGTCCCGGTCCAGCTGGTTGTTGTCCAGGAATTGTTCGATCAGCCCGGCCAGTTCTTCGCCGTAGGTTTCATCGTTGGCAAAGGGCAGCGCCACCCGCCGGCTGGCCAGCGTCTCCTTGCGCAGATTGATGGCCACAATGCGCAGGTCCCGGTTGGTCAGCTCGATGCCCAGGGCAAACCGGGCGTTGGGCAGCGGCACAATGAGCCGCGGCCGCCGGCCGCCGGTGGAGTCGGTGGTGATGGACCGGTCGATGAGCCCCATCTCGGTCAGTTCGTTCAGGTTCTGGGTCAGCGTGGGCAGGCTCATGGACAGCTGAAAGGCCAGTTCCTGCTTGGTGACGGGCTTCCACTGCCCGATGAGATAGCGGTAGACGCGGTTACGGTTCTGTTTACGCAGCTCTACTGTGGATAATGGTCTGTGAGCACTCATAACAGCCCCCTCGTACCAACTTTTATAAAACTGGTTTCAGTATAGCACAATACTGTGCAGAATGCAAACATTTTGTGAAATATTTTATTGCACTTTGCGCATTACTTTTCCATTTGACCTGCTTCATTCCCTCTTGGCACAAAAAATTCCCCGCTGACCGCCGAAGGTTCAATCCATCCGGGGCACGGATTTTTTTATGTTGGCAGGGGGTTCAGGACTGAGCGTCGGATTCCTCCGGCCACCAGCCGTGTTTCCACAGCTGGCGCATCGACCAGGCCTCCATGCACTTGTGGCCGAACTGGTTCAGACGCATGGGGCCGTCGGGGTCCCGGTCCATCTGGTAGGTCCAGTAGATCCACCCTTGGGAAGTCTCCCAGGCCTGCCGCTGCAGCGCGGCCACCCGGCGATATTCCTGCCGGCGGATGGCCTGTTTTTCGGTGTCATCGCGGCCCTTGCGGTCGGCGCGGTCAAAGGGATAGCGGCACTCGATGCACCACTCCCCCACCACCACAGGGGTCCAGCGGGCGGCTTTCTGAATCTTGCGCTTTTCCAGGGCCACATACAGCCGGTAGATCCAGGGGAAGGACACCGGCAGGAAATATTCCATGGCAAACAGGTAGATGTGGGTGTCCAGCAGGACGTTCTCCATCCCCTCCCGCCGGAAAAAGTCCTTCCAGCGGGAAAGGCGGAAGCCGTCGTGGAAGACAATGACCTTGTCTGCCGGCAGCACCGCCCGCAGGGTGCGGTAGGCACGGCGGTAGAACTCCTTCAAAAAGGACAGCGGCACATGCCTGGAGCCCTTGGCCTCCTGCTTGTCCTTGGCCTTGCCGGTGGTGCCGGAGGTGCGGTAAACCAGGAAGCTGATGGGCTCGTTGAGCACCTCGATGCCGTAGAGCCCCGGCCGCGTGCCGTACCGCCGGGCCAGCCGCTCCAGCACCGAGAGGGCAAAATTCACCTCTCCGGGGTCCTTGTGCCACTTGCACACCCCCACCAGGCCGCCGTTGTCGTAGCCGTTCTGTCCGCCCGGCACGGTGTGCAGGTCCAGAAGGATCTGCAGACCGTACCGCTCGGCCCAGGTGAAGGCGTTGTCCAGGCAGTCCACGCAGCCCAGGAAAGGCGGGCGGTCGCCGAAGACGAAGTAGGGCACCGGCAGGCGCACCAGGTTGTACCCGTGCTGCGCCACCAGACGGAAGTCCTCCTCGGTGATGTAGCTGGTGCGGTGGCGGGTCATCCGCTCCTGTAATTCTTCGGGGGGCAGGGTGCGGGCCAGCCAGGTTTCGTCCTCCTCGGGGGAATCCCCAAAGGCGTCCGGCGAAATCCATTTTTCCAGGACCAGCCAGTTGCCGAAGTTGATGCCCCGGATTTTGTCCAGCGCTGCCATAGTTGTATACTCCTTTTTCTGTGAGATGGCCGAAAGGACCGGCCTTGCCGCGGATGCACCGCCATACAATCCAATCCTACGGTATAATCCCCTTTTTGTCAATTTTGCCCCCTGTTTGCGGTCCTGTACCACAGGAGATTGCGTTGGCCGGAAGATGTCCTTGCACAACGGGGCGCAGATGAGTATACTTTTAGGAAAAGCCGGTCCTTCCCGCGGGGGCCGGTTCTCTGCACAGGAAGGAGGCAGGCCGTGTGATTCATGCCGACTTCGCCCGGAAATTTGTGGAGCGCATCGCACACTACACCGACTACAACATCAACATCATGAACGAGCAGGGCATCATCATTGCCAGCCGCAACCCGGAGCGCATCGGCACCTTCCACGAGACAGCCTACCGGATGATCCGCTCCAACCTGGAGATCTCCTCGGTCTCCAAGGGGGACGCCCTGCTGGGTGTGCAGAACGGGGTCAATCTGCTGGTGCACTACGGCAAGAAGCCCATCGCCGTGGTGGGGGTCACCGGGGAGCCCGACAAGGTGCGGGAGATCGCCCTGATCATCAAGATGTCCCTGGAGACGATGGTGCGCTACGAGAGCCAGCAGGAATTGGAGATCAGACGGATCACCGCCCACCACCGGTTCTACTCCCAGCTGTTTCTGGAGGAGGCCCCGGCCCCCCGGCAGCTGGAGCAGCTGGCCGAGACGCTGGATTTTTCGCCCCGGCACATCCGTATCCCCATCGTGCTGCGCTTTGCCCCCGACTCCCAGCCCGAACCGAAGCTGACAGCCGTGCAGGGCTGCGTCACCGGCCAGGACATGGCCTGGACGGTGGACAACCGCCACATCCTGGTCTACCTGGAACTGGAACAGGGCCCGGCCCCGGCGCTGGCCTCCTGGCACAACCAGACCGCCGAGTGGCTGCAGCGCATCGAAAGGCCGGTGGGCTACGACCGGGCCTATGTGGGCACCATGCAGTACCAGCTGGCGGACTACCACCGGGGCCTGGACGCCTGCCGCTGGCTGGAGCGCAACCTGGAGGCGAGCGACCGGGTGCTCTACTTTTCGGACCATCTCAGCGAGTATCTGCTCTCGCTGCTGCCCGCCGAGGAGCTGCGCGGTCTGTTCAGCGTCTACGACCACGCCCTGGAACCCCAGAGCAAGAACAGCATCCTGCGGATGGTGGGCGCTCTGCAGAAAAACGACTTCAACCTGGTCCGCAGCAGCGAGGCCCTCTTTTTGCACAAAAACACCCTGGTGTTCCGCCTCAACAAGCTGCGGGCGGCGCTGGGCATCAACCCCTTCCAGTCCGCCAGCGACCGGCTGTTGCTGACCTGTCTGTACCACTATCTCAAGAGCAAAAAACGAACAATGCCCCCTGCTTTGTCAAATCTGTACAAGGCCAGGAGGCATTTTTTGCGCACTATGGCGACGACAAAAAGAAGATTGTATCGTCAGCACAAGAAATGCCGGAAAATTTAGACCGTGAAATCTTGTATTATGGCAAAAAATTCAGTATGATGCCAGAAAAGATATTGTACAAAAGCACGAAAGGGGAAGTGTGTCCATGAAAATTCTCTTCGCACCGGATTCCTTTAAAGGTTCCCTCTCCTCTTTCCAGACCATCGAGCTGCTGCATACCGTCACCGAAAAGCATTTTCCCGGCTGCCAGATGGTGGACCTGCCCATGGGGGACGGCGGGGAGGGCACGGTGGAAGCGCTGCTCCACGCCCTGGGCGGCCACTACGGCCGCTGCACCGTGTCGGGGCCGCTGGGCGACCCGGTGGAGGCCCGCTACGGCGTGCTGAACGACACCACCGCCATCCTGGAGATGGCCCAGGCTTCGGGGCTGCCGCTGCTGAACGGCCGCACCCCCGATGTGCTCCACGCCTCCTCCCTGGGCACCGGCCAGCTGCTGCGCCATCTGCTGGAGCAGGGCTACACCACCGTCTATCTGCTGCTGGGGGGCAGCGCCACCAACGACGGCGGCCTGGGCGCCGCCACCGCCCTGGGCATCCGCTTCCTGGACGCCGACGGACAGTGCGTCAGCCCGGATGGTGCCGGGCTGGAGCGGGTGGTGTCGGTGGATACCTCCGCCATGGTGCCCCAGCTGCGCCAGGCCCGGCTCATTCTCATGTGCGATGTGAAGAATCCCCTGCTGGGCCCCCAGGGCGCCACCTGGGTCTACGGACGGCAGAAGGGTGCCACACCCGCCCAGCAGACCCGCCTGGAAGCGGGCATGGAAAACTACTGCACTGTGCTGGAGGCTGCCTGCGGGCGGCGGCTGCAGGACCTGCCGGGCAGCGGCGCGGCCGGCGGTCTTGCGGTGCCGCTGCTGGCCTTCTCCCGGGTGGAGATATGCTCCGGCATCGAGACGGTACTCTCCCTGGTGGGCTTCGATGACCTCCTGGCCGATGTGGACCTGGTGGTCACCGGCGAGGGCCGCCTGGATGCCCAGAGCACCCAGGGCAAGGTCCTCTCCGGCATCGGCCGGCACTGCGCCCGCCGGGGTGTACCCGCCGTGGCCGTGGTGGGCTGCCTGGGCGAGGGGGCCGAACAGATCTACGACTGCGGCATTTCCGCGGTGGTCTCCTGCATGGGCGGGGCCGCCTCGCTGGAGGACGCCCTGGCCCGGGCCGATGAACTCTTTATGGAGGCCGCCGACCGGATGTACCGCATGATCAAGGTGGGTCTGCGGTTGCAGGGCCGTGCCCTGTAACGATAGAGCATTGTGAAGGGGAGGTGAAGGGTGCATTTTACAGCCAGGTACAAAACGGAATTCTGAAAGGAGTGAGGCACTGAAAGTCAACGCCAAACAAGAAAAGAAAGGCCTGCCCCAGGGCAAGGTCCTGCATTCCTTTATCCCGTTACTGTTCATGGTGATTCTATGCACCATCATTTCCTGCTTCGTCATCCCCGGCGCCTACGACCGGGAAACGGTAGACGGGGTGACCCGCGTCATCGCCGACAGCTACCATACGGTGGAACGGCCCCCCGTCCCCCCTCTTTGACATGTTCCGCTCCATCCCCGAAGGACTTACCGCCACCGCAAACATGATGTTCTGCATCATACTCATCGCCGGCGTGGTGGAAATCTACAAGTACATCAACGTGGTGGGCGCCCTGATCAACAGCGTGCTGAAAGCCTCCAAGCGGTTCAACAGCCTGGTCATCATTGCCATCGTCATGATCGTCTTCTTCATCTTCGGCGGCATCCTGGACTGGAGCGAACACATCATCCCCTTCGTTCCCATCATCATCTCGCTGGCCATCCCCCTGGGCTACGACGCGCTGGTGGGCATGGCCATCTCGGGCTTTGCCTGCCTCATCGCCTTCGCCTCCGCCCCCTTCAACATGTTCACCGTGGGTACCTCCCACACCATCGCCGAGTTGCCCATGTTCTCCGGCTGGGAGCTGCGCCTGGTCTCGCTGGGCGTCATCTGCCTCATGGCCCTGCTGTGGACGCTGCGCTACGCCCGCAAGATCAAAAACCACCCCGAGCTCAGCCTGGTGAAGGACATCGACAACTCCTCCCTGCTGCTGCCCGTGGATGAGGAGATCACCTTCACCCCCGTCCGCAAGCTCTCCACCCTGGTGCTGGCCGTCTCCATCGCCATCAACATCGTGGGCATCCTGGAATGGGGCTGGAGCTACACCCACATGGCCACCTCCTTCCTCATCGGCGGCGTGATCGTGGCCCTCCTCAACCGGGTGGGCCTGGAGAAGTCCATCGACCTCATCGTGGACGGCTGCACGGCCCGGGCCAGCAGCGTCACCGTCCCCTGGAAAATACCCACCGGGATGGCCGAGAAAAGGCAGCCCCGGCCCAGGGAGGCGCTCATGACGCAGACGATCACCATGTCCAGCAGCGCCTTGAGGGCCAGGGTGGAGTGGTTCCCCGAGATGCCGTCCTGGATGGAACCCACCACGGCCATGGCCCCGATGCAGACCGTCAGGGAGGCGGAGACAAAACCGTCCACAAACCGCTTTTCCCGGGCGTTGCCCGTCTTCACCTTCAGCCAGCTGCCGAACTGCTCGATCCGCCGTTCCAGGTTGATCCACTCCCCCAGCAGCGACCCCACAGCGTAGCTGATGACGATCATCATGGTGCCGCTGCTCTGCAGCCCGTCCGCCGTGACGGTCATCATCTCCTGCACGGCGCCGCCGATGCCCACAAACAGGATGCAGACCCCGATGGCCTGCATCAGCGTCTCCTGGTAGCGGGCGCTGATGGCCCGGCTGAACACCAGCCCGATGACGCCGCCCACCAGGATCGCCACCACATTGATGATCGTTCCCAATCCTATCATTTCCTACACACCTTCCGCTTGTACACAGTCACGCCTACGAGTATACGCTTTCCCCGGGCAAATGACAAGGCTGGGACCTCTTTCACAGGTTGAGCAGCACCAGCGCCGCCAGGATCATGGCCGCCGCCCCCAGCTGGCGGTTGTTCAGCCGTTCGTGGAAGAACAGGAAGCTGGCCACGCTGATGACCAGGATGACCCCCACGCTGTAGGAAGGGTAGACCAGGAAGGCAGGCAGCCGGGTGAGGGCCGCCAGCAGCAGCCGGGAGGACAGGAAGTTGGGCACACCCGCCAGCACGCCGAAGAGGAGGTCCCGCGCCGTGAGGGGGCGGCGTTCCTTCACTAGCAGCACCAGAGTGGCGAGGCCGGCGAACAGGAAGATGTAGAACATGAAGAGGCCGTCGTCCTGGCGGCGGCCCAGCTGGGTGAACACCTTGGACATGGCGTCGGCGGCGCCGTTGAGCAGCAGCGTGAGCACCAGGGGCACCAGATAAATCCGCGTTCCGGCGGCGGGATCATGGGATCTGCCGGGCAGGCCGTTCATCACCACGGCAGCCGCCACGGCCAGCGCCACGCCCAGCCCCTGCAGGGCGGTGGGGCGCTCCCCGAAGAGGGCCACCGACACCACGATGGGCACCAGCACCCCCAGCCGGGTGAACACCGAGGAGAGAATGGCGCCGTTTTTATGGATGCTGTACCCGTTGGCGGACAGGGAGGCAAGATAGATCAGCCCGGTGATGCCGCCCAGCCAGCAGGGGGTGAAATCGCCGTTATAGAGCGTTCTGGGTTCCATGGCCGCAAAGGCCAGCACCGTGCAGGTGATGTAGTTGAAGAAAAACACGCCGTAGGGGCTGCTGGTGTTGAGGTATTTCAGCACCATGGCCAGCACCGCGCTGAACAGCATGGCCAGCAAAAGGAAAAGCATGGGGGTACTCCTCTCTCATTTTCACAAACGCTTCCATTATATACCACCCGGCGCCCGAAAGGAAGCGGCGGGCGGGCGCAAAAAAAATTCCCCACCCCGCCCGGCAGGACCGGGCAGGACAGGGAAGGCGATATTTTCAGAAAAACCGTCAGGGACGGACGTCGGGCTGCCGGCGGTTGAGCACAAACAGGCTGCCCACCAGCAGCAGCGGAAAGACGGCGGCGGCCAGCAGGCCGGTTTTCAGGTTGCCGCCGGCCCATTCCGACAGGGTGCCCACCACGGCGGGGCTGACGGTGGCGCCGAAGTCCCCCGCCAGGGCCAAAAAGGCGAACATGGCGGTGCCGCCCTTGGGGCATGCCTGGGAGGAGAGACTGATGGCTCCCGGCCAGAGGATGCCCACGCTGAAGCCGCAGACCGCGCACCCCGCCAGGCCCAGCACCGGCCAGGGGGAGAGGGCGGCCAGCAGGTAGCAGACCACGCAGAGCAGACCGCTGCGCAGCATGGTGCGGCTCAGGTCGCCCTTCTGCCCACGGGTGCCGTACAGCATGCGGGAAAGGCCCATGAAAACGGCGAAAAGGCAGGGCCCGGCCAGGTCGCCCACGGTTTTGGACACCCCCAGCGCCGACTCGGTGAAGGCGGAAGCCCACTGGGCCATGGAGGCTTCGGCGGCGCCGGCACAGACCATGAGGAGGATCATCATCCACAGCAGCGGCATCCGCAGCAGCCGACGGGGGGAAAGACCCTCGTCCTCCTCCACCAGCCGCTCGATGGGGCAGGTGAGGAACTGGAAAACGTTGATGAGCGGCACCAGCGCCCAGAGCAGCGCGAGGATCTGCCACCGTTCGGTGCCGAACACCGCGAAGAAGAGGGTGGAGCCCAGGATGACCGCCACCGCGCCCCAGCAGTAGAAGGAGTGCAGCAGGCTCATATGGCTTTCCTTGTTCTCAAAGGGGCAGGCCTCCACGATGGGGCTCACCAGCACTTCCACAAGGCCGCTGCCCACGGCGTAGAGCACCACCGCCGCCAGAATGCCCAGGAAGGGCTCGGGCAGCAGTTCAGGCAGCACGGCCAGCAGCCCCAGCCCCAGCACCGACACCACCTGGGAGGCCACCACACAGGGGCGGTAGCCGATTTTATCCACGAACCGGGTGGCGCCCAGGTCGATGAAGAGCTGGGTCAGGTAAAACACCACGGGGATGAGGGCGATCTTTTCCAGCGAGATGCCGTAGCTGCCCTGGAAGGTGAGAAAGAGCAGCGGCGCGAAGTTGGCGGCGATGGCCTGGGTCACAAACCCCAGGTAGCAGGCCCGCAGGGTCTTGCGGTATTTCCGTGTATCCGCCATATCACTTACCCGCCCGGATGTTCTTCACGGTCTTCTTCTCGATGGACAGGTGCTCGTACACCCGCACGCCGCCCTGGCCGGTGGGCGCCTGGGCCAGCAGGCCCACCTTGATGACGGGCTGCGCCGGCAGGTGGAAGTAGCGCATCATGTAAAAGTGCTCGCCGTCCGCGGAGTAGTGGAAGGCGAAGTTGTTGCCCACCCGGCAGACCTGCAGCCAGGCGCTGTTGCCCTCCAGGTTGCAGCCGTTGGCGTCGTCGGAATCGCCCTTGGTCACCACGCTCACGGCGGCGTGGGTGCCGAAGTCGGTAAGCTCATAGCAGCACTTGGCCCAGCAGGTGGCGTCCTTCATGACCATCACCGAGGCGGAATCGTAGGTGTCCCGGAAATCGTGGGAGACCTTCACCCGCAGCACGAAGTCCCCTTCCAGCTCGGTATAATAGTAGGGCGCATTGCAGAGGGATTCGGGCAGGATGCCCTCCTCGCACTCGTCGATGCTGCCGCAGAAAAAGTCGGTCTTGGCGGGCGCCACAATCTCGATGCGGTCCCCGGTCTTTTGGATCTTGCTTTCGTTCAGCCAGTGAAATTCCATCGTGAATCTTCCTTTCTGTTGGTGTTGCACGTATTATAAGCCCGGAATCCAGCAAAAGGAAGACATTATACCGCCACAAAGGAGCACTATTTACCCATTTTCCGTTTTTCCCCCGGTGCGCAGCCGTACCGTCTGCGGAACTGACGCCGGAAGTAGTTCACCGAGTGGAAGCCGCAGGCGTCGCTGATCTGCTGCAGGGTCAGGTCGGTTTCCTGGAGCATCTGCCAGGCCCGCTGCAGACGGTAGCGGATGAGTGCCTCCACCGGCGAACAGCCCAGGTAGGCCTGGAAGCACCGCCCCGCCTCACTGCGGCTGATGTGGGCGGCCGCCGCGATATCCGCCAGCGTGACGGGCCCGGCGTACTGTTCATAGAGAAAAGAAAGCATCTTCTGCAGCCGGATCTGGGCATTCAGCTGCACCCGGGAGGCCTCGACCGCCGGCAGGGCGTCCAGCTGGCGGTAGAGGGCTTCCAGCACACAGCTCAGGCAGCGCTGCACCGCCAGCTCGTAGCAGTCCGGCCGCTGCCGCATGGCCGCACAGGCTGCACCGATCCGGGCACGGACCTCCTGCCACTGATCGCTGTCCCGCCGGAAGACCACAAAGGGCAGCGTGGCGCAGTCCAGGATGGGCTGGATGTATTTCCGGTAGACGGCGCTGCCCTCGGGGGCCACGGCGGTGCCGGCAAAGACCAGGATGGGAAGTGGGTCGGGCTCGTCGCCGGAGAGCTGCCGGATGGCGTGGAGCATGTTGCGGTTGATGAAGATGCTGTCTCCCGGCTGCAGCTGCAGGTGGGTCTGGCCCACCTGGCAGTCCAGCACACTGCTTACGGCGGTGGCGATCTCGCAGTAGGGGTGCCAGTGCACCGGCCCCGCCCGGTCGGGCAGGTCGGCCAGCTCGTTGCTGTAGAAGGCAACGGGAAAGTCCAGGATCTCCTGGGGGATCTGTTCCCGCAGCTGATGGTCAAGTACGATGGACATGGTGTATTCCTTTGCGCCTGTGTTACCAGAACTTTTTCTTTTTCATCACCCAGAGGGAGAGCAGCACAATGACCACGCTGGCCGCGATCACCGCCGGGTAGCCGTAGGCCCAGTGCAGTTCCGGCATGCCGGTGAAGTTCATGCCGTACCACCCCGCCACCAAAGACAGGGGCAGGAACACCGTGGTGACGATGGTGAGGATCTTCATGATGCGGTTCTGCCGGATGTCCAGCTCGGCCTGGAACAGCTCCCGTACCTGCAGACAGTATTCCCGCAGCAGCTGGGCTTCGTCCCGCAGGCGGGCCAACCGCTTTTCCAGCATGTGGAAGCCCCGCTGTTCCTCCGGGGTGAAGAAGCCCATCTCGTTGCTTTCCAGCTCACAGGCCACCCCGTCCAGCTGGTTGTAAAACCGCAGCCGTCCCAGGGCCTGCTTGCGCAGCGGCGAGAGGGCCGCGTTGAAGCCCTCCATCTCCCCCGCCAGCACGCCGTCCTCCAGCTGGGACAGCCGGTCCTCCAGCTCCTCCAGATGGTGCAGTTCCCGGGCCAGCAGCTGTTCCAGGAACTCGCAGAAAAACCGCCCCGGGCCGTTTTCCCGCCAGCGCTTTTCCTTGCCCAGCCGCTTGAGGATGGCATGGGCCGTGCCGGTGTCGTCGCACAGCACCACCCGGTCCCGGGTGAGCAGATACCCGAAGGCCACACGGTCCCCCTCGTCGCCCCGGCGGGGCACCACCACCGTGCCGCTGAGGCAGTCCCGGCGCACCTCCGCCTTGCATACCCGGGCATCCCGGGCACTGGGCGTGTGGTGGAGTACCCCCTCCAGCCCCGGCAG
>ERZ1090865.651-NODE-651-length-19207-cov-27.642283_pt1 | contig 19207 bp, 27 predicted proteins | sample MGYA00478478_ERZ1090865 | MGnify/ENA primary metagenome ERZ1090865 (study PRJEB33644, sample SAMEA5815715) | chicken gut metagenome | biome: Chicken; feature: Gastrointestinal Tract; material: Caecum | place: Ireland | collected 2019-01-01 | study: A study of the... | reverse complement strand
GCTCACCCTGCGGCCCTATTGGCCCTTGCGGCCCCATCGGCCCGGTTTCGCCGGTGTCACCCTTGCCCCCTTTTGGCCCCTCCGGCCCCATCGGTCCTTCAGGCCCGGGTTTTCCCTGTGGACCTTGTGGGCCAGCAGGCCCCCGCGGCCCTTCGGCTCCTCTTGACGGCTCCCCGCTGTCAACGTAGCCGCCGGAAGCCTTGTCGTATACCATCCAGTTGCCATTGTCACCGATAATCGGGGGATAGGTCGCAATGTTTTCGACTTGTCCCAGGATAACATACATTTCTTTCAAAGCCTGCTCAAATTCCGATGCTGGCGGCGGATTCGGCCCACCCGCGCTAAATGGCGTTACTGTAATCGCTGCACTGCCCACAAACTCAATCACTGGATCGTTGTCAGTGTCATACCCCTTAAGCATAATTGAGACGGGTGCCCCAATACGAGTAAAATCGCTGCTGATTTCCCAGCTAAGCAAGACATGGTTTCCATCAACTGTTTTCGGTAGTAACGCAGACGCCTGTGCGGTGCAGGTTGTCCCGTAGATGGTATAGGATAACTGCGACAGGTCAATATCTCCATATTGCAACGGCAGCTGGATTGTCACCGTGTCCGCATTGTTCTCCCCCTCACGCAAGAGGTTTAACAGAGGGTATGTGTTTATGGTTTTGTTTGAGGACGATATAAGCAAGTTTTTCTCCTCCTTATTTGCGGATCGCTAGATATCCATAATAATTAGACCCAGCATTTAAGTGCATTTTTAGTCCGTCCATTGGAGAGGTACTGCTTGTTTGCGACACCTCAAACCCATTATCTGTAATTGCAATGCCTTTTGATCCATTTATATTACTATCTACTGCACTTGCCGCATAAATCCAGGTTGTTCCGCTACTTGTTATCGTTTGAGTAAAAGGATAATTTTGCGCATAAACAAAAACGAAATACGGCCTGTACCCTAATTCGATCTCTCGCGTGGCCTGTCCGTCCCCGTTGTAATTCCCAACATCTAACATGATGGGAGATGCTATTATAATTTGCGGAGCTACATTTTTAAGACTGCTCACCTGGATTGCGTCCACACTATATTCCGCTAACGGCATTTCGTATACAGCTCCGCCCCGATTTATCTCCTCTTGTGTAGGCTCGGGGAGAGTACTGCCTACCTGTGTTTCAAAGCTGATCGGGGTTTCTGCGTTGCCAAGGTCAATTTTGATGGACAGCCGCCCTTTCATGCTGCCGGATGGGGCAAGCTCTGCCAAAATTGTTTCCTGCTCCACTACAAACGACCGCCCCAAAATCATCCCGCGCCCCGCGCTCACCTGCAACTGGTTTGCTCCCAGGCTTGTGACGTTGCACCCATAGATGATACCGGCCTGACTGCTGCTAAATAGTTCGTACAACGTCGCATCGTCGGTAGGAGTAATGCTTTGGCCGGTAAACTGTTTAAGTGTTATCATTTGCAGCCCTCCTTTTCTCCAATATTAGTTTTTTGGTAAGCTCTAATCGGATGCAGCCAAACAGCAGTGTGCGCACAGCGCTCTCGTTGCGGTATCCAGTCAGGATGCTTACATAGGCATTGTTGTTATAGTAGATCGTTGTCATTGTCCCTATCTGGATCGTGTTGGGCTGTATCAGCGGGTCGTTTTCGCGATAGCTTAACTCGATACTGTGTTGATATTTTTCGGGGGTCATCGCTTCATAGGCCCGCTGATAGGCCGTGTTCCTAAAATCATTGGGGTCGGTCTCCCCGTCCTCATTGGCAGTAATTTCGATGTATTCAGCCGAAAAAAATACGGGGGTAATCCGATCCTCGTTTTGTTGAGTAATGCTGCCGTCGGGGTGCAGATAATAGACAACAACATTGCTTTCATTGTTTTTGTCCACAAACGTCATTTTGTTGAGAGTGCCGTAATTATCGGTCAGTACAAAGATTTTAGATAGGCAGTTTTTAAGCTCTGCCTCCAGAGAGAGTGCCTCGCTCACCCTCTGTACGGTAAAAGCAATCTCTTTGTCCTGTGGCTTAAGCTCCGCTGTTACTACAATGTCATATAGCGTTAGCGCACTTGTGATGATGTCCCAAAAGGCATGGATGTTGCTTCGGATGTCCAGGGGAGTGTTTTCGGTGCTTGTCAGCGCCGTCACCGTCAGCCCTGGGATATTTTGCAGGCTGTCCGCGTTGTTGATATAGGTCGATGTGATGATCGACGCGATGTTTTGTTCGAGCGGTTGCGTCTTAAAAATTGTATAATCATACTGCACCTGTACATCTAACAGGGACAACAGCGGCGCTGCACTCAGGCTATAGGTGCTGCCGTTGTCCGCAATATCCTGTATGATCCCCTGATAGATGATGTCCCCATAAAAATCAGTAACATGGACAAAATCACCCCGGCTTGCCTCGATCAAAGGCACGTCCAGGGTGGTTTTTTCCAACGTCAAATAATCCATACTGATTTGTGGGTTGTTGAGCATCGCGACACTCTTAAACGCATAATCTTGCGAAAATATCTCGACTTTATACAGATTCTGCAAGTGCGCTCACCTCCACATAAGCATTGATGTCCGCTGATCCACTGTTGGAAAAGGTCAAAGTACTCTCTCCGACCGGGGCCAGCATAAACCGCGCGGTCGAAAAATCCGAGCTCTGGTAGAGGTTGCGCACATACGCATTGTTGGTCGTATACTCTGCAATCTCCAACGTGGCAGGCGCGCTATCCACTACTAGCTTGTTGCCTGCATCAATGGAGGCTGTCACTGCTCCGCGCGCGACTACCTCTCCATTGTGCTCCAAAGCCCATGTCGGATTGACGCAAGGCCCCATGATATGTAGCTTAACATAGGCCGGTAAGTCGCCGCTGTTGACAATCACCGCTGTTCCCACTGCCGTTTCCGCGTAGGTGTAATTGTAGGTGTAGTCGTATACCTTGCCCGCGCTCGCGTCCATCTCGCTTTGAGTTACAACTGTCTGTTTGTACCAGGTGCCAAACGCCAAAAAATCAACCGGACAAATTAGGCCCGTTGTGATCTCGGTCTTTTGCAGCGTCTGTACCTGTACATTGAGATAATACCAGGTGTTATCCGGCATATAGGCCAGCCTTAGCGGAGTTTTTGCGCAAAATGACACAAGATCTTGATAATCCTGATAGGGTTTTGTCCCTAAAAAGACCACTTCGCCCGATACCGTCTTTTGACTAAGCAGGCTGTCAGTTGTTAAAAAATCGTAGCCCGCCGCCTGCGTCGTATACTCATATCCGTACCCCAGCCCGGATGGGGAATGGAAAAAATGCGCCCGTGCCATCAAATCAAGCTCATCACCATTGGCATTGATAAGCTTAAATTGTCTTACCATCTCGCATCCCTCCTAATACTCCCAGCCAAGCTGCCGGTTAAGGTCGCGCACCGCCCGCGCACCGTCTCGAGGTTGATAGCCGTTAAAATAGTTAGTCTGTGTAATTTGCGGCCTTGCGTTGCCGCCGGTCAACGGCTGCACAATCGCCCTGCCGCCCGATAAGGTCAGCAGCTCCGGGCCAGCCTCACCAACGACCGCTGAACCACGCGACAAGATGCCTCCTTTGGCAAGATAGGGGATGTTTGGGATGTTTGGGATGTTAAATCCGTAGGTCTGTCCGCCAATTCCGGGGACCCAATCCGGCACATCAAAGCTGATGCTGTTAATACCGTCAATTGCCCAGTTGATCGCGTCAATTAAGAGGTTAAGCAGCGAGATAATACCGTTAATCGGCCCCTTGGCGATTCCTTCCAGTGCTCCAAAAACGCCCTCGAAAATCTCCACTATCCCGTTCCAGGCCCTCTCCCAATCGCCCGTAAACACGCCGCGGATAAAGTCAATGATGCCGTCAAATACCTGCTTGACACCGTCCCATATGGTTTTTAGATTTTCTAGGCTCTGGTTCATGATCCCGCCAAGCGTCGGCCCAAAAAATTCAGTCATGTCGGTGGCAAAAACGCCCTGCAACCAGCTGTCAAGCTCTCCCAGTGCCGCCTGTATATCGTCGCCAAACAAGGCAATTGCGCCTACGCACACCGCAATACCAGCCGCCCACGGATTCGCCACCAGGAAAGAAGCAATCGAGTTAAATCCTGACATGATTTTGGGGAAAACGTTAGTACTTAATGCCGTCGAAACGCCGCTGAAGGCCTGTGAGATTTTAGGCGCAACCGTAATAATACTGCCGATTCCCTGCGTAATGCTTCCAATCGCGCTTAATACTGGGGATGCTATTGCGGTAATGCCCATGAGGCCCAGTACTAATTTTTGCGTACCCTCGTCCATTTGGCTAAAGCCTTGTACCCATTCGGTCGCCTTTTCGACGACGCTTGTCAGCCATGGGATAATGTTGTCCGCCAGCACAATCGCCAGTGATTCCAGCGCGCCGCCCAACTGCTCTACTTTGGCCTGCAGGTTGTCCTGCATTACCGCCGCTGTCTGGTCGGCAACCCCGGTACTGTTGCGCATCGATTCGGATAAAGCGTCATACTCCTGCTGGGTCATGTTGAGCACTGCCTGGATACCGCTGTATGCTTCTTTTCCAGTAATGGCCGCAACCGTATTCTGCTGCATTTCGGGGGATAATCCTTGTAAGGCAACCCTCATCTCGCGCAAAATCTGATCGAGCGATTTAAAATTACCGCTGTTATCTGTAATCGACAAACCCAATTTATCCATCGCGGCAGCAACTGTACTGCTTGGTTTAATCAGATTGAGCATAAACCCGCGTAACGATGTACCGGCCTGAGAGCCTTTGACGCCCGCCATCGACATCGCTTCGATCGCCGTTGTTGCATCTTCGATTGATAATCCTACTGACTGGCCAAGAGGGGCAACATATTTCATCGTCTCCCCGAGGTCCGCGATACTGATAGTGCCGCCATTTGCTGCTTCGGTCAATAGGTCTGCCACTCTAGTACTGTCCGACGCCGACAGACCAAAACCGGTAATCGCGTCGGCAACGATGGTGGACACAGTACCCAACTCCTCGCCGGACGCCGCCGCCGCGTCCAAAACACCGCCCATACCGTCGATAATCTGCTGCGAATCCCATCCGGCCTTTGCCATCTCAGTCATCGCATTGGCGACCTCGCTGGCTGAAAATTTAGTGTCCGCGCCTAATTGGATTGCGACCTGTCGCAACTGCTCAAACTGTTGCCCGTTAGCCTGTGTGATTGCCTTGACGTTGCTCATTTCGGCCTCAAAGTCGGTCGCAACCTTTAAGCCTACACCAAACGCGCCCGCAGCTGCCGCCGAAACCGGCGCCAATGCACTTCCCACGCTACTAATACCTTGCCCAACGCTCTTGACCTTGTTTCCAAATTCGGCCATTGTCTTATCGGCCTGATTTTGCAAACTTTTTAGTTTTTGCTCAGTCTTATCAATCTCACTTTGCAAATCCTTAAAAGCGCGCTCGCTGATTTCCCCATTTTCAAAGGCTTTCTGCGCGTCCTTTTGAGCTTGTTTGAGCTGTTTTAGTTCTGTTTCGGTTTGTTTGATCTCATTTTGCAGGCTCTTATAGGTGGTTGTGCTCTTTTGTTTGGACAGCTGCGCCTGTACCTGTTTTTCGGCTTCTTTGAGGTCTCCGAGCTTAATTTCGGTCGCCTCGATTTCGCGCTGCAAGGCGTCATATTGCTTTTGGCTGACCTCTCCGCGCTCAAATTGTGCCTGTACCTGCTTTTCAGCTTCCTGCAGCGACCTCAACTTGCTTTCGGTGTCTGCAATCGCTTTTGTTAACGCCCTTTGTTTTTGCTCCATCAGCACAACATTCTGCGGGTCCATCTTGAGTAGACGTTCCAGGTCCTTAAGCTGGCTTTGCGTGGAGGATATTTCCTTGTTGATGCCGGACAGCGCCTTGGATAATTGTGTGGTATCGCCGCCAATCTCAATTGTGATGCCCTTAATCCTATCGGCCAATCTTGCCACCTCCCGCGAAAAAATCCTTTAATGTGCCGGGCTTGCCCTTGATGGGGTATTTTTCGAGATCATTCATTTTCTCTATCATTAGATCAAAAACCATGCCGATTGTGAAATCGTCCAAATCCTCCCGACTAAGCCCCAGCTCCGCACACCGCAGCATAAAGGTTGCGCCCGTTTCCTCGCGGGTCGTGGGCTTTATTTTTTTTTAGGCTTTGCAGTTGTCGCAGAGTTTAGCTGCCAAAGCTCCAAAATAGCGGGCAAAATCTCGTAAATCGAAAAGGTTTCAAACTCGTCTAGCCACTCCTCCGGGCTGTTGGGGAGATTGGCGTCATACTGCTTTGCCATCACATAAGCAGCGTTTTCGAAAATTTCCAGATCAAGCGCCGACAATTGGGCCTCTTTGATCTCATCGTCGGTCGCCTCATCCGGCAGCCTCATCGCTTTGTTATAGGCTCCCTGCAATTTGTTAAGGTCCTGGATCATGTCGCGCCCGATTTTGTGCCGGTAGATACGCGGGGTCAGGGCTGTCGCCCTAAACCCCACCTCTTTCCCGTCGATTTTTACCATTTTTTCCATTTTTGCCCTCACTTACGCCTTTGCGTCAGCAAGCCATACCTTAGTGTACCAACCCTGTCCCACTGTCTCCGGGCTGTCTGCGCTGGTCATCGCCATGGTGCGGCCATCGGTCAGCGGGGACGCAGTGATGGTGCAGGTCTGGGTGGTCGGCTCGGTAGTGTCCTCGGTGGTCTCAAGAGTGCGGGATGGTCTTGTCGCTGTGCAGTTATAGAGGACAAACTTTGTTCCGCTCTGATCGCCCGCCTCCTCAAATAACAGCGCAAACGGTTTCGGCTGCACGTTGGAATTTTCGGTCAGCACCTTGTCGGCCGTGCTCTGGGTGTAGCCGAGCACATCCATCAAAAAGCTGTCCGGGAAAATTGCGACCTCCAATTCGGTCTCATAACCACTGTTAGAGACGGTAACATAATACTGCATGTTGTCCGCGTAAAATGGAGTGCTCTCACCGCTTGCCTCGAGCGACAGGCTTACCGCGCCCGGAATTGCAACCGGGGTATCATAGGTTGGAGTGCCCTCATCGGTCAGCAGGGCATAATGCACATTTTTCACGCCAAATTTTACTTTGTCTGCTGTTCCTGGCATTTTATTACACCTCTATTCCGTAGATGATTTGATAGCATTGTTCGCTATCAATGTAGTATTCTGATTTCTCCCAAAACAAAGAGGACAGGGCTTTTTCAACCTTGTCCTCTGTTTCGGGGTCTTTTAAGCTTGTGTATAACTCAATTTGCAGGTGATTGATCGGGTAATAGACCGCATTGTCTGCGCCAAAGTTGTTGGAGTACGCCACCAAGTAGCAGATGTACGGCAGATTTGGCGCTTTGTTTTTCGGCCATGCCCGATAAGTCACCGGCAGTCCAGTGCTTTCCAGCATTCCCTTGATTTGCTCCAGCGTCACCATTTACATCCTCACTTTCACGCGCCCCAACAGCTGTTTTTCGGCTCTTTCCTCGGCTGGCCGGATGTGCGCCTTGCCCTCTACTCTGCCACCGTTGACCTTTGCGTGTCCATATTCCAACAGGTGAGCCAATTGCGGCTTTTTGTTGTTATAGACAGTCACACGGATATTGTCGGCAGTCTCATAAGAGGTCTTTTGCGTCCACCCTTTGGCATATTCTCCGGTGAGTTTCGGGGATGTGCTGCGCAGTTCTCGCGCCGCCTCCTTGCCCACCGCCTTGCACTCGGCTTTCAGTGCCTCATTGACCTGCTGATTATACTCTTTGAGCGCGTCTGCCACCGCCTGCCCCAGCTCATCGATTTTAATGCGTTGGTTCGACATTTGTGACACCCGCCTTTTGCTCGAGATACAGCTCAATATCGTCGCTGTCGCTGCTAAAGTACGTCCGATAGACGCCGTACCGCACCGGATGCCCACAATCTTTGCGCAGCTCTACGATCTTTTGGCCGTTGTAGTTTACTCGCGGCATCGTCAACACAAGCTCAGGGTTAAGCCCCGCCTGCCCCGACTGCGCCCACTCTGCGCGGGTCACAGACTGGATAGAGGCCCACACAGCCCGCTCGGTTTCCATCGGAACCAGCTGCCCGATCTCATCCTCGGTATAGGCTACCCCAATCAGGTAGACCAGATCATCCACTCTCGCCGCCTCCCCTCATCTTGGCGCTAAAAATGCGGTTGTTGAGCGCCCAACGCAGCATTCGCGGCATTTGAGCGCCCTCCTCCCGCCGCTTGCGGTAGAGATAAGAGGCGTACATCTCCACTAACATCCCGTCGTCGGGGGTATCGCTAAGGATTACCCCCTCGGTAGAGATGTAACTTTTGGCCGATGCAATCAGAGTGGATAGATAGGCGTCCAAGGCCGGGCTGCTCACCTGCAGATCGGTCTTGAGGATCGCCAAAATTTCCGCATCGGTCATGCGCTCTCACTCCTTATGCGCTTGCTTTGGTGACATTGACGGTGTACACTCTCACCGCATTACCCTGCTTAACAGTGATGGTCAGCGGATGAGCAGTATTGTCAGCAGTCCAGGTTACAGTTCCGCCATTGCGGACGTTTGCGCCGTTGTAATTGATGCTGATCTGTGCGCCGGCCGCCGCTGCGGTTGCCTCAATTTTGTCGCTTGCCGTACTTGCGGTTACAGTATAGCTGTATGTAGTGGCGCTAAAGCTCGGAGACAGGCTCTCAGAGCCAATAGACAGCGCGCTCAACTGTGCGTCGTTGGCGGTGTCGGCCGCAAAGTCCATTGCGGTAGTAACATTTACATTGTTGATATTGATCGCGACAAACGCGCCCGGAATGACCGGCATACCATCTGCGCGCTGTTTTCCCTTAAAGACGGTGTTGTCCTGGATGAACTGTACCTCTCGGCTGCTCTCAATGGTCATGCCGCTGCGCAGAGCCAGCAAATACAGATCGCCATAACCGCCAATGATGTCGCCGTCCGGAATAAATTCCAGCACGTCCACGTTACCGGTAATAACGGGCAGTGTTCCGTACAGGTTGGCCACTACATCGCCGGTCGCGGTAAAGGTGATCAGTTTGGAGCGGAGTTTTGCGTAGGTTTTGGAGTTCATCGCCCAAAACATTTCACCACGGCTGTAACGGGTGTAGGTGTTGCCGATTGCCTCCATCAGCTTCGCCCAAAATTCTGCGCCGGTGGAGGTGGTGCCGTCAATCTTGATGACATTGGAGGTGTGCAGGTCAACCCATGCAGGAGCGTTTGCCGGGTAATCGGACGGCTGCGCGGTCTGCGCCAGTCTGGTGACAATACCGAGCGGCATCTTACTTGCTGCGCCCTTTCCATACAGGATCGCCTTGTCCATCGCAAGGCCAACCGCCTCGGACAGCATCTCTACAATCCAACCTGCCAGATTAACGTCGTTATCCTCAAGGATGGAGTTGCACACCGGGACAAATCCCGCTACTTTGTAACCGTCCAGGGTGATCTGATTAAACACAAAGCTCAGCTCATTGATTGCGCCGCACATCTCGGTCCATACCGCCTCCGGTACAGTGCCCGCGATGGTCTGTCTTGCCTCACCGCGCACGTTACGCACTCTGACGCGGTTAAGCAGTTTGGAGTAGCGGTACATATTTTCGGCAATCAGGTCGAGCATGACCACCGGGATGGTCAGCTCTGCGCCACTGACGGCTCTCTGCTGGCCCTTCATGCTGCGCAGATTGCTCAAAAACTCCTGCATGGTGTTGTCGGCAAGAATAGCCTGTCTCTGCTCACCACTCAGCGCATCAAATACTCTCTGGCTTTTTGGCAGGGAGCGAATGTTTGCAATGTTCATTTTGTTTGTTTCCCTTCTTTCGTTGTGTTTGGATTCTGGGTTAGTGGTTGGGTTGTTGCCTCTGGTTGGGGCGTTTGCCTCGATTTCCTTAATCTGGCCCTCGATTTCGTTGATCTCCTGCTCGATCGCGTTTTTACGCTCATCGTGGGCCTGTTTTTCGGTTTCAAACCGCTCTACATTCTCGGCAACCACCTTTTCTTCTTCCTCGGTTGCCGCCTCATTTACCGCCTGTTCAAGCTCCGCCTCGCGGGCTGCAAATTCCGCGTCCTTTTCGCGCAAGGCTTCCAGTTCCTTGTTAAGCCTGTCCATTTTGCTTCTTAGCATCAAGATTTTCAGTGCCATTCCTTATTCACCTCGTAGTCTTTTGAGCATTTCTTCGCGCCATCTTGCGCGTTTTGCTTCCTTTGCCTGTTCCAGTTTATGTTTCGCCTGTTCCAATTCTTCCTTCGCCCGTGCCTGGATAGAGGTTTGGGAGTAGGCAGGGAAGGTACAGGGGCTTACCTCATACAGCTCTACATCGGTCAACCTTGTCCGATAGGTGCCATCCTCGTCCCAGCTCTCTTCCATCTCCCGGATGTCAAAACCAAAGCTGCACCCGCGCACATCACCGCGCGCTACACGGGCATAGCCGTTTTTGGCGTCCTGATCCTGTTCGTTAATCTCCACCGGACCATGCAGGCCAATTTCGTCCTCCGACAAGGCCGCTGTCCGGTTTTCGGTGCTCCCCAGCACAATGTCAGTGTTGTGGTTCCAAAGCACCTTAACATCTTTGCCCTCCCTAAGTGTGCGAGAAAAAGCGCCCGGCGCGATGGTCTCTACCCATCCGGGATATACCTCATACTCTCGGTTAAACACCGAATAATACCCGTCCAGATACCGCTTCCCATTTTCCTCGCGGGTCTGGAAGGGTTCTGTTTTGATCACTCTTCGTTCCATTTAGGTTTCACCCCCTCCACTCTGCACTAATTTCTTTTGGTCTCCAATCCGATCAATCGGCAGATAGTTTTCTAGGATAACCAGCTTGTCCAACCCCTCTAATGGCGGCAAACCAATCCAATCCCGCACCTCATTGCCGCTCATAATGCCGCGAATAAACTGCTCGTCTGCAACCTCTGCCATATCTTTAAGATCATAATTGTAAAGGCTGCGCGCGTTAAATCGAAAATACCGGTCAGGGTCATCAATCAGTTTTTTCGTCAATTCTTGTTCGATCATCCGTGCAATCGGCATGATGGTTGTGTTCACAAAGTTGTTCCACTCGTCTCGCTTAAAATCGCCAACCCCCAGCACAAAGGACGGTACCCCCAAAATGGACGCCACCGTCTGCTTATCCAGTTTGACAAAATCTGCCAAGGCAAGGTCTGACAAAGTAAGAGGTCTGATTTGCTCGATGCTAAACTGATCGGCCGGCAAAATCCACGGTTCTCCCGCCTGTGCGGTATTGATGTAGTTTTCGGCCAGCCGCTGTCTCCCCTGCGGGCTTGCAAATTCTTCGGTCAGCGCATCTACCTTGACAATAATCGACGGTTTCCACTGGCTCTGCATAAATCCCCGCTCGGTGGTGGAGGCCTGCTTGAGGTTGTTGGCCACATCCGATAGCGCCACCTGGTACCCATCCCCCATCCAGGGGTAATAGCTGTTAGGGTTGAGCACAAAGTGCAATACCTCATCCGGGGCATACTCTCGGCCCGCAATCACCGCCCGATAACTCCAACCGTCAGGGACAAAAGAGGTCATCGCCGGGGGGATCGGCTGCAGGTTGTCCAAATAGTCCCCTGTCCGCTGATACTCTGGATAGACAACCGCGTTGCCGCGTCCGTCCAAAAACAAGGTCTTGACGATCCACTGGATAAACGCCGAGCGGGTCATATCACGGTTAGGGTCAATATCAATCTTGCGGCTCATGTGGTTTTTAATGCGCACATCGCCGTTGTCCTGATTTTCCATTAGGTGGATGGTCATGCTGCCAATCAGCCGCGCGATGGTGTCCACCGCTGTACAGATTTCCGGGTTGTGTGCAAGGCTTGTATATCCTGCACATATTAGATTGTCCCAGCTGCTGCTATTGCACAGCATCACGCCGCTGCTCCTCTTTTGCGTCGGCTCCGCCCTCGGTGCTTGTGCCGCTCTCCTTTTTTTAGCCATGATTATCACCCCACCATTGTTTAGCCTTGCTCTCCCGCTCGCTGTCTGCCAACATCTGGCAGCAGGCAAAGACAGAGGCGTCAAACAGGTCGATTCGCTTGACACCGCCGTCCCCGTCAATTTTTTCATACTGGATCATGTCGTCCACTTTCTCAATGGCTCGTACATTTTCTACACAATACTCATACGCCTGCGAGTGAGCATAGTAAAATTCTTTGTTTTTCGTCTTGTATTCGATGCGTCGGAATCCTTCGGATTTGATGTAATAATACTGCGGCTGATCCACTATTCTAAAGTTTGCGGCTCGCATTTTTTGGAAAAATTCTCGTCCAAACTTTTTGTCAAATCCGACCGTCTTGATCTTAAAGCCCATTTTGCGCATCCCGATAAACCAATTGACAATGTCGTCTGGGAGCACTGTCTCGGTGTTGCTCATCGTCAGCCACCCCTTTTCAGACCACCAAAACAGCGGGATGCCGTCCTCTTCGGCCTTTAAGTGCGCCGCCACAACCGGGAAAAATGCGTGAGTAATGCAGATGTCAACCCCCCGATAGTTTGCATACAGCGCGCCTGCCGTCAGATCGTGCAATTTAGATAGGTCTGCGCCGCCGTACCAATGTATCGGCAGTTTCGCAAGCTCTTCCAGCGTCCAGTGATAGCAAGCATCTGAGCGGACAAACTCCTTGATGTCAAAGTAAGCTGACATCGCGCTGGTAAAGACGTTGAGCGTCTTATTCAAAAATTCACTGCGCAACTGCGGCTCGTTGCGGGCCTGCGCCGCGTCGTCCATCAGCTCCTCCAGCGTCACCGTCACGCCGATGGATGGGGTGCACATCTGCAGCACTTCCGGGTCGTCAAACTCGGTCACTTCTCCCGCCGCGTTGAGGATATGCCCCTCGCTGTCCTGATCCGCCTCGCAAATAAACGCAAAATAGCTGTCATACGCCTTATCCTTGATGGTGCCGTCCAGCACCCCTTCCAACGTTTTAATACGGTTTGCCAAAAAGCCGTCCGGGATGTCCCCCGCCGTCGAAATTCCTATCAGCAGCTTATTGCGGTACGCTTTCATCGCGTTTTTCATGAGGGTGTATTTCTTTGCGCCCGCCCGTTTCCAGCTATGCAGTTCGTCCAGAATCAAAAAGTTGCAGTTAAGGGAATCTAGCTTGTCTTCCTGGTTTGCAATCGCATAGATTTCTGCTGTGCCGTCCCCAAAGTCAATCACAATGCTGTGCTCCTGGTTGTTGTCTCGCACTCTCAACTTTTTCACGTCGGGTCTTAACATTTCCACATTGTCGCGGATAAATCCAAAGGATTCCATTGTCTGCTTGACCGAGTTTGCCACAATATAGGTTTTCGCTCCGCTCGCACGGTCTAAAATGCTCTTGGCCTCCCCCAGCGCTGCGCTGAAAGAAGTCTTGCCCTGTTTACGCGGCAAAAAAATAAGCGCCTCCGTAAAGCGCCGGATGGTCGTGCCCTTTTTAAAAAATCCAAAAAGGTTTACGATTATGAATTTTTGCCAATCCGTCAAGAGCATCGGGCGGCCCTTAAAGCTCACGCCGTTTTTATCCTCGCCCTGTACATGATGGACAGTGCCCTCGATAATTCCAATGACAAAATCAAATTGACTTTGCTTAAAATCAAGGTCATCCCGCTCCAAGTCGTCCAAAAAACGCTTGCAGGCTAACCGGCGCGCCCTGTTTGCCAAAACCTCACCGCTCACAATGCCCTCAGCGTACTTTTTTGCGATTGCAAAGTTTGGGGATGTAATGTGATCCAACGTCAACTTGCATCATCCTGTCTGTTTTCGTCCAGTAGCTTTGCAAAGACCGACTTTTCCTTTTTATCCGGGATTGTTTCGGTTTCATAAGCTTTCGCATTAAGTTTCAGCCGGTCAGAGTAGCTCCCGATGTCTTTTCTTAGGTTTTCCAGGCACACCAGCACTGGGTTTTTCTTACCACCGCTGCGCTCGGTCTCCACACTCGCGTTAAACCCTTCGGCTTCAAACTGCGCACTCATACACTGATACTGATATAGCATATCCACATAGACATCTATGATCTGCTCGTACTGCTCCCGGTAGGTCCCCAACTCCTGCATGTGGTTGACCGTCTCAGTCTTGATTTTCGAGCGGCTTTTTGGTTTTGCCACCTCAATACCTCCCTTTTAGCCCCCTTGCTCCTTTTTCCGGGTGCATCTTGTTGTGACATTTTTCGCATAAGCTCACCAGATTATCATCGTTATAGGCAAGCTCTGGATGGCCCTCCACATGCTGGATATGGTGTACCGTCGTGGCCTGCGTCATTCTGCCGTATTTGCGGCACTCCTGGCACAGATACCCGTCCCGCCGCAAAATCTGCGCGCGCTTGTGCTTCCACCGTCGGCTTTTATAGTCCCAGCTCATTTTTACCACTCCCAAAATTCAGGGCAAGACAAAAGGCAGCGTTTTCGCGCTGCCCTTGTCGAGAAAGATAAAGTTTTAGAAAGGAGGTCTTTGCATGAACAACCATGATGTCAAAACCCAAAGGAGCAATCTGTTTTTGTTTCTTGCTCTATTATAATCATATCACAGGACTATAGGCGATTTTAAGCTCTTCATATTTGTAAAATGTCCAGCGCCCGCCCGTGCATCTTGATTACCCAGCTGTAATCATAGCCCATAATCAAGGCAATTTCCTCCCAACGCTTGCCCGCTATGTAGCGTAGATTTAAGAGCCGCCTGTAATTTCCGTTGGGCACCCTCTCCACCGCCCGTGCAATCTCCTGCCGCAAATCTGCCAAAGCATCTATCTTTTGGTCGATCTGCCGCTCCAAGTCCACAATTTTAGCAATCGCGGCCTGCCTGCTGTCCCCGCCCCCTCCCCTCGGCATCCCCGATAGGTTTGGCGTCACCCGCGTTACAAGGTCTTTTAATTGGCTTTGCTCCAATAGCAGTTGATCGATGTCTTTGTTGATCTCCTGATACCGCGCAAGCCAGCGTTTTTTGTCCTGGTTTGTCAAGTTACCACCCCACTTCTCTTAGTTCTATTTCTTCTCCACACTCCGGGCACTCCACCCAATCTTTTCCACCCAAATCATCCTTGTAACTGTCAATTTTGCACGCCACAAACACGCAACGGCATCGCGGACAGGTGTAGACCTGATAGGTTTTTCCGTGTTCGATTATTTCCATTGTTAGTCCTCCTTATTTGCGTTACAAATTTTGATAATCTTCAAACTTTTTGCACGACTTAAAAATCATTTTGTTGTTACACCATCTTTGCAAATGTCTTATTGCTTTTGGGGCATTTGGCTTATTATATATCATTACATAGGGGTCAAACCCCAAATCACGCAACGAATAAATCCTGTACAAATCCTGTTCAAAAGTGCTGTCAAAATTTGTCAGAACATAAACCATTCCCTTGTTCGATTTTCTTCTAAATTTTTTAGAAAACTCTTTGAATAATGGTAAAAGATTTTCTGTTGGGTTATCCCAAGCAAAATGTAATGTACGCAACCGCATCCGGTTTATCATTTCGATGTCCTGATCAGTCAGCAGCCTTATATCTAATCCTTGTGTAAAATCAATTATAGCTTTTGTGTCAACATATTGCTGAAACAGCTCTTGTTTATCCCTGCACGCTGTAATATTGGGGTCTAACACTCTTATTTCTTTTTGACCATCCCAAAAGTCGCTCACATTTGCTACCTTTTTAGATGTCCTCCCCTCTTTCGCAGCTACATGGCAAAATGCACACCCCCTAGGGCATCCCCTGCTAGTCATACTAACAGCAAAATCAAATTGGGGATAAATCGAATAATCTGGTCGGCACAATTCTATTTCATCCGGAAGATTCCAGTGCTTACTTGCATCGAAAATTTCTTTCCCATCAACGGTTTTGATTGCATATCCAGTTCCACCTTTTATCACAATATCTGCGTTCAAGGGGTCAGGGACATCCTTGCTATATGTGTCAGAAAATATTTTACTTTTATAAACTATATCATAATGCACTAAATCAGGGTACCACCATTCAACGCTATCGCCTCTAGATTTGTAATACTTTGATATTCTCATTAACGCAAGATTTGGGAAATTGTGCCCGTCAACATCCATAAGCCCTATTTTCATTTTTTTATCTTAGTCCTCCTTCGGGTTAAAGCAGCTGCAAAAACTCAATTCGTTTACCTCTCCCCAAAGCCCGCCAAGACTGTATTTGCATCTTTTGCTTATCGGCAAATACCATAAGCAATCTTTGCACATCCCAACCGGCGGGGCTGGTCGGGTGTTCCAATATTCTATCGCTTTTTGTTGTGTCCTATGAGCACATCCATAAGCCCCACAATATGTTTTTTTACAAGTTACGGTGTAAATCGGTTTGCCACCAGTATGGAGTTCATGTATTTCTGATTCCCCTCCGCACCTCCAACAAGGCAGCACAATTTCCTTCTCTGTGCATTGTTTTTGCGCCTCCCGACTTCCCAGCAGCGCGCGGCGGATCAGTTCTTTGTCGGTCATTCTTCATCAATCCTTTCACAACTATCAAATTCCGGTTCGCAATCCGGATAAATGCAACGGTTGTCGCTACTGTCAATCACACCTACTAAACGTCCTGTGCCTCCCATACCAGCATAATTAGTAAGGTCGCCAAATTCATCGTTTGCGATTTCTATTGCTTCATCCTCGCTGTTCGCAATCACATCCATCGTGCAGACTAAACTGCAATTTCCTATAACTCTGTATTTTGGCATTGCTTATCACTCCGTTATTTCCCATTTTAATTTCATTTGTTTCGGATATAGGTCTACCTCTGGACGGCGTTTTCCAGTCCATTGTAGTCCTCCTGCCTTACCAACGCATTTCCACCCAGCGGCCTTTAACGATGTTCCCGGCTCTGTGTCCAGTATATAGGTAATGAGTTTTTTGTATCCCATCGCCTTCGCCGCTCTCCATGCCGCCGCATATAGCATGGAACAAGCGTTTTTTTCTCCATCCGTGCATAGACGATTAACTTCCAGTGTCCATCCATCATCCAGATAGCGGCTTACTGGTCTCCCTACAATAGCAACGCCCACTATTTTCCCGTCTCCTATTTCCCCGCCTTCTATTTTTGCACATCCAATAGAAAATTTATGCCCTGCTACCGGTTTATGGTGACGATGATGCTGCTCGACAAAAGCGTTTGCTTCTTTTAAGGATACCGGTACAATTTCAAGCATTATTCATCCTCCTCCACCGGCATATCCCAGCACTCCTCACAAGTCGTTCCTTCTGGGCATTCTTTGCAATACCCTAAATCGCTACAGCATGGTTTTGGAGTACCATCGTAATATAGCAACGCATTAGGATATTTCTCCCGAAAGTCCTGCAATCTGGTTCGCTGCGGGTGTTCTTTGCTCCATTGCTCTACGTCGTTTTCCAATTCATCAAGTTCATTCAATTCCACCCCAAAATCCAGGCATCCCTTATAATCCCTCGGACATCCTTCGCAATCTTTGTAGGATTTGCACATCCGCATATATTTTGGGTAAAATTTTTTAAACTCCATTCCTTATCCCTCACTTTCACACTAAAACAGTCGCATATTTAACGGCTCGTCCAACATCTTCCAGCGGAATACCTCGCCCGAAACAATAAATCCCTCATCTTCGAGTGCAAACCTCCGGTCAAAATCATGTACCGTATGCCCATCTGCGTGAAATGTCACAGGACTATCCTTGTCCCATTTGAGCATCAACTTCTGATCTCTTTATATGCTACCGGTTCATCGTCGCACGGCATTGATTTTCCTTTTGTGGTGCGAATCCAGACAATAGGTCTTCCGCAGGCTTTACAAGTGGTTGTTTTCATTTTTCTTCTCCCTCCATTCTTTCCAGTGCGGCTCTTTTTGTTTTTCTGCCATCTTTTATTTTTAAAGATTCTTCTTCCGTCCATCCATTTTTTAACCTAAAACTAATCACTTCTCTCCCTAATCCTAAATGTTCTTCCCACTCTCTCATGGTTTTAGTATCTCCATTATAAGTTATAAATCTGCAAGAACGAGTATTGTTCCCCTGTTGTTTGCAAGTAGCCCATCTGCAATTTTCTGGACAATAGTTCCCGTTGACATCTATCCTATCAATGGTTAAATTATCAGAATATCCATTTAACATTGCCCATTTTTCAAAGTTCTCAAAGGTCTTCCAATCTTCGCAAACCGATATACCTCTTTTCCCGTAAAGCTTATAAGCATCGTTTGACTTGCACTCACATCTTGATTTCATGTTACACCATATTCGATATATTCTGCTATTACACATTCCGTGCTTTTTATGTGATGTGGATTTAACTTCCATATTCCAACATCCACAGCTTTTAGTATGCCCTCCCGTCAAATTATTAGTCACCACATAAGCGATATTTCCGCAATCACAAAGGCATTTCCATTTTCTTCTGCCTTCTTTAGTTATCAAAAATTCATTTGTTACAACCAATCTTCCAAATCTTTTCCCGCTTAAATCTATATGCTTTCCCACGGTTATTCCTCCTCCAATTCGTCCAGTTTACCTGATAGCACCAATGCGACAGCTTCGCAAAGTATCCCCATTTTGACGCGTTCTAAGCTGTCCCAACTTAAATCTTTACCGCCACGCTGGCCGGCAGTCTTTTGGGTTGTCATCTTAATCCAGTCTTGCACAAGTTCCTTTAACAACGGAATGTTGGCTTTCTTCCCTTTGTTTTGCAACGCGGCCCACATCGAAAAATCTTCCAGAGGCTTTGGATCCATTCTTGCCATAGTTAATCCTCCTTCGCTGGCTGTTTGAGCCATCCCATAACATAAAACAACTTTGCTCTAAACGCACATGGAGATGATATATCGGTGTATCTGCTGGCAAAAGAGCACAAAAAATCGTAAAGCTCCTCATCCGTCATGCTGCGGATTTTGTCGGCGTTGGTCTGCGTTTTTTGCTCTTTCAACAGGCGATCCCTTTTGTAACACTTTACAAATGATGTCAGGACTTTTTCTGTCTCATCGCATCGGTTCTTAAACTCGCAATCACAGCATCTCATGTTCGTTTTTCCCTCCCATCCCCTCATACGCGATCCACTCCCCAACCTCCTGATATGCGTTGCCGTCCCAGTAGGTTTCCCGCAGATGGTATCCCAGCATATCCGCCGCTACAAATTCCTTAAGCCTACGCTCGGCCTCCTGCAGCGGCACTCCCTTGATGTCTGCCACCGTCTCCACCAGTTGCTCCCATCTCTGCTTTGGGTTGTCCCGGATAATGAGCGAGATCAGCGCCCGGGTCGAGCCGACAAAACTCATGTCCCAGTAACCTTT
>ERZ1090865.647-NODE-647-length-19246-cov-9.408160_pt1 | contig 19246 bp, 19 predicted proteins | sample MGYA00478478_ERZ1090865 | MGnify/ENA primary metagenome ERZ1090865 (study PRJEB33644, sample SAMEA5815715) | chicken gut metagenome | biome: Chicken; feature: Gastrointestinal Tract; material: Caecum | place: Ireland | collected 2019-01-01 | study: A study of the... | reverse complement strand
TGATCAACGCCAGGCCCAAAAAGGTTTTACATTTCCAAACACCACAAGATTTGTTCCTTGAAAATCTCGCAAAGTGTTGCACTTAGCTTGACAATTCATCAAAATTCAATTTTGAATCCGTCGTATGCAGCCAGAAAACCGTATTCTTTTGCAACAGCGCACAATCTGTCGCGAAAAGGCGCAGAGTTATGGGAAAAATGCGTGGCGCAAAACTGCGTATCTTTCCCCGCGATCCCGAAGCGCATGAGCGCTTCGCGCAGGCGTATATTTTCCGCAAAGCCCATATGTCTGCCCGAATGCGGCCTTGCATCGTCTGCAAAGGTACAGTCCATGCTGACGAAGTCCGCCCTGATCCCCTTTTCTTTGAGAAAGGCAAAGCATTCCTCCTGCGGAAAGCCAGTATCGTTGAGATACAGAAGAGTCTTATCCTTGCGGATACAGTACAAAAGAGCCTGTTCTTTGGGCGTATGCACGGCAGGAAGCGTAAAAATTTCGTAACCTGCCGCCGTGAACTGCTGAAAAGGTCCGCACTCGTGCAGGCGGAGATTCTGCCTCACGTCGTCGCGCATCTCCCGCCTTGTATCCTCCGCAAAGACAGACAGAACTTCCGCATTGCCGTAAAGATCCAGCGTCGGGCTGACAAGGTCAAACGCAAATTTATAGCCGCGGTTGACAAATTCCTGCGCGTAAAAATGATCGGTATGAGAATGGGTGACAAGCAGAGCTTCCACCGCGGAAAGGTCTGTTCCGAAGCGCAGGGAATGCAGATAACTGTCTGCGGGAAAATCGATGAGCAGTTTTCCGTCGACGAGCACCTGCGAGCGCGTTCTGCATTCTTTTTGAAGGTCACGGCGCGCCTGTGTACAGGATTCGCAATGACAGAACACGGCGGGAAAGCCTTCTGCCGCGCCCGTTCCGAGATATTGTATGATCATGTTCCGGCCTCAGCATTCGTATAAAATCGTGACAGGGCCGTCGTTGAACTGCCGGATCTTCATGTCCGCACCGAACACGCCCAGCTTGACAGGCACACCCTGTTCTTCCAGAAGTTTTGCTGTGCGGCGATAGAGCGGCTCGGCTGTTTCCGGCCGCGCCGCACCCGTAAATCCGGGACGGTTGCCGTGGCGGCAATCCCCGAACAGCGTAAATTGGGAAATGAGTAAAACCTCCCCCTTCACATCCCGCACGGAAAGATTCATCTTTCCGTTTTCATCCTCGAAAATGCGCAGGGCGGCAATTTTTTTAGCCATCATGGCGGCATTTTCCTCGCCGTCCTCGGGCGCAACGCCGAGATAGACGGCAAGCCCGAAAGGAATTTCAGAGATCAGTTTTCCGTCCACGGACAGCGAAGTTTCTTTCACCCGCTGAATGACTGCACGCATGATAGCCTCCTTAAAAGTACGAGCCGCATTGAAGAATGCGGCTCGCGATCTGTCTTTCTGAAATTACTTGACACGCTCCATGTATTCGCCCGTACGGGTATCGACACGAATGGTCTCGCCCTCTTCGACGAACATGGGGACCTGAATTTCCGCACCCGTTTCCAAAATCGCCTTTTTGGTGGCATTGGTTGCCGTGTTGCCCTTGACACCGGGTTCGGAAGAGACGATCTTCAATTCCACAAAGTTTTCGCACTCGACGGAGAATGCGGAGCCCTTATAGAAACGGACGGTGACGGGGTCGTTTTCCTTGATGAAGCGGAGCGCATCCTCTACCTGCTCATGATTGAGCGGCGTGAGGTTGTATTCCTCGTCCATGAAGTAGTACAGGTCGCCGTCGTTGTACGAATAAGTCATCTTTTTGGTTTCGATGTGCGCGTTTTCCAGTTTTTCGGAGGGGTTGAAGGTCTGTTCGAGCACCGCACCCGTGACAACGTTTTTCAGTCTCGTTCTGACAAACGCCGCGCCCTTGCCGGGTTTGACGTGCTGGAAATCGACAACGACATACACGTTGCCGTTGTACTCGATGGTAACACCCTTTCTGACATCTCCTGCTTGAATCATAATGTATCTCCTTACTTGTTATACTATTTGCGCGGAACCCCGCCTTTCAACTGACCGCTTAAAGCAATGTCAGATTTTTATCTGTCTTCATAAAGCTGACGACGCGCCCGTCTTTCAGGGTGACGCTGTCCTCGATACGGATACCGAACTTGCCCTCAAAGTACACGCCCGGCTCGATGGAAAAGACCATTCCGTCCTGCAGCGCCGCCTCACCCTTGGGGCTGAGCGTGGGGAATTCGTGAATGTTGATCCCGATCCCGTGGCCCAGAGAATGGGTAAAGAACTTGTCCAGACCCTGCTTGGCGAGATAATCCCTGGCGATGGCGTCCGCCTCCCTGCCCTTCATGCCGGCGCGGATGTTGTCGCGCGCGAGAAGATGGGAAGTGAGCACGCTTTCATAGACGCTCTTGAACTCGTCGTCCGGCTTGCCGCCGAACCAGAGCGTGCGCGTGATATCCGAGCAATAGCCGTTGACTTTGCAACCGAAATCGAGCAGAACAGGCATTCCGCTTTTAAGCTTTGTCCCGTCCGACGCGTGATGCGGTACGGAAGAATTTTTGCCGAACGCGGCGATCGTCTCAAAGGAACGGTCCTCTGCGCCGCATTTGCGCATGAGGTATTCGAGGTATCCCGCGGTCTCGTTTTCCGTGACTCCCTCTTTGAGGAAAGAGAGAAGCTGCAAATACGCTTCTTCCGCTATTTCGCAGGCACGGGAAATGCTGGCAAGCTCCTCTTCGTTTTTGACAGACATCGCCTTTACGAATGCGGGCGTACTGTCTACCAGTTTAAAACGACGGCGAAGCCGTTCGTATTCCGGCCGGGTGAGCCTTTCCACGGGAACGGCAAGTTTTTTTATTTTTTTGCTCTTTATAAAATCGAAAACGGAGTCTTCGTTTTTGGCTATGGCGACGCCCGTGTAGGAATTGCGGAGCGCCTCCTTTGCGCCCTCCGCATACCTCGGATCGGTGAAAAACACGCTTTCCTGTGCGTCGGTATAGACAAATCCGAAAGAACTGCGAAAACCTGTCAGCCAGGCGCGCAGATCGGCCGCGCCCGTGAGCATTGCATCCGCTTTCAACTCGCGTAATAATTTTTTCGTATTGTCCATGCTGATATTGTACCAAATTTTCAGTTATAAGTCAATTTTTCCCGATATATTTTCGCAATATTTCTGTATTCTGTCTTTACGAAAGCGCCTCGTACATCCTTTTCATGGCGAGCGCATCCTCTGCCTGCGTTCCCGCCGATTCGCTGACAATGTACGGTTCCAGTTTCAGCTTTTTCAGAGCCGCCGCAAGCGGTTCAAAATCGGGGCCATAGACTTCGTCCTCAAACGTGAGGTGCCTGACTTCCCCCTTGTCCGAATACTGTATCTTGGAAAAATGCACGTGAAAATGCTTTACCCGCTCGTACCCGAGCTGATCGATCATATAGGAAAGCCGCTTTTCGTAATCCTCCTGCGTGCGCAGGCTGCCCTGTTCGCGCGCGTTCAGATGCCCGAAATCGACGGCGGGCAGATAGATCTCATCGATCTTGCAGAAGCGGACAATCTCTTCCAGCGTTCCGATCTGCGCGATCTTGCCCATGGTCTCCGGGCAATAATACACGTCCTGCAACCCCGCTTCATAGATCTTGTCGCGCAGGATCTTCAACCTCTCTTCCGTGAGGGAAACGGCCTCGTCCCGCTGCATTTTTCCCTGCGTGGCGGAATGAAATACGCACCGCTTTCCGCCCATCAGCTTTAAAACGCGCGCGCTTTCCAGAACGTAATTGTACGATTTTTCCGCGTTTTCCTCGGCAGGATTGGCAAAATTGATGTAATACGGCGCGTGAACGCTGATCTCCACGCCCTGCTCGCGGAACGCTTTTCCGATAGAAAGCGCCTTGGCATCCGTCATGCGGACGCCCCGCCCGAAAGAGTATTCAAAGCAGTCCAGCCCGAGATCCTTTACAAATTTTGCCGATTGCTCGGTGTGGGAAAGCCCCTGCGCATAAAAAGATTCGCTGTTGCCGCTCGGCCCGAATTTTATCATCTTATTTTCTCCAGATCTTTTGTTAATTGCGCGGAAAGCGCCTCCGCACTGTCGAATTTTTTGATCTCGCGCAGAAAATCATCGAAATATACGGTGATCTCCCTGCCGTACAGATCTCCCTTGTACCCGTCAAAGTACGCTTCCAGCACGACGCGGCCGTCCCCGAAGGTGGGGCGCGCCCCGTAATTGGCGATCCCACGGTACATTTTTTTATCCAATTCCGCCGAAACGGCATACACGGCGCGCTTCAGCGGGTATTTTTCCGCACTGAGATGAATGTTCGCCGTGGGAAATCCCATCTGTCTGCCGATATGCCTGCCTTCCGTAGAAACAGTCCCGAACACAAAATATTTGCCGCCGAGAAGTTTGGAAAGCGAACGCACGTCCCCTTCGTCCAAATATTTTTTTGCGAGCGTTGCCGCCGCTTTTTCTCCGCCAAAGCCTACAAGTTTTTCAACAAAAACACTGATATTGTTTGCTTTTGAAAATTTTTGCAGGAGGGAAACGTCCCCTTGTGCGTCCTTGCCGAAGGTGAAATCCTCGCCGCAGACAAACGCGCGCACGCAGAGGCAGGAACAGAGCGTCTGCAAAAACTCCTGCGGGGACGTGCTTTTAAATTTCTCGTCAAACTGCGCCGCAAGCACGAAATCGATGCCGAGAGCGGAAAAAATGCGGAGCCGCTCCTCAAACAGATAAATCTGCCCGCCCTTTTTGGATTGGGTGAACGTCATGATGCCCACGGAGCACCCGAGCTTTTGCGCAACCTGCTTTGCCTTGGCGACGAGGGCGCGATGCCCGACGTGCATCCCGTCAAAGTACCCCAAAAGCAAGACGCAGGGAACAGAATATTTTTCTCCGTATTGTACGATCTGCATTGCCCTACCTCAGACAAGTTTGACTTTTGCGCGCAGGATCCCGCCCTCCGCGCAGGCGATCCCGTAAAATTCGTCGTCCAGATACAGCTTGTATTCCCCGTCGCGGGAGTATTCCACACCCAGGCCGTTGCGCAGTTTGCGCGCCTGCTCATCGTCAAAATCGAGGGCGGGGAAATCGAACACCCGATCGGGCGCAATGAGAAATTCCTGCCAGTTTTCGGGTGTGAGCTGTTCCGCCGTGCAGGCCGTTTCCAGCGTGAAGATCCCGCTCTTTTCGCGGACGAGCGAGGTCATTGTGGCAACCGTCCTGCACGCCTTGGCAATGTCCCTGCACAGGGAACGGATGTACGTTCCTCCGCCACAGGTGATGAGAAATTCGTAACTGTCCTGCGAGACTTTTCTCGTGAGCGCGATGGACTGTACAAGAACTTTTTTTGCCTGCAAGACGACGGGTTTGCCCTGCCTTGCCAGCTGATAGGCGCGCACGCCGTTGACATTCTTTGCACTGTATGCAGGGGGGAATTGCTCTATTTCTCCGACAAAAAATCTAATTTTGTCGTTTATTTCCCGCTGCTCGGGGACTTTTTCCCCTTCCCGCAGGACGCTGCCCAGGGCGTCGAGAGTGTCCGTTTCCACGCCGAAGCGGAACACGGCGCGATAGATCTTTTCCTTGTTGAGAAGATAATTAAAGAGGCGGGAAGAGTTTCCCACTGCCACGGGCAGAACGCCGCTTGCCATGGGATCGAGCGTACCCATATGTCCGCAAGGGATGCCCGTAAGCCGCTTGATTTTACCGACTGCCGCCGCACTGGAAATGCCGGAGGGCTTGTTGAGGTTGATAAATCCGCTCGCTTGCTGCATAGTTTGCCCTCCCTGCCGTCAGTCCTGCAAATGCTGTTTGATGGTATAGCGCAGTTTGTCGATGACCTCTTCGAGACAACCCGAGATCATACAGCCGCTCGCCTGCACGTGGCCGCCGCCGCCGTACACGCGCGCAATAGCGTTGACGTCCGTCTCCCCTTTGCTGCGCAGGGAGATCTTGAAGCGTTCGTCCGCCGTTTCCAGAAGGCAGACGGCAACCTCCACCCCTGCCACGGACAGGGGGAAATCGATAAATCCCTCCGTCATGTCGGACGTGGCGTTTGCCGCGCGGAGCTGTTCCCTTGTGACATAGATAAAGGCGATCCTGCCCTCCTCATAGTAGCGGATGGCGGACATTGTCCTCCCGAACAGGAGCGCGCGCGCAGCGGGCTGGTTTTTATACATATTGTATTGGATCGCATAGAGATCCGCCCCGCTTGCAACCAGCTTTGCCGCCGCAAGAAAGGTGCTTTCCACGACGTTTTTGTGCGCAAAATTGCCCGTGTCCGTGCTCAGTCCCAAAAGGAAACAATCTGCCGTGCGCTTGGAAATTTTGTCCGTAAAGAGACTTGCAAGCTCGGTCATGATCTCGCAGGTGGCGGAGCGATCCTCCACAAACCAGTAATCGCCGAAGCGGGTATTGGAAATGTGGTGATCGATATTGAATTTTGTCTTTTCGGCGCGCTCGAAGACCTCGCACAGGGCGCCCAGGCGATGCGTTTCGCTGCAATCGACGCAGATGTATGCCTGCGCGCTCTCGTCGGGCTTGTCGTCGATCTCGTTCATTCCTTCCAGGAAAAAGAACTTGGAAGGCACGGGGCTTTCGCATACGACTTTGCAGCGCGCGCCGTTTTCTTCCAGAAGAGATTTCAGCCCCATCGCCGCGCCCAGCGTATCGCCGTCAGGGCGCATATGGCAGAAAATGGTGGCACTTTTCAGTTTTTTCAGCAATCCGGCTATTTCTTTTAACGATGTCAAAACATTCTCCTCCGCGTAAAAGGGAAAAAAGGGGCAATTATTTTTGCCCCTCTTCCTCCTTGTGGATCTCTTTGATGATACGGTCGATCTTGTCGCCGTATTCCATGGTGCCGTCCCTCAGAAAATGAAGTTCGGGCACCGTGCGCATCTGCATCATGTGCGCAAGTTCGTAACGGATAAAACCTGCGTGCTCGGAAATGGCGGCAAACGTTTCCGCCGATTCCTCCGCATTTTTGCCCAGCACGCTGATATAAATTTTCGCGTTTTTCAGATCGGGCGAAACGTCCGCCTTGGTCACGCTGACGATGCCGCGGATCTTATCCGTCTTGTATTTGAGTTTGGTGGAAATAACTTCGTAGACCGCCTTCTGATATTCGGCAGAAAGGCGCTCCGCGCGCAATGATTTCATGTGATTTCCCCTCCTGTCTGTATTTGAAAGAGGTTATGCGGGGATCTCCTCGGTGATATAGCATTCGATGACGTCGCCGATCTTGATCCCGTCGAACCCTTCGATGCTGACGCCGCATTCAAATCCGCCCGAAACCTCTTTTACGTCGTCCTTGAAGCGCTTGAGCTGACGCACCGCGCCCTCGACGATCATTACGTTGTCGCGGTAAATGCGCAGTTTTCCGCTGCGGACGATCTTGCCTTCGGTGACGTAGCAGCCAGCGACCATGCCCACGCCCGTGATCTTGAACGTCTGCAGCACGTCGCACTTGCCCGTCATGATCTCCCTGTACTTCGGCGCAAGCATACCCTTGAGCGCTGCCTGGATGTCGTCGAGCAGCTCGTAAATGATGCGGTAGCAGCGCACGTCCACGCCGCTGTGCTCGGCAAGCGCCTTCGCTTTGGTATCGGGACGGACGTTGAACCCGACGATGATGGCGTTGGACGAATCGGCAAGCATGACGTCCGATTCGGTGATGGCTCCCGCACCGCTGTGCAGGATGTTGACGCGCACTTCGTCGTTGGAGAGTTTGAGCAGAGACTGCTTGACTGCCTCGACGGAGCCCTGTACGTCTCCCTTGACGATGATGTTGAGAGCCTTGATCTTGCCTTCCGCGATCTTGCCGAACACGTCGTCCAGCGTGACACGCGTCTGCGCTTTGACCATGGACTCGCTTTCCTTTCTCTTGCGCTCTTCCTGGATCTGCTTCATCAGCTTATCCTGCGCGACGGCGATGATGGAATCGCCCGCATTGGGGACTTCTTCCAGTCCGAGGATGGACACCGCCATGGAAGGCCCGGCCGCCTTTACCGTCCTGCCCTTGTCGTCGATCATGGCGCGGACGCGGCCCGTAGTGGTACCGGAAATGACGTTGTCGCCCGTGTGCAGCGTTCCGTTCTGAATGAGTACGGACGCGACGGGGCCTTTGCCCTTATCCAGCTTTGCTTCGATAATGATGCCGCGCGCCGACTGATCGGGGTTGGCTTTGAGTTCTTTAACTTCTGCAACGAGGTTGATGGCGTCCAGAAGGTCGTCGATGCCCGCGCCCGTCTTGGCGGAAACAGGCACGACGATGGCGTCGCCGCCCCACTCTTCGGGAACGAGCCCGTTGTTGGTGAGACCCTGTTTGACGCGTTCGAGGTTTGCCTCGGTTTTATCCATTTTGTTGACCGCGACGATGATGGGAACGTTTGCCGCCTTGGCGTGGTTGATGGCCTCCACCGTCTGCGGCATGATCCCGTCGTCCGCCGCGACGACGAGTACGACGATATCCGTGACGGATGCGCCGCGCGCACGCATGGCAGTAAACGCTTCATGACCGGGGGTATCGAGGAAGGTGATGGTCTTGCCCTTCACCGTGACGGAGTACGCACCGATGTGCTGCGTAATGCCGCCTGCCTCGCCCGCCGTGACGTTGGTGGAACGGATCTTATCCAGCAAGGAAGTCTTGCCGTGGTCGACGTGGCCCATGACCGTGACCACGGGAGGACGGGTGACTGCGCCCTCACTGCCCGCAACTTCGGCGTTGTAGATCTCGTCCAGAGCTTCCTCCGCCGTCTTTTCGGGTTTGTATTCGAGTTCGATGCCCAGATCGCTGGCGATGTATGCCGCCGTATCGTAATCGAGGGAATCGTTGATGGTCTTTGCAATACCTTCCTTGAACAGGCGCTTGGTGATCTCCACCGCCGTGATTCCCAGCTTTTCGCTGAGGACTTTCAAAGGAATGTTTTCCGTAGTGACGACGGCGTGCTCGATCTTGATGGTCTGCACCGTCTGCTGTTTCTGCTTTTTAACGCGCAGTTTTCTGTACCCGCTCTTGTCCTCGTCGAAATCGGAAACGGATACCTGCTGTTTGATGAGAGCGCGCTTGCTGACCGTAGGCCTCTTCTGCTCGGTATACGTTTTTTCGTAAGACGCCTTTTTCTTTGCGGGAGCCGTAAACTTGGCGGGCGCTGCGGGAGGCACCGCTGCGGCGCCGAGTCTGCCGCCGGATGCGGGGCGTGCGCCTGCGGAAGGACGGTTCTGCATGGGAGGACGTGCGCCATAGGCAGGCCTGCCCTGTGCCGTACCCTGCTGGGTGCGCGGCTGATATGCGGGGCGCGTTCCCTGATCCTGCGCCGGACGGGTCGTACCCGCCTGCGGACGGCCCTGCGCCTGTTCGGGACGGGCTGCGGGCTGAGCGGGACGCTTGGGACGATCCGCCGCCGTATTGATGTATGTGCGGTTGCGGCGATCCGCATATTGGGTGCGGATGACTTGTTCTTCCACGCCGCGGCGCGTCTGCGTATGCACTTCGGGGGCGCGTGCGGGCGCAGATTGCTTTTCGGATTCCTGCGCGGCAGGTTTTTCCGCAGCTTTTTCCGCAGGTTTTTCTGCGGGTTTCTCAGCGACCTTTTCGGCAGGTTTCTCCGCGGGTTTTTCTGCAGGCTTTTCTGCCGCTGCGGGCGCGGGTTCGGGCTTTTGTTCCGCCTTCACCGCCTCAGCAGCAGGCTGAACCTTTTCCGCAGGTTTTTCCGCCGCGGGACGGACAGGTTCCGCCTTCTCCGCCGCCTTTTCAACGGGCTTTTCAGCAGGCTTTTCTGCAGGTTTTTCTTCTGCCGCGGGCTTTTTCGCCGCGGGACGGGCGGGTTCCGCCTTGATTTCCTTATTTTGTTCGGGAGCTGCCTGGGCAGGTGCCGCCGCAGGTTCCGCCGAAGCCTCTTCCTGCGTGCGGGCGCGCGCGGTGCTTTCCATTTCGGAAAGCTTGCGGAGGATATCCCCCACTTTCTTTTCCGTGCCCTGCACTTGTTTGAGCAGCGATCCTACCCCTTCCGCCCCCAGAAGAGAGTTGATCTTTTCAATATTCGCGTAATTCTTCTTTGCTTCTGCCATCTTGTCTAAACGTTGCCTCCCGAATATATTCTGTAATTTTCATCCGCAGACGAAAGGATCGCTTTCGCCAGATTTTCCTCTTTGACGGCGGCGAGTTTGCAGTTGGGTTTTCCCGTCACCTCTTCCAGCGTTTTGCCTTCAAGGATCATCAACCCGCAGCCGAATCTCTCACTCAGTTTATAAGCGCTCTTTTTTGCATTTTCCGATGCCGTATGGCACAGGAGCAGCAGATACACGCCGCCCCGCTGTACTTCCACGGCGTTGAACCCGCAGGTAAGCTTTCCCGCTTTCCTGCACAGGCCGACGTAAGCGTCCGCTTTATTTCTTTGCAAAGAACGCCTCCTCGATCGCATCGTACACCGCAAGCGGAATGTCTGCGGAAAATGCCTTGTTGAGCAGTCTCGATTTTTTCAGCTTTCTGATGCACTCCGGATCGTTGCAGATATAAGCGCCTCTGCCCGCCGCCTTGCCCGAAAAATCGATGAACACGTCCCCTTCCTTGGGTTTTACGATGCGGAGCATCTCTTTTTTCGGCTTCATTTCATGGCAGGCAATGCACATGCGCATGGGAATTTTTTTGACTTTCACCAAAACTCACCTCGCCCGATCGCCGCGCGATCACTCTTCCTCAGTCTGTAGCTCGCTCTCCTCTTCCGCCGCGCGCAGCTCTTCCATCTTTGCCGCCGCGCTCTCGCTCTTGACGTCGATCTTCCAGCCCGTGAGCCTTGCCGCAAGGCGGGCGTTCTGCCCGTCTCTGCCGATGGCGAGGGAAAGTTTGTCGTCCGGAACGACGGCAATGGCGGACTTCTCGCCGATCTGCGTGACGGAGATCACCTTTGCGGGAGAGAGCGCCTTGGCGATAAATTCGAGAGCGTTGTCGCTCCACTGGATGATATCCACCTTTTCGCCGCCCAGTTCCGCGACCACCGCGTTGACGCGCGCACCCTTGTTGCCCACGCAGGCGCCGACGGCGTCGACCTGAGGATCCTCGCTGCAGATCGCCATTTTCGTGCGCTGGCCCGCCTCGCGGGAGATCGCCTTGACGATGACCGTGCCCGCCTTGATCTCGGGGACTTCCTCCTCGAACAGGCGCTTGACGAGCCCCGCGGACGTGCGGGATACGAGCACCTGCGCGCCCTTGCCGCTGTTTTTGATATTTTTGACGTACACCTTGATGCGGTCGTTGACTTCGTAACGCTCGCCGGGGACCTGGTCCTGCGGGAGCATCACGCCCTCGATCTGACCCTTGCCCAGTTCGACGTACACGACGTTTTTCGCATCGACCTTGCGCACCACGCAGGTCATCAGCTCGTCTTTTTTATCCGAAAATTCGCTGAGCGTGTTGTCGCGCTCCGTTTCATGCAATTTTTGCAGGATGACCTGCTTTGCCGTCTGCGCGGCAATGCGGCCGAAATCCTTGGGGATGAACTCCTCGTATACGGTATCGCCGATCTTGTAGCTCTTTTTCAGAAGCTGTGCGTCTGCGAGAGAGATCTCCTTTTCGCGGTCGGTGACTTCGTCCACCACCGTGCGGACCGTATAATATTTGACGCTGTTCTTTTCGGGATTGATGCGGATATCCACGTCGCCGGCGCCGTCTTCGTACTGTTTTTTATAAGCAGAAATAAGCGCGTTGCGCAGTGCTTCGATAAATACGTCTTTGCTGATCCCCTTTTCCACTTCCAGATCCGCCAAAGCGTCAAAGAATTCCTTGCTGATCATTGCATTCTCCTCAAATAATTGTTGTTATGTTTGCCGCGGCTCATTCAAAGTCGATGTACTGCGACATTTTGACGATCTGCGTGAGGTTGAGTTTGAAAACCTCACCGCCCTTGTCAATGGTTACGTTCCCTGCGACGGGGTTGTATTCAAGCAGCACTGCGTCGAAAAATTTTTCTCCTTTGTAAGGCGCGTACAGCTTGATCTCCACCTTTTTGCCGATGTTGCGGCGATAATCGCTTTCCTTTTTGAACGGTCTGTCCAGCCCGGGACTGCTGACGTTGAGCGTGTACGGCTGCCCGTAGGTGGGGTCGAGTTCGTCCAGAACAGGGTCGGCGGCATTGTGGAACGCTTCACAGGTGTTCAGATCGATCCCGCCCTCTTTTTCCGTGTCCAGAAAGATGGTCAGCGACGGGTGCTTGCCCTGCTTGAACACGACTTCGTACAGTTCCACCCCCAATCCGCGCGCGATCGGCTCGAGTGCGGCCACGATCTCTTCCGTTTGTCTGACTTTCATTTTAAGCTCCTCGCGGATAAAAAACCGCACATAAAAAGATTTGAGAGCGGAAAACCACTCTCAATCTTCAAGCTAACATATTCAGTATCCGTATTATACCACTTTTTTACGCTTTTGGCAAGCATTTTTTTGCCTTTATCAGCTCAATAAAGATTTTTGCCGTCGTCAGAGCGTCCGACCAGGCGCGGTGGTGGTTGAACGAGATCCCGTAATGGTCGGCAAGCGTATCCAGCTTATAGTTTTTGAGAAAGAGAAGCTCCTGCGCGAGGGTCATCGTATCATACGTCGGATGCTCAAAGGGATATTCGTCCTTTTCCGCATAGTAGCGCACAAACTTATAGTCGAACTGCACGTTATGCCCCACGAGACTGCACCCGTCGCAGAATTTGACAAAGTCGCCGATGACGTCGGAGATCCTGGGCGCGTCCGCGAGCATATCGTCCGTGAGCCCCGTCAGCTTTACGATCTCTTCGGGCAGCTTGCGTTCGGGATTGACCAGCGTGGAAAACTTTTCCTTGATCTCCCCGCCGATGATCTTGACGGCGCCGATCTCCGTGATGGCGTCCATCTTTCCGCCCGTCGGCGTGTTGACGAGCCCCGTCGTTTCCAGGTCGAACACCACAAACGTCTGCCCCGTGAGGGCGGGAGGAATTTCGGACGATTCAAAGAGATTGAGCTGGCTGTAATCGACGTATTCTTCGGGCGCCACGCGCGAATAGTGCAAGGGAACGGATTTCCCCTTCTTCTTTTCGGGGACAAATCCTTCCGGGGCATGGCCGCGGTTGATATAGCGCGCCGTAAAACTCAAACGGTCTCCGTACAACTCGTTTTCGCCCGTGCAGACGATCCGGTCCCCCTCTTTGATGGCGCGGATCTTCTCTTCCGTGCGCTTTCTGATAAAATAGGAAAAGGAGAGAAATCCCGTTCCGTCGTTGAGGGTAAAGCGCAGATAGGGCTTCCCTTCCTTGGTCGCGCCCGAAGCGTCCGTCTTGGGTTTTGTAGTGCGCTCCTGGATCGACGTGACCTCTCCGCAGATCGTCAGAGAATTGCTGGTAAAGTCACAGTCGGCAATGTATGTAGCCAGCTTGGGAACGTTCGCCTCGTCGATGGTCTCAAACCCTTCGATCGCAAACGTACGGGCGGGACGGTAATCGAACTGCTCCTCCTCTTCCGTCTCCTCTTCCTCTTTTATCTCTTTGACCTTGTCCGCCAGCGAGCCTTCAAACTTGTTGCAGAAATTGCGTTCGAGCATGGCCTTGACGCCCGGCAAAAGCTGTTCGTTTTTTTCAAAAAAGCCGCGTTCCGCTCCGTCCACACCGAACACAAACTTTACGGGATCGCCCAAAACCACTTCCACGTCCTCCGCGCGGATGCAGGCGGAAGCCGCCCTGTGGCTGTGGGACAGATATTCCAAAATTTTGCTGCGCACCAGCGAGGGATCCGCCACCAGCTTGTGCAGCTGCACGCGCGCCTGCATCGAAGCGGGCACCGCGGCGCGCACGGCGCGTTCCGCCGCCTGCTCGTCCTCCGCCGTGTAAGGCGTATCCGTAACGAGATCGAACACACATTCCCTTGCGGAACGGTCTATCTCCACGGCGCGCAGCACCGCCCGCCGAAGTCCGTCCGCGGAACGGATCTGCCCGAGAAATTCTTCCTGCGTCATTCCTTGTCCCGCAACAGCGCGGATACCTCCTTTAAAAACTCTTCCCGCGCGTCCTTTGCGGGAATGTTGCGCACCCTCTCCCCGTAGCGGAAGAGAACGCACGTATCTTTGCCCCCTGCGATGCCGAGGTCGCAGTCCTTTGCCTCGCCCGGCCCGTTGACGACACAGCCCATGACGGCGATCTTGCATTTCTTATGCACGCCGAAGGTCAGCTTCTCCACTTCCTGCGCAAGCGGCATACAATCCCATTCGCACCTGCCGCAGGTGGGACAGGAAACGACTTCCACAAACTCCCTGCGCAGACCGCAGGCGCGCAGAATGCGCTCCGCCGCATAGATCTCCTGCACGGGATCGTCCGTCAGCGAGACGCGTATGGTATCGCCGATCCCATCCAAAAGGAGGGCGCCGATGCCTACCGCACTCTTGACAACGCCGCTTTCGTGCGTGCCCGCTTCCGTGACGCCCACGTGCAGAGGATGGTCCGTCCTGCCAGCAAGCAGGCGGTACGCCTCCACCGTCAGCGGAACGGAGGACGCCTTGACGGAGATAACGACGTCCTCCACGCCGTATTTTTCAAAAACAGATACATTATAAAGGGCGCTTTCCACCAGCGCGGGGGCGCTCCTTCCGTACTTTTCCAGGAAGCTCTTTTCGATGCTTCCCGTGTTTGTCCCAACGCGGACGGGAATGTGATGGGCGCGGATACAATCCGCAACCGTGCGGATGTCCGCCTCTCCCCCGATGTTGCCAGGGTTCACGCGCACTTTGTCCGCGCCGCTTTCGATGGCGAGAACGGCAAGTTTTGCTGAAAAATGAATGTCCGCCACCACGGGAATGGGCGATGCGTCGCGGATGGCGCGGATGGCGCGCGCGTCCTTTTCGTCGCGCACGGCGACGCGGACGATCTCGCAGCCCGCCTCAAAAAGCCGTCCGATCTGCGCAAGCGTGGCGGAAACGTCGCAGGTGGGCGTGGTCGTCATGGACTGCACGGCGACGGGCGCGCCGCCGCCCACAAGGACGCCGCCGATGTTGACTGATCTGCTCATAAAAATTCCTCGCAAGGGATAAAAAGAAGCCCTTTATTCGGGCTTCTGATCGGGTTTCTTTGTCTTGTTTTCCTTCATCATGGTTTCCAGTTCCTGCATAAAGGAAGAAATATCCGTAAACTGGCGGTACACCGACGCGTAGCGGACATACGCCACTTCGTCGATCTCTTTGAGCCCGCTCATCACCATCTCACCCAGACGTTTGGAGGAGATCTCCTGTTCGAGGGAGTTGTAGACCTGTTTTTTGATATCGTCCACAAGTTTATCGATCTTGGACATGGAGACGGGCCGCTTTTCGCACGCCTTGATGATGCCGTTTTTCAGCTTGTTCGGGTCGAACGCCTGCCTGTTTCCGCTGTTTTTGATGACGAGAACGGGCGTCGTTTCAATGGTTTCGTACGTAGTGAACCGCTTGCCGCACTGGATACACTCGCGGCGGCGGCGGATGGTCCTCCCCTCGTCCGTCGCTCGGCTGTCGATCACCTTGCTCTCCAGGCATCCGCAATACATACACTTCATAGGCGCACTCCCATACAATTTCTTGTGCTTTTTTGTTCAGTATAACACAAAATCCTGCGCTTGTAAAGCGTTTGCGGCATTTTTCCGCTTTCGGGCGGGAAAATGCCGCAAAAAACAAGACCTTATCTCTTTTTTTCCGTCAAACCGAGGTACAGTTTCTCCGCGCGCTCGGCAAATTTTTCGAGGGAAAATTCCTCCGCCGCCGCACGGCAGGCCTCCGACATGGAAGAGAGATCCCCCTCCGTCAGGCGGCGCAATCCGTTTGCAAAGCTCTGGTAGTCGCGGAACAGATACCCGTTCTTGCCGTCCTCCACCACGCCGCGGATACAATCGTCCTCGCGGCAAAGCACGGGAGTCCCGCAGGAAAGCGCCTCAAAATACGTGAGCCCCTGCGTTTCCGTCGTGGATGCGCTGACAAAAATGTCCGCCGCCGCATAGCACTCGGGGACCTGCTCGGGCGGGACGGTACCCAAAAATATGACCCTGCCCTGCAGATCGGACGCCTGCTGTTCCAGCTCTTTCTGCAAAGGCCCGTAGCCCGCGATAAAAAATACGAGGTTCGCATCGTCAAAGGTGCGGAAATATCCGATCAGTTCGCCGATGTTCTTTTCCTTGGCAAGCCTGCCGATGTAGAGAATGCTCTTCCTGCCCGCCGCAAGATTGCGGACTTTTTCATAAAATTCGCCATGACGTACCTCCCGAAATCGAGCAAGATCCAACCCGGAAGGAATGACGGAAACGGGCGTTCTGACACCGTAACGGAGGAGAAGTTCCTGCGTCTTTTTTGTGGGAACGACCACCGCGTCCACCATGCTCAGCCGCTTTTGCGTGAATTTCTTTGCCGCATACCTGCCGAATCGGTTGCTGAACCGAAACAGATAGCGCGCGTAATCCTCGTACATGGTATGATATGTATTGACGAGAGGCACCTTTGCCTTCGTTGCTATTTTCCTTGCCGGGCCGAACGTGCAGAACTCGCATTGGGAATGCACGATGTCCGGCTTCCACTCCAGAACTTCGCGCAGCACGGAAGCGGGAAGCCCCATGCGGAAACGGACGGTGGGTGCGACAAACGCATCCAGTCCGACGGAAGGAAGATACCAGACGCCCTCTTCACTGCTCTCTTCCTTTTGCTGCAGGGTGAGGATGCGGACTTCATGGCCGCGCTCCGTCAGTCCCTTTCGCAGGTTGACCGTGGATGTGACCACACCGTTGACGGTGGGTGAAAAAAAATCTGTTGTGATGAGTATTTTCATCGAAACTGCCTTTTGCGGAAACAAATCCGATCAGTAAGTACGTTTCAACCATTATAACAGATAAAAAGATAAATGACAAGAGTATTTGACAAAATAATCAGAACGCCGCTCTTCTTTCGGGAAAAGAGCGGCGTTTTCGTATAGCGATTTTCAATGAAATGGAGGATTATGCCAAAAAGTTGTTGAGCGCGGACACGAGCGCACGTATGGAGGACTGGATGATATCGTCGTCCATTCCCGCGCCCCAGTAAAATTTCCCGCCCTGTTCCAGACCGACAAAGGAGAGCGCGGCGGAATCGGATTTTTCGCTGACGGCGTGCTGTTCGTATGTGGTGAGCGTAAACTCTGTATTGAAATATTTTTTCAGCGCGTTGGTGACGGCGTCCAGACGCCCGTTGCCGTCTGCAACGGCTTCCGCGGGAGCCTTCCCCGTTTCCTGCACCGTGACCGTTGCCGTGATCCCCTCTTTGTTCTGACGGAAATGGCATTCGGGAATGTCGAACACGCCCCTGTTTTTCAGGAAAGTATTGACAAAGACATCGTACACTTCCGCAGGCTTCAGCTCTTTGTGCGTGCGGTCGGAAACGCCCTTGGCGGCATACCCCATCGCTTCCTTGAATTTGGCGGGGAGATTGAGGCCGTAATTTTCCTGCAAGATATACCCTACGCCGCCTTTGCCCGACTGGCTGTTGATGCGGATGACGTCCGTCTGGTATTCGCGCCCGACGTCCTGCGGATCGATGGGCAGATAGGGAACATTCCAGTGCGGCTCCTTGTGCTCTTTTCTCCACTGCATTCCCTTGGCGATGGCGTCCTGATGCGAACCCGAAAAGGCCGCAAAGACCAGAGCGCCCGCATACGGCTGACGGGGCGAAACCTCCATCTGCGTGTATTCGGTGTACTTAGCGCAGATCTCGGGCATAAAGGAAAAGTCCAGCCGCGGGTCCACGCCCTGCGAGTACAGATTCATGGCAATGGAGACGATATCCGCATTGCCCGTGCGTTCCCCGTTGCCGAACAGAGTGCCTTCCACCCTGTCCGCCCCTGCAAGCAGACCCATCTCGGAGGCGGCAACGGCACAGCCGCGGTCGTTGTGGGGATGCAGGCTCAGCACCACGTTCTCGCGGTATTTTAAATTTTTGGACATATATTCCACCTGCTGCGCAAACACGTGCGGCATGGCGTTTTCCACCGTGGCGGGAATGTTGATGACCGCCTTTCTCTCCGCCGTCGGCTGCCATACGTCCAGCACTGCGTTACAGACTTCCAGCGCGTATTCCGGTTCCGTTCCCGTAAAGGATTCGGGACTGTATTCAAAGCGGTAATCCGCGCCCGCCTCTTCGGTGAGCTGTTTTAAAAGCTTTGCCCCTTCCACCGCGATCTTTAAGATCTGCGCCTTATCCTTTTTAAAGACCTGCTCGCGCTGGGCGACGGACGTGGAATTGTAGACGTGGACAATGACGTTTTTTGCCCCCGCGATCGCTTCAAACGTCTTGCGGATGATGTGCTCGCGCGCTTGGGTGAGCACCTGCACGGTGACGTCGTCGGGGATCAGATGATTGTCGATGAGGGTGCGGAGAAAGGCATATTCCGTATCGCTGGCGGCGGGGAATCCCACCTCGATCTCCTTGAAACCGATTTTCAGGAGAAGCTTGAAAAATTCCACTTTCTGTTCCAGCGTCATCGGCTCGATGAGCGCCTGGTTTCCGTCGCGCAGATCGACGCTGCACCACACGGGTGCGCGATCTACCGCATCTTTTTCCGCCCAATCCATGCAGCGTACGGGAGGCAGAAAATACTGCTTGGAGTATTTTTGATAATTTTTCATAGCATTGACCTCTCCTTTTTGAAAAAATAAACCCGTTTTCTTCTCTTGTAAGAGACGAAAACGGGTTTTCGCGGTACCACTCTTTTTCGCACCAAAGGTGCGCACTCTCGGTAATACTTGCCTTTTCCGGCGCATATTCCACTCTTTAAACGGCGAGTCCCCGTCCTGCATCTACTCGGTGTTCCCCTTTCGGGCAGACCGCTCGGCGGCGAGTTCATCCCTTTGCATCGTCCGACTTGCACCTGCCGTCGGCTCTCTGACGCCCGCGTCCGGGATTACTGTTCCGCTTCACAGCGTTTACATAAAAATGTAATTTTATACAGTATAACACATAATTTTAAATTTGTAAAGCACTTGCCGAAAATTTTTTTCAAAAAAAGCTTTCCTGAAAATTCTCGAAAAAAATACAATGTCAGCGTAAAGGAACTTGCCGACGCCCTACGCAAGCGAGCCTACGATCCGCCGCGATCTGATCAGTCTGGAAAAAAGCAGCTGGTCATCCGCACGCACGGCAGAGTGCTTTTAAACACCGTTTCGGCAGACACAAACATGGCGCTTTCTGCCCGCGAACACCATATGTTCAACATCAAGAGCGCCCTCGCAAAACAGGCAAGCACTCTCGTTCAGGA
>ERZ1090865.628-NODE-628-length-19655-cov-4.225714_pt1 | contig 19655 bp, 16 predicted proteins | sample MGYA00478478_ERZ1090865 | MGnify/ENA primary metagenome ERZ1090865 (study PRJEB33644, sample SAMEA5815715) | chicken gut metagenome | biome: Chicken; feature: Gastrointestinal Tract; material: Caecum | place: Ireland | collected 2019-01-01 | study: A study of the... | reverse complement strand
TCTGAGAAAATTTCACAGGCTTTACCTGTGTCCGAAGACTCGTCAGTTCTTTACAGTACTCTTCCGGGAGCATATCCGACCGCATCGACATGATCTGTCCCAGTTTCACATAAGTCGGACCCAGATCCTCCAGGATTTCCCGCAGCCTGACCGGCGTGAGACCCTTCGTAATCTGATGTTTTCGAAGAACCTGCAGGATTTCACTCAGCCTGGAGCCGGCACGTTCATGATTCGTCTGTTCCGTTTCCAGCTGTCTCGTCGCTTTCATCTGCTTCTCCCTGTTCTGCCTGATCGCTGTCTTCATGCACAGCGGCGCCTTCCTGCGCGGCCTTCTGCGCCTCCTGTTCTGCTTTCTCCTGCGCTTCTTTTTCCGCTTTCTCTTCCGCTTTGCGGATCTCTTCCTTCAGTGCTTCCAGTTCCTCGGCGTTCATATGCTCCACCGCCGAGAACGCGTCTTTGTATTCCCGCGTGACATTGACCGTCACATGATCTTTGATCTTCTGCTTCGTGCTGCGCTTTAATTCTTCGTTCAGAACTTTGCCCTGTTCTACGGTCAGTTCTCCTTTGGCAACCAGATCATCGATCAGTTCTTTGGCAGTCTCCGCAGTCGTCGCCACCGCTCCGACGCCCGCCAGAAATACTTTCTTTAATCCTTCTCCAAAATCCATAAAAACCATCCTTTCTTTCAAATGAAAATCATCGAACTCCCATTTTGTGATCTACCGTTAGTATAGCTGAAATTCTCTGAAAAATATAGGGTTTTAAGATAATTTTAATGATATTTTAAGAAGAGCACATTTGTTTATGAAGATTTTACCAATTCATGGTCACCTTACGAATTTTTCATATAATCTCTCAGCTTCTGCATGGCTCTTGTACATCTCACGTTCAGTGCATTGTCCGTGCAGTCCAGGTCCGGCAGCGCTTCTCTCGGAGGAATTCCGCAGATCCTGCATAAAACAAGCGTCCGTTCCACTTCCGAAAGACACGCCACATACTCCTCAAACATCAGTTTCGTGATCACACTCTCTTCGATGCGCTTTGTGGCACGACAGACCTCCGCCCATTCTTCAGCGTCGGCCCTCTGCGATTCGTTCGATTGTTTGATGAAATCCAGAAATCTGTGCTTCGCAACCGCATATAGCCAGCCGCGGATTCCCTCATCTGTATACTTCGTCACTTCATCCATTTCCAGGTAAAAGGCGATCCAGACCTCCTGCGATAGATCATCCGTCAGAGCCATATTTGCCGCTGTGATCTTCAGCAGGCTTTTCGTCACAAACTCTTTGTATCTGTTATAATAAATATCGAATTTGTCTTTCCTGCCTTCCACCGTATTTCCTTCCCTTCTTCTTTTGCCCGTAAAATCGAAAAGAGACAGACATGATTGCCGGAATCTTATGTCTGCCTCTTATTTTCCCGCATCTTCTATCATGACAGCTACAACATGGAGAATGCGTTCCTTTTCATGATCGTCCAGTTTTTCCAGCATAGCGCCAAGCTGCGTTATCTGAATGTCAAACCGGACTTCCAGTTCTTCTTTGAGCAATTCATCGGAAGAAGCCCTCAGTACATTTGCAATCGCGATAAAATTCTCCAGCGTCGGATTTTTCACTCCACGTTCAATGGCACTGATATAGCTTGTACTCAGGGAAACCATCTCTGCCAGTTCTTCCTGCTTCAGGCCGCGAATCTTGCGGAACTTTGCTATCTGCCGTCCCAACGACACCATGGATTACTACCTCCTGCTGTATTAGTCTTATACAGTCAGTATAGGTGAAAATCCACAAAGTATACAGAATCCATTTGTGTCATAGTCATACTTTCAGTACGAGTCATCCGTTTTTTTGAATTACAGAATCCGCCTGCGTTTCCCCTGATGTCAAAAAGTATCTTAGCCCAGGAGATGCTGTAAAACGCTCCGATTTACCGTCCTTTTTCCAGATACTCTCTGAGCATTTCCATCTCATCTCTTCTCAGACAATGTTTCCAGTTCGGATCATCCATTTTCTCGAGACAGGTTTCCAGCGGCATCCAGCGGACTTCCTCCACTTCCTCTTTCTGAAGTCTCAGCTGCTCCGGCTCCACATCCATTCTCAGGACATAGACTCTGGCCAGTTCATCGTCGAGATACGGTCTTCCATGCACGCTGCTCTCTGTACAGTCCCGGTTCCAACCCACAAATTCCAGCCGGCTTTTTTCCACTGTGAGTCCCAGTTCCTCCTCCAGCTCCCGCACGGCTCCGCTCTCGAATTCGTCCCCGGCCTGCAGATGACCGGCGCAGGAAATATCATAGCAGTCCGGATAAGACTCTTTTTCACTGCTCCTCTTTTGCACCAGCACTTCGGTCTGCCCGGAGTCTGATTTTCTCGTGAGCCAGATATGCGCTGTTCCGTGCAGTCTTCCGTCACGGTGGGCCACGCCCCGCTCCATCACAACTCCGGTTTTACTGCCGTCCTCGTGCCTTTCATCAAACAACTCCATCGCAGCTCCATTCAGCACCGCTTCCGTCAGAATGTCTTCCCGGTATACCAGCTTCAACGTTAAAAAGGGAACTTCTTCCCTCAGCAGATAGAAAAAGATTTTATCCCCTTCCCAGATATTCAGATCCAGCACTTTTTCCTTCGGTACCCATTCCAGAGTTCCCTCGTCACATTCGATCGGAACTCCTGTAAAGCCGTCCGCCGTGTACAGACACATATACTCGCAGAGTGTCTCCGTACAGAAGGTCACCAGTCCGCGGAATCTGTAATCTGTCAGCGTATATCCTGTCTCCTCCTTCACTTCCCGCATCAGGCATTCCTCCGGGGATTCGTTTTTTTCAAAATGACCACCGACGCCGATCCACTTATCCCTATTGACATCATGTTCTCTGGCTGTGCGGTGCAGCATCAGATAGCACCCGTCTTTTTCCAGATAACAGAGGGTTGTCATACAGCTTCGTTCTCTCTCTTCCATGGTTACCTCCTCATGGCGCATTTACTGCGCCAATAATGGTAGATTTGGAAGTTTACCTCCAAACTTTTTCTTCCTTTTCTCAGTTCTTTTCCCCGATCCAGTTATCCCGGTTGATCGCCTCCATCTGGCTCCGGTTTTCCCGTATGATCGTCTGGAGATCCTGACGGGAATAATTGACGATTCCTTTTCCGAGATACTCATGCGTTCCCCTCCGGAACACACTGACAACGTCACCTTTCTGAAAGTCGCCTTCCATCGCTGCGATCCCCTTGGGCAAAAGACTTTTCTCATATTTCTGCAGGGCATCTGCAGCTCCCTCGTCCACATAAAGATTCCCCATACTCTGGGCATAGAACGCCATCCACTGCAGACGTGTCCTCATATTTCGAAGCGGTGCTCTAAAATACGTCCCATGGGCGGTCCCGTTCACTGCTCCAAGGAGAGAGTCTTTCTCCCTGGAGGAACAGATAAACACAGGAACACCGGCCTTTGTTGCCAGTCTGGCAGCGATCAGTTTTGTCCGCATTCCGCCGGTTCCGTTGCTGCTCCCCGCTCCTCCTGCTCCGCGAATCAGATCATCGGTCACCTTTTCCACCACATCGATGTGGCGGGCCGTTTCATCCTCGGCCGGATTGGCGGTATATAACCCGTCGATATCCGTCAGCAGGATCAGAAGATCCGCATGCATCATAGCCGCCACCTGGGCGGACAGCGTATCGTTATCCCCCAGTTTCAGTTCTTCAATGGCAATCGTGTCGTTCTCATTGATCACAGGAACCGCGCCCCGGTTCAGCAGCACCGAGATCGAACTGAATATATTTTTATATCTCCTGCGATCCTCAAAATCGCTCCGGTTCAGCAGAATCTGCGCGCACGGAATCTGGTACTGCTGAAATTCTCTGGTGTACTCCTCCATCAGAAGTCCCTGCCCCACCGCTGCAGCAGCCTGTTTGTCAGCGATGCGGACCGGCCGTTTGTGAAATCCCAGTCTGCCAAATCCCGCCGCCACGGCTCCGGAGGAAACCAGGATGATCCTATGTCCTTCCCTGCTCAGCCGGGCCAGCTGGGAGGTTATATTCATGATCTGTTCCGGATTCAGACTGCCGTCCTCTTTCGTCAGCGAACTGGTACCAATTTTCACTACAATGATCTGCTTTTCCATTTCCTATTCCTTTCCGCAGCTGAGAACCGCTTTTCTCACAGCTTTTCTTCTTACAGCGCGTTACAGTTCAGCTGGCTGAACTGTAACTACAGCGCACATTTTATCCAACAGAAACCTCGTCTTTGCCATACCGCCTCTGCCATAGTGTATGAAAGCGTGCCTGAAAATTCATTTCCATAACTTTCAAACACGCTCCAAAACGCCGGACAACCGTGATCCGCAGTGACTTCCATTTTACTGTCTCCGGCCGCCGTTCTCATGATTATCCGCATATTTTTCTCTCAGAATTTTTTCAAGCCTTTCCAGCGCGGCTGTATGATCTGCCGGCGCCGTCTGATCCGTTTTGATGTCTCTGCCCCAAACCCAATCCACAGGAATTTTACCGATTTCACAGAGAAGAAACAGTCTCTCCTCCTCCGAAAATGTTTCCGATTCTCCGTCCAGCAAAAGACGAGTGAGCATCTCTTCCTCCGCCTGCCGTGCGGCCGGATCGTCCGGCAGCATATCAAAGATCCATTCTTTTTCGGGATATCTTCCTGCCAACTCTTCCAGAAATTTCTTCCTGCACATAAGATACATCCAGCTTTGCAGTTCCTCTTCCTCTTTTGACAGAAGGGAATCAAAATTTCTGAAACATGCGATCCAGACCTCCTGTGACAAATCCTCCGCAGTTTCCTTGTTGTTACCGCTCAGCCGCAGCAGATATTCGAACACATCTGCCTTGTACTGATCATATAACGCTCTGTACCTGCGGTCTTTCTCCTTTGTCACTGTTCCCACCTCAATCGAAAAAGCCTGACTCGTTGTTTCCCGGCAGTTCTCTCCGGAACACTGCCGCCTTACTGCACTTTATGGATTTCATCTTTTCGATTGGTTTCTCTGATAATATAATGAGGCCTTTTTTTCACTTCCATATATGTCTTGGACACATATTGTCCCATAATTCCCATACAGAAAAGCTGGATCCCTCCGATAAACATGATAATACAGACAAGCGACGGCCATCCATTCACCGGGTCACCGAAGATCAGCTTCCGCACACAGATAAAGATGATCATACAAAAGGCAATAAAGGTAAACAAAATTCCAGACCAGGAAGCGATCATCAGCGGAGTCTGGGAAAAATTCACGATTCCGTCAATGCTGTACTTCAAAAGTTTCCAGAAGTTCCATTTCGTCTCCCCGGCGACACGCTCCGTATTTTCATAGGGAAGCCACTTGGTCTTAAAACCGATCCAGCCAAAAATCCCCTTGGAGAAACGGTTATATTCTCCCATCTCAACGATCGCATCCACCATATCCCGGCGCATCAGCCGGAAATCACGGGCGCCGTCCACAATATCCGCATCGGAAATTTTATTGATGATCTTATAAAACAGCCTTGCGAAAAAGGACCGGATCGGGGGCTCTCCTGTCCGGGATACCCGCCTGGTAGCGACACTGTCGTATTCACCGCTCTCCAGGGCCGCCACCATCTCCGGAAGAAGCGCCGGCGGATCCTGCATATCCGCATCCATCACTGCGACATAATCCCCTCTGGCATTACAGAAACCGGCATACATCGCAGCCTCTTTCCCGAAATTTCTGGAAAAAGAATAATAAAACACCCGTTCATCTTTCGCCGAGATTTCCTGCAGCAGTTCCAGCGTACGGTCTTTGGAACCGTCATCCACAAACAGAAATTCAAACTCAAATTCCGGCATAGAGGCACTTACCTTCGAGACTTCCTTATAAAAAATCGGCAATGCCTCCTCTTCATTATAGCAAGGCACAATCAACGATATCTTCCGCATAAAAACTTCCTCTCTCCAGGCCTTTTCCTGTCAGGTATTTTCCTGCCAACCGACAGTGCAGGGATCATATTTCCGCACGGTCTGCGCGGCAAATCCGCAGCCCGGCTGAACTGTTACCAGTATAGCACAGAATATTCATGGAAACAATCGGCAATTTTCCGCCGCAAACCTGTCCACATCTTGCATTCTGTTCCGGCATTGTATATAATTTAAACATTAAATCACGAAAAGGAGTATTCACTCATGTCATCACCAACCTATGAACAAATCTATACCCTATTGCAGGAACAGGATCAGCTGCATCTTCTGAAATATTATGAGGAACTGGAACCCGACCGTCAAGCGTCTCTGTTGGAACAGATCAGCGCCATCGACTGGAATCTGATCCACATGGTGGGACAGAAACCTGTTTCCGAGACAGAAGCAGAAAAGAAGATCGAGCCGCTGGGAGCAATGGAACTTTCTGAAATTGAACAGCGCCATGACGAATTTGAAGCCATCGGCCTGGAAGCGCTGCGGGCACAGAAAACAGGCGCTGTCCTTCTGGCCGGCGGACAGGGAACACGTCTCGGCTTTGACAAACCGAAAGGAATGTTCAACATCGGCGTCACCAGACCTCTGTACATTTTTGAATGCCTGATCAACAACCTGATGGACGTGGTAAAACAGGCGGGCGCGTGGGTTCCCCTGTATATTATGACCAGCCAGAAGAACCACGAGGAGACGACCTCCTTCTTCCGTGAACATGACTATTTCGGTTACGATCCGGAATATATTCATTTCTTCCGTCAGGATATGGCTCCTTCCGTAGACTATAACGGCAAGGTCCTCCTGGAAGCAAAAGACCGGATTAGTCTCTCTCCAAACGGAAACGGCGGATGGTTTTCCTCCCTGTGCCGTGCTGGATATCTGGAAGACATGCACAAGAAAGGCATCGAATGGCTGTCTGTGTTCTCCGTGGACAACGTACTGCAGCGGATCAATGATCCGGTTTATGTTGGCGCGGTTCTTGCTTCCGGATGTGACTGCGGAGGCAAGGTTGTGCGAAAAGCTTCCCCGGAGGAGCGTGTCGGCGTCCTGTGCAAAGAAAGCGGAAAGCCTGCCATTGTGGAATATTACGAGATGACAGACGATATGCGGCTGCTCAGAGATGAGAACGGAAATCTTCTGTACAACTTCGGGGTAACGCTGAATTATCTGTTCCGCCTGAAACGGCTGGAGGAGATCCGTACCCAGAAGCTTCCGATCCACATTGTTGAAAAAAAGATTCCTTATATCAATGAAAAAGGGGAAGAAGTAAAACCGGAGACTCCCAATGGTTACAAGTTTGAAGAGCTGGTTCTGGACATGATCCACATGATGGACAGCTGCCTGCCCTATGAAATCGTCAGAGAGAACGAATTTGCCCCTGTGAAAAACAGAGAAGGCGTAGATTCCGTCGACACGGCAAGAGAACTGCTGACCAGAAACGGCGTTCAGCTTTGATTCTGTATATTTGAGAAAGAGCGGGAATACTGCAGTGCATGTACAGCACACAGTATTCCCGCTTCTTCCTCCTCTCAGCCAAAAATCCCGTCAGGGATCATCAGCCGGCAATGATCCGGGACTGTCCGGCTTTCAGAACGGCTTCTTTTTTCTCATTTCCTTCATAAACCTCGATCTTCAGGTCTGTATGACTTCCCTCCACAGAAACCCGGATCTGTCCGTCCTGCTTTACCGCATAAATGGTGTTCACCGTATTACCCAGCAGATCCGGAATCTTCGCAGATATATGCACTCCTTCCTGCGGCTGGTAGATTCGCACCGTGGCATCCGCACTGTAGTCATAATCCGAACGCGTCTCTTCACTGCCTATCACCAGAATGGAATTCGGTCTTACGTACAACGGCATCGAGAAATAATCATACGTTCCCTGATACCATCTGCCGCCCTCTCTGCTCTCTCCGGTGAGCAGATCGGTCCAGACGCCTTCCGGAAGATAATACTCGGCCACATGATCCTCCCGGAGCACCGGCGCTGCCAGAAGAGTTTCGCCCAGCATATACTGCTGATCCAGATATCTCACCGCCGGATCCCTCGGATACTCGAAAACCATCGGGCGCATCACCGGGATTCCTTCCTCGTGAGCCTCCACAGACTTCTGGTAAATATATGGCATCAGACGACACTTCAGGTTGGTGAAGAATCTGACAACATCGCTGGCTTCCTCGTCAAACAGCCACGGCACACGGTAACTCTGAGAACCGTGCAGGCGGCTGTGGGTGGACATCAAGCCGAACGCCGCCCAACGTTTATACAGATCCGGTGTCGCCGTGTTCTCAAACCCGGAGATATCATGACTCCAGAAAGAGAATCCGCTCATCGCAAAGGACAGTCCGCCGCGCAGCGTCTCCGCCATGGACGGATAATTGGCAGAACAGTCCCCGCCCCAGTGAACCGGGAATTTCTGTCCTCCCACTGTCGCACTTCTGGCAAACAATACCGCCTCATTTTTTCCACGGTTTTTCTCCAGCAGTTCGAACACTGCTTGATTGTAAAGATATGTATAATAATTGTGCATCGCCTGAGGATCGCTTCCGTCATGGTAAACCACATCCACCGGAATCCTCTCCCCGAAATCCGTCTTGAAGCAGTCCACCCCGCAGTCCAAGAGCGTCTGCAGCTTGTCCGTATACCACTTTACCGCATCGGGATTTGTGAAATCCACCAGTCCCATACCGGCCTGCCAGTTATCCGTCTGCCATACGCCGCGCCCGTCGGCCCGCTTCAACAGATAACCGTTCCTCACGCCTTCACGGAAGAACTCGGTTCCCTGGGCAATATAAGGGTTGATCCACACACAGATATGAAGTCCCTTCTCATGATATTTCTTCAGCGTTGCACGGATGTCCGGGAAGCACTGTTTGTCCCACTCAAAATCACACCAGTGGAATTCATGCATCCAGAAACAGTCAAAATGAAACACACTCAGCGGAATATTTCTCTGCTCCATTCCCTCAATGAAAGAAGTCGTCGTCGCCTCGTCATAATTGGTCGTAAAAGAAGTAGAGAGCCACAGGCCAAAAGACCAGGCCGGAGGAAGCGCCGGGCGCCCGGTCAGCTTCGTGTACTCTCTCATGATATCCTTTGGATCCGGCCCATGGAACAGATAATATTTGATCCGCTCTCCCGGAACAGAGACTCCCACATACTCCACTTTCTCGCTGGCGACCTCAAAGGACACCCGGTCCGTGCTGTCCACCAGGATACCATAGCCGTTGTTCGTCATATAGAACGGCACACATTTATAGGAAACCTGAGACGCTGTGCCGCCGTCCTCATTCCAGGTATCCACGACCTGTCCGTTCTTGACAAAAGACGTAAAGCGTTCGCCCAGACCATACACGCACTCTCCCACCTGCAGGGACAGTTCGCTGACCATGTACGGCTCATAGTCCTCACACATATAATTGTTTGCCGGAAGCATTGTGCTTTCTTTCCGGTTCCAGCGCGTATACCCAAGATTGCGGAAACCACTGCCGGTCAAAACCTTTCCGTCCGCCTCAAAGGTGTAGGAAAAATCCGGGCGCCGCACACGGACCTGTACCTTTCCCGTATCCAGCACCGCCTCGTCTTCCTTCACCGTCACACGGACATTCTCGAAGATCCCCTCGTCCTTCTCGAACTCGGGAACATTCGTGTCATACGCCTCATAATGCCATGCCTCCATGGAAATCGTATCCGGCGTATGCGCGACAAATTCAATCGTGATCGTCGGAAGATTCAGCGTTGCGCCGCGGTTCTCGATCTTTTTCGTCGTCGCAAGGATCCGCATTCCGCCCGGGATCTTCTCCACCTCATAAGCCTGCATCGCATAAGACGCGTTCGCCTTCTCGCTCGGCAGCCAGTAACCCTCTGTAAATTTCATACGATACCTCTCCTTTCACATCACAGTCTCGGCTGATATCCCTAATGTATCACACCGGACCGCTCAATAACAGGTCATATCCTATGAAAAAATACGTCGATATTATCTTTTTGTCACCCGTTCCCTTCCCCGTTCAACACTTTATAGAGAAGATCCGCAAAGGGTTCCATCGCATTTTTGGCTTCCTCCACCGTGTTTGTCTGCGCCCCCACCTCCAGCAGCAGCGACCGGGGCTTCAGATGCAGATTATAACGGTAGCCTTTCAGATAGATGCATCTCGTATACCCGGGATAATACTGTTTCGCCAGATATTCCAGCTGAAAAGAAAACGCCAGGTTATCCTCGATATAGGGATTTGGCAGATAAGAGATCTCTCCGTTCTGGTTTGTTCTGCTGAGTCCGTTGAAAAACATGACCTGGGCAGTCTGTTTTCCGTTTACCTCTGTGACCAGATGCTTGGACTCATCCACCCCGTCCCTGTGCAGATCGATCACGATCTCGATGGTCGGATGTTCCTGCAGGGCCTGGCTGATCACCGGTTCCGCATAATTATAGGCCGCGCTGCGGTCGATCTGGCCATCCACAATGTCGAAGGTATCCGTGATGTGCAGTACCTGATATCCATACCGCTCCTGCAACAGCTGCGCAAGATAATCACCCACGCCGATAACCGTCGTGGAGGTATCCCCGTCCACAGAATCCGCAAAACCCTCCTGGGAATGGGTGTGATAGATCAGGATCTGCGGATTGTCGGGATCTTTTTCCAGGCTCATATCCATTCCCAGCAACGTATCTGCGTTGATCTGGGACTCCAGCGCAGTGGTCGTAGGATCTACGACAAAGAAATTGTTCAGAAGATAATTAAAATCTGCCAGCTGTTCTCTTGGAATCTCCACCTGTTTTTGTGTCGCCGTGCCTTCCGGAATCTGCGCGGTCTCCTGTACCTGTTCCTGCTGCGTTCCGGAACTGTCCGCCTGACTGCTCTCCGTTCCGCCGGCCTGATCGTCCGCGGTTCCGCTGTCCTTCGTTCCGTCTGCCTGGTCACTCTGAGGATCACCGGACAGACTGCTTTGCGCCTGCTGATTTTCATCTGTGACAGCCTGTGCCTGATTCTCCGCCTGGCTTTTCTCCGCGATCAGTTTTTCATTCTCTTCCCGGATTGCATCGGCCGTTTCCGCATCTTCAATGATCGCTTCTTCTCCGCAGTCCGTCTCCCCGAATGTCAGAATCGGGAACTGCTCTTCCACAGTCTGCAGCACAGCGGTGAAAAAGTCCCGGGGCATTTCCTCCTGGCTGTATTCCATCCCGGGCAGAAACAATTCCGCTGCATGTTCTCCCGCCTGTACATATGCCTGCCCAAGGATCTGGCCTGTCTGCCCGGTATTCTTCCTCTCCCAGAGACTATAACATTTCCCCGCCAGATATATCCCCACAAGGATCACGCACAGGATCAGCACCGCACGCACCTTCTTTTCCAGATCATTCATATCATCACCTTTAATTATGATATGTCCAACCTTCTCCGGAAAGACCTCCTCATAGCCGTAAAAGCTGACAACAGGTCTGCTGCGCTCTAAGCCTGATGCCCCGCCGCCTGCCGCGGGATCTCGGACTGTGAAAATGCCAGATTCAATCCTTCGGAGATCGTAAAACTGAGTCGTTTTACTGTCTCATCGATATCCTTTGGCGTCACATACATACTCATCAGCGACGGACTGATCAGCTCCGAAAGAAATTCGTCCATCTCCGAGTCTTCCAGTGATTCCAGAAGTTCTGAAACTGCATCGTGAATGATCGTCGCAGCGTCCACAACGGTCGGAACTCCGATCCCGATGACAGGAACCTTCACTGTTTCCCGGTTCAGGCCTGTCCTGTAATTTCCCACACCGGAACCGGGGCTGATCCCGGTGTCCGTAAGCTGGATCGTACAGTTCAGACGCCGGATGCTGCGCGCAGCCAGTGCGTCAATCACCACCAGCACATCCGGTTTTGTCTCATCGATCACCCCCTGGACGATCTCCTGCGTCTCCATTCCCGTCTGTGCCATAACGCCTGGAACCAAGGCGCTCACCCGGATCACATGCTCTTCTCCCATGGCTGCCGCTCCGTATTCATTGACAATGTGTCTGGTGATATTCAGATTGTCCACGACCATAGGGCCGAGAGCATCCGCAGTGATCTCCCGGTTCCCAAGCCCCACCACCAGCACAGAACAGTCACGATCCTCCGGGAGCATCTTTTTCAGACATCTGGCGATCTCTTCCGAGATTTCCCGATGGTACTCATCGTCAGGCACAGCCAGGTTGGGCGCTTCCATTGTCACATACGTTCCCACAGGCTTTTCCATCAGCCTCGCACCCTGCTCCGTCTCAATTTTTACCAGCGTGGTCCACAATTCCCGTCTCCGGTTGTAACGCTTTTTGATCTCCACTCCCGGAATCTCCACCCGATCCTTCTCAAATTTTTCTCCATTCTCCATTGCAAGATCTGTGCGGACTCTGAACCTTCCAATCATAAGAATCTCCTTTCCCGCCGGCTGCCACAGTATGACAGCAGCAATTTCCTTTGACATAAGCATCTCCATATAACTTTTTTTTACTCATATTTTAAAAGAATTCCATCGGTAACAATTCACCCAACTCTGCACATTTACTACGCTGACCGCATGAAAACGTGGCGCCTGTGAACATCCAGCCCATCGCAAAGCAATTTTCAATGGCTCAACTGTTACCATCCCAATCTGCAATTCTCAGATACGCCTTGCCTTCCGCACAGAAATAGCTTAGAATAAGTAGCAGACATTCATCTTCTGTAAATAAAAACGCACATCAGACGATACAATATGAAGAAAACGGGGGACTGTATGAAAAGCATTAATGAAGACATCAAAAATCAGGATTATAAAAAAACCTACCTGCTTTACGGCGACGAAGCCTATCTGAAGCAGCAGTACAAACATAAACTGCTTCAGGCATTGGTCTCCGCTGATGACACGATGAATTTTTCCCGTTTTGAGGGCAAGGGGATCAATGTGCGGGAAGTGATCGACCTGGCGGAGACGATGCCCTTTTTCTCAGACCGCCGTGTCATTCTGATGGAACATACAGGCTTTTTTAAAAACAAGTCTGAGGAACTGGCGGATTACATGAACAATCTTCCGGATTATATCTGTTTCCTTTTTGTGGAAGACGAGGTGGATAAGAGAAACCGCATGTACAAAGCCGTTCAGAAATACGGCCGTGCCGTGGAATTTTCCACACAGGATGAAAAGACGCTGATGACCTGGGTGCTCAGCATCCTGAAGAAAGAAAACAAAAAGATCACCCGTCCGGATATGGAACTTTTTCTCGGAAAAACCGGAACGGACATGGGAAATATAGAGAGGGAACTCGACAAACTGCTCGCTTATACAATGGGACGAGACGTGATCACTTCTGCCGATATCGAGGCCGTGTGTACCACACAGATCACCAACCGCATCTTCGACATGATCCGAGCGGTTACGGAAAAACGTCAGCGCAGAGCGCTGGATCTGTATTACGATCTCCTTTCGCTCAAGGAGCCGCCGATGAGAATCCTTTTCCTCCTCGCCAGGCAGTTTAATCTGCTCCTTCAGGTGAAAGAACTCGCCGCGGAAGGCTGTGATCAGGCGACCATCGCCAAGCGGACCGGCCTGCAGAATTTTGTTGTCAGAAACTATCTGCCGATGGCAAGGAAATATGAACGGGAGGATCTGAAAAAAGCCGTCGAAGACTGTGTAGACACAGAAGAGGCGGTAAAAACCGGACGGCTGACCGATGTGATGAGCGTCGAACTTCTGATCATCCGGTACAGTTCCTGAAGATTCCTTCCCTATCCGCCACAGTACCCACGGCAGCAACCTGCCTGCGTGCCCATAAAAAAACTCCCGGCTACATGACGGTATAGCCAGGAGTTTTTATTGTTCAATAATTTATTTATGCGATCGAGTTTACAGCTTTGCTCAGGCGGGAAACTTTTCTTGCAGCGTTGTTTTTGTGGTAAACGCCTTTTGAAGCAGCCTTGCTGATCGTAGAAATCGCATCTGTCAATGCGGCATTTGCTGCTGCCTTATCGTTTGCAGCAACTGCAGCCTCTACTTTTTTCATAGAAGTCTTAACTGCGGAACGGATGGATTTGTTGCGCGCAGCCTTTGTCTGATTTACAAGGATTCTTTTCTTTGCGGATTTAATGTTAGCCAAACTGTACACCTCCAAACTAAATTTTCATTTGATATTTTTATAATTCGAGTTCTGTGTTCCGGGAACAGACACGGGCGTTCCTCCGAAACATGCTTTATTATTTTATTACATCTGCCGGGGTTTGTCAAGCGTTTTGTCAAGAAACTTATCCGAAAAAAATAGCCGTTCATCCAGCCGAACAGGTCCATAAGATCGTCCTACGGGCTCCTGCTCTCCGTAGTTCGATAGCCTCTGACTGTGCAGGCGCGTCCGTCCGTGATGCAGGTAAGGGCGCCGGTATCCGCAGTCACATAAACGTCGGCGGAGACGGCGGAAAGTCTCTGCAGAAGTTCCTGATGGGGATGTCCGTAACGGTTAGCGGCAGAGCAGGAAATGACTGCGACTTCCGGACAGGTAAGGGAGAGAACTTCCTCCGGCGTCGAGTTTTTGGAACCGTGGTGCGCCACTTTCAGATAGTCATAGTCCTGTCCCTCTTCTTTCAGCACATCCAGTAATCTTTCTTCTCCGTCTCCCTGTACATCTCCGGTCAGAAGCGCATCGAATTCCCCGTAGTGCAGCGAGAGAACGATACTTCCGGCGTTCGGTTCTTCCCGGTAGTCCTCCCCTTCCTCGGGGTGGAGCACCCTTATAGTCAGTTCTCCGGCCGTGATGCAGTCTCCTTTTTTCAGATAGCTGACGACAGCCCCGGTTTCTCCGGCCAGCTGTTCCAGTTCCGCCGCGCAGTCGCTGTTCTGCATCCACCATGGCAGAAACAGCCGACGGATTCTCAACACGGTCATCCGTTTTCCGGTCAGCTCCAGCAGTTCCCGGATCCCGTTCACATGATCTTCATCGGAATGTGTCACAATGACCGCGTCCAGCGTTCCGATCCCCTGGCTTTTCAGGTAGGGCAGGATCCGATAGTTTCCCACATTTTTTTCGTCTGTGCTTCCCCCGTCGACCAGCCATGCGGACTGTGCGCCTTTTCGTATCACCAGAGAATCCCCCTGACCGACGTCCAACGCTGTGATGGACAGCGGCGGATCCCATCGGAACAGCAGGCAGATAACGGCAGCTGCCAGAATACACCCCTGAAGGATTTTTCCCGTTCGGGAAAACAGGAATCCTGTCAGCTTCTTTTCCGCATTCTCTTCCCGTGACGCCCAGGATATACCGGCCAGCACAAGAGTAAGCTGTATATAAAACAGCGCTACCTGAATCAGCGACGGCTGACCGCAGATCCAGACCGCACCGGGGATCTTCTGCACAGCCTTCATGACGGTCTCATACAGCCCGAGAAGGATGAATGCCGGAAGAAGCGCCAGTCTTCCCAAAGTCACGGAAAACAGGCCCGCACAGCAGCCCAGGATTCCCGAAGCCATGACCCACACCATGGTCGGCAAAATGATCAGGTTCGGAAGGATAGAGAGAACCGGTATTTCATAGAAAAAATAAGCGGTCAGCGGCAGCGTCGTCAGCGTAATAAGCGTGCAGGAGACCGCGTTTTCCTTTAATGTAGCGACCAGTCCTCGCTCTTTTTCTCTCCACTTCTCAGGAATCTTTTCCGGAATTCTTTCTCTTTTTCTGCTTTTTCCCGCTTTTCCACCGTTCCCCTGGTCTCCGTTTTCACTTCCTTTGAAAAATTTTTCTGTCCTTGCAGTCTTTTCCACTGTTTCTCCGCAGATCATTCCCTTTTTCCACACCGGCCACACCAGCGCGGCGCCGATCACCGCGATATAAGACAGAAGAAATCCGCTGTATGTCAAATTCTCCGGCTGCAGGATCAGCGTGATCACCGCTGCCAGCGCCAGGGCGCTGACGGAATCATAGGTCCGGCCGACCAGTCCGGCAATCACCATGACCGTAAACATATAAAATGCCCGTCTGGTGGCGACTCCATTCCCCGTAAACACAGTATAGACCGCCATACCTGCGACAGCCAGACCGGAACTGATCAGACGATGACATCCGGTTTTCCGGAGCAACCGCAGCAGTCCCATACCCATCATGGACAGATGCAGTCCGGAGATACTGAGCACGTGCAGCACGCCGCCCATCTGATAAGCGGCTTTCAGTTCCGGATCCAGAAGGGATTTGTCCCCGATCAGCATTGCCGAAAGGATCCCCGCCTGGGATTCCGGCAGCATCACGGACAGATTTTCCACCATCCGGCTGCGAATCTGTTTCATATATTCCGAAAACCCCGGAGGCGCCTCCTGTGCCACCCGGATCTCCTCCGCCCATATAGTATAAAAGATTCCTTTGGCCGCATACCACGCCGCCGTGTCAAACTGACCGGGATTCGCCGGAGCATCCGGTTTTTCCAAAGTTCCCTCCGTGGAAACCACGCGGCCGATCGTGATCAGAGCTTCCTGCTGTGTGATCAGATATAATTTTTTTACTGGAATTTCGTTCTCCTGAACCTTGAGAACACAAGATGTAATAAGATAAGTTTTAGAATTGTCTTTGATTTCATAGTCCCGGACCTGTCCCTGGACCTGTACGGTTTCTTCTGACTGAACCAGCATCTCCAGCTGTCCTTTTTCGGGCTCCCCGAAGACGGGAAGCCCGGCCAGACGCATCAGCCAGATACCCAATGCAAGTCCGAGACACACCAGGCACATTGGCCGTTTTTTCATTCACTGTTTTCCTCCAGATATGACAGGTCTTTTTCGTAAAATTGATTCAGTTTCATACTTTCCCGGAAAGTCACATCGCTCTCCCCGTTGATTGAGAACTGTACTTTCTGCACCGGGCAGTTGGTAGTGATAGAATTCACCAGCGCATAGATCGGAATTTCCTGTGCGACACTCAGCGTTCCGTTCACAAACGTATCGTCAAAATTGACATAAGCGATATTGTCCGAGGTCGTGACGCTCAGGATGTGCGTGTCGGACGGCATGACCGCATAATGTCCCTGCTCCGACGGGCCTTTCACCAGCTGTTCCACGACCACACGTTCCAGCGGCATGCTGGTACTGTAATATACGGATCTTGTCTCCGCCACCAGTTTATCTCCGGTTTCGTTGGCGAAATACAACGTCAGCGTCGTATACTGATAATTGTTGATCTCCTTGCCGGCGTTTTCCACAAAACTTTCCCGTGTCATCGGGCCGATCACATTCCCCGCCGAATCTTTCAGTTCGCCGTTCTCCGTCGTGATCTGCACCCGGTCGACACCTTCAATCTGTGTAAACCCCCGCACCAGCCCGGCACGTACCAGGACCTCTCTTGTCCGGTTCATCTCATCGTAAGGTCCGCTGATCTTCAGCGTCAGCGTATGATCTTCCAGCGTATAATCCTGAATGTTCACGTCCTTCGCCATCAGACGCTGATAGTCTTCCTCCTCCGGCACCGCATTGAACATTTCCACATACTCCCGGATCAGTTTCTCGCTTTCCGACGCCTCCGGTTCGCAGGCTTCCTCCACGACCTGATTCGCATCCAGCGACAGATAATACATAAAATAATCTGCCGATTCTTCCTCGCTCTCGTTTCGGCCGCATCCCATAAGAAGGACAAGAACTGTCAGAATTGAAATTAATCGTCTCATTTTATGCCTCCTTGAAACACGCGCTAAGCCAGATACGTCAGAGGAATACGAACAGAGAACGTTGTCCCTTCATTTTCCTTGCTGTAAACCTTGATCGCGCCGCGATGCATGACAATCGCACTTCTTGCGATCGCAAGTCCGAGTCCGGTACCGCCGATTTCTCTGGAATGAGACTTGTCCACGCGATAAAATCGTTCAAAAATATGATCCAGAGATTCCTTTGGAATACCAATCCCCGAGTCCGCCACAGTCACATAAAAGTACTTGTGATCGGCATTCAGAGAAACTCTGACCCATCCGCCTTCCACATTGTATTTGATCGCATTCTCCACCAGGTTGGAAATCGCCAGCGTCAGCTTCGTCTCGTCCACCTCCGCATTCACCGGGCGGAAACTGTCGAGGATCAACTCCACGTTTTTGGTCGCGGCGATCGGGCGGAGCCGTTTCAGGATCAGCTCCAGCAGATCGTTGATGTTGATCGAAGCAATATTCAGATCCGCAGCCTTCTTGTCCAGTTTCACAAGGGACAGCAGATCTGTGATAATCTGATTCTCCCGGTCGATCTCCTCGGTGATGTCCTGCATAAACTCCTTGTAAAGTTCCACCGGCACATCCTCCTGAGCATTCAGGGAATCCGCCAGAACCTTCATGGATGCCAGAGGCGTCTTCAGTTCATGAGACACATTGGAAACAAATTCCTGGCGGGATTCATCCAGCGTCCGCACACGGGCCAGCATCTTGTTAAACGCATCGGTGATCAGTTCCGTCTCAAGATAATCCGGAACCGAAATATTTTCATCCAGGTACCCATCGGTGATATCCTCAATGGAACGGGTGACCTTCTGAAACGGCCGCACAAGAATCCCGGACAGAAAGTATCCAAGTACGATGACAAACACCATGACGATCAGCAACATCATCGTTCCTTTTCGCTCCAGGATCTGCATATTCGCCTTGATCTCGTCGGTGGAAACGCTCGCCAGCATTACGCCCAGCGTGTCCCCGTTCTCCTTATCCTGGATACGGATGGTCATTTCAATATAACTGCTCTTGGAGTCATAGCGGCTGGTATCTTTCCCGTTATAGCTGTCGATGACCTCCTGAGAGATCATCGTCTTGCCCCGGTCTAAGTCGTAAGTATCCTTTACGATCTTAAAATCGCTGTCGATGATCAGGATCCGGCCGCCGTAAATGTTATTTAAAATACTGAGTTCCCCGTTGATCGCTGTTGAACTCTGATCCTGCAGATAATTCTGCTGGACCATCTGATCGCAGATAATATCGCACTGATTTTTAACTGTGATACTGCGGACCGTAACCGCGCGTTCCTCGTAACTGTCGACAATCCCGTTTTCCACGATGATCATCGGAACGATCCCGATCACTACCAGGATCACAGTAATGCGGAACCGAAGGCTCCGCAGAAACTTCCATCTGCCTTTTTTCGTAAATTTAAGCCTGGAAATAATAACCCACTCCCCATTTTGTATGTACGTACTTCGGTTCACTCGGATTCGGCTCGATCTTCTCTCTCAGCCGTCGAATATGGACGTCCACGGTGCGGACGTCGCCCGGATATTCGTATCCCCAGACGATATTCAGCAGATTTTCCCGGCTGTACACTTTATTCGGATTGAACACCAGAAGCTCCAGAACGTCAAACTCCTTCGCGGTCAGGTTGATCTCCTTATCCTTGATAAATACGCGGCGTCCTTCGCAGTCCAGCTTCAGATCTCCGGCCTGTACCACTTTGGCCTTTTCTTCCTTGGCGGCAGGTTTGGTAGTACGGCGCATGATCGCTTTGATCCGCGCTTTGACTTCCAGAATGTTAAACGGCTTGGTAATATAATCATCCGCTCCGTACTCCAGTCCCAGGATCTTGTCCATATCCTCGCCTTTCGCCGTCAGCATGATGATCGGAACACTGGAAAACTCCCGGATCTGCTGGCAGACCTGAATGCCGTCCATCTTTGGAAGCATGATGTCCAGAAGAATCATATCGTAGTCATGTTCCCGCGCCATATTCAGCGCTTCCTCACCGTCATAGGCACAGTCTACTTCCATCCCGTCCTGCTCCAGACTG
>ERZ1090865.627-NODE-627-length-19689-cov-58.223948_pt1 | contig 19689 bp, 31 predicted proteins | sample MGYA00478478_ERZ1090865 | MGnify/ENA primary metagenome ERZ1090865 (study PRJEB33644, sample SAMEA5815715) | chicken gut metagenome | biome: Chicken; feature: Gastrointestinal Tract; material: Caecum | place: Ireland | collected 2019-01-01 | study: A study of the... | reverse complement strand
AACTTATTAATGACCTAAAAGCAACAGCCAATGGTTATGAAAGTGATAGAAACATATGCCGTGGACAGCTAGATAGTTTAACTCAGGAATTGGAGAGATGGCAGAATGAGTGAATTGAATTTAGATGATTTTGATTTATCAGTTAGTTTAGATGGAAACCAATTTTATAAATTATTGCCAACAACAATAGACGAAAATTCTGAATATATTTTAGGCGTTGATTATGGCAATGGAAATTCTAGACAAATAAAAGGACGTTTTTATACAAAAATCCATGATAGATATAAAAAACATAAAAAAGGTAAAAAGTATAAGTATTTTAAAATTAAAGGTATGTTGCCATTAAGCAGTTTAGAATTTGTAGGTAACGAGGTGGTAAAAGATGAGTAATTTCAAATTTAAGATGAACAATAGAGATTGGAAAATAGAAGAGTTATCTCAAGAACAAATGAGGGAAAAATTTAAAGAATATAAATACGATGGAGAGCCACAAATAGGTAAATATTTTGGTTTGACTTATCAAGATACTCAAAAAATATACGTTGATAAGGATTTACATATTCAACAGAAAAAGCAAACGTTAATGCACGAATTAATGCACTGTTATATTGGTTGCTATTTATTTGATAACAGTAACAAATATAACGATGAAGATTTGTGCAATATTTCAGCCAATTCGCATGATATTATTCATGAAATAGTTGAACGTTATTTTGAGGAGGTAAAAGATGACTAGAAAAGAATTTATAAATAAATTACAAGAGTGTTATTTTGGTAATAAAACAGCATTTAATGAAATCGTGGAATATGTTAATGAATTAAAAGAAATAGCAGTTGAACATAAAATAATGAAAAAATTTATATGCGAAAACGATTTGTGGCAAAAGTTTTTGAACTGCGATGACTTTGTTAATTGGTTAAAAGAAGAAGATAATTTAGAAAGGAATGATAAATAAATGATAAGTTATTATGATTTATTAGGAATGGTTAAAGATGGAACACAGCCTAAACAGATTAAATATTACGATAAAATTTATAAATGGGGTTATAGTAACTATGTATATATTGACGATAACACTAAATATTTAATTGCTAATATTAATGAAATAAATATGTTTAAAAAAAACATAGAAATAATAGAAGAAGATAAATATATAGAAGAACTTTACATTTCTAAAAATGACATTACTTATCCTGATGGAGCAATAAATGATGATGAATTAGTTGATTGTATATTGGAAATAACATCTAAAATAAACAAATTAATAAAAGAAGTAAATAAATTAAGAAAGGAAGATAAATAAATGAATAATAAAGCATTAGAAGAAGTTGAAAAACTAATAGCATTAAATAATCGACTATTAGAAATATGCATATATGCATTGATTAGAGAAACACCAATTTATAAGCATGAATTAGATACATTAACTAAGTTAAAATTTATGGATATTATTATGAAAAATTTAAATGATGATACGGGAACTTTGAAAGATAAACTATTATACCAATGGAATTTAGAAAGGACTGATAAATAAATGATGGATTTTGTCATGGATTATATTATGCCCGTATTTATTGTTATTTTAATGATATTTACAATTTTTATTTTAGGATTATTTGTTAAAGATAATTTATTTGATAATACAAACAATTGCATATGTGAAAAAGTGAGTGATAAAAAATGTGGATAAGAAGTCAAGATAAAACTGTTTTAGTTAAAGTATTTGATTTTAGAGTAGATTGCTGTATTGGTTTAGATGGAGAATATTACATTCAAGGAAACCTAGATAGTAATTATGATAGTTATATATTAGGCACATATAAATCAAAAGAAAGAGCTATTGAAGTGTTAGATGAAATACAAAATAAAATTCAAAGTTTAAATGATGATTTCTATTATAAAGAAGAATTAGATACTGATTTTAAAATTTATAAAGGTTATAAAAAACAACATAAAGATAATGTTTATCAAATGCCAAAGGAGTGATTAAATGAAAAAAATAATTTTATATCATAGTAACCCGCTAAAATTTGGCGGGGTTGATACGTTCGATTATAATTTTTGTAAAAGGTTAAAAGATAAGTATGACATCACATTTTTGTACAAAGAAGGTGTGAAATCAACAATAGGCAGATTAAAAAGTTTAGGCATAGATGTACAAAAATATGATAGTAATAGAAAATATATTTGTGATATATGCTTATTAGCTAGTGCTTGGGGTGGCTATCCAGAAACTGTAATAGCAAAAAGTGGTAGATATATTCAAATGGTACATGCTGATTATAAAAGAGCAGTCGAGGTTGATTTCCATTATACTAAATGGCATAAAACCACTGAACATGTTGGAGTAAGCGACCAAGTATGTAAATCATTTAAAGAAATATATCCTAAAGAGAAAATAACGCGAATTTATAACATCTTAGACGACAAGTTAGAAACTAAGCCTATTCTCAAATTAATATCAGCAACTAGACTATCTAAAGAGAAAGGTTATAGCCGTATGTTGAAGTTAGCGAAGTCCCTAAAAGAGGCTGCTATTAGGTTTAGATGGACAATATTTACTGACTTAGAATTATATAATCAAAAGCCGATAGACATGGACGAAATAGTCTATATGAGTCCAACGAGAGACATATTTGATTATGTAGCTGAAGCTGACTATGGTGTTCAACTAAGCGATACGGAAGGATATTCATACTTTATTAATGAGTGCTTACAATATGGCACACCTGTAATATGTACAAACTTCCCAAGTGCTTATGAAATAATGGAAGACGGAGTAAATGGCTACATTTTAGATATGAATTTATCTAATTTAGATATAGATAAGATAGTAAATAATGTTCCAAATGATTTTAAATATGGGGAAAAAGGAACAGTTGATGATTGGTTTAAAATATTTAACAAAAAAGTACCTATTCCAAAGAAAAAGTATAAAGTCGAGGCACTTCAAGATTATGTAGATCAACGACCAGAATTAATTCTCGACTATAATGTTGAATTTGATTTAGGAGGAAATGCAGAAATCAAAAAAGGCGATATTTATTATTTATCAAACAAAGAGAGGGCAGAGGAGATAAAAAAAAGTGGATTTGCTGATGTGACAAAGATTTAAGGAGGGGTTTATGTTTGAACTTCAAAAAGAATTAGAAACCAAAAATATGCTTTTAGATTACTATAGTAAGCAAATAGAAAAAGTGAAGGAAGATGTTAAAGATATACATAATAAGTTAGAAAAATGCTATTCAAACTATCACAAACTTAATGATTTAGAAAAGGAAGTGTTTATCGAACATTTTAAAAACAAATGGACGGTTAACAAGATAGCTACTTTTCACGGATATAGTGATAGGCAGATTTATAGAATAATAAAAGAATTAAAAGAAAAAATGTGCTGACATGTCAAAAAATGTCAGTCTTTTTTTATTAAAATTAAAATGGTGATAAAAATGAAACAATTTGAAATTAAAAAAATTGCTACTGATGAGTTTGAGTTAAGAAGTTTAGTAAATGATAATTCAATAAATTTTAAGAGAGATGTTAAACTTGCTAAAGAAATTCAGAACATAACGCCTAACGCAAGACTTAAATTTATTCAATTTTTAAAGGAACAAGGATTAACGAAAAATGATTTGATTGATGTAAAAATCAAAAACGGTAAAAAGATTTATGACGAAACTAATTATCGTGAATTAGAAAGTGGATTTATTAGAGATGAGTCTGCTAACTTTGTTTACAAAATGTTTGATATTGTCTTTGGTAAAAGTCCAGAAGAACTCGCTGATTATTTAGGCATTACAGATGAAGTTGAAGGAAATAGGCTAGGGAATGAAATAGGGCAGTGCTTTCGGCTTAAAAAATAATGAAGACAGCAAGCCTAAATCTAAGACAGTAATATGTCTAGCTTATGACAAAGATTTTGAGGCTTTATATGCATTTTGGTGTGCTAGATATGAAAATATATCGATTGAAGAATTCTTAAATATTAGTATAACTGAATTCAACGCAAAAATAAGTAGCATTCCAGAAAATGAGCCTTTATTTATATTGATAAGAAGTAGAACAATAAAGCTTTCAAAAATAAAAAATAAAGAAGAAAGAAAATACTGGGCTGAATTAAAAAGAGAGAACAAGATACCTCAAATATACTTGTCCTCAGAAGAATTAGACAGTATTTTAAAGCAGGAGGTAAGAGATAATGGATTTGGAAGAATTCTATAATAATGTAAAGTTAAAGAATAATTTATTATTTTATGAAGACGAAGAAGGAAATGTTAGAATATATTCACCTATAGCTTTATTAGCTTCATGTGCTTATTTAGAGGTAACAGAAGAGCAAAAAAAAGTCATGATTTTTAATAAAGAAATTAAGAAAACTGATGAATTTAATAAAATCAAAAAAGTCACTCAGGTTGCAAAAAAAGACGATCCGACAACTATAGTCGATAAAGAAATTGAAGTTTATCAAATGTGGAAGGTTGTGAATGGTGCGCAAGCCTTTAAGGTATTCAATAACAAAGAAGAAGCTTTAAAGGTTGTACATGATATAAACGATAAGTATACAAGCGAAGTGAAGTAATATGGCTAAAGTAGGAAGACCGTTAAAGTTTAAAAGTGTAAAAGAACTTGAAGAAAAAATAGACTCCTATTTTGCAGATAAAAAAAATCAGCCGTGGACGATTACTGATTTAGCATGCTGGCTTGATTGTGATAGAAGAACGTTAACTAATTATGAAAATAGGGATAAGTTTTTTCCCACAATAAAAAGAGCAAAGACAAAGATAGAAGCCGATATAGAAAAGAACGCACTTCAAGGTATATATAACCCAACATTCGCAATTTTCAACATGAAAAATAATTTCGGTTGGCAAGATAAGCAAGAAGTTAAGGCAGAAGTTAAAACACCAAAGATTGAGATGGAAATTACAGACAATTCTAACTTAGAAAAAGTATTATATGAAGGAGATGTAGAAAATGGCAAAGAATAGTAAAACAAACAAACCAAAAGTTGAAGGAGTAGACCCTAAATTCGTAGAAACTGACAAAATTTACGAAAAAAATGGAAAAAAACTAGGAAGATATAAAGGTCGTTTATTCGAGATAATTAATCAGAATTACGGCATGTGGGCTGATACTGGTGATGTATTCTTATTAAGTGACCTTAAATGAAATTAAATTTTTCCAAAAAGCAGGCATATTTAAACGACCTGATTTTAAAAGAAAATGAGCAATATATAAGCGTACTTGGTTCCGTTCAGAGCGGTAAGACGTTTTCTATTAGTTTAGGAACTATTAGATATGCTGAGAAGCTGACTGAGATGTATCCAGAGGAGAACTTCAAAGGTGCTATTATAGGTTGGGCGGTTGATACGCTAAAAAGAAACATATATGATGTAATGCTTGAAGATTTAGAAAAAATAGGATATACAGAAAATGATTACGAAGCGGTTTGGAAACAGAACGAAAAATACATTGAGATAGGAAACATAAGATTTTATATGTTTGCTTTCAATAATATTCTGTCGTTTAACCGAATATTAGGTTCGCCTTTATTATTTATTTGGGTTGATGAAGCCGCGAGAATTTATTCATCACAGCAGCTTCAAAAGCCATTTGATGAACTTATAGGTCGTCAAGTCAGCTATGCAGGACACCCTTTAATTAAGACCATTCACAGCTTTAATGTTGAAGGTGGAGCAAATCACCCTTATAAAGTCAAATATATTGACGGTGGCTTATATAATCAACTCATATTCTTCCCATGGGATAATCCTAAGCTAGATACCGCGGAGAAGATGAGACAAGTTCGCAACATGTTCCCGGAAGGTACACTTAGAGACCAAAAAATATTCAACAAATGGGTTGTCAGCGAAGGCTTAGTCTTTAATAAGGTCAATGTTCTTCATGACTTAAAAGATTGGAAAATAAGGGAAATAGGACTAGGGATAGATTATGGTTCAAAAAATGCTACTTCTTTTGTTCCTGTTGCGCTTGCTTATAATAAAACAACTAGCAAGTGGGCATTGATAAGATTGAAGACATATTATCATGACCCGCGTAAATTAGGCACTACACCGACTACAGAGTTCTTTAGTGAACAGTTAAGACTGTTCTTAGTGTATCTTAGAAGAGAATATCCTATTGTTCCTATTTACGACATAGTCGTCGACTCAGAAGCACTTCACTTTATTAACAGACTTGACGCAGACAATATTCCAAATATTGAAGCAGATAAATACCCAGGTTCAGTTCGAGATGGTGTCGAATTAATGCAGTCTTTATACTACAAGGAATATATGTACGAATATGAGTCAAATTCTATTTACTATATTCACAATGATTTAAGCTTAGAAGAGTGTGGTATAGATGAAGCACTAGAAGAAACTAGGAGTTATCAATATGATACTGAGAAATCTTTAAAAACTGGTGTAGACGCATATAAAAAAGAATTTGACCATTCAGTTGACGGGAAAAGGTATTTAATTCAATATTGGCAGAGTGTTAACAAATGTCCGACTGTTTAGGAGGTAGTGTATGAATGTAAAATGCAAATCTACTAATAGATTTCTATTCAAAATAGATGTTGATAAGCTTTATAAGGAACTTAAGCTGATAAGCAATTCAAACATTGAAATACCAATAAGAATTGAACTTCCTTGCAGAGCGTGTCGAATGGTTGAAGTTTATGACATTTATAAAGATCATTATCAACACGTTAAAAGTTATAAGAAGGAGTGGTAATATGAGCGATACAGTCATTATTACTATTATAATTTGCATTACGGTAGTAGCTTTAGGAATAATAGGAAATATGAAAAATTAATTATTCTTGGCATTCGGCCTTTACACGTCCTTTCGCCGATGTAAGTCCAAGACTGTTTGGTTGTGCGATAAGCTACCTAATTGGTAGCTTGCTGATGACGTTTAAGTAGTTTCTTCTATAAGTCACCTAACCTTTTTATCCTTTCGCTAAAGTGTATAAATGTCGTCAGCAAGGTGCTAATTAATAGCACTAACGGTATCACATCCTTTATAATTGACACGCTATCTTTACAGGTAGTGTACTGATGATATATCGCCTTGTTGCGAGGTTGAGTGGCAAATACTAGTAAAGCCGAGAATATATGCAATCGGTGGGAAGTTTTATATCATTAGTACAGTACTTATAAAGTACTAATGTTACATCTCTACCAAGAGTAGATGATGTCCTAACACCGAGTAATCGGTAGTTGTTTAACCGCTTAAAGCGGTTTTTTTGATTTATGTCAAAAAATGTCAGTGTTTATTTAATATAATTATAATGAAGTGCAGAGAAGTGCCTTTTAGCACAATTAAGCACAAAGACTATTGAGAGCCTTTGTGCTTTTTTGATGTAGGAAGGAGGCACGTATGCAAAAAAAGAAAAAAGTAATGTTCGTTTATAACGGAATGTATATTGGAAATTTAAAAATAAAAGATACTTCAAGACTTTTTCAAAAGGCGTTTCCAATTACGATTTGGTTCAAGTACAAGATGTTTAAAGTTTTAAAGTTAACTACTGTCTTAAAAGTAGATAAATTACTGTTCGATGACGTTATTCATGACAAGATTTATGTATCGTGCCATATTTTTGAGGGGGTGACGCCAGATGAGGCTTAGACGTGATTATAACGTCCTTGGCGCACCATATATCGAAGTAAAGGCGACTGTTACACAAAACGGTATAACAAATGGAAAACCGAACATAAAAGAACCGAAATATGTAATCGCGCCATCAGCAAAGAAGATATCAACTTTTGTTGTAAACAAAATATTTGGTAGTGATTTATTAACTCAAACCGAAGGTCTACAGATAGGTTGGTTAATGCCTACATTAAGAGATGTTCTTGAACTTGCTGTTTATGAAAAAGAGGCCTTTGTTTATATCAATATTTACGATAACAAAGTTTATCTAGAATGCATTAGAAAATGCGACATATTTAACATAAAGCAAGAATATGACGTTTTCAAAGAAGGAACTATCATACAAGAATTTGATAGTCCGATTGAAAAAGACGATTGCATTTATTGTCTTCACAGAAAGATAAAAATTGAAGACGGACAATCAATCATTGAATTTAAGGCATTTGAAAAAAGAAATGAAGAGGTTCAGATTTCCCTCGAGAGATTTAATCAACTGTTTGAGACAGATTATGAGCCGATAGAGATAAAACCTTACAAAGTGTTGATAAATGTGGATATTGGTCAAGATTTCTTTAAGGATAGTTCTAAACTCATGAAAGCGGAGATGGAATGCTTCAATGTTATAACCGAAGAAATCGAAAAAACTAAGACAAGAATTGTCACGACTCAACATTATCAAACAGGCGATATCTTGGCAAATTGGAAGCCGGCGTCAACAGCTTATGAGGTTAAGAGCTTATCGGTAAACAATTTAAAGGACTATTTCACTTTGCTTCCAGGTGATAAGAACCATGCAATCTTTGAATTTTTGCAAGGAAATATCAGAGTAGAGCAATATATAACGACTTTTAAGTTCTATGATTATCAAATCATTCAATTAGCTGGCTTAAGTCCTTCTAATTTTGGATATGAAAAAGACGCTTATCAGAATGTCGACAACATTAATATGAGCAAGAATGCTAGTGAGATGACGATTGAAGCTATCAAGACACAAATTGAGAGTCAAATTAATTCACTAATAGAAAACATAATAACTGCTCAAGAAAATTTAGGTATTGAAGAAAACAGATTACCTTCAAACCTGAATTGGGACTATGGAAATGATGAAAAGATTGATGACTTAGATAAGGTCAAAATATTAGGCAAATTGAATGCAGTATCAGCAATACCTAGAGAGACAAAATTAAAGGTAATTCTACCGATTTTAAATAAATTGATTACTGATGATGTTGACCCAAACGAGGTAATGACCATGCTTAATCAAATCAGAGAAGAAAACGATCGTATTGATTTAGCATTTGAGGAAGATTAATGGACGAATTCATTGATAAGGCTGTAAAGACTTTAAGAAAAAGATATTCAAAGCGAATGCGAAAAGATAAACTTGATTTCTTCGAGTCGCTTATTAAAGGTTTAAGTGCTAAAGAGTTCTATCAAATAATCAAAACAACTTGGAAAGACCGGGATATTGATTATATGAACAAGACTTTAAACGAATTATACGACAAGGTTGATACTCAAAACAAAGCTGAGATTAAAGAAAAGACGATCATATTCTATGAGCTTACTAAAAATAAACGTTTTGATGAGATTGTGGATAAATATATCAGCGATGTAATGAAATACTATCAAAATCGAAGAAAAATAGCCGAAAAAGTACCAGATAAACTCGAGTATTTACAAGATTTTGTGGATAAATACGACGAACAAGTCAGCAGTGTTCCTTATTTCAACAAAGACGGAACAATTCATTCATGGCACACCTTAGAAGACTATGCAGGTATGGTTTTTAATACTAATTTGACTCGTGCCGCATGGAATAGGTCTCTTACAGACGCTGAATATTTGAATATTGATGAGCTATATCTACCGGCTCACCCATTCGCGTGTAAAAGGTGCATGGAATGGCAGGGAAAATTCTATTCGAAGAGTAGAAAGGGTAAATATCCTGACTATCATATAGCTGTTAAGGGCGGCGTAGGACACCCACGGTGTAGACATGTGTTTGTACCTGCGCACGATGAAGAAATGCAAGAGCAGAAAGAGAAATACAATTCTCCAGAATGGGCAATGAAATATGAAGGTCAACAAAAATTAAATGCGATAAACAATCAAGCATTGAAATATAAGAATGATTTAAAAATTCAAAATGCTTTAAATGACCCTAAAGCCGAGAAAACTAAAGCAAAAATAAACAAACTTCGCGATAAATATAACGAAGTTAAAAAAGAATATGACCTATAAAGTTTATGTCAATAAACTAGACCCTAAACACTTCTCTGCCAAAAAAGGAGGAAAATTTATGAACTTTGCAGATTATTTAAAAAACAAAGATTTAAAAATCACAAATGATGATATCGATATCGATAAATTAACTAGTGATTTGAGAAAGGGCTATGTTTCTGAAAGTGAGGTAGAAAGTCGAGTTGAAAAGGCAACTAAAGACTTATCAGCGGAAGACAGTAGAAAATATAGCAATCTCGAAAATAGTTATAACGACATGGTGTCAAAGTATGACGGTGCTACTAAAGAGCTAGGAAACGAGAAATTAAAAAATGCATTTTTATCACATGGCTTTAAAAATGAGGATTTTGAAGAGCTATCTGAGATTAGACATTCAGTCTACAAGGATATTAAAGATGATAACGAAGCGGTAAGTAAGCTTAAAGAGAGATTTGGCGGTACATTCTTTCCACAATCTAAAAACGTGAACGAGCCATCAATAAATGGCTCACAAGAACCAAAAAAAGAAGCTGTAAAAGTTACAAGAAATACTTCAATTAAAGATTTAATTTACAAAAAATAGGAAGGTGATAATTTATGAATTTCGCAGAATTAGGATTAGATTTACAAAGTGTATCTAAACGTGCTTATCAAAACATTTACTATCAGTCTACATTTATGAACCTTTTAAATGATGCCTGGATGCAAGTTGCTCGTTCGACTGGGACTCCGATCATTGAAGTTGTTGTTCAAAAATCAACGGGCGTTAACGTTCGAGAGGGAGCTGAGATTACTACTCCGTTAACTCCAAAATTAGCTACTTATTCAAGTGTAAAAGTAGACTTAACTGAACTTCCGATGGATTATTCATTTATGGTATCTCCAACGATCTCAACTGTAAATATCTCAAATACTATTCAAGGTCAAATTGATACTAACGATAGTGACTGCGCTAAAAAAATCGATATTTACGGATATGGAAAACTTGATAAAGAGATTACTGGTAAGGCTGATGGTTCAGAAGCTTACTCATTAGGTCAAGTCGTTAATTGGACTGCTGATAGTAAAGAGGGATATATCTTAATGCTTAATACATTGAAAGCTTATTTATTCAACCGTAATATCTCAAGCGGTTACTTATTAGGACTTGCAGCAACTGAATATGCTAAATTTGTTTCTAATTTAACTTCATTGCTAAAATACGAAACTCGTACGGGTGTTGAAGGTGTTGATAAAGGTGTATTTGGTAATGCATACGGTGTAGATACGTTCCAAATTAATGACTCAGTATTAGGTGAGGACGTGGCTGGATATTTCGCAAACAAGGTTGGTTGTGTTGGTGATATGTACTTTAATGCTATGACTCAATATAACGGTAACTATCCAGGTCGTCCAGGATACTTTGTAGTTGAAGGTAATATTTTATTCGGAGCTAAGGTCGTTAGGCCAGAGGCAATCATTAAATTAGCTAAAGTTACTGCTAGTGTTTAATTAGGTGGTTGATATGTACTTTACTTCTCAAGAGTTTGCTGCTAAATATTCTGGCTATCCTAACCCTCAAGACTATGAGATTGAGGCTGTGTGTACGATGATTTATTCTCAAATTGGTCTTGCTATGAGAGGCGACTGGGACGTTAATACAGTTCCAGACACTGTAAAAAAAGCCTCTATGGAACAGATGAGATTTATGTATGAGCATGATATTCCATTTATCGATAGTGCGAAAATTAAAGCCGGCAGTATGGAAGCTGATTTAAACAGTGACTATTCTACCTTAGCTTTAAGATATTTAGCAAATGGCGGATATTTATATCGAGGCACTCCATTTATGAACAACATGAGCATAAATATGATGTTTGGTGACTAAATGTTTTTAACAAACGGCTTAAAAGCTAAACTTATCAAATATAATCGCGACTCTGAAGATGTCATTTATGATGATGAACTTCAAGAAGAAGAGATTATAAAAATTTGTCCTTATGATGTATCGAATGGGGTGGCTTTCGGTATTTATACCGTTCCAAATGCTACTGGTTACTTTCAAGTTGGAAGAAAAGTAGATGTTCGAGAGGGTGACCAAATTGTCTTTGATAAAAAGACTTATACAGTGCTTAATGTTCAAGATAATTGGCTGTTTAATCGAGTTGAAAATAAAATTCTCGCGGTAAAATGAAAACTAATTTCATCAAAAATCGGAAAACATATCGAGATTTGGAAGAAAAACCAGATAAAATCGTTTACGAATTTGCTCGTCAGTTGTTAGATGTCACTTATCCAACAATTCCAATGTCAAAACCTAGTGGAATGACATTCGGTAAAAAGACGGCAAATAGTGGATATTTAAGACGCTCTACAATGCGTTCTGGAGTTCAAACAAGTGGTAAGACTGTTTATCTTGAGTCTCCAGCCACTTATGCTCCATATGTCTATAATTTCCCCGATGGAAAAACAAATTGGAGTACTCCCGGGACACATTCTAGATGGTTTGATAGAACCTTTAAAGAAAAAGGCAAGGCTATATTTGACCAAGTTGTTTCTAGAAACAAAATTTAGGAGGTCATCATGAAAAAAAATGAAGTTTTAATTAATTTTCTAAAAGCTCATATAAAAGATTATAAGGTCAAAGCCGAATATTCTACTAACGATAAAGATGTAAATGTCATTATCGTTCAAGAGGTCGACGGCGATAAGACTGTGTTCTTTGACTCAAATAATAAACTATTTAACTATTTTCAAGTAACCATTTTTGGCAAACAAATAAGTGATCAAAAACATGTCGCTGATTTAATTGGTGATTTAATAGGTCAAATGAGTTATTATTCGGCCAATAAAGAGAAGTGGCAGTTAATCTTTAAACAAGTTATTAATCCGCAAACGATAGAATATCAAGATATTCGTCGGGTAGGATATAATTTAACCTTAAAGGTAATCATTAATAAAATTTGGAAGGAGGAATAATATGAATTCTGATTTAAATTTCTTTTTGAATAACCGTGAAGCAATAAAGAACTTGCAACTCGATATCGGAGAAGATGGAACTTCAAACTTTAAAAAAATTTGTACAGCTAGTGAAATCACCTTAAATACTGAATTTGAACAAAAAGATTTTTATGTTTGGTGTGACGCTATTCAGCGTTCTATATTAACTGGAGCGGCTCTTGATATGGAAACTACAGTTAAGACAGATATGCTTAATCCAGCAATTCAGAATGTCTTTGGGGCAGTTGCTGATTTAATAGCTAAAGGTGAGATTGCTAAATTTAATAATAGGACGGTCAGATTTGAACTAGTTAATGGTATTGAAGACGGCGTGCTCACTTATAAAACGTTTGAAGTTCCATGCGTATTATCACTTTCAGACTTAGGCGGTGCGGCCGAAGATGAAAACGGATTTACGCTAGATATCGTATTTAACGGTAAGGGTAAAGAAGTCGCTCCTTCTGTTTAAGCTCATTAAGGGTAGATTAATAAATCTATCCTTATTTTTTTAAGAAAGAGAGGTGAGGAAGATGGCTGCAGATGGCGGGAAAGTCGTTTACGTGTTTGATGGAAATACGAAAAATCTTGAAAATTCGTTAAAGAATGTTGACAATGAAGTCACCTCAAAATCTAATGGAATAGCCAATAAGATAGGTGGAGCCTTTATGAAGGGCGCTGCGGTAGCAGGCACAGCTTTAACTGGCTTGGTTGCGGCTTCAGTTAACGCCTATGCTGACATGGAGCAGAATTTAGGTGGCGTCGAGACTTTGTTCAAAGATAGTGCTGACAAAGTAATCGCAAACTCTAAAAGAGCATATGAAAGTGCTGGAATGTCTGCTAATGAGTATATGGAAACAGTAACTGGTTTTTCTGCTAGTTTACTTCAAGGTTTAGGTGGTGATACTCAAAAGGCTGCTGAGATAGCTGATATGGCAGTCACTGATATGGCTGATAATGCGAATAAGATGGGAACCTCAATGTCTTTAATTCAAAATGCTTATCAAGGATTCGCAAAACAAAATTATACCATGCTTGATAATTTAAAATTAGGATATGGTGGTACTCAGTCAGAAATGGCACGTCTTATTAATGATAGTGGAGTTTTAGGCGACACTATGACTGTAACTGCTGAAACAGTTAATAAAGTATCATTTGACAAGATAATCGAAGCTATACATAAAATTCAAGATAACATGGGTATTACTGGCACTACTTCTAAAGAAGCTGCTGATACGATTACTGGTAGTATGAGTTCAGCTAAAGCAGCTTTTGACAACTTCTTAAGTGGTGCAGGAGATATTGATACAGTCGTCGATACATTTACGACTGCTGGAAAAAATATCATGAATGCACTTATAGAAATGGCGCCAAAAATAACAGAAGGGCTGGTTCAGCTTGTAAATGGCTTAATTCCACAAATACCAACATTAATTCAAAATTTACTGCCGACAATAGTTCAGGGTGTTATTCAGCTTGCTCAAGGTTTGATAACAGCACTTCCGCAAATTATTTCGGTATTAACTCAGATATTGCCGCAAATTATTCAAATGGTAATCAATGGTTTAATGCAGATAGGACAGGCTTTGATACAACAACTGCCAGTCATTATACCTCAAATTATCACAGCTTTAATTAATGCTTTAGCAATGATTAATGAACACTTTGATGAGTTTTTAAACATGGGTATTCAAATTATTTGGGCATTAATTCAAGGCTTACTTAATTCAATTCCTACGATATTACAAAATTTGCCAACGATTATAACGGCGATTGTTAATTTCTTCTCAATTTCTAAGTTCCTAAAAATGGGTAAATCTGTAGTCACGGGTTTGTGGAACGGAATAAAAAACTTAGTAGGAACTTTAAAAGGAAACGTTAAAGGATTTACAGATAATATCTTGAACTGGTTTAAAAGTGGATTTAGTAAAGTCGGCGACATTGGTAAGAATTTAGTTAAAGGTTTGTGGAACGGAATAAAAGATGTGACTGGATGGATATTAGGCAAAATTAAGGGCTTTGGAAAATCAGTCTTGAATGGAATAAAGAAAATCTTCGGTATTCATTCTCCATCAACTGAATTTGCGTGGATAGGTAAAATGAACATTCTAGGTTTGAATGAAGGCATGGAAGCTATGAAAGGCAAGGTTCAAGCTACATTCGATGACCTTGTAAATTTAAGTCCTCAGCTTCAAGCAAGTGCCTCAACATACTTCAGCCCTCAAACAAATGTGGTAGTTAATAATCAATTTGAGACAGACCCACTTGGACAAGTAGTTAATCGAATTAAAAGTGTGAGTGGTGGAGCTAGAAGTGATTACAACGTAGGAATGGGTGCCAATGCTTAAGGTATTAATTAATGGTGAAGAAGTAGTTGGCGACCCAAATATTTCTATAAAAGAGGAATTTTTATCTACATCTAGTTTTATTTTAAAAGGTGTTTATCCAAAAAGTTGGGAAGAAGATCGAAATTATAATTCAAGGTTTTACTTTCCGAAAGACTACTCGCAATGTTTAATTTATTTTGATGAACAATTGGTTTTTGCAGGAGTAGTTAAAAATTCTGGAAACATAAGTCTTAACCCTAGATATCCACATACTGTTGACTTACAAGTTTTGAGTTATAAAACATTTTTAAGTGAGGGAAGTACTTTAGATTTTGTTATTGCTAATAAGACTGTCGAAGAGGCTATTCAAATGGTAGTCAATGCGGTAGCTAATTATGGCTTTGTAGTTGGAACTATTGATATTGCTAGAAAAAATGATGTTATAGGTGCTTATTCGACTTTAGATAAATCAGCTTATGATGTACTTCAATATTTGGCTGATATTACTAATTCAAAGTGGTTTACTAAAAGAGTTGATGATAATACTTTAGAAGTTAATTTCTATGACTCTGATAAAATGACAGAAGCCAGTGAGATTAACTATACCCAAGAATATTGGGAAGACAATAACATCGAAGATATGTCATTTAGCTTTAGCACAAATGATTATAGAAACAAGCAAGTTATGACTTCATCTGCGGTTTATGGTAATGTTGAGCAAACTCAAACGATATTAGCAAATGGCTATGATACAACTTATTTAACCGAGCAAAAGATAGGTAAAATTAATTCTATTAAAGTTAATGGTGTTGATGTAACATTTGCTACGAGTGATGAAAAAGATTTAGGTATTACTGCTGATTTTTATTACACGGTAGATAATAATCAATTTGAGGCAAATACTACTTATTCAGCTGGTACTGAAATCGAAATAAGTTATATGCCTATTGTGCAAGGTCGTGAAGTTATTATTAATTCAAGTGAAATTAACCGAATTAGAACGCAATTAGGTATTAATGGTAATATTTCAAGATATGAACAACGTAATGATGCTACATCAAGTAGTGAATTACAAGCGATAGGTCAGTCATATATTCAATTCAAGGGTAAAGCCGAAATTACACTCACAATTAAAACTTACTATAAAAATATTTTTGATATAGGACAGAGAGTTAAGTTTAATGCCCCAAATGATATAAGCGAGCTAACTGATTATTATATGGTTAAATCTAAACAAATAAATATTATACAGTCAAATGAAATTCAGTATTTGTTTTATACCTATACTTTATCAAATAATTTTAATGCAGAAACTGCAATTAATTATTTTGATAACCAACGTAGCAAGGCAAATGGAAATATCTCACAAGGCGAATATATAGCACGTAATGTCGATATAGAGAATACAGCATTAATCATATTCGACAATGCCGAACTAATCGAGGTAGAAATGGGCGATAATATCTTAAACGCACCATTGAATGCACCATTTACACAGTAGGAGGTATATATGACAGAAGAAACAAAGAAAAATCTATTAGATTACATGTTAGGGAAAATGCCGAGTGAGAGTGGGGTAGATGAGCCACAATTTGGAAATCATTATTATATTACGAATAATTTTTATTCAGAAATGAGTAAAAAAGGCTATGACAATATTAGTTTTGGTGGATATTTATTTAATGAAAATAATAGCAACTTTGTATTATGGGGTAATAATTCGGTTAAAGATGATGATAAAGGATATGAATATGGTGTAATTGTTATTTTTGATGAAAATTTTCAAGTTTTATCAATAATTGATAGTTTTAATACAGGAACTAAATTTCGTTGCTTAACCGCTTTAAATATTGATGAAGAAGGTAATTATTATGGTATAGATGAAGAACCGTTACAATATTCAGATAACGGTAATACTTCAAACGAAGATTATAATTATAGAGTAATATTGCTAAATAATATTAGCCAAGCTGTTAATGAGGAATATTCGGTAATTTTAAGGAATTCTTATTATGTACCAGATACATACTCAAATATTAGAATTTTAGATACAACAGTTGATTGCAAATTAGCAATTCAAAAAATAACAACCGAATCAACTTACATTATTGCTGGTGTTCAAGATACAATAAATAAATTTATAACATTTAAAGTAAATGTTGGAAGCGATAATGAATGGAATTTATATTCTAGTACAGCTAATTCTTTTATATCACCGTTAGAATTTATTTGTGAGTCAGATGAGAATAATATTAATATTTATGGATATGGAGCTTTACAACAACATCAAGTAATTAATTTTTCAATTTTAAATGGTACATTTTCATATAATCAAATACATGATATTGGTACGACAGGTTATTTGGAAACAATAGTCATTATTAACAAAGAAAGTTCTTATTTTGTTAGCATGAATTATCAAACTCCTACATATACAAATAAGATGTTTTACTATAACAATGGTCAAAAAATACAACTTTTTGAAAAAACAACTCAAGATTTTTACATGGGAGCGTATGATTATTTGTTTTTAAAAGACAATAATGTATTTGTTATGAGAGTTGAATTTAACAACCCTGATGATACTACGGAGTTTGATTTATATGTTGGTATAGCACTAGAAAATAAATATTATGATAAATATATTACTAAAATTAATTGGGCAAATGTGTGGCTAGACGGCTTATTTGTACTATCAGCCTTCAATTTAAATAGATGTTGTATTCAAGAGACAACAAATGACCGAATGATGGTTATACCATTAATATTTAATGAGAGCAATTACATTGGTGAGTCATTCACTGATAAAAATTCGCTAAATTCACATTCTGCAATACTATATTCAGATAATAACCCAGTATTTGCCCGTAATCTTTATAATAAGACACAAAATGGAGCTACAACGACATCTACAATAGAAATACCAAATAACTACTTAAATGATACATTAGTAGACCAAAAAGACCTTATGTCAGTCAATAATAATACGATAATTAGTGATACAAACGGATTTACAAAGAACGTCTATGAAACTGTTTATTTAAACTTTGTAAACACCATTTCAGTAGTTAATCAGAATGAAACACAGTCGGTTTATAACAACGCAGTTGCAACAAAATTAAATACATCAATAAATAATCCGACAGATTACAATGATTTAAAATTAACCAAATATAGAGTTAATTATCAAGATGGGACAAATACTGTATCAAAGTTACAAGCTACATTACAAGATGATGGTAGCTATCAATTACTTATGACTTTTTATTTGAGTAAACTTGCTAATAATTTAGAACTTATTTCCGAAGATGAAAAAACAGTTTATTTAAATTACAATTTATCAAATACTGAAACAAACAAATATTACTCTTTTAAACAAAGAGTAAGAATAGGAGGTAATTAATATGAGTTTAATCACATACGAGGATAAAGTCGCATTAAATGTAAATTCACAAATAGCTGATATAAATAAAGTAACAGCCGATGATATGAATGCAATCAAAAACGCATTAAACAACCTTATTTTCCCAGTTGGGTCAATTATATATAATTCAAGTGCAGATTTTGACCCAAATACAGTTTATGGCGGAACATGGGAACGTATTAAAGGAAAATTAATTTTTGGTGTAGATGAAGCCGACAATGATTTTAGTACAAGTGGAAAGACAGGTGGAGAAAAAGAACATAATCACGTAGAAAATGTTTTTGCATATAACGGAAATTTAGCTGTTTCAAATACTGACATTGCAGCAGAAACTTCTAAAAGCATGATTTATACCGTTAATGGTACAACAGGATTTACTTATATTTCTGGAACGCAAACAGTTGATGCATATAGAACAGAAAAAAGTAGCAATATGCCACCATATCAAACTGCCTATATCTGGGAAAGAACCGCTTAATGACAGATATAATAAATATAGCCTTATCGTGGCTTATACCAACAATTTTAACAGCAATTTGTGGTTTTATGGCGAAATTATATAAGAATAATAAAGACTTATTAAATAAGATAAATGAAGATAATAGCGATGTTAAAGACAGCTTAAGAATTCTATTACGAAGTCAAATAGTAGGCAAATGCGAGCAGTGGATAAACGTAGGATATATACCTAATAGCGTTCGTTCTTGCCTTGAAGATATGTTTGAAGAATATACAAAATTAGGTGGGAACCATGGGGTTAACTTGTTAGTTGACCAAGCCTTTGAATTACCACCAAAGAAGGAGGAATGATTTATGAAGATGTCAAATAAAGTATATGATGTTTTAAAATTTATTGCGCAAATTGTTCTGCCGGCGATAGCAACATTTTACGTTACTATTGCAGGTCTTTGGGATTTACCATATCCAAAGGAAATTTCAGGAACGATTATGGCAGTAGACACCTTATTAGGCGCATGCTTAATGCTTTCAAGTGCAAATTATAAAAAAGAAGGTGAATAATATGAACATAAAGGTCACAAAAGACAACGTCTGTATTCTCAATAAAGAAAGTGTCC
>ERZ1090865.625-NODE-625-length-19746-cov-12.388756_pt1 | contig 19746 bp, 19 predicted proteins | sample MGYA00478478_ERZ1090865 | MGnify/ENA primary metagenome ERZ1090865 (study PRJEB33644, sample SAMEA5815715) | chicken gut metagenome | biome: Chicken; feature: Gastrointestinal Tract; material: Caecum | place: Ireland | collected 2019-01-01 | study: A study of the... | reverse complement strand
TCTACACTCGACTAGTCGTCGGCAGCGTCAGATGTGTATAAGAGACAGGCGGTGCTCTGCCCCCGCCGCGGACTGTTTGCATGGCGGGCGCGGTACGCCCCGCCGCAAACCTTCACCCCCGGCACCAAAGAAAATTTCCCCGAACCTGTTGACAACACCCCCGCCTTGTGTTATACTAAGTAAGTTCCAAAGGGAACCAACCACATAACGCGGGGTAGAGCAGATGGTAGCTCGTCGGGCTCATAACCCGGAGGTCGCAGGTTCAAGTCCTGTCCCCGCAACCACTAAAAGAACGGTAAAACGTTAAGTTTTACCGTTCTTTTCTTTTGCTTTCAGACAAAATCTTAAAAATTTTAGATTTTGACCCCAAAATGACCCCAAAACGGGTTTGGATGGTTTCTTTTCCCCAAAATTTGCCGTTTTGGTTGAAAATTTGGCCGGGGCTTTGCCTGAACCAATTTGTTCACGGCTAGCCCCGGTCTTTTGTATGGCAGGATGTATCTTGCTTTTACCCCGCTTTCATCAGCACCAGCACACAGTTCTCCGGCACCACGATCTGTTCCTGCCGGGTCGGGGCGGGTGGGTAGCGGTACTGACGCAGCGCCTTTTCGAACTGCTGCTTGGCTGCCAGCAGGGCCGCGTCCATCGAGGGCGCGGTGATTTGCAGCTTGGGAAAGTCCGGCAGATGGGCCGTGCATCCCTCCGGCGTCAGGCGCAGCAGCACCGGGTAGGGCTGGCGCTCCACCGACAATTCTACTGGCATCGCAAACAGGTCGTCCATCTTGTCCATCTCGCGCCGCTTGTGGTCGTCCATGCTGTGGACATAGGTGTCCATCGTGAAGGCGACCGAGTAGTGCCCCAGCACGGCAGACAGCGTCTTGTAATCCATGCCGCGTTCCAGCGCCCGGGTCGCAAAGGTGTGGCGCAGCGCATGGAAGGTGAAGTGCCCGACCCCGGCCTCCTTCAAAATCCGGTCATAGCAGTCCTTAAAGGTGCGCTGCTCAAAGAACTTGCCCAGCTCGTTGGTCACGACAAAGCCGTCGTCTTGGTAGCTGGCCCCTGCGGCCGCCTGATCCGCCAGCTGGACGCTGCGCCAGCGGCGCAGTTCGTCGATCATGCCGCGGGTCAGCGGGATGCTCCGCTTGGCATTGCGGGTTTTGGGGGTGTCGAGGACGATCTCGGTGCGGTTGCCGTCTGCCGCATCCTCGTATTTGGCCAGCCGGTTGATCGTGCGGCGAATCTGCATCTGCCCGCCCGCCAGGTCGATGTCTTCCCACTTGAGGGCCAGCAGCTCGCCGATCCGCAGCCCGGTGGCGAGATCCAGCCGGATGAACACGCCGTAGCGGTGGTGGTAGCTGGCCTGCACAACCGCCCGCTGCTGGTCGTTGGTAAAGACGGCGATCTCGGGTTTCTGCTGGGTCGGCAGCGTGACCGCCTCGCAGGGATTGCTGACCAGCAGCCGTTCCTTGACGGCTTGCTGTAAACATTTGTGCAGCGCCATCAGCATGTTGCGCAGTGTTTTGGGGGAGAGTTCTTCCTCCCGGTATTTGTAGTTGAAGAAATCCTGCAACAGAGCGGGTTCGAGCTTCTTCAGTGTGGTCTTGCCCAGCACCCAGTAATGCCGCGTGTAGTAACCCTTGTAGCTGACGAAGGTGCTCTGCTTGACCCGGTCCCGCATGTAGGCGTCCAGCCAGTGGTTGTACCACTGATCCAGATTCAGTGAAAGCGGGTCACGCCAGCCGTTCACCCGCACGTTGTAGGCCTGTTCCTGCAGGATGGCAATGGCTTCCTGCCGGGTGTTGCAGCAGGTGGAGGTGCGCTTGGCTTTGCCAGTTTTGTAGTCCATCCCGGCAGACAGGCGCACTTCCCACCGGCCGTCGCTGCGCTGGCGGATGTTGCCTTCGTGGTGGCCGCGGCGCGAGGATTTGTTGGTTTTCACATTAGAATCTTTCACGTTGTTACGCTCCTTTCATTGTGCTAACCAAACCATATCACAAGGTGGGGCACAAAGCTATTCACAAGAACCAACAATCTTCGGGTTCGGCCCTGGGGTATTTTCGACGGTTTGCCGGGCAGTGTTTTCATCGATCCAGCGAATCAAATGATCCCGCGGCACCAGCAGCCGATGCCCGACGCGCAAGGTCGGGAACCCCGGTTCATGCAGCAGCCGGTAGGCGCTGCTGCGCGAGAGATGCAGCGCCCGGCCCAGGTCGTGGACGTCCAGGGTCAGGGGCAAATCTTGATACGATGTTGCCATAAGATGGTACTCCTTTTATTGTGCGGCTTTTCTAATCAGTTAGTTCGGAGAGATGGCGCTCACGCCAGAACGTTGTCCAGGTTATGGCGATACAGGTCATACCGAAGGTCGATCTCAGTTGTATGTACACGGACGCTTTTGCGCTGAAACAGCAGCAAAATGCGACGTAGCCGGCCGCGTTTTCTGGAGAGCTGGGAAAGCCGCGTAATGAATACATCGTCAATAAGCCCTTTCCGAACAGCGCGCAGCAGGGCATTTCGTCCCGAATGACGTCCGAAAAATCGCTGCGGAAGATCATAGCTCTGGCCCACCAGCGCATACCCGGCACACTGGGCCGATTCGCACAACTCTGTCAGTGCAGGGCCATATTCAGCTGCCCGTACATAGACCCAGGCGCGGGGATGATACAGCGTCTTCTCGGAAGTTATGGGTTTCATCCTGGCACCTCCGACTCATTCCTCGCAGTCATACCCCGGCAGAATCATCCAGTGCCGCCCGCCGGGTTCGATCCATTGCCCGTTGTTGGCCCCAAACGTATGAACGCCGTATTGCAGCAGCGACATGAGCAGGCCGTCCAGTTCGGCGCGGCCGCAGTGCAGGTGCGGGATGTCGGTGACGACCAGCACATCCACCTCGCCCGCCGCGGCGGCCCGCAGCAGGTCAACCATGCCGGGGCGCAGCGAGAGCGGCTGTTCCTCGGTGCCGGCTTGGGCGAACAACTCGAGCTCGCAGGGCCAGAGCAGCTTGCGCAGGGCACGGTGGCAGATGAGCTGCTGCTGGCGCATGGTCAGATCGGAATCTTTGGCTTCCTGAATAAAGCAGATGGCGCGCATGGGTGTTTCCTCCTATTGTTGTTTTGTGTTCGGATCATTTTCAAAGTCTGGCAAAAAGAAATCCGGGCTTTTGCGAGCCCGGAGAAAGGTTTGTATATCTTCTGTTTGGGTGGTAATCGGGATACCGGATGGCAGCGCATCCAGCACCGCCTGGTGGTAGCGCCCGCCGGGCGCAGCCCGCGGGTCGAGGATGGCGGCCGCGCAACTGTCGGTCTCGGTGCGGATGGCACGGCCAAAGCCTTGCCGCAGTTTCTGCTGCATTTCAGGCACGATCTCGGCCTGGATGTAGCTGTGCAGATCGGGGTATTGTTCGCGCCGGGCTTCCCGTACCGGGTTCGGCACCGGGAAGGGCAGCCGCACAATGACCAGCAATGAGACCATATCCCCTGGAAAGTCCACGCCTTCCCAGCAGGGGCCGCCAGCCAGCAGCACGGCGTTGTCACAGCGCTTGAACTGCTCGACAAACCACTGCCCGCCGCGTGGGGCTTTGAACAGAGGCACCGGCAGCCTGCTTTCCAACTGCTCGTAGACATGGCCCATCTGATCATACGAGGTGAAGAGCACCAACGTGTGGCCGTGGGCCGCGCGCACAAGCTGTTCGATTTGGCGGGCCAGACGTTCATGGGATGCTTCTTCCCCGCTGGGCTTGTCCACTTCGTGAGCAGCCGGCCGCGACGGAAACAAAAGCAGGCAATTTTTCGCATAGTCGAAGGGGGAGGCAACTTGTACGGTCTGTACGGCCAAGCCGCCATGCAATCCCAGCCGCCGCCGGACGTGGGTGAAGTCGTGCCCCGCGGCCAAGGTGCCGGAGGTCAAAATGGCGGGCTTCTCCCGCTGCCACAAAAGAGTGTGCAAATAACCGGGCTGGTCGAGGGGCACCGCACAGAGGGTAAACTCTGTATCGGTTTGCTTATCTGATACGGTGCCATATTTGATATAGGTGATCCAATCCTCCTGCGGCTGAGCGAACCGTGCGGCCATTTCGCTTGTGTCCTGAAGCTGGTGGCACAGGGAGGTCGGTATTCGGGTGGGGTATCGCTGCAGTAGTTCGTCGATACAGGATTGTAAGACAGCCAGCGCCGTCTGGCGCTCTCGGGTCGACTGGTATGGAACCTGCCGCTCCGCCCGCGACCGGCGCGGCTCCTGTGGTTGACAGGCCGCGGCCAGCGCCTCGGTCTCCGCACGGAGCCGTTGGGCGCCGCGGGTCAGGTGCTGTTCTTCCAGCCGGTGAATCAGTTGCCACAGCCCTTTTATGGAAAGCTGGTTGGTCAGCATTTGTTCCGCCGCTTCGGGCAGACGATGGGCTTCGTCGATCACGACGGCCTGGTAGTCCCGCAGCAGCGGCTTCCAGCCATTCTGCCGGTGCAGGGCGTCGGCCAACAAATAGTTGTGGTTGCAAACCTGGATGGACACGGCCAGGTCATTCGATTCCCGCAGATACCGCTGGTAACGGCAGCGACCGCGCGCGGGGCAGAGCCGCGGGCAGTGCTCGGGCACGCAGATCTGTCGCCGGTCAAAGCCCGACAGGCCGGGCAGTTTATCCAGGTCAAGGCAATCCAGCGCCTGCCGCAAAATCGCAGCCCGCCGGGCAAACCGCTCGCCGCGCTGCGCCATCTGCCGCTGCCGTTCCAGCAGGCGGAGGTCACACACAAAGCGCTCCTTGCCCTTGCGCAGTACAGCTTGGATTGGTGTGTCCAAATATCCGTATTGTAATAATATAGATGACAAAAACGGAATGTATTCTTGCAAGATGGCCTCCTGCAACGCCACGCTGGCGGTGGAGATCACGACCGGCTGCCACAAAGCCCGCGGCCGCTGACTCTGCCAGAGCAGGCAGGCAACCAGATAGGCATAGGTCTTGCCGAGGCCGACGCCCGCGTCGCAAAGGGCAACTTCCTTATTATATAAGGCGTCGAGCATGGCGCGGCAGAGCTTGATTTGCCCTTCCCGCACCGCCATGCCGTGGGCGGGCAGTTGTTGGCGGAAGATGGTTTCCACCATCTGGTGGGCCGTGGCGTAGCCGATGGGTTCGGATTGAAAGATAGGGCATCCCTCCCCCCAACAGGGTTTGTTGATGGCAAAATGATACGGCGCAGCGGCTTGCTGCGCTGCGCCGCACGGGTTCGACATCAACACATGGGGTTGTTGAAGTCGGAAAAGAAAGAAAAGAAGAAAAAGAAGTAATAACATGTATGCCACATTTGCCGCTCGCGCCCCTGGCATCAGGAACATGGCAGGCGAGCCGCTGGCAAACGGCCGCTCACTGGCTCTGCCGGGGTCTAAGGATTGCAACCGGGGCTCGGCCACCCCGTCTGACGTGCGGGGCAACAGGCGTATCATTGTGGGCCGCCCCAGGTCGTGGCAAGGCAGCTCGCCGGGGCTGCTTGGGGGACGGGTCAAATCGCTCGGTGCGAAGTTGCCTCCGCACGTCCCGGCGCACCCTCCCGCGTCGCTCGCTGGGGCAGGAACGTACCTGCCGTGCTGTGTATGAAGTTGTCAAGGTTGCGCGTCTGCTGGCATCCCAGCTAAACGGGAGCAAAGTCCTGAAGGATGCTTTCGGCAACGTACTGATCTTCTGCGGATAATGTCGGCATCATTCGTTCCAGAAGGTCGGTTTGTTTTGCTGTCAGCCTGTGTTGTGCTGGGTTGTATTCATCCATAAGGTGAACACCACCCGAGCCTCGCCCGCTTGTCGTATAGATTGGATAAGCAAGAGACAGCTTTTCAATGTCGTTGTAGATTGTTCTACTTGTTACATCAAAACGCTTGGCCAACTCGCCCACCTTCATATGCCGCCGGACGCATAGCAGTTCAAGAATCATGCGCCTGCGCCAAGCGGCCTGCACGGGCTTTCACCTCCTCTGTTCTTTTGCTCTGTGCTGAGTATATTGCGAAATGTAGAAAAAAGCCTTCTACTTTTTCTATACTTAGACGCAGTTCAGTTTGTTGCCCGAGAAACAAAAAGAGAGGCGCTTTTCTCGGCTTGTATGGGACAAGCAGAGAGAAGCGTCTCTCTCGAAACGTGAAATACAATTCACTTTTTGCGTGCGCAAGGACAAAATAGTAGGTTAAAAAGAATAAACAGCAATGATTTTTAGAAAAGTTTGTGCATGAATCATTGAGTAAATCCCAAGTCCTCGCAAATGTGATTTATGATACATAAAAAATAGGAAACTTGATTCCTTTTCACAAGAGAATATGACCTGTAGAATTGGTATGAGGTGAAACATAATGCAGGAGCCAAATATGATTTTAGCTGCTTGGTTGCGAACCACTCGTACCGAGGTAGGGTTAACCCAGGTTCTACTGGCAGAGAAATCCGGAATAGAATCAAGGACAATTATAAAAATTGAAAGCGGACAGGGGAATCCGACATTCACAACGCTATATCCGATGATCCGTGCGCTTCATAAGTCGGCCGACCCCCTGTTTTTCCCTGAGCAACATCTTCATACCCCGGAAAAAGCGCACCTTGCCTTTTTAGTAGAAGGATGCTCCGAGCATGAAGCCCGCGTTTTGTCGAGCATCTGCGAAAACGTACTGCAAACACTGCGTCAAATTGAAAGCGAATCAAAATAGCAAAAGCCTACATCCAGTTGCCGTGGACGTAGGCTTGCTTTTTAGCGACGGACAACCTTTTTGTTGATGACCACCGCGGTGGATTCGACGTAATTGATGAAGATGCTCGTTCCGCAGTGCAGACAGGAAAACGGAAAGTTCAATAGCACTGTTTTATCGCAGACTTCTATTGTACTTTCCTTCCCGCAGTTTGGACAGCACAAAAAGTGAAGTTCGGTTCGCCGTTTGCTCACGTTCACTTACTTCGCGTCACGGTGATCTGGCGTGCGCTCAGGGCGCTGCGGCTGGAAGCCAATAAAGGGACATACCGCACATTTGTGCGACTTACGTTCTTTCTCGCCGAGCTTATCAAGGGTGTGACCAACATACGCAATGGCTTTTTCCTTTACCGACATTGTGAATACCTCCCGTTTTGAATGATCTTGCCTGCAATTACGGAGATGGCCGCAACGAACAGGCCCGTAACACAGTACGATGCAAGATCTATCTGCATCAGCACCATGAGTACAGCAATACATACCAGCAATATCGTCATTATGCGAAGACGACGCGCATTTTCAAGGTATTCTCCAGCACTTAAATGAAGTTCTGGCTGGTTCACCGGGCCGATAGAGATTGCACCCGCAGAGAAAAACAGCAACAACAACTGGATGACACACTTTCCTTCGAGAAAACGGGCCAGCAGGAGACCCAACACTCCAACAAAAAGCGAAAAGAAGAAACATCCCTGTTCGGTTTTACAATGATAGCCCCCGGAACGCCGCCTTATCAATAGAATGGATAAGAGAAAGACCAGGATTTCCATTGGACGAGAGATTGGCAATAGGAGAAAAAAGAACAGCAGCAATGCCACATAAGAAAAAATGCGTGTTTCAATAAAGTAGACGCACCAATCGACATTATTTTTTTCAATGAGGTTACGCCGGGCGAAAAATTCAACGATTTTTGTCGCTATTGTATGCTGCATCGCTTTCTCACCTCATCCGGGTGTTAGTATGATATATACTAGCGTGGCCAAGTGAAAATTGCATCAAAGGCGGCACAAAAACACTATAAAATGTCAGAAAAAGCTTATTTCTTCAGCCTATAAATAGCGCAGTGCGGTGAATTGAAACCACCCCTGCTTGGCACTCAAAGTGTATTCGGCGTGGTATTTTTGCAAAATGGCTACAACATTCTTCAGGCCTATTCCATGCCCTGTATCTTGCTTTGTGCTGAGCGGAATTTCATTGTTTGTGATTGAAGCGTCCGGCGTTGTACGATTCCGCACAGACAATACGAAATCATGGTCGCTGCGCTGTAATTTGATTTGGATACACGGATCATCTATCTTTTCCGATGCCTCGATCGCGTTATCCACCAGGTTTCCAAGCACCACCAGCAAATCTCTGGAAGAAACGGGGCATTCCGACAGATCGCACAGCGAAAAGATCACGGGGATCGACTTCTTTTGTGCCTCGCTGTACTTTTGGCTCAAAAGCGTATCAATCATAGGATTGCCGGTATTGACGACAAGCGTGTTGGTGTGAATCTCAGCAGAACTGCTGTGAATCAACTCCAACGCAGACTGGGCGTTTCCCTGCTTGATCAAACCGGCGATCGTGTTCAATTGATTGGAAAAATCATGGGTCAGGTGCCGCTGTTGGAGGTAGACATCATAGAGCGCATTGGCCTTCTCACTTTCCAACTGAATTTGCTGGTGAAGCAGTTTGTCTTGTTCCGTCTTGGAATTGTGCTCGTTGAGCAAATCGACCAGCACGAAGTGAATAACCATAGCCAGCAAAAGGCCAACCGCATCAACGATTAAAAGAATATGATTGCCCGTATCCCATACGGGAATCGAAAATAGCGATATCGTCACAAGGAAAGCAACGCCGGGATACAGTGTTAATATGAGCCATTGCAGCGGAGAAATCTTCAGCTTTTCCCAACTGGCAGAATAGAAGTAGCGAAAAATCATGGCGATGGTGACAAGAATCAAGACGTTCGGCGTTGCAAACAGAACGGAATCGATGGTCAGGGAGGTCCCCCGGTTTGTGCGCATGAAATCAACCAGCCAATATACAATGGAAGAAACAAGCACATTGATTGTCGCATCTGCACATACTGCGAACAGTCTTTTCCAAATGGAGCCGTTCCACGCTATGGAGAATGCAAAAAACACACAGAAAGTTAAAGAATATCTCAGATATGTAGGCAAGATAAAAATGTTGATAAAAATACAATACAACGCCGCGAAGATGCCAACGAGAACATAGGCGATGCACTTTTTTATGCGTGGCTGTCCCAGGAACGCGCAATACACGTTGACCAGCAAAAATGTCTCCGCAAAACTCTGAATGAAGGCAGAAATCCAATTCCAGATATCTATATTTGTCACAGCGTTCCCCTCCATTCAATGTAACGGTTTTTGATGGCAGTGTACTCTTTTCTAGTCACATTCATAAGTACGCCGTTCGATAGATGTACATGGTAACTGGCAATGCGTTTGATATAGACCATATTGACCATCGTGCTTTTGTTGATCTGCAGGAAACCTTGATCGGAAAGTGTATTCGCATAATCGGAGAGCTTACCATAAAAAGTGGCGATTGGTTTCATGGGATTACTTCCAAACACGTTCAGCTTCCGTAAATCGCTCTGAATATAAACAATGTCGTGGCTTGGAATTTGGAATGTTTCACCATGTTGTTTATAGGATAGAACCGCATGATCCGGTGCAAGTTGTTGCAATATGTCTGAAAGGCATAGAGGCAATGTGTTTTGGATATCCTGTTTGAGAACATATCGAAACGCATCGACGGTGTATCCCTTCGGTGCAAATTCCAGATAGGCTGACACAAACACAATAATGATTTCAGCTTTTTGTTTCTTTAAGACACGTCCAACTTCAATCCCATCCATTGGTTTCATGTCAGCGTCCAAAAATGCAATATCAAAACTGGTTAAATCACTTCGCTGCAAAAGAATCTTAGGACTTGTTACAACAATGGTATCCAGGGTCATTCCTATCTTTCGATAATATTGCGTTACTGATTGCTCAAGCTTCTTGGCGAAACGGCCATCGTCGTCACAGATTATTGCGCGCATCCGAACACCCTTTCCTTTAAGGCTGAAACGTCTTTGCTCTTTTTCTGAAAGAATAGTCATGAAATCGGCCTCTCGTCAATAAGAAGATTCGCTTTTCTATGTATTATTTCGTATTTTGTGATACACCAGATTATATATTCTCATATTATGAGATGTCAAGAGCGTAAAATGTCACTAGAGGTGAAGGCAGTGACGAAGGATTTTGGTGCAACTCTGAAAGCGTTGCGCGCAGCGCGCGGTTGGTCGCAAAAGGAATTGGCCAAGAGAATCAATCGCTCTGCAAACACGATTTGGCGGTATGAGAACAATTTGCAGGAACCTACGCTCGACACATTGCGCTCTTTTTCGGCAATCTTTGGTGTTCCTCTGGCCTTTTGGGAGAGCGATGTAGACGACCAATCTTTGACGGACAGTCAAAGAGAGCTTATTTTACTGTTGCAGGACAAACTTCTTCACCTGAAGGAACTAAATGATGAACAAAAGGCAGTCTGCTATATGGAATTGCAGAAACGTCTGCTGAAAGAGTTTGCAGGTGGTCTGTAGCATTGTGTTCGCCTATTGGATGACGGCAAAATCGCCTGCTAAAATCTCTAGCATAAGAAAATTGAATCTTGCTCATTGAAAAGTTATTCATTATGTAAAAGTGCATGCCCAGGCTTTCAAAGTCGTGGGCATTTTTTATTTGTAAAACGAGGAGTTTACCGAACGCTCACCGTCAGCCACACGATCACCTGCTGGTATGACGATACGAATTGTCAGCCTGTAAGTGTGCCTAAAGGCACAACCTTATTGAATAGCGGCAAAGCAAATAAGTGATTTTATACAATGTATATGCATATTATTACAATATGGTTGCGATGGATAAAGTTACGGGTTTATTATTACAACAGAATAAATTAGCGGCTCTTTGTTTAAAGAGACTGGGTTCATCATTCGATTACATAAGGTCGATTAGTAAAACAAGTAAAAGGGAGACACAATTAATGAATGGCAATGTGACGCGCTATATGCCTTATAATATACATGTGATTGTGGGGGACAAAGAGGCCTTACTTTATGATGTCCTTTCAAGCAAAATTTACAGGGTCGCATTGTCGCTTGCGAAAAAAGTTGATGATCTACAGACCAATGTGGAGACTTCCGCTGAGGCTGCCGAGATTTTAGATAACCTTCTTGGAAAATTCTTAGAAAAGGCAATCGATTTGCCGGGGCATAGCAGCTGGATTACATCGCATGTGTTACCCAAACTAACACTTTCAATTACCTCTAAGTGCAACCTGCGCTGTGAGTATTGTTATGCCAATCATGGTTTGTACGCCAATCAGTGCAAAGGAAAGGATATGTCTGAGGAAGATGCAAAAGCTTTCATTGATAAGATTGTTTCCTTTGGTGTACAGGAAATAGAAAGCATACAATTTTTTGGCGGCGAACCGACATTGCGCATAGATACAATTCAATCTGTTTGTATGTATTGTAAGCACCTATATGATGTTGGCACCTTACGCAAAATTCCCTCTTTTACGATGATAAGCAATTTGGCTTTTAATCCCCATAGCAAGATTGCAGAAATCATTAAAGAAAACAATATACACATTACTGTCAGTATTGATGGTCCGGCTTCCATTCATGATAGTCAACGTAAATATCTGGATGGGACAGGCTCTTATTCACATTGCGCAGAAAACGCAAAAAGATTGTCTGCGTATATCGACGCAATAGAAGCTACATATACCATCCATCATGTGAATAAAGGTATTACGGTACCACAACTACGGCATTGGCTCTCTGAGGAATATAACGTACCGTTGGAGGATATCACCGTTGTGCCTGTAGAGGGATATCCGGCATTGGCTGTTGACGAGAAACAATATAGAGCTTTTTTGGATGATCCGCTTCCTTCAGCAGAGGATCGCCATATTCTATCGGCATATTTTCCGGAAGAACAAATAGATTTGCTTTGTACAGCGGGCTATTCATCGCTTTGCGTTATGCCTGACGGAGAAGTGTACCCATGTCATATGTATCAGGTAAACCCGGATTACTGCCTAGGAAATTTGAATGATTTTGATGAAACAGCAACTGTTTTAGGCGAAAAGCTCGAAAATTTGTTGCACGTAAACAAATTCAACATGGACCAATGTATCCATTGCTGGGCTAGAAATATATGCCATATGTGTCCTGCAAAGGCACAACTCTCCCATATCGATTTGTATGATTTGTTAACAGAAAAGGAATGCAGCAAGAGAAAAAAACGATACGAAGCGATTCTTCTGCAATCTGCTGCTGTTACTAAATAATCTTGTAGAATCGAGGTTTGCGTATGGCATCGCAAACGTACAAACGTGGAACCTACCTGTTGTTCCAAATCGCATTGGCTATTGGCACGGTTTTACTCACGATGATCACATCCTCTGCATTGGGGCAACTAACCGAACTTGCAGCAGAGCAGAACTTTGGTCCGCAAGTTGCAATATTGGTTTTGGGGTGTATTGTTACTTATATTCTCCAAGCGCTGTCCAGTTACGTCTTTGATTGTCTGCGTGCAAAGATTGAGAATGTCACAAGATTTGACGATGATACCGCCATTATCGATGCAGTGTCCTCGTTAAATGCGGATGATCCGGCTTTAACTGATCTTGGTGGATTGTTGACAGCCTCCACTGATGATATCGAGCAATCCACAGCCTTCTGGGCACAGGATATTCCCGATTTGCTATATCAGATATCCCAGTGTGTACTTATCGTAGGGTACATGATGGTCTTGAGCTGGAAAACCACCGTTGTCTATTTACTGACTGTCATAGTGAGCGTTGCATTACAAGCCAGTCTCAGCCATTGTGTGCATACCGCGAATGAGAATGTAAAACAAAGCCAGGTTGAACGCAATGCACAGCTACGGGATTTATTAGATAACCGCTTGACGATCAAGCTCAATCATGCCGAGGCGTTTGCGCTCGATTGCTTGGGAACGGCAGACCGTAAGTATGCAAGTTCACAAATCAATGTCACGTCAGTCTCTATGCCTATAAAAATGAGCGGGTTACTCTGTGGACTTTTGCCTATGTTCGCGCTTTGCTTGATCGGTATGGTGCTTATCCCTGCGCGGAGTATCACCTTGTCCGCGTTCATGACAAATTATTACCTGGCGCAGGATTTACTGGTAAACCAACTGCATTATATTGATTTGCTGCTGAGCGTTGTGAGTCGCAAACCTGCCTTGCAACGGCTAACCCAGCTCAAAGCGAAAACCGGGCAGTCTTTCGTTTCCAGAAAAGGAAAAGTTGTTGCGCTGGAGCATGTATCTTACTGCTATCCCGGTGCACAGGTAGATGCGTTAAGAGATGTCTGCATCCATATTCGCCCGGGTGAGAAAGTTGCGTTTATTGGTGAAAGCGGTAGTGGAAAATCGACTGCCGCACAGCTTATCTGTGGCCTGCTGAATCCCACAAAAGGTCAGATTCAGGCTGGCGAAACCCTGTTGATTGCACAGCGCCCGTATTTGTTTGACGGTACAATCCGGCAAAACATTACCTGTTTTGAAAAATCACCAAGCGAGGATAGGCTAAACAAAGCATGCGACGCGGCGATGTTAACAAAAGAATTGTCCGCCTTGCCAATGGGGATGGACACGATGCTTGACCACAACGCCGCCAATTTAAGCGGAGGGCAGCGCCAGCGGGTCGCCATTGCGCGTGCCATCTATCGTGGCGCATCCGTGTTGGTGCTGGATGAGACTACGGCAGCGCTAGATTACTGCACAGCTCAGGAAATATGGAATCAACTTCCGACTGTATGTCCTGACTCTACGATTGTTTATGTAACACATCAACTTGAGATGCTGTCTCATGTCGATCGTGCTTATCAATTTTCAGATGGGAGAGTAGAGAAAATCGACCCTAAAACCGTGAAGCCTATCCACGCAAGGGAGGGCAATCCATGAAACAAGAATATCGTGTGCGGCCTGTGGTTCTTTACACACGACTGTTGACTATGCAAAAGCCTTATCTGCCACTTTTTGTAGTATGCAGTGTACTCTATTCTGTTGCTATATTTCTTATTTTCACGGCTGTGGGTGTATTGCTTCGCAGTGTGCTGCAATTGGCACAAGGAGAAGTAGGTACAGCAACTGTTGGACAAATGGGAATCTATTTGATAGCCATTGCATGCTTTGCTGTCTTGTCCGGCTTCTCTTCCGTAGGATTTACTTGGTGTGATCAAAGAATGCAGTTCCGCCTGAGAAGGCAGATGTTGTGTAGTTATCTGCACGCCGATGAACTGGCTACACAGTCCTTGCCTCTTGGTGATCTGCTGGCCCGGATGACAACAGATCTTCCGCAGTCACTGAATCTGGTTGGTTACTATATGACGAGCTGGATCTGGACCCCTATTTTTTCGGGCGCGTTGTCACTGCTTTATTTATTTCATGTTGATTGGGTAATTGCCGCCCTATGTGCAGTGTGTTCGCTTGGAAACTTTGTTGTTACACACACATTTTCCAAAGGTATTCAAACACTCAGTACCCGCGTTGCAGAGCGCAAGAGTGAATCCATACAGCTTGTGGACGAAGCAATTCGTGGTCGGCTGGAGGTACGCTGTTTCAAATTGCAATCACTGATGCAGCATAGACTCCGAGTACAACTAGATCAACTTGCTAAGGCGGTCATTGTGCAAACCGGTCTGCTAGCTCGACGAAACGCACTGAACAGTTTCTTCTCTGGTCTTTTGGTTTACTTGGCAGTTCTTTTGGGGGGCGCTGCTTTAGCAGCAGTTGGCCGTGTAAATTTTGCTGATGTCATTTTAGGTCTCCCTCTATCCGATCAAATTGCGCAGATGTTTACAGCTTTTGGAAAGTTAATACCAACTGTCGATCAATTTGCGCCCAATGCGGCTAGAATTTTTGAGGTCATTGACATGCCGCAAGAAAAAGATTCAGCTTTCCGGGATGAGTCGGTAGTAAGTAATTTTGTCTCATCAACAAAAGAAGAGCAACCGGCTTTCGCAAAAACCTCCCCTGCATCGGCGGTATCTTTCGAGCATGTCACATTTACTTATCCTGGCACGGTGTCACCTATTCTGCAGGATTTCAGTTTGTCGATTCCATCAGGTGCGAAAGTTGCTATCACCGGCTCAAGCGGCTGTGGAAAAACGACCATTCTACGCCTTCTCATGCGTTTATATAAAGTTGACCAAGGAAATATTTTTGTCGATGGTCACTCCCAGTCGGACATGAAAATCGATGCGTGGCGTGCCTATTTGTCAGTGATGCTCCAGGAAACGACTTTGTTACCCTGCACATTAGCGCAAAACATTGCAATGTCTGCAAATCCAATTCTGGAACGCGTGCGCAAGGCAGCCCAACAAGCAGAGGCCGATACATTTATTACAGCGCTACCAGAAGGATACAACACATTACCCGCACAAGGCGGAGGTGGTTTCTCTGGTGGACAATTACAACGCATCGCTCTTGCTCGTGCTCTTTATCGTCATTCTCCCATTCTATTGCTCGACGAACCCACTTCTGCTTTGGATGAGAAAGCAGAGTTGGAAATTGCCAGAACCATTCTTTCTTTACCGCGCAACTGCACTGTTATTGCAATCACGCATAATGAACACATCGCAAAACTATATGACGTATGTTACGAAATACACAATGGTAACGTCATACGAAAAGTGCGACCCGAATGTTGATATTTTACCGCTCGACGAAAGAATTCATGAGGAGCACAAACAATGTTGCTAGATAAACGTCTCTATTGACGTAATTTTCTAGATTATACTTAAGAGAAAGGAGGCAAAATCATGAACATGCTGGACGAAGAAATCATTCTCGTTTCTCGGCCGAACGCTTCCCTTATGCAGAAGCTTAAGCGCGGTTTGCGCAGCGGCAACTGTGGCAGTGGGTGCACTTAACCACAAGTAAGAAGCGTTCCTACACTAACGAGGCAAAGACTGCCGCAAACCATTGGCTGTGCGGCAGCCTTTGTTTTGCTTTTACGGTTTGTGTTGATGAGAGAACGGTACATCATAAATTTGTTTTATCGATTACTGTTGTGCGGCGGAACCAAGATGCAAACAGAAGTCAAGTCGTTGCTAGGCAGCCAGTGGCTGCAACCGTTCCATGAGCAGCTACAGAGCGGGCAAACGGTAGAGCATTAGCAACTATGCAATAAGGCAATATATGCGTTTTGTGACGATTGAGATACGTAATATTACATTGTTGTTGAAAAACATTTTTATATCATTTAATCTAGACATATAAAGTAAAGTTTCCCTTATCTATCGGCAATTAATGTTGTTATATACAGCAGTGTATCTTGTGTAGTGATGAGGAGCGCTATTGCTCATCTATCAAATGGAAAAGAGCCGTAGCTGTTAGGCTCTATTTGGTTTCAATAAAAAGAACATCCTTCCCCCCGCCCTTAATAATTTTATGTTTGCTTTTAGGACAGCGTAATATAGTGGCTGCTTGTTTTGATAAAGAGATTTATAGCGCAGGATTCTGATTGGATCATGTATGGGCTACAACATCGGCTGTTAGCAGGATGCATTGGTACGGTAAACTGGTACAGAGTGTCCAATTCAACTGCGTTCTCTGACAAATGTGTTAAAGAATCAGGTCTGCTGGTCACCACGAAGTCGGAACCCAAGCCACTGATTCTGGCCGAGTCCAACCACGGACGTTGGGGACGCTGATTCTCTCGACAACAATTTTCAGTACGCCTCTACTTCTCCCTTTGGGAGATCGACGTTGTAAAACTGCAGCGGTGGCCGTTACCCTGGCGGCCAGTATGCTGATTGCAGGAAAAATACAGAATGGAGGTTTTACCCATGAACAGGAATGACAACCGTTTCACCGAAGCACTGGCATTGACACTGCACAAGATGGTGGAACGGGAACACAGCGGCGCTGTGGACTGCTATGGGCTGGAATTATCAGTCCAAGCGGGTGGAGAAACCGTTGGCGAGGGGACTGGCACAAAGAAGTAAACCGCGGCCTTCTTTCCGCCCTACAACGCTGCTACAGACATTGTTGAGTCCGTTCCGCAACCAACCGAGTATGTTTAGTTCGTTCCGAGTTCAACCCAACAAAATCCGATGAAAAAAGGAGGATTATACGATGAAAGCCCTGAACAAGAAGATTCTGACCGTTTGTTTGGCCCTGGCGATGGCCGCTACCATGGCAGTCCCTGCGTTCGCCGCCGGGAATCCTGCCATTCAGACCGGACATTCGTACAGGTTTTACCCCAATGGCGTTACGAGCCATTTGCTGAATGTGTATGGCAATGGCAACGAGAACGATAACGTCACCCTGTATACGCCAACTGGCGGAAACGATCAGATTTGGCGTATGTCACAGGCTTCCTCGTCCGGCAGTACGACGTACTATTACGTCATCAGTGCCCTTTCGTCGAACCAGTCGCTCAACATCTATCACGCCACTGGGAACTGCCAGCTGCATTCCTGGGTGAACAACTATACGGATGGAAAGAGTGACTCGGCTGTTTACATCAGCCCTGCCAATCGGACGATCATGCTGCGTGACTGGGCTGGTTCTTTCTTGGGCTTTGCCAGTGTGGCGACTAACGCAAACGTCTACTGGTCGTCTGCGCGCTGCGCCTGGGGTTGGGCCCTGTATAGTTAATTTTCAGCCTCCCGAATAACCCGTGTTCAACGCCCAATGTTACTTGTTTGACATGATATCGGCTTGGCGTGGTTAGGGTATGGCTCTCACAACAGCGCAAGTTTCAAATAAGGCAATAGCCGCGTAGGGCACAGCTATATTCCGGTGTATATACCGTTTGTTGGGCCTTACGGGGCTATTGCCTATTTATCGTATTGACTTGGATCACGTCAGAGACTGTGTTAGTAATCGGTCATTCCTTTGGGAATGGGCAACAGACATCATCAAAATAATGTTGCGGGGCACGCAAAATTCTGAGGACTACGTTATGAAGAAAACAAAAATCGCTTTACCCATTATGGCCTGCACGCTTGCAGCAGCTCTGCTGGTGGGGTGTGGAGGAGACCAGGTTGTAAGCCACATCACCGCCTCTTCGTCAACGTCAACGACAACGACAGAACAGGAAAACGCTGTACAAAACCTGACTATGTTGATACCAGACCGGCGCCTTACGCTGGGGGTGGGCACACAGGACGGCTACTATTATGTGGAGCCCGGTGTGTCCGACTATCTCACGGGGCAAATCCGCTATGTGGACTATGCGACGGCTATGGACGTTCCACTGTCCACACAGGTGAACAGCGACCACGCCGACGAAACGGACCCCTCCTATCTGGATTCCATCATCGGAGACTACCGCCTGTTTATCTATAACGAACACCTTTACTTTATCCGGGCTGGGGCATCCGCCTATGTGGAAGGCAGTGAGTTTGGTGACCTGGCCACCGGCGCGGTTTACCGAATGAATCTGGACGGCAGTGAACGGACGCAGGTTTACAGTGGCGATGGCAGTGGGGACTTAATGATGTACGCCGTTGGCGGCGAGGACACGCTGTACCTGTTTGAACAAACCGTCGAAGGAATTGACGTTTTGCGAGTCCCGGAAAGCGGAGGCGCGCCCGAAACAATCACCACTTTACCGCCGGATGATGGCTCGTATCAGTTAATCGGCTGCCGTGACGGGCTACTGTATTTCCATGTGATCGGCTACGACGAGAACAAGAAAAATTCGATGGGGGACATGGGCAGTAGCACGCATACGCTGGTTACGCTGGATGTTCAGACGGGCGCACAAACCGATCTTGTGGACCTGTGCCCGGACGACAGCCACTATGCCGAACCTTATATGGCAGGCAGCACGCTGATGTATTACTACCCCAACGGGGAACGTAAAGTCGCCTTTTGTGATGCCAATGGTGAGGTGCAAAACACCGTATCGCTGACCGAAGAGGCGTCCGATTTCCAGCAGGCCGATAACCCTTATGTGGTGGGCAATACTCTGTTCATCCCCTGCTGGGATGATGAGCAGAAGCATGGGTACCAGATTCTCGTGAACGCCGAAACCGGCGAGGTCTCCCGCTCAGACGTGTGCCTGACTCAAGAGGATGGCAAGGACCCATTGGGAGCAACGGTGCTGGCCGAAACCGACACCGAGTATCTGGTTATGTCCGAAATTCGCTACGAGGATGCTCAGATGCCGATGGGTGACGGCACAGCGACAACCGTGCAAAATCAGGTGTACGGGTACAGCTTGATTCCTAAGCAGCAATTCACCACTCAGGAACCCGCGCAGCAGCGCATTGAGCGCATGTGAACAACGCAATTTCCGTAAATTAGGCGAGGTCCATCCATGACATCTGTATATGAAATACATACAGCTAGCCTGACCTTGCGTGAATTGTGTAAGACGTATGCCAGACCGGCTTCCCCCCTGCGCCACAAAAAAATAACGAACAAGCCCAAGCAAGCCCTCGCCGGCGTCTCCCTCACCCTCACTCCCGGCCTCTACGGCCTTCTTGGCCCGAACGGCGCGGGCAAGAGTACGCTGATCGGCATCATCACCGGCACGCTGGCGGCGGATTCGGGCGAGGTGCTCTGGTGCGGCAAGCCCGCGCGGGGCATCCGCTTCCGACGCGTGCTCGGGTATATGCCCCAGCAACAGGGGTTGTACGACAGCTACACTGGCCGCCGGTTTCTCGCTTACATGGCCGCGCTCAAAGAATTGCCCCGCAAGGCCGTCCCGGCCGAGGTCGACCGGGTGGCTGCGGCGGTGAATCTCTCGGCTGAGCTGGACAAGCGCCTGTCCGCCTACTCCGGCGGTATGAAGCAGCGGCTGCTACTGGCGTCGGCGCTGCTCGGCGACCCCAAGCTGCTAATTTTGGACGAGCCCACCGCCGGTCTTGACCCCAAGGAGCGCGTGCGTCTGCGAGAACTGCTGGCCCATATGGCCGCCGACCGCATTATTCTCGTCGCCACCCACGTCGTCAGCGACGTTGAGACCGTCGCCACCGAGGTGATCTTGCTGC
>ERZ1090865.622-NODE-622-length-19803-cov-6.435082_pt1 | contig 19803 bp, 29 predicted proteins | sample MGYA00478478_ERZ1090865 | MGnify/ENA primary metagenome ERZ1090865 (study PRJEB33644, sample SAMEA5815715) | chicken gut metagenome | biome: Chicken; feature: Gastrointestinal Tract; material: Caecum | place: Ireland | collected 2019-01-01 | study: A study of the... | reverse complement strand
TGCAAGTGCTTGATTATATGGGCGGCAAATTTAACAGAGATACATATTTTTGGCACATCAGCGACCTTAAAATTTACGACAAGCCGAAAGAGTTGGATATGTTTAGAAAACCTTGTTCTTTTTCTTGTAAAGAATACGGAAACGGAAAAGGAGATTGCAGCACTTGCGGGGAGTTAAATATAATTACCCGCGCCCCTCAATCATGGTGCTATGTGGAGGAACTGCAATGAGCCTTGAAGAATTACGGCAGGAATGCAATGCGGTAGTGCAAGCAAGCAATCGGCGTTGGGAAAATATACCTGAAGATTTGAAGAAAGAAAAGAAGATAATTATCCAAATGCCTGTAAACGCAATTCCGGTTAAAGTATATGACATAAATAATATGCTTGTTGCGGAATATGAATCGATGAATCAAGCGGCGCGATATGCTGGTGTTAAAGATCATTATGTTAGGAAATCAGTTGAAAAAAATATATTCATTGACACCAAATACGGAGAATTGAGGTTTGATAGATAATGTTTCAGGACAATTTTTTTAGAGAATTGGTAATAGACAATTTCGCAGGCGGCGGCGGAGCGAGCACTGGTATGGAACTTGCGCTTGGCTGTCCCGTCGATATTGCGATAAATCACGACGCGGACGCAATCGCAATGCACAAGGTGAATCACCCGTATACGGCGCACTATCAGGAAGACGTGTTTGAGATCAATCCTGTAGAGGTTACTGGCGGGCGCCAGGTCGGTGTTGCATGGTTTTCGCCTGATTGTAAACATTTCAGCAGGGCGAAGGGCGGAAAGGGCGCTGTATAATAGTTGCATTGAGCAAAACCGACATTGGTGTGCACAATGTGATTATTTTCCGTGTGAGCCGTCTGGCGAATGTATAGACGCAAAAAAACACGCAAATGAGCTTATAAAGCAAGCCGAAAAAGAACTCGCGGAGGGAAGGAAATGAAAGAGAAATATTTGCCAAACAAAAAGTACTATCACTTTTCAACAAGTTGCTATTGCGGCGTTGTTGTCGATGAAAAAACAATGCGAAAAATAGAGAAAGTGCTATACAAGGCAGAACACGAGATTAAAAATATCTTGCATAATTCGGAAGATGTTCGTCCGTATGCTTGGTCTTTGGTTAATATTATGAATGGCGATAAGATTGAGAAGCAAAAAACATTTTCCTATACTGCATATGAGGAATATTACAACGTAAAAGATAGGATAAATAATCTTAAAATTGCGGAACCCGAATGTTTGAAAGACTTTTACGAAATCAAGTCAGATGAAGAATTAAAGGAATTAAAAGAGTGTTTGTTAAAAGAACTCGCGGAGGAAGAGAAAGATGACTAAATGCGGGAAAGGCTGTATGCCTGAATGTGAGTACTTTACGACAGGAGGATGTATATCGCCGTTTAATTGCCAGTACAAGATAGAAACGGGATATATCAACTCTGCAACGAGTATTCCTACATATATGGAGAAACAAATGAGTATGACTGCCGAAGAAATTGAACATTGCCTTGAACGGTTTACAATGGGAAAGACAACGGACGTAATGAACTTTGACTATGCGGGAACACTTGCATATATACAAAGGCTCAAAGCCGAAAATGCCGAATTAAAAAGTAGTTTAACACACGCAAACGAAGAATGCCTGAAATGGCATGAACGGGCACAAAATCTACTAAAAGACAGCGGCGGGTCAATTTCAGGATATGAAAAAAAGATTTCTGATTTGCAAGCCGAAAACGCCGCCCTCCGCGAAAGGCTGGGTAAGGCGGTTGAGTTGCCGTGCCGGGTAGGGGATACTATATATTCCTTAGAACGTATCGATTTAAAAATTAGGGAAAATAAAGTAATCGCTATTACATTTTTGTTATCAAATTCTGTAAATCATTTGGAAGTGCAAGCCCACAATTTCAGAGGTGCTGTTGCGTCATTTGAAAGTATAGATTTTGGTAGATATGTATTCATTAACCGCGCTGACGCCGAAGCTCGCCTCGCGGAACTCAAAGGAGAGAAGAAATGAAAGTATCGGAAGGAATGAACGGGCGCGTCCTGCTCGTTTGGCAGAACATTAACAGTCCTTTCTTTACCGATGAAGAAAAGGGTGAGGCAATCCGCCATGTGCTTGATTTAGCAACGCACAACGGCATAAAGAAAGCCGATATACTCAAAGCGTGTGAATATCTTTGGAATAAAGTTTTTGAGGTGGAGGAATGAAAGCAGTTTTAATATCCATACAGCCGCAATGGTGCGATCTTATTGCAAGCGGTAAAAAGACTATTGAGGTTCGCAAGACCGCGCCAAAGCTGGAAACTCCGTTCAAGGTATATGTGTATCAAACAAAGCACAAAGGCAAGTCAATCGTGAGTGAGGCGTTGAGCACAGTCTACGGCGGCGGCAAGGTCATCGGCGAGTTCGTGTGCGATGAGATATATGTTCGTCCTGCAAATGTTATTTATTACGGGAAAGGACAGGAAGATTATTTAGATTTATTAAAATCTGCGTGTATGACAGAAAGAGAAGTCCTTGACTATATGGGTGGTCAATTTAACAGAGATACATATTTTTGGCACATCTCCGACCTTAAAATCTACGACAAGCCGAAAGAATTAGATAATTTTTCAAAATACAAATATAAGCCATTGGGCGGTTGTTGTCAAAATCATAATTGCAAAAATTATATTTACAATGGGTATTATGAGCCGCCTCAATGTAAAATTGACGGGTGCTTTTTGAAACGCGCCCCGCAGTCGTGGCAGTATGTGGAGGAATTGCAGTGAACAATCTTATAACTGTATGCGATTACAACAACGAAATCAGCCGCGTGCAGACAGCGATGGGTAGGACTTCCTCACCAAAACAGCGGCGTGATTATGGCAAGTACCTAAATCGCCTTAAAAGGGAACTGAGCGGCGCACAGGAAAAGGAAAGGAGAAGGAGACATTGTGAAGGTTGATATTTTTACTACGGACAAGCGGTACGATATTATCTACGCCGACCCGCCGTGGAAGTACCAGGATAAAGGTTGTAACGGCGCCTGCGCAAAGCACTACCAAACAATGAGTGTTGAGGAGATATGTGCGTTGCCGGTTGCCGACCTTACAGCGAAAGATTGCGCTCTATTTATGTGGGCAACCTATCCGCAAATGCAAGAGGCATTGAAAGTAATCGCCGCGTGGGGCTTCAAATATAAAACGATAGCTTTTCAATGGGTAAAGCTGAATCGTAGCGTAAAGCTCAATAATTTTACAATAGCGACAGTTCAGGATATTTTACATAAGGCTTGTTTTTTTGGTCTTGGGCGCTGGACGAGAGGTAACACAGAGTGTTGTCTGCTTGCGACCAAAGGCAAGCCGCATAGAGAAAATAATGCAGTGAGTCAGTTAATTTTTGCACCGCTTACAAAACATTCAAGCAAGCCGCCAGAGGCGCGCGACAGAATAAAAACCCTCATGGGGGGGGGTACACAAGCAATCGAACTCTTTGCAAGAGAACATGTTGAAGGCTGGGACTGTTGGGGTGATGAGGTGTAATGTATTATGTCAAAATGCTTGATTGATAACCTTTGCAAAGATACCGACAAATGCTGCCACTTCTGTAAGAAGAAAGTTTGTAAAAACAGGTGCTATCACGACTATACAAAATGTCGCTATTTTGAAAATACTTTGTTTGACGAGACCGAACGGAATAATTATGCTGATATTTCAAAAAAGAGCAAGTGGTGAGGTTCAGGCGATTGTCAGTGGAAGGGTATCGAGGCTTGAGGTGGTTGGGAAAGTTGGCAAAAAGAAGACCAATTTGGTACAGTTTCGTATAGCTTATGATTTTGTTGTGAGTAAGCGATCTGGCAACAAGATAAAACAGTTTATCTCTTGCCGCTGTTTTGGGCGACTTGCCGATTATGCTCAGCACCTTGCCAACGATATTGTTTTTGTTACTGGTAAGCTTTGCAAAGACACATTCCATGAGGTAAAGACGCCTCGTGAGCAGTATTACATATTGGCAACTACACTATTCGTACAGCCGTTGGTGTTTGAGAGCCCTGAAACTTATCGCAAACGCGTGAGAGCCCGCAGGCAGGGTTATGTGGTAGAGGATGACGCTGAGGGGGAAGATTATCTCTCCCGCCAAAATATAAAGGACGATATGGCAACGCCTAATATTCAGGACGAAGATTTGCCATTTTGAGGAGAAACAATGGATAAACAGAAAGAGATTGAGAAAATAGAATTTATTATAGGCTCTACAATACGCGAATGTGAGCAAAAAGATTGTATTCGTAATTGTGAATTTGCTCAGCGTAAAGACTGTAAATATTGTCGTGCCGCAAAAGACCTTGTAAATTCAGGCTATGGCGATATCAAAGCGGCGGCAAAGGAAGCTGTAACGGGATTTCAAGCCAATCTCACAAAATGGCTTGCAAAGCAGTATAGGGAAAGCTCTACTGTTGAAATAACTGCCATTTTCGATAAAATAGAAGAACTTTTAGAGGAGACTAAATAATGGCTAAATGTATAGGTAGTATGTCTGAATGTCAGTATCTTACAGCAGACGGCGGGTGCGTATCACAATTTAATTGTCTGTACAAAGTAGAAGAAACTTATTCAAATAGCGCCACGAGTAATACTGCTTGCTATGCAGGGACAAGCTATACGGAAGCACAGCCAGACAAGTCCGAGTCAGGAACAAGAAAATGGTACAGGGAGCAGGTTGGTCACGAACCTGCAAACTATGACGCGGCGGCGCTAAAAGCATATATTGCCCATCTCGAAGAAGAAAATAAAAAATTAAAATATAAGGACATAAACTGCGTAAACTCCGTTGATGAGATGATAGCGATGTGCGACAAATGCGGGTTGTTTGAATGTTGTGGCTGTGAACATTCTTACTCCGCCGTGCAGGGGGTTAAGGAATTAAAACACCGTGCGGAAGTGTATTATGAAGCGCTTTTGAGTGCAGCGGCATATGGTGACACTCCACCAGACTATTACATAGAGCAAGCCGAAAAGGAATTAGCGGAGGAAAAGAAAGATGGAAAACTTGAATAATGTTCACCTGTGGAAAACTCCGTTGACAGGAAGAATTGTGATTGCTTCCGTAGATTCTAAGAAGATAGTAACGGCACAGAGAACTCTTGAAGAAAACGAAATTATGAATGTTCTTACAGATTTGATTGATTATATGCAAGAAAAAGGAATTAACACCATTACAAACACCAAAACGGGTGAAACATATCTTTTTGGCAAAGAATCTGTAAAGGAGACTAAATAATGGCTAAATGTGGTAAAGGTTGTATGCCTGAATGCGAATATTTTGTAACGTGCGGTTGCATATCCCCTTTTAATTGTCCTTATAAAATTGAGGAAAATTATCAAAACAGCGCATTTACAAGCGGCAACAGCAATTTCTTAAACGGCATTGAAAAGTGGTTTATGCAGTTGGTAGAGGAAGGCAAAATTCCGCAAACACCGATGAATTACGATATGGCGAGCTATAAAGCGTATGTGGCACATCTTGAAGCCGAAAACGCTGAACTAATGAAAAAAATCTCGCAGTTAGAAGAGCAGTTAAAGGCTATATCTGACAGAACGGCGTGTTTGCCTTCGCTTGAATAGATAAAGAAATGTTTTTGTAAACTTTGCCCCGCGAACAATGGGACGTGGGGAAGCGTGTCGTCCAGAAGATTTAAAATTAGCACAAAGGAGATAAGCAATGGTCGAGTTAAAAAAGGACGAATATGGAAGGAATATAGTGTTAGTATCACCCTCAGATGATATTGTTGCGAAGCGTTATTACCCAGGTGAAGCGCCTTGTGATAATGATTATAACTGTAAGTTTTTCTTGTTTATAGAAAGATACGACAATGCAAGATGTACAGTTTTGAGTGGGGAATTGATTGACTACATAGCGAAACTTCAAGAAAAAGTTCAAAACGCCTTGCAACTGCCATTCAAAATAGGACAAATTGCCTATACAATAACGGAAAAGAACGGCGTTTGGAAGCTCGATAAGGGTAAAATTGTTGGTGTTGAGGAAATCGATTCCTACGACGGCAAGAGCTTTTGCGCCATCATAAGTAAGAAAGCGCCGAACGGTGAGAAATTAAAGTTTTACTGGGACATAAAATGCTACGGTGCGGAATGGACGACCGATAAAGAGGCGATCACCAAAGAATTTTTAAAGTTGAAAGAGAAATTTTAACGGTTTTGTGAAAAAAGTTGTGGTTAAGTCTTGACAACCACAATATATTGTGTTATTCTGTATATGTGGTGGAACTAAGCTTGGGTTTTAAGGCTTTTTAGCGGACAGCAATGTCCGTATTCTACTCATCTCTTTAATAAGGTAAATTATGAGCCGCATAGCTATTTGTTAGCTGTGCGGCTTTTTCGTTTCAAAAAATAATGGCAAAAGCAGGAGCAAAAAGCGAGAAGAAAACTAAATTGATATGTCAACGGTGCGGCAAGGAGCTTACTCCGCAAAACAGCAGATCAGTTTCTGAGGAATACAGTATCACAGGCGTTTCATCGTGGTGCATTGACTGTGAACAGGAGTACTATGAGCGCTTAGCGGCAAAAGAGGGGAAGTCTTTGGCTTTGTTCCATTGTTGTGCTGCTTTTAATGTTCCTTGCAAACCTTATGTCTTTCAATCAGCTAAATATGAACTACAGCCCAAGCTTTGGATTAGCTATTTAGACTTACTTGAAGAAAAGGGCGAAGATATAAGCGACGATAAGGTGCTTACCTTCTTCGACGGAGAAACCAATATCCGCCGAATTTTCGGTAAAAATATCGACCAAAAGGATTTTTTAACGTACATAATCGCCGAAAATTCAAGTAAAATGCCGACCCTTGCGCAACGCCAGCGTTGGGGAACCGAGCGTATATGGGAAGGCATGGAGATGACCGCCGAAGTGTACGACGCGCTCGACCGTGAATACGAATCACGCAGGAGTTCTTTTGCTGGGCAAACACTCACCCTTCAGCAGGAAAATACATTGCAACTTGTTGCAAAGAACATGGTGATTTACAATTTCTGTATGCAGCACCAGCAGGTGGGACATGCAGAAAAAGTACTCAAGATGGTCGATAATGCCCTTGCCAGCGAGCAAATGCGCAAAAAGGACGAAAAGCCCCTTGAAGGGTACGAACTGATGAGCCAGGTATTTGCTCTCGAAAAGGCTGGCGTAATGGAAGACGGTCAGTTTTTACCGATTGATAAACTGCAAGAAGTTTTATTCAAGAAGTTTATCAAGGGCAAGAAGTTTGATTACACACTCGATGCGTGCGACGGAATGATAGAGGCCATATGGAAGACAATGAGACAAAACGCTGACTTGTTTATTCCTGACGAGCTTCCTGAAGAGCTTGAAATTGAAGATACTTTTGGTGAATTTGCCGAGGAAGAGAGTGACGAGGAAAAAGAGCGCAAGAAATTTACAGGGTTTACAAAGCCAACTTTTGCAGGGTCAAAGGAGTCGGCGGAAGAGTAAAAGAGGAACATAAATATGCCCACGGGGTATGCAGGACAAGGGAAAACTTTTTTAAAACGTGAACATCGCTGGGTAGATAAAAAAAAGACAGCCGCGTTCGATTACGATGCTGTCAACAAGGAAAGCGCTGCGTTTTTAATAAGTTTTTTTAGGGCTTATCCCGACTATATGGCCGATGTTTTCCGTAGCCCGAGCGCCGATTTTAAGCTCGAATTGCCGCAGCGTTTTATGCTGAGGGTATTTGCGCGATACCGCGATGTATTCTTTACAGGTTGCCGTGGCCTAACAAAGACTTATGTGTTACTCCTCGGGAAAATGATATACGGTATTCTGTACCCAGGCGAAGTAATACGATATTGCGCGCCTAACCAAAAGCAGGCGGCAGCGTTAGCTACACAAGCCTTTCACCAGTTAGAAAAAGATTATCCCGACATAGCAAGCCAGTGGCAAGTCAGGAATGACCGCCAGGATATGTTCAGAATAACTACTCGCTACGGGAGTGAATTTTCAATGTATGCGCCGCGCGGATCTAACGCGAGTCAATGCGTAGGCGAAGAGATTGGCGCTGAAGGCCCTGATGGGTTTGATATGGAAACCTTTGAAAAGGATATCCTTCCTACAGTCCGTTTGGAAAGAAAAGTTAATCAAAAGATTGATAAAACCCATATTAACTTTCAGCACTCATATATCACGAACGCCTCAACCAAACAAAACAGGGCATATTCGGTACATAGATATAATGCGCTAAAAGCTATGCTGTTTGGCGACAGACACGAAGGTTTTGTGGCCGATATTCCTTGGGAGGTTGCAGTACTATGTAATATCCGCGCTATAGACTATATTAAAGACCAGCGGAGCAAGCTTTCGACGGAAGATTTCCTTCGTGAAATGAGTGCTCGCTACACCGGTAGCAACGAAAACCCCATCGTCACGGATGAAGTGCTATCACGGTGTCGTAAAATTATGGCAATGGAAGATTGTCATTGTGGGAATAATGAAGTTACTTATATTGTTTCTCACGACGTTTCGTATGAAGACGGCACCAGAAATGCAAAATGCGCCGACATTGTTTTGAAACTCACAAAGTTCAAATCCGAATCGAAACGCGACAAATACCGCAAGCAGGTTGTATATGCGGACAGTTATCCTCCCCCCAAGACTGCATTTTCACAGGCACAAAAACTGAAGTCGCTTTGGTTAAAATACTGTAAAAACGGAGCGCAAACAACGTATTTGGTCGTGGACGCTCAGGCTTATGGACGAGAGGTTGTCGAGGAGCTGATGAAGCCCTCAATAGATGGAACACCCAATTTATGCTGTTACAGGCATATGAAATATACAGAATTGGAACAACCGAACGCATTGCCTGTAATCTATCCGTTAAAGGCTGGGACAAAAGGGACTTTAGACGAAGAAGGCGCAATGCTTCAATATGCTCAGGTGGAGTTTCAACAAGGGAACATAGAGCTTCTTACTTCTGTAATTGCTGATGGTATTGAGCAGTATAAGCGTCAGCATAACATAAAAGATTCGCTGGGTGAAGCGAGAATAGCGGCCCCGTACCGAAAGACTGACGAGTTATGCCAGCAGATTCAGAATTTGGTACTTAAGACAAGCGGGACTACTCTGAAAGAAGATAGAAAATCAAAGTCAATACAACGCGATATCTGGTCTGCATTAAAGTACGCATTAAGGATGGCTGCATTACTTGAACAAGCCTTAGTAAAAACAAATTACCGTGCAAAAAGCGACTGGGACGAATATTTTGCGCCGTATGAAAATGAAGACGCCCCGTGGGACAGAAGCTATAATGGCGTGCAGACTGTTGTGTCGGGAATACGCACGGTGGCGAATGCGGAGCGCAGTAAGCTAATCGGACTACGCCGCCGTTAAAGGGAGAAAGGTTTGGCTGTAAACACCGTAAAAAAATACAAGCTGTACGCCACAGCGAATTTACAACCGCCAAAAGGCATAAAGTACAGTTTTGTTCCTACAACGCTCTCGCATATGCTGATTTATACGGATAAGCGCTTGTTAAAAAAAGACGGGTATATTCCGATAGATGAAAGGCTTATCGACGAAGGCAAATTTAAGCTCTTGCAAGAAGAACGGACGTGGCTTGCGGGCGTAAAGCTGAATATCAATACTCAATATGTTCACCAAAACAAGCAGGACATAATTGAATTTGTTACCGCGCTTTTCGATGAGGTCGAAAAGAATTTAGCGGAATTACAGAAAAATCGACAGAACCAAACAACGCAAAAGGAAGAAGTCGCCAATGGCAAACGCAACTCGCAAGACAACTAAATCATCGCAGAATGCAGGTGCGGGTACGACAGGCAAAAGCTATCAGGACGCTTTCCCGAACATTTTTGAGCGCCTCAACAATATTGCAAGCAATTATGCTTCAGGCGACATAATGCAGGCGTTCGCAAAGGCGGGTATGGGTATGGCTGACCTTGCTACTATCCAAAACCAGCGTGTTAAGGCGATTAACCCGCTTCCCGCCGATTATACCAAAGACGACCTCGGAGAGTTTCTGCGCAAGCCTGAATTAAACGAAATGCCGCTAAGGCAAGTGACTGAGGGCTTGCGGTGGACGGCATATCCTGTTGAGAAACTTATAAAGTCTTATGCGGATATGCTTACATATCGGCATTATGTGATTCCGCAGTATATAGCCGACAGCGAACAAGACGACGCGTTTCTGCGTGAGTGGCGGCTTGTAGACCAAATCGAAAAGAAATTTAAGGTCAAAGAAAACGGAAAACCCGCGACACAGCAATCGTTGGCGCAAGGTAAAGTTTTTTATATCTTGCGCTACGACATCGACAAAGTACACAATCGCGTAAACACAGTATTTTTTCAGCAGCTCCCCACACAATGGTCAAGGATAATAGGCTTTAACAATATTTCGCGGTATACCATATCGTTTGATATGACCTACTTTTTACAGCCGGGCACTGATTACACGCAGTACGGAGATTTGTTTGAACCGTACCTCCGCGACTTTGACGCGGTTTTCGGCGATACGGTAAAGGGGAATAAACCGAGCAAGGGAACATATTACTACGCAAGCGAACCTGAAACGGAAAGAGTTATACCGATTAAAATAGGTAAGAGAACTTTCAACGCGCATATAGACAGGCTCAACGCAAACGGCGTAGGCTCGCCAAAGATGTTCCAGCAAAACGGAAGGTGGTGCTATTATGTATCGTTGCCCATCGATAGAGTTTGGACTTTTGAAATAGACAGTTCGACCGCAATAGCAGTAACGCCTTTTGCAGGACTTTTACAAACCTTTGCAAGGCAGGCTAATTTTGAAGAAGCGCAATTATCGCTCGTGATAAACCCGCTTTTGAAATTGTTTACAGGCGAAGTGCCTTACGATAAAGATGAAGGCGCAACGGCGAGAGATAAGTTTATGCTTACTCACGGGGCGATCGAATATTTCAAAGACGATTTTATGCAGCTTATGCAGGCAACACAGACTGCGGGCGCGGCACTTTATATAGCTCCTTTACAGAATATCAAGAGCCACGATTTTGCGGAAAGCTCTATTGCAAACGGCGTAAGTTCTTCCTTCTTGCAGTACGGATTTGAAAAAGCAGGGCTTACTGCGCTTATCCCCGTCACGGACAAACCGAGCCAAGGCACGGCAGAGGTGAGCGCAAAGCTCGAAGCGCAGTTCGCAAAAGCTGTTTACTCGACGCTTACCGATATGTTTAACTACCTGCTTTATACGCTGAATTTGAAGTATTCGTGGCAGATACACATTTTCGGTGATGTGTATTCCGAAGCACAAATGCGGGCAGACGCGCTTAAACAGCTCGACAAAGGCGATTTGTCGCAACACTTTGTTTTGGCGGCGCTGGACGGCATAACAATCCTTGACAGGCTTTCAATGTGCCGTGTTATAAAAGGCAGTAAGCTCATAGATTTGCTTACGCCGCCCGCAACCTCATACACACAGTCGGCACAGTCTAAAAAGCCGACAGAAGCGGCAACGGTGGAAGGCGGCGCTCCCACCAAAACGGAGCAGGAAAAGGAAGAAACCAAAACAATTAAACAGACAGCGGGCGAGGTTGCCGAAGAGTGAAAGAACAGGAACAGCAAATAACGGAAGAGCAGGGCAAAGTCATTGCGACAATCTTAAAGCCTCTCCTGAAAGACGGTACAATAGAGATAAGGCAATCGAAAGACGGCATACTAATATATCAGGTGCGCCGCAAAGAAATTAAGCGATTGCCCTGCTGACAACTTTTAGAATAATTGCTTTTATGCCCGATATTTTTTGTAAAAACCCTCAAAAATAAGGGTTTTGCGAGAAAATATCTCGCCAGACAGGCAATATTCCCTAAAATCTAATAAATTGCGCCCTTGCAGGTGAGCAGGAAAGAGAGAACCAAAAGCGGTTATAGACAGCGTTTCAAAGAGGAACGTTGTTTATAGCCGCTTTTTTGTTTTCAAGGAGATTACCTATGGATTTCTCAACGGAATACAGTTATCAAAATACAATCTACACAAGGCTGAAAGAGCCTGCGGCAAAAGTCAGCGATGCTTGTCTTTTCGGCAACAGAGTAGGAGACACGATAAAGGAAATTATTCGTGTGCGCCTGCATATGACGCACACTTCGGACTTTTTCCACGGCATAGCGCATAACTGCCTTGCGCACCTCGACGAATTTGCCGATATTCTGCACTCGGCAAACCTCGAACAGCAGTACCCGCCCACGTCGGCGCTCGGTGAAGAGATAGAGGACTTAGACAAGGCTTTCTATGTATTCACAGAAACGCTGAAAGACCTTAAAAATGCGCTGTACGATTTTATAGCGGCGGCAGACACAAGAGAGCTTAAAGCAATGTCGATAAAGGCAGAGGACATATTAGAGGACGTGGACGACGATTTTGCAAAGCTCATAACCGCGTGGAACCAATGGAAGTGCGATGGTTCCGCGATGAGCTTTGATAAGTGGGTTGACTCGTACTTCAAAAGCACGGAGGTTGACTAATGGCAACAAAGTTTAAGACGGTGCCTTGCGAAAACGCGACGCGCCGAATATTTGAAGGTCAGCTCCGCGTTTGCAGTACGGACAAGGACAAGAATTACAAAGTCGAACTGCTGTTGATGAACGAAAAGCCGAACGGGAATAAATGGAAGTTTATTAAAGCGGCAGAACATATGAGCGAAGTGGAAGATATTCCCATTCTCTACAGCGTGATAAACGGCAAAATCGGCAACTCGCACGATTTCAGCATAGTGTACGGAGATGACGGAAAGCCTTACCCGTCGTTTATCGGCGCAGAGGACGAACATCCTTACGGCTGGATACCTAAAACAATCAATAGTGAGCGCAATCCGCGAATGAAAGTCATAGACGGCACGGAATGGCTCACGGCAACAGGTTATCTTCCCAACTACTACAATAGGGAAATGATTTCCGAGATAAAGCGTAACAACGGTCAAATGCCAATAAGCATTGAAACGATTGTACACCAAAATCATATGGAAGGCGACATCGAGGTGGAGGATGAATACTCCATTATCGGCGTAACGATACTCGGTGTTTCCACAAAGCCCGCATTCGCGGGCGCAAAAGCACGGAAACTCGCGCTTAACAGCGAACAGCTGAAAGAACTCAAATTAAGAGTTGCAAGCCTTGCAAGCGCAGATTCAAATAACGAGCCGCAAACTCAAAATATTAAAACAAACAAGGAGAACAAGAAGGCAATGAAAAATCTCAATCTTGAAGATTTACAAGCCAAATTCAATGGCTACACGCCGATTGCCGTAAATGGTATGAACGTGGCATTGCTTTCCGATTCAGGACGAGCCTGCTCCTATACCTTTGGCGAGAATGAAGACGGTGTATTGCCCGAAAAGATAATCGAGGGCGTAAAAGTCAACTGCACTTTCGGCGAGGGTGATAGCGCAGTACCTGTTTCGGAACAGGCGCTTTTAGGCGCATATCGCGCTAAGCTCAATGCCGCGCAGGCTGCGCTTGCCGACCTCACTAAGGACAATGAGGAGCTTAAGGTTAAGCTCAACGCAATGACAGAGGCAGAGAATAAGCGTAGGCGTGAAGCTGTAAAAGCCGCCATAAAAGACGAGCTCAAAGCAAATCAGGCGTGCGACGAAGGCATTTCGGACGACTTCTGCAATGACCTGCTCGCCGACGAAAGTATAGCTAAGTTTGCCGCAATGGAAGATAACGGCAACTTCAACGGTGACGTCAAGGCACGCGAAAGTGTTGCCGCTCGTTGTATGGCAAAAGTGCGTCAGGCAATGATAGAACGCAGAAACGCAAAGACGCCTCAGTATATATGGGCGAACGGCGGCACCAATGAACCTATCGCCGAGCATAACGATGTTGACGACCTTATCGCGGCATACACCACGGACAGGCACTAAAAATTAAAAGGAGAATACAAAAATGGCATTTACTAAAAATACTGCCTTTGAATATTATCAGGGCAATATTAGCCGTGACAATAGGATGACCGTCACGGGTAAGTATGGCTCTTTCTCTGCTTCGGTTTTCACTCCCGCCGATTGCGATGCGGGACAGATATGCAAAACTCAGGGGCAACTGCCTCTTGAAGGCTATTCCGCAGCAGGAAAGAAAAATACTGAAAGTTTCTATATGGTTGCGGCGACCAACGGGCAAAGCCCCACAGGCACTCCCAACGACAGAACGGGACTGTATATCTGCAATCCTTACGATGTAAACAAGGCGACGGACGGAATAGGCGCGACCTTTAACTTCCCCGGCAAGACGCTCGGTATCGGTATCCCTTCCGATGAGAGAGGTACGTTCACCGAAATTATGATAGGCGACAAATTCAATTTCGGCGCAGGCAATTTCACCACCGTACCTACTTCGAGCCTTCTGTACGCCACCATAGCAAACGGCAAGCTCACCGCAGTTGCGGCGGCGCCCACCGACGGCAGCGTATATTTTGCCGTCGAGGACTACAACGCAAGGTTTACCGTGGGTGCATACGACGGCGGCGCAAAATACACGCTTCGTGCGCTTAGAAGCGTAGCCGCTACCGAATAAGGAGGACACCAATAATGGCACTCAGATTAAATAGCTTAAAAAGCGAACTTTTCACTTACGACAAGAATAAGGCTACCGACGTTATCCGTCTTAACGCTAACGGTGATAGCGATTCGGGGCGCGTTCTCAACAGAGACCAGATTATCGCGGCTTGCCGTCTTGCAACCGTCGAATACCTTGGTCGTCAGGTAAACAGCAACAGCAACGCCACGGATAAGTACGCTTCAAGGCTTAACGGCAAGAGTTACGGCGACTTCCAGAAGAACACTATGGAAGATGTTGTGCTTTTCTGCGCAAACGCCGCCCGCAGGGCAGCTTGCGCGCCTATGTACACCAACATCGACCAGGTAAAGAAGGACAGGACGCTTTATACCAACGCGGTATTCTATAACGCTCTCGTAACGCTTGCTTCCGAAGTCATCACGCCTCTGTACCCCGCCGCAATGGATATTGCGACCAACAGGCTTATAACCTGGGATACCACGCCTTTCGGTCAGTCCAAGGTAATCGACATAAAGTCCAACGACTTCTTCGTGTTCCAGGACGATTCGTGGGGCGCTGTTTCGAGCAAGCCTTATAACTATCTGTACCGCGACCAGGTTGTGCTTACGCCTAAGCCTTATTCGGCGAAAGCAAAAATCAAGTGGTATCAGGACGTAGTAAGCGGCGACGCGGGCGATTATTTTGCCGCAATGCTTCTCGGCGCTCGTTCCAAGATGTACGCTATCACGATTGAGCAGTTTAAAGCCGCCATAGACAATACGAAGTATATGCCTTCGGGCTTTACTTTCGACAGCTATTCGGCAGAAAACTGGAACAAGGCAATCATGCAGGCAAGCGCGGTAAACGGTGTAAGCCGTAACCAGCTTATGGCATACGGTACGCTTGCGGGCTTGAGCAATATCCTGCCTACCGTAGGCACTCCTGCCGCCGCCGCAGGTATTCAGGGCATGATAGGTGAAGAGTGGGTACGCAACGGTTTTCTTGCCAATGTGGCAGGCGTAGACCTCGTAGAGGCAGGTCTTGCGGTTGTTCCCGGCACGCAGAACTACCAGCCTCAGTTCATAAGCCTCGACGATACCGACCAAGAGAATGTCTACATATTCTCCAAGCTCGGTTATGCGCCTATGGCTGGTGCGATAATGGAAGGCACGCCCATAGACATCGTATATACCCCCGAACAGACCGCCGATATGTCGATAGACATCGCAATGACGATAACCTGCGACGTAAAGCCCGTATTCAGTTCCAAGGTATTCAAGATAGAAGTTTAATAACTTTTATCGACAACCCCGTTCGCCCGCGTTGGGCGTTATAACAATCTTCGCGGGCGGCGTTTTATATGACAAAAAATCTGTAAGGAGTAATCAAAATGTCATTAGAGAAAGAAGTAAACAAAACCGCAACAGCTACGGCGCAGGCAAAGAAAGCAGTAGCTGCGAGCAAAAAGGAATATACGCCCGAAGAAATATCTTCCGTATTGCAAAGCCCTGCGGCACAAGCCGCAATCCAGCAAATGATTGCAGAGGCGCTTAAAAATCAGCAACCTGTACAGCCTCAAATTGTACAGGTGAGCACCGAAGAGCCTATGATAACGCTTTTGTATATGGGTTCGGTTGCGCCCGGCGCAGTCGTAGACCTCGGAGATAAAATCGGCACGATAATGGGACACGGCGGTACGAAAGATGTACCTAAAAAGCTGTTTTTGCAAAATCTCACGACGAATATTTTGCGCAGGCTGAAAGACCGTCGTCTTGTTGTCCTTGCCGGTTTGAGCGACGAGGAACGAAGCAGATACGGGTTAGATTATGCGGAGGGTGAGCTTGCTCCCGCCGACATCTACGAAAAACTGCTTGGGTATGACGAAAAAACGGTCGTAGATATATTCAGCAAGGCTTGCTATCGGCATAAGCAGTTGATTGCAACGCTGTTTATCGACGCTTACATAGCGCACGACAACAGGGTAAATCAGCCGCTTATACAAAAGCTCCAAGAAATATCCAAGACCATTGATTCCGACGGTATGTTTACCTCAATTCTCAAAGACATGGCAAGAAACCTTGCGGACGCATAAAAAGGAGACAAATCGAGATGTCAACCGAAAAGCTCAAGGAAAAGCTCGCAGAGTACGAGCTTAAAAGAGAAGAGATAGAGACTAACGATTTTGCTGCCGAGATAGAAAAAGAGCTTGCTGAATACAAAATAGCTCTTGAAAAAAAGTACGCTGACAAAAAGGAAGAAGAACTGGCAAAAGCCGATGCTTATCTTTTCCTGCTGAATGAGCTTATAGCTGAATCCGAGCAAGAAGATATGGCAAAAGCGGAACTGGAAGCTCCTATCCCCAGCATAGCGGATGAAATTGTTTCGGAGGTAAAGACCGTTGTCTAAGCTTTCTATACACACCGCCGTCGATACAGTGTATCTGACAGGTGAGTTTTGTAACTGGAACCTTGACGGCGCTATATGCGCCAAGCGCAAGAAGGGCAACAAGTCCATAGTCGTGGATGATATGCCTGTGGGCGAATACAAGGTTCTGTCCGACAGAAAATATGCCGCCAGCGAGGTCTATCCTACCGACGGCAGAGAAATGCCTAATCGCTATTTTGGCGGGGAGGCGAACGAAGCCATATGTTGCTTCTTTTAACATTTTCGGAGGTTGTTAAATTCGTTATGGCACTCAGAGAAATAGTAATATACGCCGTGCTCGGCGTGCTTCTCGTTGCGGCAATCGTTTCTGGCGTACTTACCATAATCAAGTACGTGAAGAAGTATAAAGCGGCGACTACAGAAGCCGAAAAAGAAGCGGCAATCAATGACATGGTTGCCGAACTCAAAACTATTGTCCCCAATGTCGAAGGCATGTTCTCTAAAATTACTAAAGCAGTGTCTTCGGCAACAGGTACCGCGACTACTACAACGGCAAAAGAGGGTGAGAAACCTTTCTCGGCCATGAAGAAGGCCGTTGCTGAGAGCAAGCTTAAAACTTATGCCGACCTTAAGGGCTATACATATGACCCTGATTTCTGGAGTGAGCAGATTGACAGTATTGTAGCTGTAATGAACACCCAGCGCGATCAGGCAAATGCGGCAAAGTAAATAATCAAAGACGCTTTAACTGTATTCGAGGACGGGCGGAAAAACTCGTCCTCGACAGTTAAAAGTCAAGTATTTAAGGAGCGATACGTATGACGCCATTTCTCAAAATCATAACGGAATACTGTGCGCAGTATGTGAAAGACCAAAATTTAATTGAGTTGGCAAGTGAGGACATGCCGTTATACGCAAGGCGAATGTGGGGCTTTTTTCAGGCGGGCATACCTTATTTTACTATTCCTGCCGAAATGCAGAATTACCTCTTGGGTACGGGGGAAAACCCCAACATCACATTACCTAAATACGACAGCGTAATCAAGACCGCTATAGTGGAGCTTACGGAAGATACCGTCATTGACCTTGGTGAAGATTTTATCGGATATGAATTGTTTTGTTGCCGGGTGCGCAATACCGACGACTTTGGCAACATTTACTACACTGCGGCCTCGAACGTGGAGTATGACAGTGCCGCAGGCACGATAACGATATATGCGACGGTAGAAACCCCTGTCGCCAAAGGCACCCAATATGAAATTGATTTTTACACCGACGGCAATTTCTCTCATACACTGAACGCCGAGCAAATGAAAATACTCGGGTATTGCTTTCAGGTCGTATGGCAGACAAACTTCAACAACGACTACATATCAAATGTCGCGATGATTGAGGACAGGTCATTTACGGTGCAAAACAAGGCAAATAAGATGAACGCCGATACGGCGAGGCTCAGGGAAGTGCGCAATCAACTTTACGATGAAATGCGCCGCTATGAGCAGAACCTCTTTTACAAAAAAACGTTCCCGCAGGGACTTAACATACTTTAATTTTTAAATACGCCGAAAGGAGAGATTAAACGATTACCTATGGCACAAGACAAAAAGAAAAAGTTCAATTTCATTATTACCGAAGAGATGGTCAGCAGAGCGGAAAGCTATATGCCGCTCGCACGAAAAGTAGCGCTGGCAAAAACAGTTGCGCCCGACTGCATTTATACGGCGGAGATAACGACGCAGACGTTAGAAGCAAACAAAGTCCTTGCGCTTCCCCAAATTTGCTTGGAAAACATTCTTACCAAGCAACTTTATCTAATGCAGATATTTTTGACAGAGTATCTGCACATAGAGCTTCCGAAGGGGGAAGACGGGAAAGAGCTGGAATTTTCTACCGAAATTTACGACAACTTTGCAAGAAATCACCCGCTAAACCAGCTTGAGAGATTAAAAACAAACCCTGTTGTAAAAGACAAGGTATTTGACATAATTGCAGACTACAAAGAGTTCAAAAAGCTCTTAGATATAGAGATATACAATTTGCGTTTGGCGCGAAACGACGCATGGGAGCGAGCATTGGCAGGCATAGGAGTTATAACGACACCCGAAGCCATTCAAAAAATGCAGGCAGAGCTTGAAAAGCTCAATGCGACCATAGCGAAAGGTAAAGCGACTGCGGCAAAGGCAAAAAAAGCCGCAAACACGAGAGCGCTCAAGAATGAGGTTGCTAAGGAGCAAAAATAACGATTTAGACGGCAGAGAGGTGTGACATGGAAAATAATACAAGAGTAAGTCCCAACTCGCCCTATTACCCTTATACGAAGGTATATGAAGGGTTTTTCAACCTTTCGTCCACGCTTGATATTCCGCGTAAGGTAATGGACTACATGCTTGATATGCCAGACGGGTATTATACGCCAAAAGACGATAATTCTTTGCCGCGTTGCATGCTGTGGAAACTCCTGTATTACGATGAGGCTCACCCCGAAAATAAGCCGTTGCCTACGCCAAAGCAAAAGATGAGCGTACTGTTTGACCCCGACGAGCCGACAAAACCTTCAACTTCTAAAGGGTACAGGCTTTTCCCGCAAATTTACGTCAAACAGGCACAGACGGAAGCACAGACAAGAATTTACGTATACATGGGGCGCACGATAGCTTCCGATGATTTTTCGGTGCAGCTCTCGGTAGTGTTTGATATCTGGACTAACTATCGTCAGGAAGCGAATACAAAAGAAGAGGAACTGTATTCACGAGTATACGCCATAGAGCAATCAATTCTGGCGGCTTTCCATGGTGTTCATTTGGACGGAGTTGGCTCGTTTTACTTTAACAGAGCAAAGCACTCGGATTGCGGCAGTACGCCTGTGACCGATAGGGACGGGA
>ERZ1090865.619-NODE-619-length-19835-cov-10.537361_pt1 | contig 19835 bp, 20 predicted proteins | sample MGYA00478478_ERZ1090865 | MGnify/ENA primary metagenome ERZ1090865 (study PRJEB33644, sample SAMEA5815715) | chicken gut metagenome | biome: Chicken; feature: Gastrointestinal Tract; material: Caecum | place: Ireland | collected 2019-01-01 | study: A study of the... | reverse complement strand
TGCAGCCCCGGGTCAGCCCCACGATGGCGCCCCGGGCGTACTGGTCCCAGTGGGGGGCGCCCAGCCCCGTGAAGGCCGGCACCACATAGCAGCCGTTGGTGTCGGGCACCTTCAGGGCCATGTACTCGGAATCCCGGGCCTCCTCCAGGATCTTCAGCTCGTCCCGCAGCCACTGGATGGCGGCCCCCGCCACAAAGATGGAACCTTCCAGGGCGTAGGTCACCTTGCCGCCCAGTCCCCAGGCGATGGTGGTCACCAGCCCGTTGCGGCTGAGCACCGGCCGGTCGCCGGTGTTCATCAGCAGGAAACCGCCGGTGCCGTAGGTGTTCTTGGCGTCCCCCGGCGTGAAACAGGCCTGCCCGAAGAGGGCCGCCTGCTGGTCGCCCGCCGAACCGGCGATCTTGATCTCGCCGCCGAAGTGCATGGGGTCGGCGTACTCGTAAAAGCCGCTGTTGGGCACCGGCTTGGGCAGCATGCAGCGGGGAATGTTGAGAATTTCCAGGATCTCGTCGTCCCAGTCCAGCGTGTGGATGTTGAACAGCATCGTCCGGCTGGCGTTGGCGTAGTCGGTCACATGGATCTTGCCGCAGGTCAGCTTCCAGATCAGCCAGGTCTCCACCGTGCCGAAGAGCAGTTCCCCCGCCTCGGCCCGGGCCCGGGCGCCCTCCACGTTCTCGAGAATCCACAGCAGCTTGGTGGCGGAAAAATAGGCGTCGATGATGAGCCCCGTCTTCTCCCGGAACCGCTCGGTGAGGCCCCGGGCCTTGAGCCGGTCGCACAGTTCGCTGGTGCGGCGGCACTGCCAGACGATGGCCCGGCAGACCGGTTCGCCGGTGTTGCGGTCCCAGACGATGGTGGTCTCCCGCTGGTTGGTGATGCCGATGGCCGCGATGTCGGCCGCCGAGGCGCCGATCTGGTTCATGGCCGAGAGGGCCACGCCCAGCTGGGTGGTCCAGATCTCGTTGGCGTCGTGTTCCACCCAGCCCGGTTTGGGGAAGTACTGGGTGAATTCCTTCTGGGCCACACTGCACATGTGACCCTGCTTGTCGAAGAGGATGCAGCGGTTGGAGGTGGTCCCGGCATCCAGTGCCATGATGTATTGTGCCATAGCGGTGCTCCTTCTCCCCGGAAGTTTTTGCAGGGGTGCGCAATTTGTATAAAAATATTGTAGCATACCCCCTGTAAACTGCAACAATTGCCGGGGCGTCCCTGGAAAAATCTGCAAAACCCACAAAGGAGCGCGCCTGCTTTTGGGCAATCTGCGGGCAGCAAAAAAGCCGCACCCGGGCAGGGGGCGGCAGGAAAGCTTATTCGATTTTCATCATGCGGTAGCCCACGCCGATGTGGGTCTGGATGTACTGGGGCGACCCGGGGGCGGACTCCAGCTTTTTGCGCAGGGTGGCCATGAAGACCCGCAGGGAGGCCACGTCGTTCTCCCAGCTGGTGCCCCACACCTTCTGGGTGATGTAGGTGTGGGTGAGCACCTTGCCGCAGTTGCGGGCCATCAGACAGAGCAGCTTGTACTCGATGGGGGTCAGGTGCAGTTCCTGGCCGTTCAGGTAGGCGCAGCCGGCGGCAAAGTCGATGGTCAGCTGGCCGTTGGTGAACACCGGGCTGCCCCCGGCGTGCATGGCGGAAAGGCGGCGCTGGGTCACCCGCAGCCGGGCCAGCAGCTCCTCCACCGAGAAGGGCTTGGTCAGGTAATCGTCGGCGCCGGAGTCCAGCGCCTCGATCTTGTCGGCGTCCTCGCTGCGGGCGCTGATGACGATGATGGGCATGTCCGACCAGCTGCGCACCCGGCGGATGACCTCCACGCCGTCCAGATCGGGCAGGCCCAGGTCCAGCAGCATGATGTCGGGGGCGCTGGTGGCAGCTTCCCGCAAAGCGGCCTCGCCGCAGTCCGCCACCAGGTAGCGGTAGTCATGGGTTTTCAGGGTGGTGGCCATCAGGTTGCGGATGGGCGGATCGTCCTCCACCACCAGGATCAGCGGTTTATTCATGCAGCGTTACCTCCCCACGCGGCACCGTAAAGGTGAAGTTGCACCCGTGCGGCGGGTTGTCGGTCAGGGTGATGGTGCCCCCGTGGGCGTCCACGATGGCCTTGCAAAGGGCCAGCCCCAGTCCCAGACTGCGGCGGCTGTCGGCGACCTTCTGCTCGCCGGTGTAGAACATCTCAAAGACATGGGGCTGCACGTCGGGGGCGATGCCGGGGCCGTCGTCCGCCACCGAGATGGCCACAAAATCCCCCTGGGCCCGGGCGGCCACCGTGATGGTGGACCCGGCGGGGGTGTATTTGACAGCGTTGTCCACCAGGTTGAGCAGCACCTGCACAATGAGCCGGGCGTCCATCCGGCCCAGCAGCAGTTCGTCGGGCAGGTCCACCCGCAAAGTGTGTTCGCTGCTCTTGCGGTGGGTGTGGCGCAGCGCCTCCTCGATGACTTCCCCCACCAGCTCGGTGGAGAGGCGCAGGTTCATCCGGCCGTCCTCGATGCGGGTGATGGAGAGCAGATTCTCCACCAGGTTGATGAGCCAGATGGAATCGTCGTAGATATCCAGAAAAATCTGCTGCCGGGCCTCGCTGTCCAGCTTTGCGTCGTTGGCCAGCAGGTTGGCGGCGTTGCCCGAGATGGAGGTCAGCGGGGTGCGCAGATCGTGGGAGATGGCCCGCAGCAGATCGGCGCGGAGCTGCTCGTTCTTGGCCAGCAGGGCGGCCCGTTCCTTCTCCTCGATGTTGCGGATGTTCTGGATGGAGAGCGTCACCGTGATGATGGAGACGATGAGCATGATGGCGATGGTGATGGGGTAGCCCTTCTCATAGGCGTGGAGCGTCAGCCGCGGCTCGGTGAAGAAGAAGTTGAACAGCAGCACGCTGGCCACCGAGCTGAGCACGCCGCAGAAATAACTGCGGGTGAACAGGGAGGTGAGCAGCGTCCCCAGCACATACACCGAGATGATGTTGGCCTTGGTGAAGGCAGACTGCCAGAACAGATTGCCGATGGCGGTGCCGGCCGCCAGGATCAGCAGCGTCACCACCAGATCCTGCCAGCGGGGCACCACCTGGGCCCGCAGACCGTGGGCCTGTTTCTGCCGTGTCATACCGCAACCGCCTCCCCTCTGGTATCATACCACAGAAGGGCGCCGGACGCCAGTGCCCCTTCAGTCATCCTGGCCGGGCAGGTTGTCCTCCTGGTGTTTCCAGCGGGCCTTGCGGTATCGGTCCATAAAGCTGTCCAGATACCGGCAGATAAACCAGCCGAACGAGCCGGCCGTCAGCATCAGGAAACCCAGTATCCATTCTTTCACAGAGTCCGCCTCCTTTTCGGCTTACAGGTGGAAGCAGCGTTTGATGGAACGGTATTCCCCCAGCACCAGCAGGTGGCCGTCGGCGGGCAGCACGGTGCCGGAGGCAATGTTCACCATGACCGAACCGTTTTTCTTGATGCCCAGCAGGTTGATGCCGTATTTCTTGCGGATATCCAGGTCGCCCACCGTCTGGCCCACCCAGTTTTCGGGGGTGGGCACCTCCATGATGGCGTTGTTGGCGTCCAGCTCCACATAGTCCACCAGATGGCTGGACCCATAGCGCACCGCCGCCCACTTGGCCAGCTGCTTTTCGGGGTAGAGCACCTCGTCGGCGCCGTTGCGCAGCAGGAACTTGGCCTGCACGTCCCGCTCGGCGCGGGAAACCACCAGCTGGGCGCCCAGCTCCTTGAGCAGGGAGGTGGTCTCCAGCGAGCTCTGGAAATCCCCGCTGATGGCCACGATGCAGACATCAAAGTTGCGCACGCCCAGGGCTTTCAGGAATTCGGCGTTGGTGCTGTCGCCGATCTGGGCGTTGGTGACGATGTCCAGCACATCGTTGACCCGGTCTTCGTTGGAATCCACGGCCATGATCTGGTGGCCCTGGGCGTTGAGCTGCATGGCGATGTGGCGGCCGAAACGGCCCAGGCCGATGAGCAAGAATGATTTCATAACGGACTTCCTTTCCCGTCAGCCGACGGTGATGCGTTCCTGGGGCAGACGGCTGCCGGCCTTGGAGAAGCCGGACAGGGCTGCGTAGATCAGGGTCAGGCCGCCCACGCGGCCGATGAACATAAGGGCGATGAGGATACCCTGGGAGAGAAGCCCCAGGCCGGGGGTGAGCCCCAGGGAGAGGCCCACGGTGCCCACGGCGGAGGCAGCCTCAAAGAGGCAGGCCGACAGGGGCAGGCCCTCCACGGCGCTGATGACGAATCCGCCCGCCAGAAAGAGGGTCAGATACATCATGCCGATGGTGGCGGCGCTGCTGACCACCTTGCCGTCCAGCCGACGGCCGAAGAAGTGGGGCTCGGACTGGCGGCGGAACACCGCGATGGCGTTGGCGAAGAGGACCGCCAGGGTGGTGGTCTTCATACCGCCGGCGGTGGATCCCGGCGAGCCGCCGATGAGCATGAGCAGGATGGTAAGGCCCTGGCCCACGCCGGACAGGGCGGTCAGGTCGGCGGTGTTGAAGCCGGCGGTGCGGGGGGTCACCGACTGGAAGAGGGAAGCCAGCAGCCGCTCCCCGGCGGGCAGGGCGGAAAACTCCCCGAAGAAGAACCACAGGGCGGGCAGCACAATGAGCAGGGCGGTGGTGGACAGAATGACCTTGCTCTGCATGCGGTAGCGGTGCAACCGCAGCTTGTTGGCGCGGATGTCGTCCCAGGTCAGGAAGCCGATGCCGCCCACCACAATGAGGGCCATGATGGTCAGGTTGATGACGGGATCGGAGCGGTAGCCGGTGAGCGAGGCATACTTGGCTTCGGGAGTGCCCAGCAGGTCGAACCCGGCGTTGCAGAAGGCCGAGACCGAGTGGAACACCGCCATCCAGACCCCGCGCAGGCCGTGGTCACGCCAGAACACCGGCAGCATGCAGAGGGCGCCCAGCGCCTCGATGAAGAGGGAAGCCCTGATGATGAAGCCGGTAAGCCGGACGATGCCGCCCACCTTGGGGGCGGCGATGGCCTCCTGCATGGTGCCGCGCTGCATCAGGGAGATCCTGCGCCCCGACAGCAGCGAGAAGAAGGCGGCCACCGTGATGACCCCCATGCCGCCGATCTGGATGAGGATGAGGATGACGGCCTGGCCGAACAGCGACCAGTGGGTGGCGGTATCCTGCACCACCAGACCCGTCACGCAGACGGCGGAGGTGGCGGTGAAGAGAGCCTGGTGGAAGGGGGTGACGGTGCCGTTCTGGGCCGAGAAGGGCAGCATGAGCAGCAGACTGCCCCCCAGAATGACGGCAGCAAATAAAAGGATGATGGTTTGAAAGGTTGTCAGCCGCGGCGGGCGGAACCCTGCCATGAAAACGCCTCCCGGAACACAGAAATTATATTTTACCATTATAGGGGTGCCCCGGTAAAGAGAGTATAAAAATCCGCCGCCTGACATTAAGACGGTATTAAGATGCGCGAAAAAAGGCAGGACACGTGGAAGTGTCCTGCCGGAAGAAAGGCGATATTCAGCGCTTGACCACGGGGACGGGGTCGTCGCAGTGTTTATCCAGGTCGTTGATGTACAGTTTTGTCTCCCGCACCACCACGCCGGAGAGCAGCAGCACGGCGATGAGGTTGGGGATGGCCATGAGGGCGTTGAGGGTATCGGCCACGGTCCAGACCAGGTTGAGGGCCACCACGGGGGAGATGGCCGCCACCGCCACATAGAGGATGCGGTAGACGAACTGTCCCTTGCTGCCCACCAGGTATTCCAGGCAGCGCTCGCCGTAGTAGGACCAGCCCAGCACGGTGGAGAAGGCGAAGGAGATGATGCCCACCACCAGGATCACGGGGCCCAGCAGGGGGATCTGGTCGAAGGCCAGGGTGGTGAGGATGCCGCCGTCCGAGATGGCGCCCATGTCGATGGAGGGATTCTTCATGATGCTGGACACCAGCACCAGGCCGGTCATCAGGCAGACCACCACGGTGTCCCAGAAGGTGCCGCTGGAGGAGACCAGGGCCTGGCGCACGGGGTTGCGGGTCTGGGCGGCCGCCGCCACGATGGGGGCGGAGCCCATGCCGGATTCGTTGGAGAACAGGCCCCGGGCGATGCCGTACCGCATGGCCAGCATGATGCCGCCGCCGGTAAGGCCGCCGGCCGCCGCGCCGGGGGTGAAGGCCAGCTTGAGGATGGTGGCCACGGCGGGCAGCAGGAAGTCGCGGTTGTAGATGAGGATGCCCAGGCAGCCCAGAATGTAGAAGGCGGCCATCAGGGGCACCAGCTTCTCGCAGACGGTGGCGATGCTCTGGATGCCGCCGAAGATGACCAGCGCGGTCAGGAAGGCCACCACGGCGCCCACCACCCATTGGGGGATGCCCATGTTGGCCTGGCAGACGGTGGCGATGGCGTTCACCTGGGTGGCGCAGCCGATGCCGAAGGAGGCCAGCGTGCCGAACAGGGCGAACAGCACGCCCAGCCATTTCAGGTGCAGGCCCCGCTCCAGGGCGTACATGGCGCCGCCCTGCATGCGGCCGTCGGCGGTCTTGACGCGGTATTTCACAGCGATGAGCGACTCGGCGTACTTGGTGGCGATGCCGAAGATGCCGGCGATCCAGCACCAGAAGACGGCGCCCGGTCCGCCCAGGGCGATGGAGGTGCCCACGCCGATGATGTTGCCGGTGCCGATGGTGGAAGCCAGGGCGGTGGTCAGGGCGGCGAACTGGGAAACCTCGCCCTCCGCTTCGGGGTCGCGGGTGACCGAAAGGCGGATGGCGGTGAGCAGCTTGCGCTGGATGCCGCGGGTGCGCACGGTCATGAACAGGTGAGTGCCCAGCAACAGCAGCATGGTGGGCCAGGCCCACACCCACTGGTTGGTCACGTTGATGAAATTGACGATGGCGTCCATCATGGTTGGTATCTCCCCCTTGGCAGTATTTGACAGCAAAAAAAACAGGGCCTGCCGCGCCGTACCTAGCGCGCACACGCCGACGTATCGATGCAATTCCTATTGTATGATACAACATTTGACGTTACGCCGTCAAGGCAAACCCTTTTGCAAGGAAAAAACCGTTGTGGTACAATGGCAGCAGAACCTTTGCCGAAAGGAGGCCCTGCCCATGGCGCGGCCCACAGTCTATCTCATCACCGGTGCACCCTGCACCGGCAAATCCACCCTGGCCGCCTGGCTCTGCCGCCGTCTGCCCCGGCCGGCGGCGGGTCTGCGCACCTTCTGCACCGGGCGGAGCCCGGCGGGGGCGCTTTTCTCGCTGCAGAACCTGGCGGATGGCACCGTGCACCCCTGCACCCGGGCGGAAGGGGACGGCGTGCTTCCTTTATATACTGTGTAGGAAGAGACGGCAGCCCCTCTGGTGCGGGCAGCGCTGCAGGCGGGCACCGGCACGCTGCTGCTGGACGAAGCCCTGCCGCCCCACCCCGCATGCCCGGCCTGGAAGGATGCCCTGGCGGCGGCGCTGGGCAACGGCCTGCCCCTGGTGGTGACGGCGTCCCGGGCGGGGGCCCAGGCCATCGCCGCGCTGGCCCCGGGAGAAGTCCGGCTGCTGGATCTGGATGCCCGGTCCCCTGAAGACCTGCGCGCCGACCTGGCCGCCGAAAGCCCCGCCCCGCTGCACGCGGGGGTCAGCGTGCGGCTGTTCCGGGAGGAAAAATGCTTCGGTGCCGGGCCGATGGAACTGCTGGAACTGGTGGGCCGCACCGGCTCGTTGCACCGGGCGGCGGGGGTCATGGGGATGGCCTACTCCAAGGCGTGGAAGATGCTGCGGGAGCTGGAACGGCAGTGGGGCTTCGCCATGCTGGAACGGCGGCCCGGCGGCACCGGGGGCGGTGGTTCGCTGCTCACGCCCCCGGCCTGGGAACTGCTGCGGCGCTACCGTGCCCTGCGGTGGGAGACCGAGCGGGCGGCGGAACAGTCCTTCGGGCGGTGGTTCGGGGATTTTCCCGGCGGAACATTTTTACAGGAATAATACAAATTGTATTTACCACGCAAAATACCCGGAATGGAAATTAAAGTATGACTTTTCAAGAAAAATGCGCATGGGTACAGCATAAATGCAGAGGAACTGCTGTGGGATTTTGTGGTATTTGCCGTATTTTTTTCGTCACAGCGTGCCAAATATTGACAGCATGCCGCCCGCTGTTAGTATAATAGGGAAGAATTTCTGCCCGACGGCAGAAAACCCGAGTATCGGAGGAAAGGCGGCAAGTAAATGAAAGAGGAAATCCAACACAAGGAGTATGTCACTCCCTACGAGTTCAAGGGCAAACTGCCCTGGCGTCAGGCGGTACCCCTGGGCCTGCAGCATGTGCTGGCCATGTTCGTGGGCAACCTGACCCCCATCCTGATCATCACCAGTGCCTGTGCGGCCGGCGGCGGGGCGGAGGAATTCGCCCAGATCCAGGTGGCGCTGCTCCAGAACGCCATGCTGGTGGCCGGTATCGTCACGCTGGTCCAGCTGTTCTCGGTGGGCCCCATCGGCGGCCAGGTGCCCATCATCATGGGTACCAGTTCCGGCTTCATCGGCGTGTTCCAGAGCGTCAACACCATCATGGGCGGCGGCATCCTGAGCTACGGTGCCATGATGGGTGCCTCCATCGTGGGCGGCCTGTTTGAGACGGTGCTGGGCGCCTTCCTCAAACCCCTGCGCCGCTTCTTCCCGGCGGTGGTCACCGGCACGGTGGTCATGTCCATCGGTCTGTCGCTGATCAGCGTGGGCGTGGGCTCCTTCGGCGGCGGCACCTCCGCCAGCGACTACGGCTCGATGGAAAACCTGCTCATCGCCCTGGTGGTCATGATCATCATTCTGGTGCTCAAGCACGGCACCAAGGGGCTGACCAGCTCCTCCTGCATCCTCATCGGCATCATCTGCGGCTACATCATCTGCGCCGTGCTGCCCTTCTTCCTCTCCACCACCGGCGTCACCGCCGACGGTGTGGAGTACACCAAGGCCTGGGTGCTCAACTGGGACAAGGTGGCCCAGGCTTCCTGGTTCGCCGTACCCCGGATCATGCCGGTCAAGCCGGTGTTTGACCTGCGGGCCATCCTGCCGGTGGGCGTCATGTTCATCGTCACCGCCGTGGAGACGGTGGGCGATATCTCCGGCGTGACCGAGGGCGGCATGGGCCGCGAAGCCACCGACAAGGAACTGTCCGGCGGCATCATCTGCGACGGTCTGGGCTCCACCTTCGCCGCCTTCTTCGGCGTGCTGCCCAACACCAGCTTCAGCCAGAACGTGGGCCTCGTCACCATGACCAAGATCGTCAACCGTACCGCCCTGGCCTTCGGCGCGGTCTTCCTGGTGCTCTGCGGCCTGCTGCCCAAGCTGGCGGCGCTGGTCTCCATTATGCCCCAGAGCGTGCTGGGCGGTGCGGCGGTCATCATGTTCTCCTCCATCGTCATGAGCGGCATCCAGCTCATCACCAGCGACAAGCTCACCCCCCGCAACATGACCATCGTGTCGGTGGCGCTGGGTCTTGGCTACGGCATGGGCTCCAACACCGCCGTGCTGGCCGGTCTGCCCCAGCTGGTGCAGCTGATCTTCGGCGGCTCCGGCATCGTGCCCGCCGCCGTGGTGGCCATCCTGCTCAACGTGCTGCTGCCCAAGGACAAACCCGCGGAAGCCGTCCCGGCTGCCGGGGAGAGCGCCAAGCAGTAAAAAACAGAAAAATTTGTCGCCCCGCCGCCCTGGCGGGGCTTTTTCTTTGCGGGTTTCCATGGTATACTGGAACCAAGAAAGCATACTTTTGTGAGGAGGTAGCACCTTGCTGACCATCAAGCGATACGTCCGCGCGCAAAGCCTGGACGAAGCCTATACCCTGTGCCAGAAGCGGGCCAATGTGGTGCTGGGCGGGATGCTGTGGCTCAAGACCCAGAACCGCACGGTGGACACCGCCATCGATCTGAGCGACCTGGGACTGGATACCATTGAAGAGACCCCCGACGCCTACCGCATCGGGGCCGTGGTGACGCTGCGCACCCTGGAACAGCACCCGGGTCTGAACGAACTGACCCGGGGCGCCCTGGCGGACAGCGTGCGGTCCATCGTGGGGGTGCAGTTCCGCAACCTGGCCACGGTGGGGGGCAGCCTCTACGGCCGGTTCGGCTTCTCCGACGTGCTGACGCTGTTCCTGGCGCTGGACGCCGTGGTGGAGCTGCACCACGGCGGGGCGGTGCCGCTGGCGGACTACGCCGCCCGTCCCTATGAGCGGGACATCCTGACCCACATCGTGGTGCCCAAAGCGGTGGGCAAGGTGGCCTACCGGGCCCAGCGCAACATCTCCACCGACTTCCCGGTGCTGACCTGCGCCGTGGCGGTGCGGGCGGACGGTGTGCGCTGCGCCATCGGTGCCCGGCCCATGAAGGCACAGCTCTACACCGGCGACCCCGCCCTGCTGGCAGGGGGCATCACGCCGGAATCCGCCGCGGCCTTCGGCAAGAGCATCGCCGCCGAAGCTACCTTTGGCAGCAACCTGCGCGCCGGGGCGGACTACCGCCGCGCCGTCTGCGGGGTGCTGGTACGCCGGGCCCTGCTGGCCTGCAAGGAGGATGCATAATGGAAATCCAACTGAAACTCAACGGCCGCCCGGTGCGGGACAGCATCGACGCCGACACCCTGCTCATCGACTTTGTGCGCGCCCACGGCTGCGCCAGCGTCAAGCGGGGCTGCGAAACCTCCAACTGCGGGCTGTGCACCGTGCTGCTGGACGGCAAACCGGTGCTGTCCTGCTCGGTGCTGGCGGCCCGGGCGGACGGCCACGAAGTCCAGACGCTGGAGGGCCTGCAGGCCGAGGCGGAAGCCTTTGTGGGCTTTATTGCCGACCAGGGCGCCGAGCAGTGCGGCTTCTGCAACCCCGGCTATGTGATGAACACCATCGCCCTGCTGCGGGAAAATCCCGACCCCACCGACGACGAGATCCGCGCCTATCTGGCGGGCAATCTCTGCCGCTGCTCGGGGTACGAGGGACAGCTGCGGGGCATCCGGGCATTTCTGAATGCCCGCAACCAGGCAAAGGAGGGGAACTGAGGTGGCCGAACTGAAAACCGTGGGCAAGCCGCTGCGCAAGAAGGACGCCATGAACCTTTTGCTGGGCAAGCCCGCCTTCACCGAGGATGTGACCCCCCGGGACTGCCTGGTGGTCAAGGTGCTGCGCAGCCCCCATGCCCACGCGCTGATCCGCTCCATCAAGACCGACATCGCCCTGAAGGTGCCCGGCATGGTGGCCATTTACACCTGGCAGGATGTGCCCCACAACCGGTATACCAACGCGGGCCAGACCTACCCTGAACCCTCGCCCCACGACCGGCTGATCCTCGACCGGCGGGTGCGCTTTGTGGGGGACGCGGTGGCCATTCTGGCCGGCGAGACCGAGAAGGCCGTGGACAAGGCCATGAAGCTCATCAAGGTGGACTACGAGGTGCTGCCCGCCGTGCTGGACCCCCACACCGCCAAGGACAACCCGGTGCTCGTCCATCCCGAGGAGGACTGGGAGGCCCTCTGCCCGGTGGGCGCCGACAACAAGCGCAACCTGGTGGCCAGCGAGACCTGCGGCGAAGGCGACGTGGAGGCGGTGCTGGCCGACTGCGACGTGGTCATCGACCATGTGTGGCACACCAAGGCCTGCCAGCAGGCCATGATGGAGACCTTCCGCACCTACACCGAGATCGACCCCTACGGGCGGCTGCATGTGGTCAGTTCCACCCAGATCGTCTTCCACGTGCGGCGGATCCTCTCCATCGCTTTGGGCATTCCCAAATCCAAGATCCACGTGGAAAAGCCCCGCATCGGCGGCGGCTTCGGCGCCAAGCAGACCTCGGTGTCGGAGGTCTACCCGGCCTTTGTGACCTGGAAGACCGGCCGTGCCGCCCGCATCGTCTACAGCCGGGAGGAATGCCAGATCGCCGGCAGTCCCCGGCACGAGATGGAGGTCCATGTAAAGCTGGGCGCCGACAAAAACGGCAAGATCCGGGCCATGGATGTCTACACCCTGTCCAACTCGGGCGCCTACAGCGAGCACGGCCCCACCACGGTGGGCCTGTCGGGCCATAAGTCCATCCCGCTCTACACCGGCAGCCTGGAGGCCTTCCGCTTCGCCTACGATGTGGTCTACACCAACGTGCAGGCCGCCGGTGCCTACCGCGGCTACGGTGCCACCCAGGGCATCTTCGCGGTGGAAAGCGCCGTCAACGAGCTGGCCGGCAAGCTGGGCATCGACCCGGTCAAACTGCGGGAACAGAACATGGTGCGGGAAGGTATGATCATGCCCGCCTACTACAACGAACCCGCCAACGCCTGCGCTCTGGACCGGTGCATGGCCCGCTGCAAGGAGATCTTCCACTGGGATGAAAAGTACCCGGTGCGGGATATGGGCAACGGCAAGGTGCGCGCCGCCGGTGTGGCCATGGCCATGCAGGGGTCGGGCATCTCGGGGGTGGACGTGGGTTCCGCCACCGTCAAGCTCAGCGACGACGGTTCCTACAACCTGATCATCGGTGCCGCCGATATGGGCACCGGCTGTGATACCATTCTGGCCCAGATGGTGGCGGAATGCATGGACTGCGACCTGGACAACGTGGCGGTGTTCGGCGCCGATTCCGACGCCTCCCCCTACGATTCCGGCTCCTATGCCTCCTCCACCACCTACGTCACCGGCAAGGCGGTGGAAAAGGCCTGCCAGCAGCTGAAAGCCCAGCTCTGCACCCTGGCCGCAGGGAGCCTGGGCTGCACCCCCGACGAGCTGGAATTCACCGGCAAGGCGGTGCGCCGCTGCGACGGCACGGCGGAAATCAGTCTGGCCGATCTGGCCGTCAGTTCCCAGTGCAACAACAACACGGCGGTGCAGGTCACGGCCACCCACTCCTCGCCGGTATCGCCGCCCCCCTTCATGGTGGGCATGGCGGAGATCGAGCTGGACAAGGAGACCGGCAGCGTCACGGTGCTGGACTACAAGGCCGTGGTGGACTGCGGCACCCCCATCAACCCCAACCTGGCCCGGGTCCAGACCGAGGGCGGCATCGTCCAGGGCATCGGCATGGCCCTCTACGAGAATGTGACCTACAGTGACAAGGGCCGCATCCTGGAAAACTCCCTCATGCAGTACAAGATCCCCACCCGGCTGGACATGGGCCATCTGCAGGTGGAATTCGAGTCCAGCTACGAGCCCACCGGGCCCTTCGGCGCCAAGTCCATCGGCGAGATCGTCATCAACACGCCCTCCCCGGCCATCGCCCACGCCATCTACCGGGCCACCGGGCTGTGGTTCCGGGAACTGCCCATCACCCCCGAGAAGATCCTCCTGGGGCTGCAGAACCAGGCAAAATGACCCATCTGATCTATCTGGCGGCGGGGGCTTCCCGCCGGTTCGGGGCCGACAAGCTGCTGGCCGACTATCACGGCAGGCCGCTGTTTTCCCATGGACTGCAAACGCTGGCGGAAGTCTGCGCCGGGCGGCGGGATGCCGACCTGACGGTGGTGACCAACACCCCGGCCATCGCCGAGGCGGCCCGGGCCCTGGATGCCCGGGCGGTGCCCAGCCCCCAAAGTGCCCTGGGCCAGAGTTACAGCATCCGGGCCGGGCTGGACGCCGTGGAGCCGCTGGGGGCAGGGGACTTCCTGCTCTTTGCGGTGGCCGACCAGCCCCGGCTGCGCGCCGAGACGGTCCGGCGCTTTCTGGCGCTGGCGGTGCCCGGCACCTGGGCGGCCACGGCGGCCTGCGGTGACCGGGTGGGCAATCCCGGCCTCTTCTGCGCCGCGCTGGCCCCCGCCCTGCGGGCTTTGCAGGGGGACAGGGGCGGCCGGGCGGTGCTCAACCGTTACCCGGAGCGGCTGCTGCGGGTGGCGTGCGCTCCCGAGGAACTGGAGGACATCGACACCCCCGCCAACCTGACATAAAACAAAGAACCGCCCCGCATCACGGGATTTACGTGACGCGGGGCGGTTTTCCTATGGCAAAAAATCCAATCAGCGGGGGCCGCCCAGGAAGAAGAGGGCGACGGTGCCGGGGCCGCTGTGGGCGCCGATGACGGGGCCGATATCGCCGGTGCAGATCCGCTTCACACCGTAGGCCTTGATCTTGTCCACCACGTACTGGCAGTCCTCGGGGCAGCCGCCGTGGCTCACAAACACCGTCATCTCGCTGTAGTTCTTGTCGGCGGAGGCGGCAAAGTGCTTGACCAGGGCGTCCAGGCTGGCCCGGCGGCCGCGGACCTTCTCCATGGCCACCAGGTGACCCTCGGGATCCACGTGCAGCACCGGCTTGATGCCCAGCAGCGTGCCCGCCACGGCGGCGGCACCGCTGAGGCGCCCGCCCCGCTTGAGGAACATCAGGTCGTTGACGGTGAACCAGGCGCAGAACCGCTGGGTGTTCTTCTGGGCAAAGTCGATGAGCTCGTCCATGGAGGCGCCGTTCTTGCGCATCATGGCCAGGGTGTAGGCGAAGAGGCCCTCGCCCATGCTGGCCTGCAGACTGTCGATGCTGACCATCCGCCGGTCGGGGTACTTTTCCTGCAGCTCCTCAATGGCGATCTTGCTGGCCTGGTAGGTGCCGGACAGACCGCTGGAGAAGGCGATATAGAGGATGTCCTTGCCCTGTTCCAGGAAGGGGGTGAAGGCCGCCTCGTAGTCGGTGATGCCCACCTGGCTGGTGGTGGACATGCTGCCGTTGCGCAGCTTGTCGTAGAAGGTCTCGGGGCTCATCTCCCGGTTGTCGGGATAGTTGCGGTAGCTCTGGCCGTCCAGCGTGAAGGTCATGGGCAGTATCTGAATATCCATTTCCTGCACGAGCTCGGGGGTCAGGTCACAGGTGGATTCACTGAACAGAACGTAGTTTTCCATCACGAAACTCCTTTGTGTAAACTGGCGGGTCGCACCCCGCCGCATATACTACCATAATACCCTGTTTTGGCCGCAAAATCAATACAAAGACGTACCGGTTCCGGGCAAAACAAAACCCATGGCCCGGGGCCATGGGGAAACATCAGTTCAGGCAGGCTTTTTCAAAGGCTTCCATGGGTTTGAGCAGGATCTTGGTCAGCTGGCCCACCAACACAGCGGCGGCGATGGTACCTTCCCGCACGCCGTCCAGATGGCCCAGGAAGACGAAGGACAGGATGATGGACAGCGCCACCAGCGTCAGGTCAAAGGTCATCTTCATGTTGCCGAACTTGACGGGGGCCACCTGGCAGATGGCCAGCACGATGCCCTCGCCGGCGGTGACGATCAGCCGGGCCACCACTTCCATGCTGACGCCCAGCGCCACCAGGAAGATGCCCACCAGACAGGTCAGCCACTGCTGCCAGTAGGCGGTGGGGTCGAGGTCCCGGATGAGCCAGGAGGCCACGTCGATAGTGGTGCCGAACAGGATGGCCGCCGGCAGCTGCAGCAGCTGGAACCACTGGTAGCGGCTGCGCAGGATGGCGATCTGGATCAGCACGAAGATGGCGTTCATGATGATGGTGGTGGTGCCCACGCTCAGCCCCGAGATGGCGCCCGTCACATAGGGCACGCTGGAGATGGGCGAGGTGCCCAGGGCGGCCGTGATGGAAAAGGCCACGCCGAAGGCCATGACGATCAGCCCCAGACAGAGCATGACGATCCGCTTGCACAGCGAAACGGCAGAATATTTCCGGATTTCCTTCATGATAATTCCCTCTCCTTTTTGGTTTCGGCCTGCAGGCAGTCGTACAGCGTGCTCAGCAGTTGCTGCAGCGTCTGCACCTGTTCCGGCGCCAGGCCCCGGGTCACATCCGCCTCAAACTGGCGGAAGATCTCCTCCGCCCGGTCGGCGGCCTCCCGGCCCTTGTCGGTGAGCGAAACATAGAGCGACCGGCGGTTGCCGGCCTTCTGGCGGCGCAAGATCAGCCCGGCGTCCTCCATCCGCAGCAGAATGCTGCCCACCGTGGCAGGTTCGATCTCACAGTAGGCGGCAATGGTCTTCTGGTCGGCCTCGCCGTACAGGCGCAGGTATTCCAGTACCTTGGGCTGGCCGGGTGTCAGACCGATGCGGCCCATCCGGTTGACGATCCGCTTGTGGAAGAGGGCGTTGGTCTTCATCAGCAGGTAGTGCAGGCTCTCCATAGTGAGTCTCCTTACTATAAGCAAACTTATTATCCACTCCATTGTACGCCGCGCCGGGCGAATGTCAAGGGGGCAACTCCCAAAAAGGCAACAAAAAAAGGCGCCGCCCAAAGGGCAGCGCCGCAAAGGCTTAGTGGTTATCGTGGGCAGCGGCGGATTCAGCCAGCTGCTTGCGGAACAGGTTGCGGAAAATCAGGCGGGTCAGCGGGCCGGCAAACAGCAGCTGCCAGATCAGCGCCATGGGCATGTTCATGCCCCAGGTCTGGATCCAGGTGCCGAAGCTGGGGGTCTTGAACAGCAGGGTGGCGATGAGGCTCATGGTGGGGCACATCAGGCAGACGATCATGGTGGAGATGGCGTAGGTGATGATCTGGGGACGATCAGTGGGGCGCACCACCGTGAAGGCCAGCTTGGTGGCCAGCTTTTCCACGATGAAGAACTCCAGGATGGCGGCGATGGGCATCATGATGGGCAGCTCATGCAGGGCCATGACGAAGGTGGCGTTGGTGACGCCGTTGGTGTTCAGGGCCACGTTGTAGCAGATCATACCGTAGACCATGATCAGCGCCATGATGATGGTGTAAACAACGTTCTGAAATTTGGTTTGGGGCATACTTTCTCTTCTCCTTTATAACCTTCTGAAAAAACTCGGCCTTACCGGCGCGCAAAAAAAAGAAACGCAGCGGACAACCTTTTGTCCGCTGCGTTTCTTCAGACGACTACCAGTAATTGGTAATAGCATAGCGCGTTTTTGGAAGATTTGTCAAGGAAAAACGGGAAAATACCGGGTTGAACGGGCATTCAGTCCTCCCGGGGGCGCAGGTCCATCAGTTTGGGCAGCGGTGCACCCAGCAGGGGACGGCACAGGATTTCTGAATAAAGTTTCGGCTTTTTTGGGGGCCCTGTTCCGCGCCGGGCGGACAAAAGTCTTTTGTAAAAAGGCATTGACATTTGCAAAAGAAGGGCTATAATGGATGTACATTCCAATGATTTATCACTACAAAGCGTTGATGAGGTCCAAGTACCTGGGAGACTTTGTGCCAGAGAGCTGCCGGTTGGTGCAAGGCAGCGACGAAGCCCCGGGGAAAAATCCCCTCTGAGCCGCAGGCCCAACCGTTCCTCCGGGAACCCAAGTAAGCTGTGCCGGCTGGCAGCCGTTATCCTGCCGTCCCGTCGGGTGTGCGCCTTTGTGCGGGATCGAGTGGTCCGGAGAAATGCCGGACAAAAAGAGTGGTACCGCAGAGTGTCGTTTCAGACCTTTGTCTCTTTCGGGAGACAAAGGTCTTTTTTTGTTTGATACCGTATCCTCCGGGGGCCGGTTTCAATAGATAAGAAAGTGGAAGGAGAATTTTCATGGAAGTACTGAAAAAAGTAAGCAAATTTGCGGGGCGGTACATGGCCATTATTGTGCTCATCGTTGCGGTGCTGGCTTTCTTCGTGCCGGAAAGCTTTTTGTGGGTGGGCAAGGACTATAACGTGGTGACCCGCCTGATTACCGTCAACAACCTGCTCATGGTGGTCATGTTCGGCATGGGCCTGACCCTCAAGCTGGACGACTTCAAGGTCGTCTTCTCCCGGCCCAAGGATGTGCTGGTGGGCTGCGCCTCCCAGTTCATCATCATGCCGCTGCTGGCTTTCCTGCTCACCAAGATCTTTCAGCTGAGCCCGGAACTGGCCATGGGCGTCATCCTGGTGGGCACCTGCCCGGGCGGCACCTCCTCCAACGTGATGACCTTCCTGGCCAAGGGCGATGTGGCCCTGAGCGTGGGCATGACCGCCTGCTCCACCGTGCTGGCGCCCTTCCTCACCCCGGCGCTGACCTACCTGTACGCCCATGAGACCGTCACCGTCAACATGATGGATATGTTCATGAGCATCGTGAAGATCGTCATCATCCCCATCGTGCTGGGCTTCATCATCAACAAGCTGTTCGGCAAGTTCACCCAGGCCGTGGTGGAGATCCTGCCCCTCATCTCGGTGGTGGCCATCGTCACCATCGTGGGCGCCGTGGTGGCCCCCAACGCCGACAAGCTCTTCGCCAACGGTCTGCTGATCCTCTCGGTGGTCATCCTGCACAACCTGCTGGGCTATGCCCTGGGCTACGCCGTGGGCAAGCTGCTCCACATGAGCGACGCCAAGTGCAATGCCGTGTCCATCGAGGTGGGCATGCAGAACAGCGGCCTGGCCACCAGCCTGGCCGGCACCGTCTTCCCCGACCTGGCCCTGGCCACCGTGCCCGGTGCGCTGTTCAGCGTGTGGCATAACATCTCCGGCTCCATCGTGGCCAACCTGATGGCCGCCGCTGCCGAGAAGAAGGCCGCCGCCCAGTCCAAATAACATCCCTGCGGAGAAAAACAGAAGATGAAAAGGCAGCCGCTGCACAGCAGCGGCTGCCTTTTTGCGTTTCCTGGGGCCGGTTTACAGGGCATCCTCCGAGTAGCTGGCAAACCCTTCCCCTTACTGCAGCATGAGCCGGATGATCTCCCGGTCGGTCTCCCGCATGCCTTCCTTGCCGATGTAGCCCACACAGCTGATGGTCTCGTCGGCGTCCTCCCGCAGGATGCCGTTGTGGGCGCCGTAACTGCGGCCGGCCATGGCCAGGTGATGGGCCAGCATGGCGGCGTCCAGGCTGGCGGCGATCTTGGCGGCGCAGCTGGCCTTGGCGCCGTCGCAGATGATGCCGGGGATGTTGGCCAGCGTGTTGTCGATGGTGGCCTTGATCTGGTCGGGGGTGCCGCCGTCCAGATAGGTGATGGCAGCCCCCGCCGCGCAGGAGGCGGACACCGCCCCGCAGAAGGCGCTGAGTTTGCCGATGTACTCCTTCTGGTGGACGGTGAGCAGTCCCGAGAAGGCCAGGGCGCGGTAGAGCTTTTCGGCGGGGAGGAAGTTCTCCCGGGCGTAGACGATGACCGGCACCGAGGAGGCGATGCCCTGGTTGCCGCTGCCGGAATTGATGATGACCGGCATGTCGCAGCCCGCCATACGGGCCTCCGAGGCGGCGGCCGCATAAGCCCGCATCCGGGTGAAGGTGCTGTCGGGGTAGGCGGTGCGCAGCATCCGGCCGATGCCCACGCCGTAGTCGCCGCTCATGCCCTCGTAGGCGATCTCCATGTTGCAGCGGATCTGCCGCTCAAAGATGGGACGGATGGTCTCCAGGGGTACCGTGTCGGCGTACTCCTTGATGGAGTCGATGGTCAGCTTGCTGCGGTCGGTCTGGACGGCCTGGCCGGTCTGGCCCTCGCCGCCCGAAAAGACCGATTCCCCGTTTTTCAGGATGGAGACGATGTTGGTGTGGGCGTAGCGCACCTCCACCGCCACCGTATCCGTCCCGTGGCAGAGCTCCACGATGAAGTGGAGGGGAATCTTGGAATCCAGGAATTCCACCTTGCAGTGACCGGCGGCGATGAAGTCGGCGGCCTGCTGGCGCACCGGGCCGGTGACCGATTCCAGCACTTCCATCCGGCGGGCGGCGTCACCGCCGAAGGCCCCCAGGCAGACGGCGGCCTCGATGCCGGTCATCCCCCCCGAGTGGGGGATCTGGACGCAGCGGACATTCTTGATCATGTTGCCGCTGCACCGGGCCAGAATGCGGTCGGGCTCGTCGCCCAGCACCTCCCGGGCGCGGGCGGCGGCGTAGGCCAGGGCGATGGGCTCGGTGCAGCCCATGGCCGGCACCAGTTCTTCGGTGAGGATGGCGGTGTACATCCCGTAGAGTTCTTCCGTCATGGCAGGCTCCTTTCAAAGTGAGCAGATGGTATCCAGTTCCGCCCCGCAGGCATCCAGCTGGCGGCGGGG
>ERZ1090865.617-NODE-617-length-19930-cov-9.927094_pt1 | contig 19930 bp, 21 predicted proteins | sample MGYA00478478_ERZ1090865 | MGnify/ENA primary metagenome ERZ1090865 (study PRJEB33644, sample SAMEA5815715) | chicken gut metagenome | biome: Chicken; feature: Gastrointestinal Tract; material: Caecum | place: Ireland | collected 2019-01-01 | study: A study of the... | reverse complement strand
TTATTATGGAATCCTTGAGAATAAGCTGTCAACTTTTTTTATACCACACCAGATATAAACACGAATTTCAAAAATGGCTATAAGACCAGAGCTGACGCAAGCACACGCATGAGTGCCGACCAGATAGCTGATGTTGCCTTATCCGTTGAATACGTCAAGCAGTACACGGACAGTCATAAAGGGATAAGCAGTCAGCACGCCTACCTGTTAAGACAGTTAGTGGTCTGGCAGAGATTGAGCGTTCATTTAGGCTGGGGCTGCGATAACGTGCGAGCTGCCTATGATGAAATTCCCAAAGCGGTACAAGATGAAGTGTTCGCAGGTGCAAAAACCTTTGTCAAAGAAAACGAAGGACGCTATGACTGTTATGGTTATATCTACTCTGGCGAGGGACAGGACATAGGACAGTTCTATGCAAAACTGGCTGTGGGAAATGGCAAGATTCAGAAGTCTTCCAGTAATACGGGGATTACAGAATCTAACGACTGCTATTCAATCGCTGGTGCGACTTATGGTGTCTACGCTGATAAAAGCTGCAAAGAACAGCTTGCCACACTTACGACAGATAACAGTGGCAGCACTGAAACTGTGGAACTAAAAGCTGCGACATACTATGTGAAAGAAACCAAAGCTCCCAAAGGATTCCAGTTAGATAAGAACGTGTATACTCTTACGGTCAAAGCTGGTGAAACAGCTACCTTGAAAGTGAGCGATACACCTAAAGTCACAGATACCTTGATTGAGCTTTTCAAGATTGATATGGAAACTTCCAAAGCAGACCCACAGGGTAATGCGAGTTTGGAGGGTGCAGAGTTTGTCTGGAAGTATTACGACGGATATTATACAAAAGATAATCTTCCAGCAGAGCCGACACGCACATGGACGACAAAGACCAAAGCGGAAAAAGGCAGCGACAATGCAATCCACTATATCACCCGTTTAGCTGATTCCTATAAAGTATCTGGCGATAGTTTCTATACACAAAACGGTACAGTCTGCCTGCCGCTGGGAACTATCACGGTAGAAGAAAAGTCTGCTCCAAACGGTTACTTATTGGAGGGCGCATATATGCAGTCTGCTGGAAGTTCAGAACAGATAAAAGGCTTGTATGTGGCACAGATTACAGAAGATGGTGAGCTTGCAGTATTAAGCGGCAGCAACCAGTATTCTGTATCTGACAAGGTTATCCGTGGCGGTGTCAAAATCCAGAAACGTGACTTTGAAACCAAAGATACCAAAGCACAGGGCGGAGCAACTTTAAAAGATACTGCCTTTGCAATCATTTCCTTAAATGATAATGCTGTCTTGGTTGATGGCAAGCTGTATAGGAAAAACGAAACCGTAAAAACAATCCATACAGGGATTGACGGTATCGCTGCGACTGATACAGATACCCTACCTTTTGGAAAATACCGTTTAGAAGAAACCAGCGCACCAGAGGGATATTTGACAGACGGTGCAAAAGCGGTTGAATTTGAAATCGCAGAAAATGGGAAAATCGTTGATTTAACAGATGAAGAACATTCCATTTACAACCAGATTAAGCGTGGCGACATTGAGGGTGTGAAAATCGCTGCTGGCACACACAAGCGTCTTGCAAATGTTCCGTTTAGGATCACAAGCAAGACGACTGGTGAAAGTCATGTTATCGTGACGGACGCAAACGGTCAGTTCTCAACTTCTGCTGACTGGGTTTCCCATACACAGAATACCAACGAGGGCAAGACCAGCGAGGACGGTATCTGGTTCGGCACTTCCGCACCAGACGACAGCAAAGGTGCTTTGCCTTACGATACCTATACGATTGAGGAATTGCGCTGTGATTCCAATAAGGGAATGACACTGATTCCTCCTTTTGATGTGGTGGTTTCAAGAAATAAGACCGTGATTGACTTAGGTACGCTGACAGATGAATACGAACCAGAAATCACTATCCATACAACTGCTGCTGATAAAGCAACAGGTGAAAAATCAATCGTCGCTGGTAAGAACGTGACTATCGTTGATACCGTTACTTTAGACGGTCTGAAAAAAGGTACAAAATACCAGCTTAAAGGCTGGCAGATGGTAAAATCTGAAAACGCACAGCTACTTGTTGACGGAAAGCCTGTGGAAAATGATTATACATTTACCGCAAAGGATTCCAAAATGGAAATCGAGATGGCGTTTACATTCAATGCCAGTGCTTTAGGCGGCAGCGAGCTTGTAACCTTTGAGGAATTATACGACGTGACGAATCCAGACGAGCCTATCAAGGTAGCGGAACATAAGGACATTGAGGACGACGGACAGACCGTGACAATCAAAGAAAGAATGATTACGGTTCATACCACAGCTACCAGCAAGACGACTGGCGAAAAGATGATAGTTGCTGGCAAAGAAGTGACAATCGTTGATACCGTCACTTTAGACGGTCTGGAAAAAGACACACAGTACCAGCTTAAAGGCTGGCAGATGATAAAATCTGAAAATGCACGGCTATTGACTGATGGAAAGCCTGTGGAAAATGACCTTACGTTTACCGCAACGGACAGCAAGATGGAGGTTCAGATTGAATTTACGTTCAATGCCAGCGAGCTTGCAGGCAAGGAGCTTGTCACTTTTGAGGAATTATATGACGTGACGAATCCAGACGAACCTATCAAGGTAGCGGAACACAAAGACATTGAGGACGAGGGGCAGACTGTGACAATCACAGAGCGTATCATCACTATGCACACGACTGCCAGTGACAAGGCAACTGGTGAAAAGACCATCAATGCCGACAAAGAGGTAACTATCGTCGATACTGTTACTTTGGACGGTCTGGAAACAGGCACACAGTACCAGCTCAAAGGCTGGCAGATGATAAAATCTGAAAATGCACAGCTACTGATTGATGGAAAGCCTGTGGAAAATGACTTTACATTCACAGCGACAGACAGCAAGATGGAGGTTCAGATTGAATTTACTTTTAATGCCAGCGAGCTTGCAGGTAAGGAGCTTGTCACTTTTGAGGAATTATACGACGTGACGAATCCAGACGAGCCTATCAAGGTAGCGGAACATAAGGACATTAACGACGAGGGACAAACCGTGACCGTCAAGGAACAACCAGAATCCCCTGTTACACCAGAGGAATCCGATACGCCAGAAATACCTAGCAGAGCTGGCAGCTCTCCAAAAACAGGTGACAATACACCTTTAGCTGCACTATTGGCTATGCTTGGAATTTCCAGTGCTGGTCTTATCTTCGCAGCCTATAAAAAATTTTATAAAAAGAAAGCTGACTAATATGGGAGGTATCGGCTGATGAAAGCAACGTCCCGTTCACCGCCCATCATAAAAAAGTCAGCGTATATCTGACAATCTGGCTAAATTCTGCTTGATGATGGCTTATCTTTCGGAATGGGGATTGCCAAGGGTGCAAAGCACAACGCCTGCCCTTGATAATCCACAGGCAGACAGATATTGTCCCAACAGCAGAATGACACTATCAATAAAATATAGAAAGAAAAGAGGTATATTATGGAATTAAAACACGTTATCCCTAACATGGAAAAAACATTCGGGCATTTAGAATTTGCAGGTGAGAATAAGGTGGAACAGCGTAGGATCAACGGACGCATGGCGGTTGTTTCCCGTAGCTTTAACCTTTATTCGGACGTGCAAAGAGCAGATGATATTATTGTCGTGCTGCCTGCGTCTGCTGGTGAGAAGAACTTTGAATCAGAGGAAAGGGTAAAACTTATCAATCCCAAAATCACCGCAGAGGGTTATAAAATCGGCACAAGAGGTTTCACAAATTATATCCTGTCAGCAGACGACATGGTGAAAGCATAAGGAGGTATCTAATTTATGAGATTAGCAAATGGAATCATCATTGACAAGGAAAAAACATTCGGCGTATTAAAGTTTTCGGCTCTTCGTCGTGAGGTACATATCCAGAACGAGGACGGTACGGTTTCTGAAGAAATCAAGGAACGTACCTACGATTTGAAGTGTAAGGAACAAGGACGCATGATACAGGTAAGTATCCCTGCCACTGTTCCGTTAAAGGAATTTGACTACAACGCAGAGGTGGAAATCATTAATCCTGTGGCTGATACGGTGGCGACCGCTACTTTTCAAGGCGCAGACGTTGACTGGTACATCAAGGCAGACGATATTGTCTTGAAGAAAAGTTTATCAAAATCTCAAACAAAAATTTGATTTCTGATGTAAAATGATTATTTATAACATTTTGTATTCATTGAATCCTACAACAATAAATGCTATAATTTTACATATTTATTGCAAAAGGGATGAGGTGAATATGTGGAAGTTAAATTTGATATAGATGATAATAAAGTTCAGAATTTCACCGATGGTGCTAAAAATAGGCTTTCCTTACAAGCCAAAAAATATGCTGAGGATATAGTAAGTGAATCTGAAAAAGTTGAAGAATTATTGAGGGAAGATGGTGCCTCGCCAGAAATAACAGAGAACATTGTATTTCAAGCAATTCGTAGAAACAGAAACCCTCTAAAACACAGGAAAAAATGGTGGATGGTTGTGATTAAGGTTCTATCAGAACTTCTACTATTTATTTCTGGTTTAATGTTTAATCAAGAAAAATTATCTACAAATATTACTTATTTTGGTTTCTTTTCTTTAATATTTATTTCAGCATTGATTATAACAATTATTATGCATGTAAAGGATGGTGATTAACATTGAAATATAATATATCTAATGAAAAGCTAAAACTAATTATTGATGAATTGGGCGAAGAATATAAAGATATGCTTATAACGAAAACACTTTCAAGCTCAAATGAAGTAGACGTAGACGAGATTGTGCTGTCCGAGTTAATAAGAGTAGATATTGAAGTAAAAAAAAGGTTGAGTAGTGATAAAGCTGAATACAAACGAAATCGTACATTAACATTGGTTTCTCTATTAGGACTTATGTATGCTATGCTTGGCGTAATTGTGATGATGTTTGGTGAATTAGATGAGTATATGTTCAAAAGTCCTACTAATATGATTGCTATATTATGTACAGTTATTGGCTTATTTATTTCAATAATGTCGATTTTTATGAAATCATTTCCTTTTAGATTGCATGATAATTCTACAAATAGTACGTTTGCACATTATGAGATTCTTAACAAATGGAAAGAAATTGAAGCTATCATTATCCAATTAACTCCAGAAGAAAAACAATCAACCCTAAAAAAAATGCTGGATTATTTGGAAGAAATAAAAATTTTAAATGCTGAAGACCGCTTGAATATTAACCTATTGCTAAATTATCGAAATAGGCTTGTTCATTTTTCAAATGAAAAAGAAGAACTTTCATCAAAAGAATCTAAGGAGTTAATCAAAAAAGCAGATGACATAATTCACAAATTAAAATTGCTAATTTAATTATAAGCTAAGCAGTGAATCTACAAGGTTTGCTGCTTTTTTCGTGGAAAGGAGATTTTTATATGCCACATTTTCAAAAGCGTGGAAATCGTATCAGAGCCAGAGACAAATCGCTGGTCTTTCGTTTTTCGGCTGGTTCGCTGCTCCTGCTTTTCCTTGCGGTGGTCTTGCTGCTAAACCTAAAGACAATCGCAGCAACGGACTGGAAATCGGTTCATTTTCTGCAAGATGGCAGCGTCCATCTGACGGTCACGCCCTACATGATAGTTTCTGTCATTGCTACACTTCTTATCTGTGGGGCGTCTGCCCTCTTATACCGCAGATTCCAGTATGACAGGGTAAAGCAGCTCTTTCACCGTCAAAAGCTGGCAAAGATGATTCTGGAAAACGGGTGGTATGAATCGGAAACCACACAGGACAGCGGATTCTTTAAGGATTTGCCTGCAACCAGCAAGAAAGAGAAAATCACTTACTTTCCTAAGATGTATTACCGCATGGAACACGGACTGCTGCATATCCGCACAGAAATTACATTGGGGAAATATCAAGACCAGCTCCTGCATTTGGAAAAGAAACTAGAAACAGGCTTATACTGCGAGCTGGTGTCCAAAGAACTAAAGGACAGCTATGTAGAATACGTCCTGCTCTATGATACGATTGCCAACCGTATCACCATTAACGAGGTACAGGCGGAACATGGCAGCCTGCGTCTGATGAAAAATGTCTGGTGGGAATATGACAAGCTCCCCCATATGCTGATTGCTGGCGGCACTGGCGGCGGTAAGACGTATTTTATTCTTACCATGATTGAGGCTTTGCTAAAGTGCAATGCGGTGATGTATGTGCTAGACCCTAAGAACGCCGACCTTGCGGATTTATCCGCTGTCATGCCAGAAGTCTATTACAAAAAGGAAGATATAACTGCCTGTATTGAGCGATTCTATGATGGCATGATGACAAGGAGCGAATCCATGAAATTGATGGAAAACTATAAGACAGGTGAAAACTATGCCTATCTCGGTCTTACTCCCCACTTCCTTATCTTTGATGAATATGTGGCATTTATGGAAATGCTGACGACAAAGGAAAATGCCGCTGTGCTAAATAAGCTCAAACAGATAGTCATGCTTGGTCGGCAGGCTGGGTATTTTCTGATTCTCGCCTGCCAGCGTCCAGACGCAAAATATCTCGGTGACGGAATCCGTGACCAGTTCAACTTCCGTGTGGCATTGGGTCGTATGTCGGAGCTGGGTTATTCTATGATGTTCGGTGAGGTTGACAAGGATTTTTTCTTGAAACAGATAAAAGGACGTGGCTATGTCGATACAGGAACGAGCGTCATATCGGAGTTTTACACGCCCCTTGTCCCTAAAGGGTATGACTTTCTAAAGGAAATCGGCAGACTGTCAAAAAACAGGCAGGACGGACAGGCGGCGTGCAAAGCGAAAGCCGCAGGTACGGACTAGCCTGTGTTGGTGTGGCTTGCCACACCAACCATTCGCCCCCCGTTATCTAACAGGGGGGGCACAAATTATCTGGAAACAGTTCAATAAATATGGAAAAAGCCGCTAAGACAGCGGATTTTTAGAAGATTTAAGGGAATGTGACAATACCACCAACTATCACATTCCCTTTTTTGATTGGAGGGATTATGGCTGAATGATACTGACTGGATAGACCATTTCAAGGAACAGCGGACGCAGTACGGCGTTTCCCAGAATCAGCTTGCGGTCATGGCTGGTGTCAGCCGAGAATACATCAGCAGGCTGGAATCTGGCAAAGTAACCTTGACAGAAGAAATCAAGGAGAAACTGACGGACGCACTGGACAAACTGAATCCAGAAAATCCGCTGGAAATGGTCTTGGATTATGTGAGAATCCGTTTCCCCACACAGGACGTTAAGCACGTTGTTGAGGATATTCTCAAACTAAGGCTTGATGTGATGATACATGAAGACTTCGGATTCTATTCCTATTCAGAGCATTATGTCTTGGGTGATGTGTTCGTGCTGACTTCACCCGATGAGGAAAAAGGCACATTGCTGGAACTGAAAGGAAAAGGCTGCCGCCAGATGGAAAGCTATCTTCTGGCGCAGCACAGGAGCTGGTATGACTTTCTCATGGACGCTTTGCTGGAGGGAGGTGTGATGAAACGTCTTGACCTTGCTATCAATGATATGGCAGGAATCCTAGATATTCCAGAGCTGACAGAGAAATGCAACCGTGAAGAATGTATTTCCGTATTCCGCAGCTTTAAGAGCTACCGCAGCGGCGAGCTTGTAAAAAGCAGAGAACAGGACAGATACGGTATGGGAAATACATTGTATGTCGGTTCGCTGAAATCAGAAGTCTATTTCTGTATCTACGAAAAGGACTATGAACAGTATGTCAAATACGAGATTCCCCTTGAAGATACGAAAATCAAAAACCGTTTTGAGATAAGGCTAAAGAACGAGCGAGCCTATTATGCGGTGCGTGACCTGCTGACCTACCATGACGCAGAACGTACCGCTTTTGATATTATCAATCGCTATATGCGATTCGCTGATAAGGAGGTGGACAAGCGACGCAGCGAATGGAAAACCAATGAAAGATGGGAATACTTTATCGGTTCTGATCGTGGGCGTTTGAAATTAACGACCAAACCAGAACCGTACACGCTCACACGGACGCTGAACTGGATAAGCAGGCAGGTTGCCCCGACTTGGAAAGTCTTGCAGCAGATAGACGACACCAACGGGACAACGTATCTCAAAGATATTTTGAACCATGCAAAGCTCACGGAGCGTCACAAAAAGCTGATTGAACAACAGACAACTTCCACAGAAAAAATCACAACACAGGAGGAATGACAACATGAAAAGCATTTTATTTGACCTGTTCCTGTTCTCACTTGGGGCAGGTTTTGGTGTAGTTACCATGTGCTTTATGCAGACAGCAAAAGCCGCAGACAGAGAAATTGAAATGATGGAAAGGAGAAAGAAATAATGAATTTTGGACAGAACTTATACAACTGGTTTTTATCTAATGCACAATCCCTTGTGCTTATGGCAATCGCTGTTATCGGAGTGTATCTCGGATTCAAACGAGAGTTTTCCAAACTTATAGGGTTCTTGGTGATTGCCTTAATCGCTGTCGGCTTGGTATTCAATGCCGCTGGCGTAAAAGATGTGCTGTTGAATTTATTCAATAAGATTATCGGAGCGTAACTCAATTAGAACTCTTTTGTAAAATGCTTTGCTAAATGATATAATACCATTAGTAGAATCTTACATATTCGAGAGGAGAATACTAATGGCAAAGAACAAAAAAAGTCCGAAAATGATGAAAGTGGTTTATTTTGATGAAACAGCGGCAACGGACTATATTACTATACAAAACGGTGGACAAATTGACTGGACAACCACAGAAAATAAAGAAAGATTAGCAAAAATTATCGCCGAAATTGATGTACAAGCTAAAGGTGGATTTAATTTATTTTCATTTATCAAGTCTTCGGTATCTGGAAATACCAATGCAAACTTTGATGCAAACACTAGCAAGTTAATAAAAAGTACAGTTACCAATACTCTTCTAACAGATTATATTTCAATGGCAAGTGAAGATAAAAATATTCAACAATTCCATAATGATGGTGTTTATGCTCCAGAAAATTCTATTTCTATGTATAGGATGTATAGTTCATACCTAAATATTGTACCTAAAGAGCAAATTCCTATAGACCTTGAGGGACTTAATAATGCTCTTCTTGGTGAAAGAGGATATTATCAAATGCTTTTAAATAGTGAAAAAGAGCCTTCTTGTGTTTTGAGGTTTAATATAAACGCATTTAAAAATGATTATAGCTTAGCTGATTTATCGAAAATGAATTTATCGTATTTTGGTGTCAAAGTGGGGCAATGCACGAAAGAACAATTATCTTTAGAAAAGGAATTTGAAATAAAATCATCAACTAATATACCTAATGTTAAGGAAATTGTAACTGGAGAAATAAGTGAGTCCTCGATAAAATACTTAGATGTTTTTGATATTGTGCTGGCGGGGGTGATGAGTATTGAATAAAGTAATCATATATTATGGTTCAAAAGAAAAATTCAATCGAATCATTCCAAAAGAATATAGAAATTTAACTGATTTAGTTTATGAATCGGATAAAGACGGAAAGACCATGAAATTAGTAATACCAAATCAAAATGGTGACTATCCAAAAGAAGACAAGGAAGAAAAAATTTATGTAAAAAATTTTGTGATAAGTTCAGATGAATATGCTGGAGTTCGAGAACATGTTATTACAAATTTTATAAACTTTCTTGCTAAATTTGACGTAGAAAATTTGTATATTCAGAACCCACCACTACAAATAAGTGAACAAATTCTTAGATTATATCCAAATGCAGACGTGAAATATCAAAGATATAAACGGCTGACAACTTCTCATTTACTCAAAATAAATGAAGAATATGACAATAAAATTATAGGGCAGGAAGATGTTAAACTTGAATTATTGCAAGCTCTTTTCCCCCTTACTATGAAGTACAGACAAAAACCTGTAGTTTTATTATTTTATGGTAAATCGGGAATTGGTAAGACAGAAACAGCAAAATATATAGCTAAGATTATAGGTGAACCTATATTTAGAAAACAATTTTCTATGTATCAAAATAATCAATTTGCTACATATTTATTTGGAGGTGCGCATTATGAAAAAAGTTTTGCAAAAGATTTATTAGATAGAAAGTCTAATGTTTTATTGCTTGATGAGTTTGATAAAGCACATCACTCTTTTCACAGTGCATTTTATCAACTTTTTGATGAGGGTATTTACGAAGACCAGAATTATTATCTAACGCTAAAGAAATCTATTATAATATGTACTTCAAATTATACAGATTTAAAAGACATCGAAGAGAATTTAGGTAGTGCGATTTATAATCGTTTTGATAAGATTATCCACTTTGAAGATTTAAGTGTTGAATCAAAAATGAGGATTGGACAAATGGCATTTGAAAAATATGAAACAAATTTCAAACATCGTTTGGACAAGGCAACAAAGGACAGATTAGAAAAATCATATGTACAATGCGATAATGTTCGACAAATACATCATATTATTGAGAATACTTTTGCACTATCAGTAATTTTAAGCAAAACAAAAAAATAGGCATTTGAAGCAGTAAATCTTAACGGTTTGCTGCTTTTTTCATGCAAAATTTTAAGACAGGAGGACAACATGAAAACAGATATTTTCGAGGATATGAAAGATTGGGTCGGTTGCAAATATATTTCCGACCTACCCTACCGCAAACGTGAGGTATGGGAAATCATCAAGCAGCACTCGCCGCTTGCCTATCCAGAGGAACAACTGGAAAAATTCTGCCATTATGTGTTCGGTGTAGATTACGCTGTCATAATGGGAATACTGGAAAACAGGAAAGGAAGTGAGAAACCTTGTATGAAATGCGAATCTATCTTTTAAACAATACCCAGCCTTACCGTGACGACGAGGAAGAGGGTTACGCTGGTGGCTGGTTCAACTGCCCTGTGGACTTGGAGGAAATCAGAGAAAGACTGGGCGTTGAAAATGAAGAACAGCTAGAGATAGCTGATTATGAGCTGCCTTTTGAGGTACACAGTGAAATGCCCCTATGGAAAATCAATGCAAAATGCCGCATGGTACAGGAAATGGAGGGTACGCCTATTGGCAACGAAATGAAATCCATCATACAGAGATGGTTTTACGGGTTTGATGAATTTATCGACCACAAGGACGAGATACGCTACTATGACGTGGCTGACGGTGCGGCACTGGCAGAATACCTTATCTGCGAGGAATGTATCTTCGGTGAGATTCCCCACGAACTGCAAAAGCACATTGACTACCGTTCCTACGGAAACGAGCTGGAAATGCAGGACAGATACCTGTTTACACCCAGCGGCGTATTCCGCTATCAGTAAAGGGGTGATGTGATATAGAAGAAATGCGAATCTATATCGCCAATCTTGGGAAATACAACGAGGGTGAGCTTGTGGGCGCATGGTTTACGCCGCCCGTCGATTATGACGAGATGGCGGAGCGTATCGGTTTGAATGAATTTTATGAAGAATACGCTATCCATGATTATGAGCTGCCCTTTGAGATTGACGAATACACGCCGATTGAGGAAGTCAACCGCCTGTGTGAGATGGTGGAGGATTTACCAGAGGATATACAGGACGAACTTTCGGAGCTGTTATGCTGTTACAGCAGCTTGGAGGAACTTTGCGAACACGCCGACGAGATTATCCACTATCCCGACTGCAACGATATGACAGACGTTGCCTATTATTTTATAGATGAATGTCAAATTCTTGGGGAGATACCAGACAGGATAAGAAATTACATAGACTATGAATCCTATGGGCGTGACCTTGATTTAGAGGGGCGTTTTGTCGTTACGAATCATGGCGTGTTTGAATGTCCCTATTAACAGAATATCAACGCAACGACCAGTGAGAACCACTGGCATTTTTTATGCAGCAGCTTGTGAAAACAGGCTGCTGTTTCCATTTAGAAAAGAAAGGAGCTGTAAACATTGAAGAAAATCAAAAGCTATACAAGCATATGGAGCGTGGAGAAAGTCATTTACGCTATCAACGACTTTCAGCTCCCGTTCCCCCTCACATTCAGTCAGATGGCATGGTTCGTGGTATCGCTGTTCGTGGTGATTCTTTTTGGGGAGCTGCCGCCCTTTTCCCTGATTGACGGTGCGTTCCTCAAATACTTTGGAATCCCCGTGGCTTTTACTTGGTTTGTGTCGCAAAAGACCTTTGACGGGAAAAAGCCTTTTGGATTCCTAAAGTCCTGCGTCAGCTTTCTGCTGCGACCAAAAGTGACCTATGCTGGAAAGGCGGTCCGGCTGAAAAAAGAAACATTCAATCCCGTGATTACAACAGTTAGGAGTGTGATATATGTTCCCGATTAAGTATATTGAAAACAATCTGGTGTTCAACCATGACGGTGAGTGCTTTGCCTACTATGAGCTAACACCTTACAATTACTCGTTCCTGTCACCAGAGGAAAAGTATATGGTGCATGATAACTTCCGACAGCTTATCGCACAGAACCGTGACGGAAAAATCCATGCCTTGCAGATTGCCACGGAGGACAGCCTGCGTGCGGTGCAGGAGCGTTCTAAAAAAGGAATCACAGGGCGACTTCGTGATGTTGCCTATGCAAAGATAGATGAACAGACAGAGGCGTTGGTGGATATGATTGGAGAAAATCAGATTGACTACCGCTTTTTTCTCGGATTCAAGCTGCTGGTGAATGAGGAAGAAATCAACCTAAAGAGCATGAGAAAGTCGGCAGCTATGACCTTTGCCGATTTTCTCTATGAAGTCAACCACAAGCTCATGGGCGACTTTGTTTCCATGAGTAATGATGAGATTAACCGTTTTATGAAGATGGAAAAGCTGCTGGAAAGCAAAATCTCACGCCGCTTTCAGTTCCGCAGGCTGGATAAAAACGACTTCGGTTATCTTTTGGAGCATATCTACGGGAATACAGGCATTGCCTACAACGATTATTCCTATGAGCTGCCCGTAATAAAGCGAAAACGTGAAACACTGGTAAAGCGTTATGACCTTATCCGCCCCACACGCTGTCTGATTGAAGAAAATCAGCGATACTTAAAGATAGAGCGTGAAGATCAGACAACGTATGTTGCCTACTTCACGATTAACAATATCGTAGGTGAGCTGGACTTCCCATCTTCGGAAATCTTCTATTATCAGCAGCAGCAATTCACGTTTCCCGTTTCCACTTCCATGAATGTGGAAATCGTCACCAACAAAAAGGCTCTGACAACGGTTCGCAACAAAAAGAAAGAACTAAAGGATTTAGACAACCATGCGTGGGAATCCAACAACGAAACAGGAAGTAACGTCATAGACGCTCTTGATTCGGTCAACGAGCTGGAAACCAGCTTAGACCAGTCAAAGGAATCCATGTATAAGCTGTCCTATGTTATCCGTGTGGCTGCGGATTCTCTGGAAGAACTGAAACGCCGCTGTGATGAAGTCAAGGACTTCTACGACGACCTCAACGTAAAACTGGTTCGCCCATTCGGGGATATGCTGGGGCTGCATGGTGAATTTATCCCAGCAAGCAGGCGTTACATCAATGACTATATCCAGTACGTCACTTCGGATTTTCTAGCTGGACTTGGATTCGGCGCAACGCAGCAGCTTGGGGAAACAGACGGAATCTATATCGGCTATAACCTTGATACAGGAAAAAACGTGTACCTAAAACCCAGCCTTGCCGCACAGGGCGTAAAAGGCTCGGTAACAAATGCGCTGGCTGCCGCTTTTCTCGGTTCGCTTGGCGGCGGCAAGTCATTCTGCAACAATCTGATTATCTATTATGCGGTGCTGTTTGGAGGGAAAGCGGTCATTGTAGACCCTAAATCAGAACGTGGTAACTGGCAGGAAACCTTACTCGACATTGCACATGAAATCAAGATAGTCAACCTTACCAGTGAGGACAAGAACAAAGGACTTCTTGACCCGTATGTGATTATGCGCTGCAAAAAGGATGCTGAAAGCCTAGCGATTGACATACTGACATTCCTTACAGGTATTTCTTCCCGTGACGGTGAAAAGTTCCCCATCCTGCGTCGTGCTATCCGTTCCGTGACACAGAGCAGGCAGCGTGGCTTGTTGCGTGTCATTGAGGAATTGAGGAAAGACGGTTCGTCTGTGGCAGAGAATATCGCAGACCATATCGAGAGCATGACGGACTATGACTTTGCACACCTGCTGTTCTCGGACGGGAACGTGGAGCAGTCCATCAGCTTAGACAGGCAGCTCAACATCATACAGGTGGCTGACCTTGTACTGCCCGACAAGGACACAAGGTTTGAAGAATACACCACAATGGAGCTGCTCTCCGTGGCAATGCTAATTGTCATAAGCACCTTTGCCCTTGACTTTATCCATTCCGACAGAGGGATTTTCAAGATGGTGGACTTGGACGAGGCATGGACGTTCTTGCAGGTGGCACAGGGCAAAGCTCTTTCCAACAAGCTGATTCGTGCTGGTCGTTCCATGAACGCCGCTGTCTACTTTGTGACGCAGAACTCTGGCGACGTGGACGACGAGAAGATGAAGAACAATATCGGTTTGAAATTTGCCTTTCGCAGTACCGATATAAAGGAAATCAAGAATACCCTTGAATTTTTCGGGGTGGACAAGGAGGACGAGGGCAACCAGAAACGCCTTAGGGATTTGGAAAACGGGCAATGCCTGTTTCAAGATTTATACGGGCGTGTGGGCGTTATCCAGATACACCCTGTATTTGCTGACCTGTTCGCTGCCTTTGACACCAGACCGCCGATACATACGGAAGAATCGAGGTGAAGTCTATGAGGAAACGAAAAATCCTAAGATTCTTCGGTATCACCCTGTTGGTTGTCTTTGGCGTGCTGGCGTTCTTATCCATCACAGGTACAGTGGCTCATGCGGCTGGTCTGGTAGATACTACGGTCAATGACGCTAACGCTTATTCCAAATATCCGCTGGAAAACTACCAGCTTGATTTCTACGTTGACAGTTCATGGGACTGGCTGCCTTGGAACTGGCTGGACGGTATCGGGAAAAGTATTCAGTATGGCTTATATGCCATCACCAATTTTATCTGGACGGTGAGCCTTTATATCTCCAATGCCACAGGCTATGTGGTGCAAGAGGCTTACAAACTGGACTTTATCTCTGATACCGCAAACTCTATCGGAAAGAACATTCAGACCTTGGCAGGCGTGACAAAAAGTGGCTTTTCCAGCGAGGGATTTTATGTAGGATTCCTGCTTATCCTCATTCTGGTAACGGGTATCTATATCGCCTACACAGGACTTATCAAAAGAGAAACCACAAAGGCGGTTCATGCGGTCGTCAATTTTCTTGTGGTCTTTATCCTGTCAGCGTCCTTTATCGCTTATGCTCCAAACTATATCAGCAAAATCAATGATTTTTCTTCGGACATCAGCAGCTCGGCTTTATCTCTCGGAACAAAAATTGTGCTGCCCGATTCCAGCTGCAAGGGAAAAGACAGCGTGGACTTGATTCGTGACAGCCTGTTTTCCATACAGGTAAAGCAACCGTGGCTGCTGTTGCAATATGGGGAATCAGACATAAAAGAGCTAGGCTCTGACCGTGTGGAAAGCCTGCTGTCGGAAAGCCCCGACACGGACGATAGAGAGGACATTGTGATTGAGGAAATCGAGGATAAGGACAACGACAATCTAAGCGTCACAAAGACTATGACACGTTTAGGCATGGTAGTATTCTTGTTCATCTTCAATATCGGTATCTCGGTCTTTGTGTTCCTGCTTACTGGCATGATGATTTTCTCACAGGTGCTTTTTATCATTTACGCCATGTTCCTGCCTGTCAGCTTTATCCTGTCCATGATACCGACCTATGAGGGCATGGCAAAAAAGGCGGTCACGAAACTGTTCAATACCATTATGATGAGGGCAGGAATCTCACTGATTATCACTACCGCTTTCAGCATTTCCACCATGTTTTATTCCACTTCCTCTGGCTATCCGTTCTTCATGGTCGCATTTTTGCAGATAGTCACCTTTGCAGGAATCTACTTTAAGCTGGGTGATTTGATGGCAATGTTCAGCCTGCAATCTTCCGACACCCAGCAGGTAAGCCGACGTATCATGCGCCGCCCCTATCTGTTCTTCAACCGTGGGGCAAGACGCTTGGAGCGCAAAATCGGCAGAACGGTTATGGCTGGTGCGGCTGGCGGTCTTGTGGGCGCAGCGGCAGTATCACAATCCCGTAAGACGGACAATGCAAAACCAGCAGGCAGCGGTCATTCCAGACCAAACCATGACACTTCCGTCGATACGTCCAGCTTTGGAAAACGTGCCGGCGCAAAAGTCGGTGCGGTGCTTGATGGCAAGGAGCGCATGAAAGACAAGGCAAAATCCGTCGGTCAGCAGGTCAAGGATATGCCGACACAGGTACAGTATGCGTTACATAGCGGCGTGAGCCAGATACAGGAAAACGTATCAGACTTCAAGCGTGGCATTGTGGATGAAAAAGCGACCAGAAAACAAGGGCGTGCGGATAAACAGGAGAAACACAGACAGACCATTGCACAGAAACGCATGGCAATGGATAAAGCGAAACCGTCCAATGGATCAGCGACAAAAGGAGCTGCCCCATTGCATGAGCGACCAGTGACAACGCCTGTACCTGCGAAAGCAGCTCCACAGGCAGCGGTTTCCAAAGGGGCACAGACCGTCAAGGAACGCCCTGCCACCATTGCAAAGGAACAGCCGCCCGTAAAATCCAAAGAGCCTGTTACAAGGGTACAGGAGGTAAGGACGCAAGCGGTCAGAGAATCCACTGCACCCGTCAGACAGCAGACTTCACAGGCTGCCGCCGATACCACACGACAGACGGTGCAGCGTCACAAACAGGTACAGAAGAAACATAAAAACAAGACAACCGTAAATAAGACGACCAGCAGGAAAGGCGGCAAGAGATGAAACTAAGGCACTTCGTTTTGTTCGGAGGTGTTTTCTCGGTGATTATTTCCTTGCTGCTGTTCCTGTTTATCGTTACCGCAGATGATGAAGAAAGCAGCACTTCCCACTTTGATTTTTCTGGACTGAACCTTTCTGAAGAAGTGCTGAAACATCAGCCGACGGTAGAAAAATATGCGAAAGAATACGGAATTGAGGACTATGTGAACTATCTGCTCGCTATCATGCAGGTGGAATCTGGCGGCACAGCAGAGGACGTTATGCAGTCGTCTGAATCAATGGGGCTGCCGCCCAATTCCCTTTCCACAGAGGAATCCATCAAACAGGGGTGCAAGTATTTCTCAGAACTGTTAAAATCCGCAGAATCAAAAGGCTGCGACATAGACACGGTAGTACAAGCCTATAACTATGGCGGCGGCTTTATCGACTATGTGGCAGGACACGGGAAAAAGTACACCTATGAGCTGGCGGTCAGCTTTGCGAAAGAAAAATCAGGCGGTGTGAAAGTAACCTATAAAAACGAGATTTCCATTAAGGAAAATGGCGGCTGGCGTTATAAGTACGGGAATATGTTCTATGTGCGGCTCGTCAAGCAGTATCTGGCTGTCCCCAGTTTCAGCGACGCTACCGCACAGGCAATCTTCAATGAGGCATTGAAATATCAAGGCTGGAAATATGTCTATGGCGGCAGCAACCCTAACACGTCCTTTGATTGCAGCGGTCTGGTTCAGTGGTGTTATGGAAAGGCTGGTATCAGCCTGCCCCGTACCGCACAGGCGCAGTATGACGCTACCCAGCACCTGCCGCTGTCACAGGCAAAAGCTGGTGACTTGGTGTTCTTCCATTCCACTTACAATGCTGGAACGTATGTAACACACGTCGGTATCTACGCAGGAAACAACAGAATGTATCACGCAGGAAACCCTATCGGATATGCAGATTTGACAAGCTCGTACTGGCAGCAGCATTTGATTGGCGCAGGACGGGTAAAGACAAAATAGAAAGGAATGGTGCTATGATATTCAAGAAAAAAGAGAAAGAATCGAAACCTAAAAAAGAGAAGAAACTGCCTGTGATGAAAGAAGGCACACATAAAAAATCCGTGATTGCCTTATGGCTGGTGCTACTGGCAAGCGTCAGCTTTGGCGTATATAAAAATTTTACTGCCATTGATATACACACGGTACATGAAAAGGAAGTCATTGAACAGCGTATTGTTGATACCAACAGGATAGAGAATTTTGTCAAAGGCTTTGCAAAATCCTACTATTCATGGAACAACACGCAGGAATCCATTGACAAAAGAACCGCTGCCATCAGCAACTATCTGACACAGAGCTTGCAAGACTTGAACGTAGATACGGTTCGGCAGGATATACCCACAAGCTCTGCGGTGACTGATGTAACGGTATGGGAAGTAGAACAGGCTGGAACAGACGACTTTACCATTGTCTACTCCGTAGATCAGACGGTAACGGAGGGTGAACAGTCTGCCAGATACACTTCCGCTTATATGGTAGTAGTTCATGTAGATGGTGACGGAAACATGGTTATTACACAGAACCCGACCATCAGCAGCATACCGTCAAAATCCAGCTATGAACCAAAGGCGCAGGAATCCGACGGAACGGTGGACGCTGCCACAGCGGAGGAAGTGACAGAGTTCTTGGAAACTTTCTTCAAGCTCTATCCTACCGCAACGGAAAAGGAGCTTGCCTATTATGTGTCTGGCAATGCCCTCTCCCCTGTGAACTGTGATTATGCGTTCTCGGAACTGGTAAATCCTATTTTCACCAAAGACGGGGAGCAGGTCAAGGTATCGGTATCAGTGAAGTACCTCGACCAGAGAACAAAGGCGACACAGATTTCACAATTTGATTTGACGTTGGAAAAGGATAGTAACTGGAAGATTGTAGAATAAATTTCCAATGTAGTGTGTTTATTATGGAGTTTAATAGGCACACTACATTTTATATTGCATAACCATAAAAGTTATTTTATAATTGAAACCCTCCACTATAACACCAGACTTTTTCTTTGTGGTATCATGTAAGCTATGAAAGGAGTGTTTTTTATTGAATACCTATACAACAACGGAAATAGCAAAAATAATAGGAATACACCCTAATACTGTTCGATTTTATGAAAAGTGGAAATTGATACCCAAAGTAGAAAGAAAAGAAAATGGCTATCGCATATTTACAGATTTTCATATAGACCAATTCCGATTAGCTAGAACCGCCTTACAAGTTGAAATTTTGCAAAATGGTCTGCGTAAAAAAGCAGTCAACATTATAAAAACTTCTGCGAATAGAGATTTTATAAAAGCAATTTGCATGACAGAAGAATATTTGTCACAGATTCAGCAGGAAAGATTTAATGCAGAAGAGGCTATTGAAATAGTAAAGAACCTTTTATCTAAAAAAGAAAAATTCAATTCCATTTCTTTAAAAAGGAAAGAAGTATCTGACTATCTCAATATTTCTATGGACACACTAAGAAATTGGGAACTTAATGGACTTCTTGACATAAAACGTAAGCAAAATGGTTATCGAATATATACAGGTGAGGACATAGTACGTTTAAAGATTATCCGTTCATTAAGATGTGCCAACTATTCTCTTTCTGCTATTCTACGAATGTTAAATGCTCTTTCTGAAAATCCAGATATTGATATAAAAAATGTAATTGATGTACCAAAAGAAGATGATGATATTATTACCGCCTGTGATAAATTGATTACTTCCCTTAATTCTGCTGAAGAAAATGCAAATTTTATACTTTCCCATTTGAAAGAAATGAATAAAAAATATAACCCTCCATTTTAACACCAGAGTTTTTTCTGGTGTTATTATTTTACACGAAAACAAAAAAGGAGGAAAAAATATGGAAACCACAATTAAGGTTCAAAATTTATGTAAGTCTTATGGAAATATACCTGCTATTGGAGTAGTATCATTTAAATGCAGTCGTTAAATCCACCAAAAGATGATAATA
>ERZ1090865.599-NODE-599-length-20253-cov-5.690811_pt1 | contig 20253 bp, 15 predicted proteins | sample MGYA00478478_ERZ1090865 | MGnify/ENA primary metagenome ERZ1090865 (study PRJEB33644, sample SAMEA5815715) | chicken gut metagenome | biome: Chicken; feature: Gastrointestinal Tract; material: Caecum | place: Ireland | collected 2019-01-01 | study: A study of the... | reverse complement strand
GAGATGTCTTAGGGTCTCGTGGGCTCGGAGATGTGTATAAGAGACAGCCTATGGCACAACGCAGAGTTTCAAGAGCCGTAAAGGCAGGTAACCTTACAATCGGCGGCGGCGCAAAAATCAGCGTCCAGTCGATGCTGAATGTCCCGGCGGAAGACGTCGAGGGCAACGTGCGCCAGGCGGTGGAACTCGAAAAGGCGGGCTGTGAAATTGTACGTCTGACTGTTCCCAACAAAGAAGCCGTCAAAACCCTTGCGGCGGTCAAAGAAGCGGTTTCCATTCCGGTTGTTGCCGACATTCATTTTGATTACAAATGCGCGCTCGAAAGCGTTTCCGCGGGGGTTGACAAAATCCGAATCAACCCCGGCAATATCGGTTCTGAGGACCGCATTAAGGCGGTCGCCGACGCCTGCCGTCAGCATAACGTCCCGATTCGAATCGGCGTAAACTCCGGCTCGCTTGAAAAAGATTTGCTTGCAAAATACGGTTCTCCAACGCCCGATGCCCTTTGTGAAAGCGCATTGCGGCACGTCGCGCTGCTCGAGAAATTCGATTTTAACGATATCGTGATTTCCATTAAATCCTCTGACGTTTCCCGTATGGTCGCAGCGTACAGGAAAATTGCCACGCTTTGTGATTATCCGCTGCATTTGGGCGTTACGGAAGCCGGAACGGAGCGTATGGCGCTGATTAAATCCGCAGCCGGTATCGGCGCGTTGTTGTTAGACGGAATCGGTGACACCATCCGCGTGTCGATGACCGCCGACCCGGTTCGCGAAGTGGCGGCGGGGTTTGACATTCTCAAAGCCGTGGACTTGAAAACCGACTGCCCGCGGATTGTTTCCTGCCCGACCTGCGGCAGAACCAAAATTGACTTGATCGGCCTTGCCAATGAGGTGGAACGCCGCTTGCAGGGCTGCAAAAAACCGATTACCGTCGCGGTAATGGGCTGTGTGGTCAACGGCCCGGGCGAAGCGCGCGAAGCCGACATCGGTATTGCCGGCGGTGACCATTGCGGGCTTTTGTTCCGCCACGGCGAAATTTTAAGAAAAGTCCCCGAAGACCAAATTGTCGACGAACTGATTGCCGAAATCGACAATCTTTAATACTTCCAGGGTTTATAATAAGAAAGATTACATAGAAACAGGAATTTAAATGGCTACTTTTTTTGAACTCTTTTGCGAGTGCAAAGACTCGCTCCAAAAATATGAACAGGCGCTGTCAGAAGCCCAGGTGCTCTCGCTGTCGAACGACACCGAATCCGGACATCTGACAGCTTTCGTGCGTTTTCCGCGTCTGGTTTCCGACCGAATGCTTCGGGAAATTGCGTCTGTGATTACCGCGCAGTTCGGCGGAAGCGTTCGTCTTTCGATTGAACCGCGCTTTGACAAGTCGCTGTGTACGGAAGCGTATGCGCCGGAAATCAAGGCTTATCTGAAAAAAACGGTTGCCGTTACCAACGGCTTTTTGGAGGGCAGCGACTGGAAAATCGACGAGAACGGCGTCTTTGCGCATTTGAAACACGGCGGGCTTGCCATTTTGGAACAGGCGGGTTGTGTCCGCGTGGTTGAAGACTTTTTGCTGGAGCGCTTCGGCGTGCGGCTTCAGGCACATTTTTCCGAAGAAACCGCGGACTTTGCCGGTGAATTGCAGTCCGTGCAGCAAAATATTGACAAAGCCGAACACGCGCGTGCGGCTGCCGCGGCGGTGGAACAGAAATATGCCCCCGGCGCAGTTGTGAAAAAGGAAAAACCGAAAGAAAATGCCCCCTCCGATGAAAAACCGGTGGAACATGTCGTCAAAGAGGGAATCGGCTATTACCTCGAAAGCGTCCGTCCGATTTATGGCAATATTATCCGCAAAGAACCGATGCCCATTGCCGACATTGAACTGCCGGAAAACGATATGGAGACCGTCCCGGTTGTCGTTTGGGGGCGGGTGTTCTGCTTTGATGAGCATACCAGCAAAAAAGGCAAGCACAAAATCATTACCTTTTATATCACCGACGAAACCTATTCGTTTATGGTTTCCATGGTCGTGAAAATTGAACAGAGCGACGAGCTTTTGGAAAAGCTCCACAACGGCGTCTATATTCTGATGTCCGGCGAGGTCAAATTTGACACCTTCCGCCATGAATATGTCATTGACCCGCGCGCCATCAGCACCGTGGAAAAAATTGAAAAGCAGGACAACGCGCCAAAAAAGCGCGTCGAATTGCATTTACATACCAACATGTCGCAAATGGACGGCATGACCCCCGCCAAAAAGCTGGTGGAGCGCGCGATAAAATGGGGACACAAGGCGATTGCCATTACCGACCACGGCTGCGCGCAGGCGTTCCCCGACGCAATGAACGCCGCCAAGGGTAAAATCAAAATTATCTACGGCGTGGAAGCCTATTTTATCGACGACTTAAAAGAGCCGGATAAATCGTATAAGGAACTGCGCTCTTACCACCAAATTATTTTGGTCAAAAACTTAACCGGGCTTAAAAATCTGTATCAGTTGATTTCAAAGTCCAATATCGACTATTATTATAAGCGTCCGCGCACGCCGAAGTCCGAACTTATCAAACACCGCGAGGGCTTAATCATCGGTTCAGCTTGTGAAGCCGGTGAACTTTACAGAGCAATTCTGGAAGAACGCCCCGAAGAAGAAATCCTTGAAATTGCGCGGTTTTACGACTATCTCGAAATTCAGCCCACGGGCAACAACCGCTTTATGATTGCGGCCCACAGCGCCCCGGCTTCGAAAAACCCCGAGCGCAACCGCGAATTTGACAAAATCACCTGCGAAGCGGATATTGAAAATATCAACCGCAAGGTGATTGCGATTGCCGACAGACTCGGCAAGCCGGTCGTCGCAACCTGCGACGTGCATTTCATCGACCCGGAGGACGCCAAATACCGCGCTATTTTAATGGCGGCGCAGGGCTTTGCCGACGCCGACAAACAAGCACCCCTGTATTTCCGAACGACCGAAGAAATGCTCGCGGAATTTGCCTATCTCGGCGAAGAGACCGCGCGCGAAATCGTTATTGATAACCCCAACAAAATCGCCGATATGGTCGATGTCATTCGGCCGTTCCCCGATGGCACTTACCAGCCGTCCATTCCGGGATCGGAAGAGAAGCTTCGCGAAATCTGCTGGACAAAAGCACGCGAGTGGTACGAGTTTAACGGCGAAGTGCCCGAACTTGTCAAAACAAGACTGAACCGAGAACTGGACTCCATTATTGAGCACGGGTTCGCCGTTTTGTATATCATCGCGCAAAAGCTGGTTTGGGATTCCGAGGACCACGGCTACCACGTCGGTTCGCGTGGTTCAGTCGGTTCTTCGTTCGTCGCGACAATGGCGGGGATTTCCGAGGTCAATCCCTTGGCGCCCCACTACCGTTGCCCCAACTGTAAATATTCCGAATTTTATACCCACGGCGAATATGGTTCCGGCTTTGATATGCCGAAAAAAGACTGCCCCCATTGCGGCACGCCGATGATTCGCGACGGTCACGAAATCCCGTTCGAAACGTTCCTCGGCTTCCACGGCGACAAAGCGCCCGATATTGACCTGAACTTCTCCGGTGAATACCAGGGCAAAGCGCACCGCTACACTGAAGAGCTGTTCGGTTCGTCCCACGTTTTCAAGGCGGGCACAATCGCCACCGTGGCGGAAAAAACCGCTTACGGCTATGTCAAAAAATATTTGGAAGAGCGCGACCTGCACGTCAACCGCGCCGAAGAACAGCGCCTTGCCGAAGGGTGCACGGGCGTCAAGCGCACCACGGGTCAGCACCCGGGCGGCATGGTCGTTGTGCCGAACGATTACGAAGTGTGCGACTTTACGCCGGTCCAGTTCCCCGCGGACGATACGACAAGCGACATGGAAACCACGCACTTCGACTTCCATTCTTTGCACGATACCATTTTGAAACTCGATATTCTCGGTCACGATGTGCCGACGCTTTATAAACACTTGGAGGATATGACCGGGATTAACGTCATGGACGTCGACGTCTGTGACCCGAAAATTATCCGCCTTTGCACAAGCCCCGAACCTTTGGGCGTGACGGCGGAAGAAATCAGCTGGCCGACGGGTACGCTGTCTATTCCCGAAATGGGCACTTCGTTCGTTTGCCAAATGCTTTTGGAAGCGCAGCCGAAAACCTTTTCCGACCTGCTGCAGATTTCCGGTCTTTCCCACGGCACCGACGTTTGGACCGGCAATGCGCAGGAGCTTATCAAAAACGGCACCTGCGACATTTCCAATGTTATCGGTACGCGTGACAGCATCATGATTTACTTGATGCACAAAGGGCTTGACTCGAGCCTTGCATTTAATATCATGGAAAAAACCAGAAAAGGTATCGTCGCCAAAGTCGGTTTCCCCGAGGGCGCGGAAGAGGCCATGCGCGCGTGCAACGTGCCGGAATGGTATATGGATTCCTGCCGGAAGATTAAATACATGTTCCCGAAAGCCCACGCGGCGGCTTATGTTATCGCGGCGCTTCGCCTCGGCTGGTATAAAATTTACCGCCCGCTTGAATATTACACCGCGTTTTTAACCGTGCGCGGCGGCGATTTGGATGCGGAAACCGTGGTGCAGGGGCACGACGCGGTGCGCACCCGCCTGAAACTTTTGGAAAGCAAAATCCACGACAAAACCGCGACCGCCAAAGACAAGGAGCAATTCACCGCCATGCAGGTGGTCAACGAAATGATGGCGCGCGGCGTCGAGCTTTTGGGCGTCGATGTCTATAAATCCCGCGCAACCGCTTACACGATTGAAGACGGCAAAATCCGTCTGCCGTTCTCCGCGCTCTCCGGCATCGGTGAAAACGCCGCGGTGGCGCTTGCAAATGCGCGCGACGACGGCGAGGGCGCGTTTGTTTCCGTCGATGATTTTGCCCGGCGCGCCAAGGCGGGCAACAGCACCGTGGAACTGCTCGACAGCTGCGGTGCATTCGGCAACCTGCCGAAAACCGCACAGATTTCATTGTTTTAAACGCACCGAAAAAAAGACTTGACGGCGTCACTTTACTGTGCTATCATAGTAGCACGCTAAAGTGAACAAGGGCGAAATATACCTAAAAACGGCGCACAGGTGCGAAAGGATATGACCCATGAAAAACTACTCTAAAATCACACCCGAGGGAACAAGGGATTATTTGTTTGAAGAAAGTGACGCGCTGCGCGCGGTGGAGCGCCAGCTTGCCGATTTATTCAAATCCCGCGGTTATAAAAAGATTGTCACCCCGACAATCGAATTTTTTGACGTGTTCAACCGCGAAAGCGCCGGCACTTTGCCGGAGGCGCTGTACACGATGACCGACGCCTACGGGCGGCTGCTCGTTTTGCGGCCGGATTCCACACTGCCCATTGCGCGTGTGGCGGCGACTCGCTTAAAAGGCGCAACGCTTCCTTTGCGGCTTTACTACAATCAAAATGTGTTTTCCCGCCGTCCGAAGCTGTCCGGCCATAACGATGAAACCTCCCAAAGCGGGATTGAGCTCATCGGCGCCAAAGGGCTTCGTGCGGATTTAGAAGTGATTACAATGGCGATTCAGGCGCTCGAACTTTGCGGCGCGCCCGACTACCAAATTGAAATCGGTCACGCGGGCTATTTTAAATCGCTTTGCGCTTCTCTTTCGTGCGACGAAGAAACCGTCAGCGCGATTTACGATTGCTTAGAAAGCAAAAACTTTGTCGCGCTCAATACGGTGCTTGACGAAATCGGGCAGACCCCCGTTACGGACGCGATTCGCAATTTGCCGCGGATGTTCGGCGACGCGCAGATTCTTTCCGAAGCGCGCAAGGTTGCAAAAGGCAAGGAAGCGCAGGCGGCGCTCGATTATTTGGAAACGCTCTACGCAAGACTTCAAAAAGCGGGCTACGCCGACCGCATTATTTTGGATTTGAGCCTTGTCCACCGCACCAATTACTATACCGGGATTATTTTCCGCGGCTATACGGAGGGCAGCGGCGTTACGGTGCTTTCCGGCGGTCGCTACGACAGCTTGATTTCCGAATTCGGCGAAGATTTACCGGCAACGGGTTTCGGGATTAACACCGACGACCTCGCGCGCGCGAAACTGCGCCGCGGCGATGTGCCGAAAGCGGCACCGGCGGATGCCTTGGTATTTGGCGAAGACGGCTTTGAAACCGAAGCGCTCCATTTGCAAAACCGCCTGATTCGGCAGGGCAAAACTTGTGAAAACGGTGCGTTTGACACGTTCGAACAGGCAAAGGCTTACGCGGAAAATTGCGGGATTCGGAACCTTTACCGCGTGAATGCCGACGGTGTGCAGGAGGTCGTGTTATGAGAAAATTGCGAATTGCCCTTACAAAAGGCAGACTTGAAAAACAGACAATGGAGCTGTTTGAGCGCATGGGGCTTGACTGCACCGAGCTTCGCGAAAAAGGCCGCCGGTTGATTTTGCCGGTCGGCGACTATGAAGTGGTGCTCGCCAAAGCGGCGGATGTGATTACTTATGTGGAACACGGCGTGTGCGACATCGGCGTGGTCGGCAAAGACACCATTGTGGAAAACGGCAAGAGCTTTTATGAGGTCTGTGACCTCGGAATCGGCAAATGCCGCTTTTGCTTGGCCGGCAAGGTCGGCGAAAATTTCTATGACGGCTACAACGTCAAGCGCATCGCCACCAAATACCCCAACGTGACCAAGGCGTATTTTGAAAGCAAGGGTATGGATGTAAAAATCGTGAAAATCGAAGGCTCTGTCGAGCTTGCACCGCTTTTGGGGCTTTCGGACGCGATTGTCGATATTGTGGAAACCGGCACAACGCTCAAAGAAAACGGCTTGGAAGTCTATGAAACGCTGTTCCCGATTTCCGCCCGCGTGATTGTCAACACCGCGAGCATGAAACTGCGCCGCGCGGAAATTGACGCGTTTATCGCGGGCATCGAAAAGGCAAAACAGGAGGCAGGCAAATGATTCAAGTGGCAAAAGCGGACGGCGTTTGTGAACGTCGCCTGATTGAACAATTAAAACAGCGCAGTGGAGAGATTGACCGTTCCGTCACGGCGGCGGTTACGGAAATTCTCGACCAGGTTCGCCTTTACGGCGACACGGCGGTGCGCGAATATACGATGAAGTTTGACGGCTCTGTGCCGGAAAATGCGGAAGTCCCGAAAGAAGCGCTGGACGCGGCGCTCGAAACGTGCGACCAAAAATTCGTGTACGCGCTTTATCGCGCGGCGGACAATATCCGCGATTTCCACGCGCGGCAAAAACAGCAAAGCTGGTTAGAGCCGGGTGCGGACGGCGTGATTTTAGGCCAGCGCATTCGTGCGCTTCATCGCGTCGGGATTTATGTCCCCGGCGGCACGGCGGCTTATCCGTCAAGCGTATTGATGAACGCCATTCCGGCGAAAATTGCCGGTGTGAAAGAAATCATTATGGTGACCCCGCCGCAAAAGGACGGCAACCCCAATCCCGATATTTTGGCGGCGGCGAAAATCGCCGGTGTGGACCGCGTATTTTTAATGGGCGGCGCCCAGGCGGTCGCGGCGCTGGCTTACGGCACCGAAACCGTCCCGAAAGTGGACAAAATCGTCGGGCCCGGCAATATCTATGTTGCCACGGCAAAAAAACTGCTTTACGGCACGGTCGATATTGACATGATTGCCGGCCCCTCTGAAATTCTCGTTGTCGCCGACGAAACGGCAAACCCGAAGTTTTTGGCGGCGGATTTGATGAGCCAGGCGGAGCACGACAAAATGGCAAGCGCGATTTTGCTGACCACAAGTACTACCGTTGCCAACAAAACCGTCGAAGAATTGGAACGTCAAATGCAAACGCTCTCGCGGCGCGAGATTATCGAGCAGTCGCTTACCGATTTCGGTGCGATTATCGTCTGTAACTCCATAGACGAAGCGGTCGACTTTGCCAACGAACTCGCCCCCGAACACCTCGAAATGGCGGTGCAAAATCCGCTGGAATACATCGGGCGGATTGACAACGCCGGAAGCGTTTTCCTCGGGCAGTATTCGCCCGAACCGTTGGGCGATTATTTTGCGGGTCCCAACCACGTTTTGCCGACCAGCGGCACCGCGCGATTCTTCTCGCCGCTTTCGGTGGATTCGTTTATTAAAAAGTCCAGTTTCATTTATTACACGCAGGACGCCTTAAGCAAGGCGAAAGATGATATTATCAAACTCGCCGAAACCGAAGGCCTCACTGCGCACGCAAACTCCATTCAAGTCAGATTTTAAAGGAAGTCAAGTTATCTATGTTTACACTTAACGAGAAAGTTAAGAATTTAAAGCCCTATGACCCGATTTCGGGCAATTATCACATCCGCCTCGACGCGAACGAATCGTTTATCACGCTTCCGCAGGAAATCAAACAGGAAATTTCCGACCGGGTGCTCTGCAACCACTTTAACCGCTATCCCGACCCCCGCGCCGAGGAGTGCTGCGCGGGCTTCGCCAAATATTTCGGCGTTCCGGCGTCTTGCGTGATGGCGGGCAACGGCTCCGACGAGGTCATTTCGGTCATCATGAATGCCTTTTTGCAAAAAGGGGACACAGTCGTCACCCTCGCGCGGGATTTTTCGATGTATGCGTTTTACGCCTCGTTAGTCGAGTGCCGCAGCGTCGTTGTGGAAAACAACCCCGATTATACAATTCCCGTCGACAACGTGATTGAAACCGTCAAGCGGGAAAAGGCGCGCATGGTGGTGTTCTCGAACCCCTGCAACCCGACTTCTCTCGTGCTGCCGCGCGAAGAGGTGCGCCGTTTGGTGCAGTCGGTGGACGCGCTTGTGGTTTTGGACGAAGCGTACATGGACTTTTCCGACCAAAGCCTTTTGTCTGAATTTTCAAAATATGATAACCTGATTATTCTCAAAACCTGCTCGAAAGCAATCGGTATGGCGGGCATTCGCCTGGGCTTTGCCGTGACAAATGAAACGCTTACCAAAATCCTGCTTGCGGTCAAATCGCCTTATAACCTCAATTCGATGACGCAGGCGGTCGGCACGGTTTTGTTTGACCACCCGGAATATATCCGCTCCTGCGTGCGCCGCATTTTGGAGTCGCGCGACGAGCTTTACGAGCACTTCTGCCGGATTTCCAAAGAATTTCCCGGCGCGTTCGTGCCGCAAAAGCCGGAAGCGAACTTCGTGTATGTGCTGTGCAAAGACGCCGAGGGGATTTTCAATCACTTAAAAAGCAAAGGCATTATTGTCCGCTTTATGGGCGACCATTTGCGCATCAGCGCCGGCCGCAATTATGAAAACGAAGTGGTTTCGGAAGAAATCGAAGCTTACCTGAAAGGGGCAACGCAATGAGAGAGACAACCGTTGAGCGAAAGACCAAAGAGACCCACATTCGCCTGCACTTAAATTTAGACGGCGGCGAAGTGTCGGTGGAAACCGGCGTCGGCTTTTTTGACCATATGCTGACGGCGTTTGCCGTGCACGGCGGCTTCGGCTTGGAGCTTGCCTGTCAGGGTGATTTGCAGGTGGATTGCCACCACACGGTGGAAGATACCGGCATCGTGCTCGGGGAAGCCTTTGCCCGCGCGCTCGGCGACAAAAGCGGCATTGCCCGTTACGGCAGCTTTTTTGTCCCGATGGACGAAGCGCTCGGATTTTGCGCGGCGGACATCAGCGGTAGGCCGTATCTTGTATTTGAAGCGGATTTCCCGCAGGAACAAATCGGTGCGTTCGACACCTGTATGTGCCGCGAATTTTTCCGCGCGTTTGCAGACAACGCCGGCGTGACGCTCCACTTGCGCGCGCCTTACGGCGACAATTCGCACCACATTGCCGAAGCGCTGTTTAAGGCGTTCGGTCACGCGATGCACGCGGCTGTCGCCCCCGCGAAAGACGGTGCGGTGCTTTCCACCAAAGGCATGCTTGACTAACGGAGAGAAAACAACGATGATTATTTTTCCCGCAATTGATATCAAAGACGAAACCTGCGTCCGCCTCTATAAAGGTGCAATGGAATCCGCCGAAAAGGTGGCGGAAAGCTATCTTGACACCGCGCTCGCCTTTAAACAGGCGGGGAGCACCTGGATACATATGGTCGACTTGAACGGCGCGTGCGAGGGCGTTCGCAAAAACACCCATATTTTCACCGATGTGGCAGAGCACGCCGGTTTAAAAGTCGAGGTTGGCGGCGGCATTCGCACAATGGAAGACGTGGCGTTTTATCTCGAACGCGGTATTGCGCGCGTGGTGATTGGCTCGGCGGCGGTCAAAAACCCCGCGCTTGTGCGCGAAGCGTGCAGTCGTTACGGCGACCGGATAGCCGTCGGCATTGATGCGCGAAACGGCCTTGTTGCAACCGAGGGCTGGGTGGAAACCAGCGAAGTTTCCTATTTGACGCTTGCCAAAGAAATGGAACAAGCCGGTGTAAAGACAATTATCTTTACAGATATTGACCGCGACGGAACGCTCACCGGTCCCAATTTGGAGCAGTTGACCGCTTTAAACGAAGCTGTGTCCTGTGACGTGGTCGCAAGCGGCGGCATTCGCAATATCGACGATATCCGCGCCCTGCGCGACGCCGGTCTTTACGGCGCCATCTGCGGTCGCTCGATTTATAACGGCACGCTTTCGCTGCCCGAGGCGATCGCCCTGTGCGAAGCGTGAAAATGAGGTGACAAGGTTTGGAACTTGAAAAATATTTTAAAAAAGGGGAGCTGATTCCCGCGATTGTGCAGGAACACGGCACCGGCGAAGTGCTGATGCTCGCTTATATGAACCGCGAATCCCTGCAAAAAACGCTGGAAACCGGCTACACCTGGTTTTTCAGCCGCTCTCGCCAAAAACTATGGAACAAAGGGGAAACCTCCGGCCATACGCAAAAGGTGGTTTCCATAAAAGGGGATTGCGACGACGACACGCTGCTTGTCGAGGTCATTCAGACCGGCCCCGCGTGCCACACCGGCAGCAAAAGCTGCTTTTTCAATACCATTATGGAGGAACCGACAAAATGAACGATGTTTTAGAGGAACTGTATGAAGTCGCGCTTGCGCGCCGTCAAAACCCGAAAGAGGGTTCTTACACCTGCTATTTGTTCGACAAGGGCCTAGATAAAATCTTGAAAAAGGTCGGCGAAGAGGCTTCGGAAACGATTATCGCCGCGAAAAACGGCGTGAAAGAAGACACCGTCGGCGAAATTTCCGATTTGCTTTATCATTTGGTAATTATGATGGCGAACGAGGGCATTTCTCCCGCCGACGTCAAAGCGGAGCTTGGGCGCCGCCACCAAAAAGAGGGCAATTTAAAAAAGTTCCATCAGGTCGATAAAAACACTTAAAGAAAGTGCAGGAGGATTTGGTTATGTGGATTCTTTGGACGATTTTAGGAATTCTCGGCGCATTTATTGTCATTACCTTAATTCGTGCAGCGTTTTGGACGCCCGAAAAAATTTCGAGCGAGCCGCTTGACGAGGAAAAAGTCGATGTCGAAAAATATCGGCGGGATTTGAGCGCCGCGATTCAGATTCCGACCATTTCCAAGGTCAACCCCGACGAAGTGGACTGGGACGAATTTCAAAAGCTCCACCGGCTGTTTGAAGAGCGCTTCCCGCTGGTTTACAAAAACCTTTCGTGCGAAGAAATTTCGCTCGCAAGCCTCCTGTTTACCTGGAAAGGCAAAAATCCGGATTTAGAGCCGATTGCACTTTTGGGGCACCAGGACGTTGTCCCGGTTGCCGAGGGTACGGAACAGGATTGGACTCACCCGGCGTTTGGCGGCGTAGACGACGGCGAATTTATTTGGGGCCGCGGCGCGCTCGATATGAAAAACCACTTAATTGCGGTTTTAGAAAGTGTGGAAAGCTTGCTTTCCGAAGGTTTCCAGCCGGAACGCACGGTTTACCTTTGCTTCGGGCACGATGAAGAAATCGTTGCCGCCAAAACCTCCGGTGCGGGTGCGATTGCCGATGCGCTCAAAGCCCGCGGCGTTCATTTGGACAGCGTGCTTGATGAAGGCGGCGCGGTGCTCGACTTAAATGTCGGCAATATTTTGACAAAACGTCTTGCCGGTGTCGGGATTGCCGAAAAAGGGTATGCCGATTACCGCGTTTCCGTGACGGCGAAAGGCGGCCACTCTTCACAGCCGCCCGTGCATACCGCAATCGGTGAACTTGCGGAAGTCATCCGCGACATTGAGGGACACCAGTTTAAAGGCAAAATGCCAGACTTTGTGTATGCCCTGTTTACCAAAATCGGCAAAAATGTTTCTTACCCCGCGCGCATCGTGACCTGCAACTTGTGGCTTTTAAAGCCGCTTGTCACGTTTGTGATGAAGAAAATCCCGCCGGCGGCGTCGCTTATCCGAACAACGACCGGCGTGACGATGGCCGAGGGCAGCCCCGCGGCGAACGTGTTGCCGCAAAAAGCCTCGATTACAATCAATTTCCGAATGATGCCCGGCGTGACGATAGCCGACGTGGAAGACCATATCCGCAAAAGCGTGCGCAATAAAAATATTGAAATCGAATTTTTAAAGGGCAAAGAGGCTTCGAAAGTGTCACCGACCGACAGCCGTTCGTTCCGCATTTTGGAAGAACTCTGCACGCGCACCGACCCCGATATGATTGTCGCGCCGTATCTTGTTATGGGCGGCACGGATGCTTATCACTACGAAGAGGTCTGCGACAACATTTATCGCTTTGCGCCGTTCGTAATGGATACAAAGCTTCTGCTCACCATGCACGGCACCAACGAGCGTATCCCGATTGACTGTATGGGCGACGCGCTCAAATTCTTCAAGCGCTATATCCGTATGATGTCCGCGGAGTAACCGCGATAGGAAAATTTTGCATCTTTGTTAAAAAAATATCAAAAACCGGTTGACGAAGCAGAAAAAGTGTGCTATATTCTAATTCGTAACGGGTCGTTATTAATTGGGAGGAAAGGATGAAAGAAAAGGCTTCGCTTTCATTGGTGCGACATATCAACAGCGAAATCGTGCTGACGTATTTACAGCGCCACCCGAACGCTACGATTCCCGAAATGTCACGTGAATCCAAATTAAGTCTGCCGACCGTTACAAGAACGATTAACAGCTCCCTTGCCACAGGCCTTGTGCAAACCACTGCGCGCAAAGGCGAAGAAAAGGGGAGAAAGGCGCAGTGCTACGCGTTTAACGACGATTTCGGCTGCGCGCTCTTGCTGCTTATCAAAGAACAGCGGATTTTGCTGCAAGTGGTTACAATCGGCGGCAAAATTTTACACCGCACACAAGCCAATATCGCAAAAGACGAAGTGCTTTCGATGCTGCAAGCGACGATTGAAAAACAACTCGCGGCGTTTCAAAATATGAAATGCATCTGCATTACACTGCCGGGGCACATTCGCGACGGCTTTGTTTACGCTTCCCATGCGTTCCCGAAGCTAAACGGTTTGGATTTGCAAAACCAACTGGCTGAAAGATACAAAATGCCGGTGTCCGTGATGGACAGCGTAAAAGCCCTTCCTTACGCGGGGCGCGAATATGATAAGGACTTTCGCAAAAAGGTGGTTTTGTTCCTCTCGCTGGAAGTGGAGGACGGCTGCGGCGCGGCTTGCTCGATGCTCGGCAAAACCTATCCGGGAACAACCGGCAGCTTCGGTGACTTGTATGCTTTGCCATTTCCGTTTGCGCGTATGACGCGGCAGCAAAAATATATGCGCTTCGCGCAGGCCATGGTGGGTATGACCAATGCGGACACGGTGGTCTTTTACGGTGACGACTCGGCGGATTTCCAAAAGATTATTGAAAAACTGACCGAGGAGCTTCCCGCTTATGCCTTGCCGAAATTCTACATCGCGCAAGGGCTGATTCACGATAATTTTCAAGCGATGAAAAATATCGCTTTTGACAACGTTTTGGACTCAATTGAAAACTAAATCACTTGAGTCCCTTTTTACTCCCGATTTAATAACGATATGTTATAAATCAAAAGGAAATTTATGCTTCGCTTCTGAGACTTATACGGCTTGCTTCAAAAGTATTTTACTCCCTATTCAGCAGTCGTTTTTCTTTTCGTCATTTATAAAAAAAATATTATAAAAAAAAATAAAAAGAGCAAAATTTTAATTCCCCACTGTGTAAAAACATCAGCTTACGGAAGAAAAGATATGTTTCCAGAAAGGAGAAAACATCTATGACAAGAAAACTCATTAGTGTTTTGCTGTCTGCTGTTTTTGTGCTTTCCTGTTTCTCAACGACGTTTGTCGCTTTTGCGGAAGACGTAGCTTTAACTGACCCGCCTGCGACGTTGTTGGAGAATACCGCGACGCCGGCTGAAAGCGATACGGCGTCTGAAACGGAAAACACAGAACCCGAAAAACCGCTTGACAACACGCTTGACGCGCTTTTGGAGAATTACAACGCGTTGTCAGAAAAAGAAAGCGGTATGACAAGCGCGCAAAAATCAAAACTTCGTGAAGCCGGCGATATGCTTTTTAATTTCGGCAAAGATGTTACCGGAGCGCTTTCCTCCGACGAAGCTCTTGCGCAATACAGTCAAATTCTCGCTTTGATGTCCGGCACTGCCACAACCGTTTTAGCAAGCGTAACCAAAACCGAACCGGTGGAAGCATTCGAAGCAAAGGTCAAGGCGTATGAGGGCCGCGTGGGAATTTCTTCACCGTCCGAAGAAGATCTCAAAGGCTACAACGAGATTTTAAAAGCCTATGCGGGGCTTACCGACGAAGAAAAAGGGCAAGTGGATTTGTTCCTGTTCGACAAAATGCTCCACCTGATTTTAGACCGCGAGCGCCAAGTTTCGATTGGGAAAAATACCGACGTGCCCTCTTATGACAAACAGCACAATATTAATGCGCAAATTGCCGCGGAAGCGCTCTTAGGCAACGCCGGGTATGCTGCGCACTTTAGTAAAGCCAAAGAACTTTACAGTATTTTAAACGATTCCTCGAAGACAACCGACCAAAAGCTCGAAGCTTACAAAAATGCGAACCAATATGCACGTGCATATGCAGACTGTTGGAGCCCGACCTATTTAAGCTTTTATAATAAGCTCGACTCCTCTTCGCTCGCGAAGAGTTTTATGACGCTGGCGAAAGCATACGGCAAACAATATCTTTCGGAAAATCCGTTTACCGAAACTGCGCCGACCGTGCTCGAGCGACCCAGTGCGAAAGATTACCCGAAAGGCGAGTCTGACCCTGGTTACGTCGAAGCTTGGAGTAAATACATGGCGGGCTCTAAAGCGAAAGCCGAATACGATTGCCGAAAAGTCATTCACAATGGTGCTTGCAATATTCAGGGCGTGAAAAAAGTCGAAGCCGCTGCACCGGAGTTTACGGGACTTGCCGATTTCATGAGCGCCGCCGTTGCCGCCTTGCAGGCATTCAGCAAAGATTCTTCCCAGCTTGCCCCCGCGAAAGCGGTTTCCAAAACTTTTGACAATATGTCCTCGTTTTTGCAGGCAGTCATTTTGAAAAATACGACGATGCAAATCTATTGCGAACCGACGCAGTACGAGACCTATTGGAGCACATCGACCAAAAACCTCAAAGAGGTCTATCAACAATGCGCGGACATCGGTCAATATGATAAGCTTTCCGCATTTGAAGCGGTCATCAAAGGGATTGAAGAACCTTACGATAACACAGATATTATCAAAGCCAAAGAATCCTATGACAACGTGCCGCTCGGGCTTCGGATTTTTATTCCGTCTGAAATCAAAAATAAATATAAAACGATTCTCGCCTGCATCGGGCCGGATTTGCCGTCATTTGAACAGCCTGACTTGAGCATTTTCAAAAAGACAACCGTGACTTATCCGACCGGCGTTTCCCGCGCGCAGGTAGCAAAGGCGCTCCCGCGCATGGAAACCTTCCTCACGGGCACGGTTTTGCCGATGCTCGGCGTGAAAAACGGATTGCCCTCCGAAATTAATAACAAGCTTTACACCAACGCGACCGTTGCCGACATTTGCAAATTCCTCTATCCGACGCTTGCCAATGTCAGCAGTTTGATTTCCGCCAAACCCTCCGGCCTTGCAAGCAAATTGACCGAAGAGAAATTTAAAGGCGCTGTGACCGCGCTGAAAGCGGCGGGAAGCGACTGGAACGCACTGACGCTTTCCAACGGCGATATGGGCTTCCAAGACGGCGACAAAGAGGGGTTCCTCGACGCGGTGGCCGCCCTGTTCCGCCCGCTTTCGATTATCACCTTGGCGTTAAAAATTGAAAACACAATCGATTCGTCAAAGGGGACTTACACCTACGGCACTTATGAAGACTTGGTTCCGATTTTTGAAGCGCTGGATTTAAAAGGCTATCTCTCCTCGCACGAATACACACTCTATGTCAATGAAGTCAAAGAAAAAAACAGCGATATGGTGATGGACGCACGCGTCCGCCCGATTTTGGTACCGATTTTCAATTTGATTGACCAGTTTGCTCAAAATCCGCTGGATACCCTTGTGACGGTGCTGCCGAAGCTCGGATTTGCGCTGAAAAACGATTTGCTGTCGAAACAAATCGCGGCACTGTTGGGGAAAATCAGCTTAATAAGCGTAACCCCGCCCGATTTAAGCGCCGGCGCGCTGTTCGATATGCTCGCGCCGAAGCTGCAAAACATGAATTTTAACAGGCTCACACTTTCTTTGACGCTCAACAAAGACAACTTCTTAAAATTTGTGGACGAAATCGGCGGGTGCGGTACTGCCATTCAGAAAAACAGTAAAATCCGCGGTAAGGCTTACAGCCTCTGTGTCGACCCGGATAAATCCGACGCTTTCCTCGTTTTGTTCCGGTGGCTTTACGGGGAATTGACCTCCGCGCAAAACAGCAAAGCTATTCAAACGGCGGTGGACGCTTCCACGCTTAGCTCCATGCAGAAAACCGTTGTCAAAGGCGCGCTTTCCACGGTTTCGAAAATCTCCCCCGACACCGCGTTGTTGGCGCTTATTAACGTTGCCGCACCGCCGATTCCGGATTTCAGCGGCGCTCTGCCGGACATTCATTTGCCGGGAATCGGCAGCGTGCGACCGCGTGCCGGCGGCATCCTTCCGAGCATCGGCGACGGCCTCTCTAAGGTCTTTGGCGGACTTTTCTCGGGCGGCAAGAAGAATACAACCGCAAAAACCAATACAAACGCAGCCAACAGCGGCAAAACACAGACCGGCAACCCGAATGTCCCGAAAACCGGCGGCGGCGCGGCAGTAAGCCTCTTTGTGCTTGCCGCAACAGCAGGGATTGCGGCCGGCGCCGTACTCCTCAAGAAAAAGACTGACTCCGATCAGGATTGATCATTTACCTCCTCCATATGTTCTTCAGAAGAACACAAATGGGCAGACAGGCTTTCGCTTGTCTGCCTTTTTGTATCGGGAAGAAGATTTTATAAAGCAAAAGTAAAGTATATAAAAAACAGCCCCGCTTTTTAAAGCAGGGCTGTTTTTGTAAGAAAAGGTTACATACTGGCTTTTAAAATCGAAATCACGTCGTCGTGCGTCAGCACTTTGTAGCCGCCTTCGTTTAAGAAGGTGCCGTCGGCAATGCCTTCAAACATGTCTTCGGTTACGCCGAACTCGGAAATGTGCATCACAAGGCCGAGCGAACGCATATACGCTTCCATTTCGGCAAGTCCTTCTTCGGCAACTTCGCGGTCGATTTTGCCCGTCGGGTCCACACCCCAAACTTCCGTCGCAAAGCGTTTGAATTTCGCAACGCCGTAGGGGAGAATGAACTTGTAATACGGAATGGAGACCGCCGCAAGAGTCATGCCGTGGGTCGCGTTGGTGTAAGCGCCGATAGACTGACCAATCATGTGGACTTCCCAGTCCGTCGCCTTGCCTTTGGCGACAAAGGTGTTCAGCGCCCAGGTCGCAATCCACATAATGTTGCTGCGCGCTTCGTAGTCGTTCGGGTTTTCTACGGCAATTTTCGAGCTGTGAATCAGCGAGCGCAAAAGACCTTCCATCACATAGTCTGACGTGTTGTCGTCCTCGCCCGAGAAATACTGCTCCAAGATGTGCGACATAATGTCAAAAATGCCGGAAACCATTTGATATTTCGGCAAAGTCATGGTGTAAGTAGGGTTGAGAATGGAGAATTTCGGGAATACATTGTCGCCGAATACATGGCCGATTTTCAGCTTTTGGTGCGGGTTGGTAATGACCGAGCCGCCGTTCATTTCCGAGCCGGTGCCGACCATAGTGAGCACACAGCCGACGGGGATAATCTCGTTGTCTACGTCTTCCATATGCAGATAATATTTTTCCCACGGGTCTTCGTCGCAATAGGTCGAAACCGAAACCGCCTTGGCGTAGTCATAAACCGAGCCGCCGCCGACCGCCAAAATCAGGTCTGCTTTGCTTGCCTTTGCACGTGCGCAGCCCTCATACAGCTTGTCGACCGTCGGGTTCGGCATAACGCCCGGGTCTTCGGTGATTTCTTTGCCGCAGGCTTTTAAAATCGAGACCACATCGTCATAAATTCCGTTCTTTTTAATCGAACCGCCGCCATAGACCAAAAGCACGTTTTTGCCGTATTTCGGCAGCTCTTCTTTTAAGCCGTCCAGCGCGTTTTCGCCGAAGTAAATCCGGGTGGGGTTGCAATACATAAAATTTCCAAGCATGATAAGTCCTCCTTATAAGTTGTTATATTGCTCGTCGGTCACCGCTTCGAGCCATTCGTTGGATGCGCCCTCGGCCGGGATTTCGAGCGCTATGTGCGTAAACCACTCGTCCGCCGTCGCGCCGTGCCAGTGTTTGACTTCCGGTGCGATATAAACGACGTCGCCGGGGTGGAGCTTTCTCGCGGGCTTTTCCCATTCCTGATACCAGCCCTCGCCGTCGGTGCAAAGCAAAATCTGACCGCCTTTGTGATGAATGTGCCAGTTGTTGCGGCATTTCGGCTGGAATGTGACGTTATAAACGCCCACGCCTTCGGTGTTTAAAGGCTTTAAATAGCTTTGCCCGACAAAATACTGCGCATACGCATCGTTGGGTGCGCCGAGCCCGAACAGCGAGTCGGAAGCGTCCGCCTTTTCGTCCGCATATACTTCACGCACCATCGGGAACACCGCCCAGGCGTTCGGCCAGCCGACGTAAAATGCAATGTGGGTGATGATTTCCACCATTTCGGTTTTGGTCACGCCGTGATTTTTGGCGTTTTGAATGTGATAACGCAAAGAATTGTCCGTAATGCCTTTCGAGATGAGCGCGGTCACCGTAATCATACAGCGGTCGCGCGTGGAAAGTTTGTCTTCTCTTGCCCAAACCTCCCCGAAAAGCACGTCGTCGTTCAGCTCAGCAAATTTCGGCGCAAGGTCGCCGAGGCCTTTTCTGCCCGCAGTTAGTTTTTCCATAATTATACCTCCGTTGATATGTTAATAGTTAAACCGCTTTGCCCGCGTCATACGCAGTTTTCAAAGCCGGATGATTTTGAATGTCGCCGGGGTTTGTTACGCCGCCCGCAAAAATCGTGCCCGCCACGCGTGCTTTCGGGAAACAGTCAATAAAGCCCTGTAAAACCTGTTCGGCGGTTTTGGGCGTTTCGGGGTCGTCCTCCGCCGCGGTCGAAAGCAGGTAAACATCGCGGAATTTGTAATCGGAGTTATACAGCGGATTCGAGCGGTCCAGCATGGTTTTCATTTGTCCGCTGACGCTGTAATAATAAATCGGCGTGGCAAAAACCAAAACGTCCGCCGCCTGCATTTTGCCGGTGATTTCCGGGGCGTCGTCTTTTAAAATGCACCGCCCTGTTTTCTGACAGGCAAGACAGCCCTTGCAAAACAACAGGTTCTTGTCGCGAAGGAAAATGATTTCCACTTCGTTTCCGGCGTCTTTCGCACCGTCTGCGAACGCCTGCGCAAGTAATTCGGAATTGCCGCCCTTGCGCGGGGTTGCGGAAATAATCAAAACGTTCTTAGCCATAAGTTACACTCCTTTTCGCTTGAAATCTTATGCCGCAGGGGAAGTCAGTGACAAAGTTACGGTCACGTCACCGCTGCCGAGCGCGGCTTTCAGTTCGTTGGATGTGACATTTTGGATTTTTCCGAGCCTTGTGAAGCTCCAAGAATTTTCGGCATAGTAAATGCTGAATTGGTTGCCCTGATACAAAATCAAATCACCAGCTGCGGTGGTAATCGGTTCGTCGTTTCGCGGCAGATTGTGCCCGAGACTGCCGACTTTTTCAAAATTGCCGTAATCGTGCAGCTGTAAAGTCAGCGGCGTGTCGCTTAACAAATCTTTCAGCACATCGGCGCTGGAATTGTCCGCAAATTCCGCGACGAATGTGGTTTCTCCGACGGTCAAATAC
>ERZ1090865.597-NODE-597-length-20273-cov-7.578940_pt1 | contig 20273 bp, 17 predicted proteins | sample MGYA00478478_ERZ1090865 | MGnify/ENA primary metagenome ERZ1090865 (study PRJEB33644, sample SAMEA5815715) | chicken gut metagenome | biome: Chicken; feature: Gastrointestinal Tract; material: Caecum | place: Ireland | collected 2019-01-01 | study: A study of the... | reverse complement strand
TTTCGGAAATAGAAAAAGCGCCTTTGAATACGACGCTTTCAGTTTTGCGTAAAATATTAAAGAAGAATATTTTAAAATCTTTTACGATTGATCAAATAGATGCTTTTATAGATATGCTTGGATATTTGGATATATTGCATAAACCCGGTACTTGGGGCGTAACCGTATAGTTTATCCCTCCGGCTGAAATGGAAGATCCCAATTCCTTTAAAACTGATTTTGCGTATCCAGTCTATAATTGGAAAAGAGAATATGGAATTGATTATGATTCCATAAATCGATTGTTCGGTAATTTATATTAAATTTGTTTATAAAAATTTTGTTCTTTTCGTCACCTTAAGTTTAGGTCAATGGGAAAATCTAAAAATATTTGTTGGATATATAGTGATATAAAAGTTATAAAAGCGTTGGTTCATATATTCGCAAAAAAATCCCTAAAAAATCTTTTTTATCGCGGTGAAACATATATGACAGGAATGCATTAAAAATGCATTCCTGTCATATGTTGAATTTTAAAGTAAATCCGTGCTTCAATGCAATATGACAGGTGCGGTCTGAACAGACATTAAGTTGTGCAAAAAAGCGGGAGATCTTTGCAAAGATCTCCCGCTTTTTTGCTTTGTCGGGAAGAGGGAATATGCCTGCCGGATCTATATCGGCATGCAAGGCATCGCCCGTCTTATTCGTAGTCCTCGGCGACTTTCATTATTAAGTCGCTCCATTCGATCAGTCGGCTCAAATCGCTTTTGACCGTCGTTAAATCTTTCAGGATAATTTCGCAGGGAGTCTTATTATCTCTGCAGGCGTCGAGTGCTTCTACAATTTCTTTGACTGCGTTTGCTTAACCTCGCCCGAACACCTTTGAACAGCAATATCCATTGATTTTCCTCCTATATCTCGATTAAAACAGACTTTTTGCAGACGCCTTTGAATCTTGGTTCAAGGCCTTTTTTATTATTGCCTTTGTGGGAATAGACATCAACGGAGGCTTCCGTCGTAAAAATGAGAGAACCCCGAAGGCTTTCACCTTCAGGGTTCTCGGGCTTATCGTCTATTCTTCGTTTTGGTTTAGGCGGCGTGCCTGTGTAGTTCAGTATCAGTTCTATGCGGTCTTCGTGGACATACACCTTATCGACAAGCAAGCTGTTTTAGAGGTTGAAAGTTCTTCGGTAAAAAAATATTGCCGTTTAGGTTCTTTCGCTTTGAGTTTTACGCCATATTTTTTTGGCTTGACAGCAAGACTTTTTCTGATACCCAAAAGAGGAGAAAGACAGTTCAAGGCTATCTTGCTGTAAAACTATTAGCAATTTCATTGTGAATTGGCAAAAAGGAGCCTAAATTCTAGATTCAGGCTCCTTAAACTATTATAAATTATTTGCGCATCAGTTTTGCACCCGTCTGCCACGCTTGCCCGACCTTTTCTCCTACGGCATAGTAGCCGCTGCGGCATTGGTCGAAGACAAAGGCGTTCAGCTTTTCGGGGATGACTTTTCCTTTTTCGTCAAGCACCTTTTCGTCTGCGAGTACATTCACGATCTCGCCAAGCACGCGAAATCCGTAGGCGGTATGCTGACATTCCACGACTTCACATTCGAGCGTCAGCGGAAATTCTTCCACGACAGGTGCATCCACTCGACCGCTCTTTACGGCGTGCAAGCCCGAACGCTCGAACTTATCTTCCATTTTGTTGCCGGTGGCAATACCGAAAAAGTCCGCCGCTTCAATGTGCGGAATGTCCGCAATACTCAAAGTAAACGCGCCGCGTGCCTTTATGTTGGCACTCGTCTTATGGTCTTCGTCAATGTTGAGTGCGACCATGTTTTCCGCGCATACGCCGCCCCAAGCCATATTCATTACATCCACCTTGCCGTCTTCGCCATAGGTTGCGATCATCAAAACGGGCATGGGGAAAGTGTAAGGTTTCACACCGAGATCTTTTAACATATAAAGCCTCCTTTACTGCTGAATGGTGTTTGAATTTTGGTTATACGCTTTAGCAACGCATTTCCACTCGCCGTTCATCTTCAAGAGCAGCAGCACATCGGTAAAGTCGATCCTGCCGCCCCATCCTTCTTCCAGAACGCGCACGGCGGCGAGCGTTTCTTCCACAAACAAAACATCCACGCGCGCTTTGAAATTTTCACCGCCTGCCACGGTATCTACATTGTGATAGAATTGCTCGATAGAACCATGTTCCAATTTGCCGTCGAGGTACCCGAACAACACGGCTTCGTCCGTGAACAGTTCGCGGGCGTATTTGCTGTTGCCCTCAGCAACACTTTTTACAAACTTCATTGCGGCTTCTTCAACTGCCTGATACTCTTTGACGCTGTCTCTCATGTTTTAAGAAACTCCTTTTTGTAAATTTATATTGACAACAACAGTATAAGTCAGTATAATAGTTTTGTCAAGTACGCACTTTTGTGTAATATACTATCTAAAAGTATAGCGTCAAGGAGAAATTTATGGAAGACAGGAAGCGTTGTATTGCGAATGAAAAATTAGAAACAACGGGATTCGCCTATACGCTCTCGCTCATCAGCGGCAAATATAAGATGACGATACTTTACACGCTCATGGAGTTTGGCACAGTACGATTCAACGAACTCAAACGATATATATCGTCCATCACCTATAAAACCTTATCCGTTGCGCTGAAAGAGTTGGAAGCGGACGGACTTGTTCATCGCGAGGAGTATCCGCAGATACCGCCGAAAGTCGAGTATTCGTTGACGGAAAGGGGGAAGTCGCTCATGCCTATTCTTGACAGCTTATGCGAATGGGGCGACAAAAACAGATTATAATTCCGAGCAGCCAGAAAAATAAAAGGTTCTATATTTTAGTAGTGCGCTTATTATTGTGTTGAGAAATTTCCGATTATGTGCTATCCATCTACAAAATTCACGCGATATAGTATAATGATAGCACGATGCAACGCGATTGTCAAGATTTTCAAAAAACCATGGCGGGTGTTGCGGCGTAGAATCTATTAAAACAAGCAATTCTGATGTATAAGGAATTCGACAAAGTCATGCAAAGTTACTACGAATGGGTAAAGCAGTTTTACGATGCGTTTGCCAAAAGCAGCGTGCCCGTGCTGATGATGCACGACGATATAACGTGGACAAGCGGCAAATTTGCTTCGCGCGAGTGGTATGACCGCAATGTTCTTCCGTATCTGAAACAACTTTTGGAACCGTGCAAGAGGGCGGGGAAAAAGATACTGTTTACATCCGACGGCGATTACGGAGAATTTACCGACGCAATCGTGGACAGCGGGGCGGACATGCTGTTTTTCGAACCGGGTTCCGATATGGAGGGGTTTGCGAAAAGGCACGGCAAAACGCACGGGTTCGTCGGGGATGTCGATACGCGCGTGCTTCTTACGGGGACGAAGGAAGATATCGAGCGGGAAGTGCGGCGCGTAATGCGGTTCGGCAAAGAATACCCCGGATTTGTCTGTGCGGTGGGCAACCATATTCCGCCGAACACGCCGGTGGATAATGCGCTCTGGTACGATGAATTTTATCGGAAATACAGCGTCCGGTAAAAGCGCGTCCGCGAGATTTGGCGATCGGAAAATGTAAACAACGAAATTCCGCATCGTCGATGACAGAGCGATATGGTTCAAACGAATCTTCCGATTTGCGACGGCAACAAAACCCCCTTGAAAACAGAGAGTTTTTCAAGGGGGTTTTGCCGTTCGGCAGTTAAAAACTGTTTCATGCGCCGGTTCGGTTTTAATGTTTTGAGGAGTAAGGGCGCTGCTTGCAGGGGGTATCGGAAGGGGAGAACCGCTTATCCGGATAAGGTCAGATCAGGTGCACCCCGCATCGTTGCGGGCTCGGCGGGCGAAAAAGTCCTTTAATCGGTTATACCAGCGTTCACCTTTCGGAACGGCGAAAAATTCCCACGTTGCGGTAAACAGGAGGATGAGGCATATCATCAACAGACCGATCCCGTACCCGTTAAAGAAGGGGATTTCCTCAATGGGGCTTCCGAGCAGGAACATGGCGTTGGGCATTTCCAACCCGCAGGCGGCAAACAAACCGTTGACCGCCAATCCTACAAACAGGGTAAAGATCAGACCTGCTGAATAAGGGATCAGGTTAAATACGCGGATTTTTACATAGCCGCCTACAAACAGATACAGGCTTCCGATCATCATGACGGAGTGACTGATAAAGCTTTTGAAAATTCCCCAATCCCAGAAATCGGGTTGCGCCAGATAATAGTCGGGGTAGAACAGGGAAATGAGAGCGCCGATCGTACCGGCGTAGGCGGCAAAAGTGGAAATCCACCGAAAAGCAAGACCCTCTTTGTTCCGGATAAGCCCGCTGATCAGGAGCATATACATAGCCAGGTTGCAGAAAAAGATCGGGAACAGAATATTCGCATAGGCTTCCGCATGCCCGAGAATTAAGAATTCTACCCAGACGGAGCTGACGTGTATGACGACGGTGGCGATTCCCGCAGATTTCAGGATCAGAGCCTTGCCGTTCGGGCTGCGCACGCGGGAAAAGAGAAGCAGAAGCCCCACGGTGACGATCGAAGAAATAATGATATAACATGTATGGTATACGTCGAAAAGCATGACCGTTTGTCCCTTGTAAAATTTTGTACAGTATACCACAGATAAAAATATATAGCAACCGAAAACAGCGCAAAAAGTTAATTGCCAAGTATAGTTCTTTATGGCCGCAAGGCAACTTTGATTACTCCGCCGCGCCTGTTTTCGAACAGTTCGTATGCCGCATCTGCGTCCTTTAAGGCAAACGTATGCGTCACGAGCGGGGCGGTGTCCAGCTTCCCTTCGGAAATCAGCCGCAGAATTTCGGCACAGTTGCACCCGTCCACGCCGCCCGTCTTAAAGGTTAGGTTTTTTCCGTACATATCGGGCAGGGGAAGAACCTGCGGCCGGTCGTACAAAGCGACGATCGTCACGATCGCGTTCGGGCGCGCGCAGCGCCAGGCGAGGCGGAAGGTCTCCTCCGTTCCCGCAGCCTCGATCACGCGATCGGCACCGCCGTGTTCGCTGTGCGCAAGCGCGAATGCTTCGATGTTTTCCGGGCGTTCGGCGAGTACGTTCGGGTAGTGTTCCCGCACGAAGCGCAGCCGCGCCTCGTCCTTTTCGCAGACGATCACCCGCTTCGGCGCGCGCAAAAGCACGCATTGCAGGGTGCAGATGCCCGTCGGCCCCGCCCCGATGATCAGCACCGTGTCATCCCGTCCGATCTCAGCGATGCGCGCCGCCCAAAACCCTGTTGCGAGGATGTCTCCGACGAACAGTGCCTGCAGGTCGGTAACGCTGTCGGGTATTTTCGTCAGCCCCGTGTCCGCATAAGGTACGCGCACATATTCCGCCTGTCCGCCGTCGATGCGGCATCCGAGCGCCCAGCCGCCGTTCGGATCGGTGCAGTTGTTTACAAAACCGTTTTTGCAAAAAAAGCAACTTCCGCAAAAGGTCTCCACGTTGACGGCAACGCGGTCGCCTGTGCGCAGATTTTTGATACCGTTTCCCGTTTTTTCGACCACGCCGACCATTTCATGCCCTACGGTAACGCCCGGTACGGCGCGGGGTACGCTGCCGTGTTTGATGTGCAGATCGCTCGTACAGACGGAAGCGAGCGTCACGCGCACGATCGCGTCGCGTTCGCTCTGCAGTTCGGGCAGCGGTTTTTCTTCCAGGGCGAATTGCCCGGGTCTCTTATATACATATGCCAACATAGCGATTCCTCCGCTCCTATTATACCGCACGGCGCGCTGTTTTGCAATCGCTCGGCGCGATTTTGCCGTACCGGCGGGAGATGTTTGCATTTTATTGAATAAATTAACATTATTGAGCAAAACGTAAAAAATATTTGCATACAGTTGGCATTATCATGCAAATGTGTTATACTGATATTGGTTGCGAAAGCGATACAAATACGATCAGGAGGCCCAAAACATGAAGAAGACAGTTCGAGGCAAGACTTACGATACCGCCGAAATGGCCATTGTAAAGAAAATTGCACATGGTAATTTTGGCGATCCTGCAGGGTATGAGGAAACGCTGTATGTGGCAGAGAACGGAACATATTTTCTGTACACCAACGGCGGCGAACAATCTCCCTATCCCACCGAAAAGCTTGTGAACCTTACGAAAGCGAAGGCACAGGCGTGGGAAAAGGAAAATGCATAAGGCAAAAAGTACGGAAGAACAGGGGAACCGCGGGCGGTTCCCTTTTTCTTTTCCGCAGGCGAAGCATCCGGCGGCATTGCGCGGGCCGCGGATCGCCGCTTCCGAATATGGCAACATATTCCGCACGGTATTTTTCCTACGAACGTTTGCCAAACGCAGTCTCGCATGGTATAATGTGTGCAAATTCAGAGCGCGGGTCTTTGCCGCCTGCGCGGGGAGTATTTTATGATATATGGAAATATCGCCGAACTTATCGGCAAAACGCCGCTTCTGCGGGCTTCCGGTTTACAAAAAAAATATGGCTGCGGCGCGGAAATCCTCGCCAAACTCGAGTATTTCAATCCCACGGGCAGCGTGAAAGACCGCCCCGCCCTCGCCATTATAGAGCGCCTGGAACGGGAGGGGAAGATTGACAAAAACACCCTGCTCATTGAACCCACGAGCGGCAACACGGGCATCGGGCTTGCCGCCGTGTGTGCCGTCAAGGGTTATAAACTCGTTCTGACCATGCCTTCCACGATGAGTGTGGAGCGGCGCAAGCTGCTCGTCGCATTCGGCGCGAAAATCGTACTGACCGACGGAAAGGCGGGCATGAAGGGAGCCATCGCCGAGGCGGAACGCCTGCATGCAGAAAACAAAAACAGCGTCATCTGCGGTCAGTTTGTCAATCCCGCCAATCCGGAGGCGCATTACCGTACGACAGGCCCTGAACTGTGGGCAGACTGCGAAGGGAAACTGGATTTCCTTGTCGCCGGCGTCGGCACGGGCGGAACGTTTACGGGCTGTGCAAAATTTTTGAAAGAAAAGAACCCGAACCTGAAGGCGGTTGCCGTCGAGCCGGTCAATTCCTCCGTGCTTTCGGGCGGCACTCCCGGTGCGCACGGGCTGCAGGGCATCGGCGCGGGGTTTGTGCCGGAAATCATGGATACATCTCTGATCGACGAGGTGATCTCCGTCGGCGACGAAGAGGCGTTTGCCATGGGCAGGGAAATCGCCAAAACAGACGGTATTTTCGCCGGAATTTCGGCGGGCGCTGCCGTATGCGCCGCCGTCCGGATCGCAAAACGCCCCGAAAATGCGGGTAAGCGCATTGCAGTCATTATTCCCGATACGGGTATGCGTTATCTCTCCACGGCGCTGTTTTCTGAATAACGTATGAAAAAAAGCGATACAAATTTTCGCAACGCGGCGCGGGAAGAACGGCGCAGGAAGGTGAGGGAAGACCGTCTCGCGCGCTTCGAAGCGTCGTGCAAAGCGTTGAACGGGCAGGGGTATGTATGCCGCGACCGTACTCTGCCGCCCCGCCGTGCGGGGGCGCTCGGCATCCTCGCGGCGGCGCCGTTTGCGCTCGCCGTTTTTATCGGCGGAATGTTTTTGCCCGGAAAAATATTCCTGATGACGGGAAATTTTTTTGCGGACGCGGCGCTGTTTGTCCTGTTGCTGTTTGTGAGCATTCCCGCGCACGAGGGGTTGCATGCGCTCGGCTGGGCGGCGGTGCGCGGCACCTTCCGCGGCATCCGTTTCGGCATGGCGGAGGGCGCGCCGTACTGCGCGTGCGAAGAGCCGCTTCCCCGCGGCAGGTACCTGTTCGGCGCACTTCTGCCGCTTCTTCTTCTCGGGTTGGGGTTGAGTATCGCGGGATTGTGCCTGCGCACGGTGCCCCTGTTCGCGCTGGGCGCGTTCAATATCGCTTGTGCGGGCGGAGATATTATCGTTTCGGCGCGGGCGGTTCTGTCGCCCGGGATTTTACTCGACCACCCCGAGCGGTGCGGGTTTTATCGGTTTTACAAAGACGCGGAATAAAAAAGAAAAAACAGCGGACACGGTCGTCCGCTGTTTACGTTTTGTGCAAATGTCTGCCGTCAGATGACGACGATGTTTTTTTCCTCGAATTTCTCCTTCACCTGCGGGGGGAAGTTGTCGTCGGTGATGAGTACGTCGATGTCCTCGGGGGAAGCAAAGGTGTAGGGCATGATTTTGCCGATTTTGGATGTATCGAGCATCATGTACACCATTTTCGCCCGCGCGAGGATAAACTTCAAAAGATCCGATTCCACCTGCGAGATGCAGGAAAAACCCTGCTCAAAGGAGAATGCGGAAGCGGAAATGATCGCCAGTTCGAAGTTGGAATTTTCCAAAAAGATCTTCGTATAGGGGGAAGCTGTGGAGAGATTCTCCTTGATGAGCGAGCCGCCAACCAAAACCACTTCCGGCTGTTTTTTGTGTGCCAGCTCCTCCGCAACCACGATGCCGTTGGTGAATACATGGCAGGGGCGGTCGGGCATTTCCTTCGCAAGGTAAAGAGCGGTGGTGCCGCCGTCGAGGAACATACTCACGCCCTCGTCCACGAGCGAAACCGCCTTTTTTGCGATCACTTTTTTCGCGTCGGTGTTGATGGTCGATTTCTGCGCGTACGCTTCGTTGGAGCGCTTCTGTACCTCCAGAACGGACATTGCGCCGCCCCGCACGCGTATTACTTTGTTTTCCTTTTCCAGTTCCAAAAGATCGCGCCGCAGCGTCATGTCCGAAACTTCCGGAAACTGTTCCGAAAGCTCTTCCAGGCTCATTTTACCGTTCTTTTCGATCAAGAGGGCGATCTCTTCGATTCTCGTGCGCTTCGTAATCTTCTCCTCCTTTGCTGTTCCTGCGTTCATATAATAACATATTTAACAATTTTGCGCAACAAAATTACCATTAAATGTGAAAGATTTTCAATTTATTTCAAAAGAAATTTTTCTTGCGCATAAAAAAGCGTTTGAATTTTTGCGCAAAACATGTATAATAGAGATACAGTAATTTTTCGGCAGGAAAAGCAAAAGGAAATGAGCGAAGATTTTATCCAGGATCTCAACGAATATTTCAGCAAAAAGTATGTCAACTTCGACCTGATCAGTTCGATGCCTTCATACGAATCGATCACCATTTCGATGGTGCTGAAAAACCGCAACCGCATCGAGGAAGGGGAATACGCGGCGAACGAAATGCGCAAGATCGCTTACCAGCCCGATCCCGCCAAAATCCTTGCGGAGCTGAAAGAGCGCTACGTCGACAACAATTTTACTTTTTCCGTGCGCGTCGCGCCGCTTAAAGTGCGCCTGAAGGCGCTTTTCCGCGCAAAAGATTTGCCCGGGCCGCTGTTGGCGAAGCTTATCCGGAACTACGGCGACGATCCCGAAACGATCTGGGAAAGGCTCGGCGTTTCACAGCGGCTGTGGCAGAAAACGCTGCGCGGCTATTATGTGCCGGAAAAGGTTCTGCTCTTCAAGGTGTTCCTTCTTTTGGGCGTATCCCTGGAAGACAGCATGGCACTCATGAAGCTGTGCGGCGCATATTATGATTTTGAGGACGCGCGCGACGTAGTGGTGCGCTATCTTATAGACTACCGAGTCTTCAACCGCGACATGATCGACAAGGCGTTCGACGAATTCCGCATCCGCAGGATTTTATAAGGCACCCCAAATAATTCTTTGGTTTTATATTTTTAATATTTTATATTTTTAATAATCGACTGCGCGTCCGAAAACCACGCTTTTCGGAAAGCGCCCTCCATTTGCCGAAAGGCTTACGGAAGGGGTGAAGTTGCGGCATTGAATATAATGTGTGCCATTAAAGATGCCGCAACGAGGGGAAAACCGTTCGGGTTTCCCCTCCTATCTCGAAAATTTGTTTTAACAGCTTAAAACAAATTTTGAGAACAGGAGATTTTCTTATGTTTAAACGACTGCGTGCCGACATAGCCGCGGCGAAGCGGAACGACCCCGCCGCGCGCAATAAATTCGAGATCTGGCTCACCTATTCGGGTGTGCATGCTTTATCGTGGCATCGGTTCGCCAACCGGCTGTACCGTATGCACCTTAAGCTGTTGGCGCGCATGGTCAGCCAACTCGCAAAGTTTTTAACGGGCATCGAAATCCACCCCGCCGCGAAGATCGAGGGCGGGGTGTTCATCGATCACGGCATGGGCGTCGTCATCGGCGAAACGGCGGAAGTCAAGAGCGGCGTCGTCATCTACCAGGGCGTAACGCTCGGCGGCACGGGCAAGGAAAAGGGCAAGCGTCACCCGACCATCGAGAAAGACGTGGTCATCAGTTCGGGCGCGAAGGTGCTTGGCGGATTCACGGTAGGGGAAGGCGCAAAGATCGGCGCCGGCGCGGTGGTGTTAAAGGAAGTTCCGCCGCACGCGACGGTCGTGGGCGTTCCCGGTCGGGTCGTGCGCATCAAGGGCGAAAAACCCGATCTGCAGCAGGAAAAGCTCGACCCGAACGCGGAGGAAATCCGCGCGCTCAAATGCCGCGTACATAAGCTCGAGGCTGCGCTCGAGGAGCTTACGGGCAAAAAATTCGAATGTTCGAAGGAAGAATTGTATCCCGTCCCCGCCGACGAGTTCGCCGCAGAAAAGGCGGCGGAACCGGCAAACGCGGAAGGGGTGCAGCGCTTTGACAACGCGGAGAGCGGCGAACCGGAACCGGCGGGCGAGCCGCCCCGGGCAAAGGCAGAATAGCCGCATTCCGCGCAGCGTATCGTTCAAAATCGTACAATATATACAGAGGCATGGTTATGATTACATCCAAGGAATTGAGAAACAAATGGCTCTCCTTCTACGAGAGCAAGGGTCACGTCAATATCGGCGCGGTGTCGCTCATCGGCGACGGCACCACGGGCGTCATGTTCAACGTCGCGGGCATGCAGCCGCTCATGCCGTATCTTTTGGGCGCGCCGCACCCCGCGGGCAAGCGCCTTTGCAACGTGCAGGGCTGCGTGCGCACCGTCGACATCGAGTCGGTCGGCGACGCAACGCACTTCACCTTCTTCGAAATGATGGGCAACTGGTCGCTGGGCGACTATTTCAAAAAGGAAAAAACCGCCTGGTCGTTCGAACTTCTCACCGAAGTGTTCGGTCTGGACAAGGATAAAATCTGCTCCACCGTGTTCGCGGGCAACGAATCCGCCCCGCGCGACGACGAAACGGCGCAGCTTTTGCAAAAGCTCGGCATCAAAAAGGAGCACATCTATTACTTGGACAAGTCGAACAACTGGTGGGAGCTGGAGGGTACCGAAGGCACCCCCTGCGGGCCGGACAACGAGTGGTTCTACCCGCTGACGGATAAGGAGTGCGGGCGCGAGCACTGCGACATCAACTGCCCCTGCGGCCGCTACGTCGAAATCGGCAACGACGTGTACATGCAGTATAAAAAGACGAAGGACGGCTACGTTCCCCTGGAAAACAAGAACGTGGACACGGGCTTCGGTCTCGACCGCATGCTCGCCTTTCTGAACGGACTGACGGACGGGTACAAGACCGACCTGTTCAGCGGAGCCATCGCCTATCTGGAAAAAATTTCGGGCAAAAAGTACGACGACGGCGGCGAGGCGCAGAAGGCGATGCGCATCATCGCCGACCACACCCGCACGACCGTCATGCTCATCGGCGACGTGAACGGCATCCTGCCCTCGAACACGGGCGCGGGCTACATCCTGCGCAGGCTGATGCGCCGCGCCATCCGCTACTGCAAGGCGCTCGGCGTCGACAGCCGCGAAATGCTCGGCGTGGCGAAGGTGTTCATCGAGGAGGTATACGACGAGGCATACCCGCTCCTGCCGCAGAAAGAGGGGTACATTCTGGAGGAGATCGGCCGCGAGATCGACCGCTTCGAATCCACCCTCGAAAAGGGCATGAAGGAGTTCGAAAAGACGATTTCCGGCATCGAGCGCAAAAACGAGTTCATGGCAAAGCAGAACCCCGACTACGTCAGGGAGACGGCGATCGGCGGCAAGGCGGCGTTCAAGCTGTTCGATACCTACGGCTTCCCGCTCGAGCTGACCGTCGAAATGGCTGCCGAGCGCGGCTACACGGTGGACGAGCAGGGGTTCGAGGAAGCCTTTAAAGAACACCGCGAAAAGAGCCACGCCGCCGTCACGGCAGGCGAATTCAAAGGCGGCCTCGCCGATACGGGCGTGGCGACCACCCGCCTGCACACCGCCACCCACCTTCTGAACGCGGCGCTCAAGCAGATTCTCTCGCCCGACGTCAACCAGAAGGGCAGCAACATCACGCCCGAGCGCCTGCGGTTCGACTTCAACTTCTCCCGCCCGATGACGCAGGAGGAGATCAAGGCGGTCGAAGACCTCGTCAACGAAAAGATCGCGGAAAATATCCCCGTCGTGTTCGAGGAAATGCCGTACGACAAGGCGCGCGCCGAGGGCATCGTCGGCGTGTTCGACAACAAGTACGGCGACGTGGTCAAAACGTACTCCATCGGCAATTTCTCGCGCGAAATGTGCGGCGGCCCGCACGCGAAGAGCACGGGCGAGCTGGGGCATTTCAGAATCGTCAAGGAGCAGTCTTCGGCGAGCGGGATACGCAGAATCAAGGCTGTGCTGGAATAAAATTCGCGGCGCGGCTTGCGTTGAAGGGAAAATCCGCGGCAAAGATTTATGATAATCGGGTAAAAAAGCGGAAAATGCGATAATTTGCGCTTGACTAAATTTTGAATCTTTATTATAATTATTGAGTATATTTCTTTTTCAAATGCTCGCATAAGAAACGGATGTTTGAACAAATCACGATTGCAGGAGGAGGCAATGGGCAAGAAGAAGTCGGCGGCGCTGATCGTTCTTTTCACCGTGGTGCTGGTCGGGCTTGTATTTATGAGCGTGGCTAGTTTTCCGGTATCCGCCGTATATAACTACAATTCGCTGCTCAGCATGATCGATCTGAGTACAGACTTGGGCGGCGGCTACACGGCGGTGTACTATCCCGAAGGCGTTATTTCGCAGGAAGAGTACAACGCGCTCGTCGCAGATTATGAAGACAAAAAGGATGAGGCGGATGCGCCGGAGAACCCGAAGGATCTCTATCATCAATACGGCGGCGTTTACATCGAAAACGAGTCCTGGAACAGCGACGAAGGGGATGTGACCGAAGCTTTCCGCAACGAATTCGACAGCGCGTTCCGCGCATTGCAGAACAGGTTCGAGCAGAAAAGTTATTCCGCATATTCGATCAAGCTGCAGGATGGCTATACCATCCGCGTCGATGTGCCGTATACGGATGAAGACGTAACAACGATGTTCGATACGATGGCGTATTCGGGCAGGCTGTATTTCAGCGATTCGGACGATACCGTTTCCCTTGCCTCGAAGAATATCCTGATGGAGGGGACGTCGCAGTATATCCGCGAGGCGGGCGCTACGGCGTACGGCGACGGCTATGCTTCCTATATCCGCTTCACCTCCGAGGGGCAGTCTGAATTTGCGTCGATCACCGGCTCGCTGGCGGAAAGTTCTTCCAGCTCGAGCGATTCGTCGAGCAGCAGCTCTTCCGCAACGCTCTACATCTACATGGGGGAGAATATTCTCACCTCTGCAACCGTTTCCAGTGCGCTGGATCAGAATACGGTCTTTATTTATAACAGCAATTCTCCGATGACGCAGGGCGAAGCGGAAACGCTCGCGGCGGTCATCAATTCCGCGCTCATCGATGAAAACGTGTTCGATATAAACCTCGACGCTTCGCGCATCGCGACCTTTGAGCCTACTTTGGGCGTCAATGCCGCCCTCATCGCGGCAATCGTGTTCGGCGCACTCATCGTCGCCATGCTCATCGTTTCCCTCATCCGCTTCAAAGGGATGGGATTGGCGCATCTGTACGGATTCCTGACGTATGCCGTCGTTTTCGTTCTGTGCCTGGCGTTCATCGATGCTGTTCAGCTTTCCGTTGCGGGTGTTATCGCCATTGCGCTTTCGGCGGCGGTCATGGTATTCTTCAACTGGTATGCCTTCAAAAACATCCGCGGAGAATTTGCTTCCGGCAAAACGCTCACCGCATCCGTCAAAGCGGGTTATAAAAAGAGTCTCGCTTTCACTATCGACGCGCACATCGTGCTTCTGCTTCTTTCGGCGGCACTTTGCCTCATTTCCACGGGTACGATGTTCTACGCAGGATTGATCCTCGTTCTCGGCACGGTCATCTCTGCGGCATGCACGCTCGCTGTCACCCGCTTCTGTCTGTATGTGTTCCTCGCACAGCCGAAAAATAAAATAGCATTCTGCAATCTCAAGAGGGAGGAAACGGAAGATGAGTAAGCCCGTCTCGAAAAAGCGTCTGTTCGTCTGCCTCGCAGTCAGCCTGGTTATCCTCATTGCGGGCGCGTTCCTGTTCGGATTTATGGGATTCAACCCCGATTCGACCATGGACGACTACAATATGATCGAAGTTTCCGACTATCTGTCCTTCCGCAACGAAGCGGCAGGGGAGGACACCGAGTCGCTGTACGATTTTTGCCGCGGCAAGCTCGAAGAAGCGAACTTCCGCATCGTCGATGAACGCGCCACGGAATCCACCGCGCTCGGCAACTCGGTCGAATTTGTCATCTCCGGCAGCTCGGAAGAGGAGCTGCAGGCATTTGTGTCCCAGCTTCAGCAGGCTATCGCCGATCAGTTCGGCGAATACGGCGACAGCGCTGTCGTCACCGTCGCATATCATTCGGTCGAAAACCAGCCGTATTATGAGTTCATCTGGCGCACCGCGATCGGCGCCGCCGTCGCGTTCGTGCTGTTGTTCGCGTATGTAGCAATCCGCTTCAAGGTCGGCATGGGCGTAACCGCCCTCATCGCCGCCGTACACGACGTACTTCTCACACTCGCCGTCGTTGCGCTTCTGCGCATCCCCGCAGGCGTAACGCTCATCGGGGTCGCCGCCTTCTCGCTGTTGCTGTCGGCGGTGCTGAACCTCATCGTGTTCGGCAAAATGCGGCGCGATTTCCGCTCCGAGGATCGCAAAAACCTGCCCGCGCGCGAAGGCGTTGCCCTCGCCGTCAAGGACAGCCTCAAAAACGTACTCATCGTCTGCATCCTGCTTGCGGCACTCACCGTGTGCATGGGCGCGGTCGGGGCGTTTATCGGGTTCGATCTTCTTTCCGTCATGCTCAGCACACTGATGGCGATCGTTGTTTCCGCCTATTCCTCGCTCTTCCTTTCGCCTGCGATTTACGCCTGCATCAAAGAGAGGTCAGACGCGAACCGCGCAAAGAAAGCGAAGTACAACTATGCTTCCGAAAAGAAGCAGGAAAAGGCGGCAAAGGCAGCCGAAAAACAGGCTCCCGCCGAATCCAATTAAACGAACAAAATTCATCGAAAAGGCGGGGTTTCCGCCCGCAAGGGGCGGGGGAATGCACCCGCCTTTTGTTTTGCGGCGCGTGCCGCCGCGGGCGGCCTCTGCGGGCATGCAATGCCAATGTGTGCGGGATGACCTTTACTTGACCCGCTTAATCCGGGTTCAGAGTATCTGCGGGTATGCAATGTATGCAGGATGACCCGGAAACGCGCAGAAGGAATCGCGCGGTCGGGCGCGGGCAGAAGAAACGGCAAAACTTTTCGGAGAGATCGTAAGAAAAATGAAAAAGATTGCGGCGGAATACCGCTACACTCCCGAACAACTGCATAAAATCCGCGCCATTGCCGGGGAGTGCGGGCTGCGGGAACTTACTGCAAAAATTCTCTATTCCCGCGGGGTAGATACGCCCGAAAAGGCGCGGCGTTTTCTGCACCCGTCCCGGGAGAATTTCCTTTCGCCCTTTCTCATGCGCGGCATGCGCGAACTTGTCGACGCCATCGGCGAAGTGAAGGCGAAGGGCGGGCTTGTCGCCGTGTTCGGCGATTACGATGCAGACGGCATCGGCGCCGCGTCCATCCTCCTCACCGCGCTGGGGCGCTACGGCGTGCGCACGGCGGTGCATATCCCCGAGCGCAGCGAGGGGTACGGCATGTCCGTCGCCGCGCTCAAGGAGATGATCGATACGCGCTCGCCCGACCTCATCGTCACCGTCGACTGCGGCGTTTCCAACCGCGAGGAGGTCGAATATGTCAAGTCGCGCGGGGTGCGCGTCATCGTCACCGACCACCACGAACTGCCCGAACAGCTTCCGGATTGCACCATCGTGAACCCGAAACTTTCGGACGACTATCCGTACGACAACCTCTGCGGCGCGGGGGTAGCCTTCAAAATCGCCTGTGCGCTTTTAGGCGAAGATGCGTACGATTTGCTGGATCTTGCCGCCGTGTCCACCGTGGCAGACAGCGTTCCGCTCGTGGGGGAGAACCGCGACATCGTGTTCGAAGGCTTAAAGCGCATCAATACCCGCCCGCGCGAGGCTTTAAAGTATCTTTTGGCGGGCAAAAAAGAGGAGATCTCCGCCCAATCGCTCGCGTTTACCATCGCGCCGCGCGTCAACGCCGCGGGCAGGATGGGGGATGCGAACTGCGCGCTCAAATTGTTCACCTCCAAGGACAGCGCGGAGATTTACGAGCTGGCGTGCAAACTCAGCGAATACAACCTCGAGCGCCAGCAGCTGTGCGACGAGGTGTACCGCAGCGCGAAGGAGCAGATCGCCGCGAGCGGCGGCGCGTACGGCAACATCATCATGCTGTGCGGCGAAGATTGGAGTACGGGACTGGTCGGCATCGTCGCGGCGAAGATCGCGGAGGAATTCAACCGCCCCGCCATCCTGTTCGTGCGGCACGGCGATATGCTCAAAGGCTCCGCCCGCACCATCGAAAACATCAACATCTACGAGGCGCTCAAGAGCTGTTCGGAGTTCATCGAGGAATTCGGCGGACACGCACAGGCGGCGGGCGTAAACGTCCGGGCGGAAAATTTCGAACACCTGCGCAATGCGCTGGACGACTACCTCGGCGAAACATACTCTCCCGAGGATTTTGCGCCCGTTCTGAACGTATGCGAGGACATCGATTATAAGGTCGACCTCGGTCTTATCAGGGAACTTGAAAAACTGGAGCCGTGCGGGGTGGGCAACAAAAAGCCGCTCTTTTCGGTCACGGCGCGCTCGCTGGGCGCGCGGCGGCTCAAGGACGGTTCGCCGCACATCGCCGTCGAAGCGGAAGAGCTGGAACTCGTCTGGTTCGGCGGGGAAAAGGCTCTGCCCCTGTTGGCGGCGGATATTCCCAAAACGCTCGTGTTCGAGTGCGGCATCTCCCGCTTCCGCGGCGAGGAAACGCCGCGCGGCATCGTGCGCGACATGGTCTGCGCGGCAGAGCTTACAGACCTTTCCCGCCTGTACTGTTTCCGCAACGACCTGCTGCGCCTGTGCGCCCCGCAGCCTTCCCTCTCCGTCGTGTTCGAGGGCGCGGAATCGATTTGTTCCCGCATCCGTGCGGCGCGGACGGCGTGCGCCTACGGGCTGTTGTGCGTGTGCTCGGGCGAGGTTCCGCCGCAGTTTGCCGAAGCGGTGGCGGGGCTGGACGTGGAGCTGTTCCGCCCCGGCATGCGCAACGCGGGCAACATGCTGCTCGTTTCCCCCGCGGCGGACGCGGAAGTGGGCATGTACCGCGACGTCATTTTCCTCGACAGACCCGCCGATTTCAATATAGCGGCGCTTGCGGGCAAAAAAATAATTGTCAACCGCGAACTTTGCGGGTATAATAGTATTGCGGGTTTGGAAACCTCGCGCGAAGTGATGGGCGAAGTGTACCGCTCCCTTCGCAGCGGCATGCAGGGGGAGGACAGCGTTGCCGTCGCCCTCGCCGCCGACGCCGGGTTCGATGCGCGGCAGGTCGTCTTTGCGGCGGAGGTGTTCTGCGAGCTGGGGCTTCTGCGCTTCGAGCGGGGGCGCCTTACGCTCGTGCGCGGCAAGCGTTCCGAACTCAACCGCTCGCGCATCTATAACGCCGTGTGTGCATTGAAGGAAAAGCGATGAATACCGTTTTGCAGATGATCTACGACAATTACACGGGCGAGGACAGAGAGCTTCTCATCCGCGCCTACCGCTACGCCGAGCAGGCGCACAGCGGGCAGAAGCGCGCCTCGGGCGAGGCGTACTTCATCCACCCGTGCGCCGTGGCGCAGATCCTCATCGAGCTGGGACTGGACAGCGCGACGGTCGCGGCTGCCTTTCTGCACGACGTCATCGAGGATACTCCCGTCACCGAGGAGGACATCCGCCGCGACTTCGGCGACGAGGTGCTTCTGCTCGTTTCGGGCGTCACCAAATTGGATAAGATCGTCTTTAAGTCGCGCGAGGAGGAGGAAGCGGAGAACTTCCGCAAAATTTTCGTGGCGATGGCGAAGGACATCCGCGTCATCATCATCAAGCTCGCCGACCGCCTGCACAACATGCGCTCCCTCAACTTCCTTTCCAAAGAGCGCCAGATCAAGATGGCGCAGGAAACGCTCGACATTTACACCCCGCTCGCGGGGCGCTTGGGTATTTCGCAGATCAAGTGCGAATTGGAGGACTTGTGCCTCAAATACCTCGAGCCGGAGGCGTACGAGTACCTCGTCGAAAACATCCACCAAAAGCTGTACGAGCGGCACAACTTCGTCGATTTTGTCGTCAAGGAGATCAAAAACATCCTCGAAGAGAGCAATATCGAAGGCGAAGTGTTCGGTCGGCCCAAGCATTTTTATTCCATCTATAAAAAGATGAAGACGCAGAACAAGACGCTCGACCAGATCTACGACCTGACGGCGGTGCGCGTCATCGTCAACACGGTGGACGAGTGCTACGAGGTGTTCGGCAAAATTCACAAGCGCTGGAAGCCCATCCCCGGCCGCATTAAAGACTACATCGCCACCCCCAAGGCGAACATGTACCAATCGCTGCACACGACGGTCGTCACCAACTTCGGGCAGCCGTTCGAAATTCAGATACGCACCTTCGAGATGCACCGCACCGCCGAGTTCGGTATCGCGGCGCACTGGAAATACAAGGAAAAGAAGGCGGAGGATTCAGCCTTTACCGAGCGGCTCTCGTGGATCCGCGAGGTGCTCGACTGGGAGGGCGGCTTGAAGGACTCGAAGGAGTTCATGCAGTCGCTCAAAACGGAGCTGTACTCCAACGAGCTTCTGGTGTTCACGCCCAAGGGCAAGGTCATCTCCCTGCCCAAGGACGCCACGCCCATCGACTTCGCGTACGCCATACACAGCGAGGTAGGCAACCGCTGTACGGGCGCGCGCGTCAATTCCAAAATCGTCCCGCTCGATTCGACCCTGCAGACGGGCGACGTGGTGGAAATTCTCACCTCCACGAACTCCAAAGGCCCGTCGTGGGATTGGCTGAAGATCGTCAAATCCTCCAGCGCCCGCGCGAAGATCAAGCAGTTCTTCAAGCGGGAGATGAAGGAGGAGAACGTCAAACTCGGCAAGAGCATGCTCGAAGCGGAGGCGAAGCACCGCGGCTATGCCCTCTCCGACATCCTTACCGAGGAGAGCTTTGCCAAGGTCGCGGAAAAGTTTTCCTTCTCCTCGCAGGACGAGATGTTCGCGTCCGTCGGCTACGGAGCCATCACCGTCAACCAGGTGCTGTTCCGCCTCATCGACTTTTATCGGAAAGAGGTACCCAAGCCGGTCATCTACCGCGGGGAAACATCGAGCGATTCGAGCGGCGTCATCGTCAAGGGCATGAGCGGGCTTTTGACGCGCTTTGCGGGGTGCTGCAATCCCGTGCCCGGCGACGAAATCGTCGGCTTCGTGTCGCGGGGCAGGGGGGTGGTCATCCACCGCGCCGACTGCCCCAACGTTAAAACGCTGGAAGAAGAAAAGGGCCGCATCCTGCCCGCCGAATGGTCGGCGGGGGGCAGCGGCAGGTTCGTCGCGGGCATCGTCATCAAGGCGAAGGATCAGGGCGTGGCGCTCTCGGTGCTCACCTCCGTCGTGTCCGATATGCGGCTGATGATCACGGGCGTCAATTCCCGCTTCGACAAGAATAAGGACGCCGTCATCGAGGCGAACATCCGCTTAAACGGCAAGGAAGACATCGATTTATTGATCAAAAAGATCCGCGCCGACGAGCGCATCACCGAGGTGTTCCGCACGGCGACGAAATAAAGGACTCGCGAAAATCTCGGCAAGCTGAAGGTGCGCGAGGTTTTCACTTGCTTGCAACAGCGAAAACGAGCGCACCGCAATCGCTTATGGCGATTATGCCTGCGATTTTCTGCGAATGGAGGGCTCTGCCCTCGTTGCGCGATAATTAAGGGCACGCATATTGTTAAATCGCGCAACTTCACCCGCGGAGGTCGCAGGTATGCGACAAATTGGGTGCGCTAATCCAAAATAGCGATTTTGGAACGCGCA
>ERZ1090865.589-NODE-589-length-20473-cov-30.787491_pt1 | contig 20473 bp, 17 predicted proteins | sample MGYA00478478_ERZ1090865 | MGnify/ENA primary metagenome ERZ1090865 (study PRJEB33644, sample SAMEA5815715) | chicken gut metagenome | biome: Chicken; feature: Gastrointestinal Tract; material: Caecum | place: Ireland | collected 2019-01-01 | study: A study of the... | reverse complement strand
CACCAGTTGAAGCACCTGATGGAACTTCAGCCTTACCTACGACACCGTTTGAAAGGGTAACGTGAACTTCAACAGTTGGGTTACCACGTGAGTCAAAAATTTCGAGTGCGTGTACATTTTCAATAACTGATTTGAGCATTATAAACCTCCTCAAAAATTATGGCATGTAACAAAAATTTTGCATGCCATACGGAACAATTTTTGTCCCGCTTACAATTCAAATTTTAGCCTAACTTTGTGATCATGTAAACATATGAAAGCGGTTTACATTTTAAAAAATAGAAAAACCCGTTAAAAATCGCTATACTTAAGAGCTATAATATATGTATAAAATGTTACGGGAAATCAAAGGATTTTAAACATGGAAAATATTAAATTAATTCTTGATTCTAGTTCCAATATGGAAACTAATGAAAAAGAAAATTTACAAGTAGTGCCTTTAACTATTTCATTTGGGGGTCAAGACTATATTGATGATCAGACTCTTAATATGGGAGAGTTTTTGAGCAATATGAATAAAAATGATGTAGCCGGCAAGACTACTTGTCCTAGTATTCACGCATGGCTTGAGGCCTTAGAGGGAACCGAGAAAGCAATTATCATTACTATGACAAGTGGAATGAGTGGTACTTTTTCATCAGCACTCCAAGCTAAGAAAATGTATGAAGAAAAGCATCCCTTAAGCAAGATTATTGTCGTTGATTCTAGAAGTGCCGGCCCAGAATTGACGATCGTTGTCCACGGAATTGAGCAGGTGCTTAAAGGCAACATGCGCTTTGTTGACTTGGAAGAAGCTATTGCTGATTTTAGAATGCATACTCATCTATTGTTTGTTTTGCAATCTTTGCATAATTTATCTTTGAATGGACGTGTGGCACCAGCAGTTGCCAAAATTGCAGGTTTATTAAAAATCAACTTGATTGGTACAGCCAGCAAGGAAGGTAAGCTTGAATCACTAACCAAGGCAAGAGGGATGAAGAAGGCACTTCGTGAGGTCTTCAAGTATATGCAAGAGGACAATTATCACGGTGGCGAAGTCATCATTGATCACTGTGAAAATGAAAAAGACGCCACAACTCTTAAGGAAAAGATTTTGGCAGAATATCCAGATGCTAAAGTTGAAATCAGACCAATGCGCGGTCTCTGTAGCTTCTATGCTGAAGAGGGCGGATTAATGATTGGTTTTCATGAATAAAAAAATTTTGTAAAAGAAAAAGGTCACGTTTTGAAACGTGGCCTTTTAAAATACTGAAAATAATTGTTGGGAAATACTAAAACAAACAACTGCTAAACTCGTAGCTCCAACGATATCTGAAGGATAGTGTGCTTTTAAGCTTAAACGAGAAATGATTACCATCACCCATAAAGCAATAATTCCGATGATAAAAATCAAACCGAATTCTTTTGCAAATAGCTGCAAGAGGATCAATCCCATTGTTGTTGCACCAAGCACATGACCGCTAGGAAAGCTATAACCGTTTTCCATATCAGAATGCATAATTGGACGTCTGCGTCGAATCAACTTCTTCATCACGATTCCAGATGCATCGGCAAAGCCTAAAGTCCCTAAAACCCAGATAGCAGTTAAGTTGCGTTCTTCGTTCAGCAGCAGTCCTGCAAGCAAAACATCCCAAACTACTATCAATTTTGGATCATTGATAAAAGCAATTACTTGCCATTTATAACCATCATGCTTTTTAACTAATTGATGGTGTAGCCAATGATCGAATAAATTAAAACGACGGGAGTTTTTTATGTTAAAAATAAGTAGCAATAAAATTGCAACTGCTAATGGCAATACAATATAACTATTCATTTATATTTCAGTACCTCAATCAAAATTAATTCCCTTATTATTTTAACCAGAAAAACAAAAATAATGTCAATCTTTATATAAAATTAACATTATTTTTTATGGTTATTAATTTTGATGGTTAAAAGTAGTCTTAGTGAGCATGTCAAAAGTAATCAAATCTTTAGAATCAAGATTTTCTTTGTTCATATCAACAACTTTAATTTGCTTATCTGTGTAAGTGGTGTAGTAGAAGATACCTTTATCTAAGTTAGTACCATCTGAATAAATAGTATATTCAAAGGCATCAGGACCTACTTGGTCTAAGCCTTTTTGTTGTTCTACTGAATGTAAGATGTGGAAGTAAGTATCGATGTTTTCTTCTTCTGTGTCAGCAACTGGAGCGTTAAACTTGTTGAAGGCTACTCTGACAAAACGTGATTCGGCATCCATACCACCTGGTAAGTTGCGTGAACCAAGGCCGCGGCTGTAGCCGTCCATCTTAATCTTGCTTGAGAAGTTGTTCTTAGGCATAGCTGGTGAAACATCTTGGTAATTATTTAAGTTAGATAATTGCTTAGGAAATTGTGGGTTGTTAGTTAAGCAACCAACTGGATTATCGTAAACGTGCATACCGTCTGCATCAGTTTCAACAACAATAGAAACACCAGTTTTATCTGCAATGATCCAGTGAAGTGGGGATGCTTGCATCTTGTCACTGAAGTTCTTCTTGGTAATGTTGATGGTAGATAATAATTTCTTAGCTTCTGCAACAGTAGCTGCTTGGCCTAAGATCCAAGGAATAAATTCGAATGAAGCAATATTGTCTTTGCCTTCTTTTACGTCGTAGTAAACGGCGTTATCTGGATAGTTAAGACCGACCATTCCTAAGCCTTTTTCGTTAGCTGCATCAAAGTATAATGGGTAACTATCTGCATTTAATGCAATACCAACCATTGCATAGTGATGATCGATTTCAGGCATGTCACGAAACTTGAATACGTAGTCGCGTGGAGTAATAACAACTTGTTGTCCAAAAGTAACTTCAAGGTCAAGGTTGCGGCCAAAGTAGTGATCCCTTGGACTAAATATAATAGATGTACACATAATTGTTCTCTTTTCTATCAACTATATCTAAAAATAGAGTACCGATATGATGCTTTAGGGATAGTTTAGCACAATAAATTTTGAAATTATATAAAATTCTAGTTTGTTTTTGATTATCTATAATAATGAGTTATAATGATAACGTTATGGAGTGTTGGCAGAGTGGTAATGCACCGGACTCGAAATCCGGCGAACCAAGTTTTCCTTGGCGCGCAGGTTCAAATCCTGTACACTCCTTAGAATTTTTAGCAAACTACCATGTAATGAATGGTAGTTTTTTTTCTTTTTCTCTTGACAAATCATCAAGTTTAAAATTAAATTTATCGAAGAATATTTTAATAGGATAGAACTGATTTTTTGGAGTTGTTATATGAGTAAAAAGAATAACGCACCCCAACTGCGCCGTACCATGTCTGCTGGCCAAATGGAGATGATCTCACTTGGTGGAGCAATCGGTGTCGGCTTATTTATGGGGTCAACATCAACTATTAAATGGACTGGTCCGTCCGTATTATTAGCCTACATGTTTGTTGGGTTAATCTTGTACATTGTCATGAGAGCTCTAGGGGAAATGCTCTATGTCAACCCAGGTACTGGTTCATTTGCTGATTATGCAACAGAGTATGTGCATCCCTTAGCTGGGTATCTTGCCGAGTGGGCGAATGTCTTTGAATACATCGTCGTAGGGATGTCCGAAGTTGTTGCCGCAACCGAATATCTAAAATATTGGTGGCCGAATATCAGCGTGCTTTGGTCGGGGATAATAATTATCGCCTTTCTTTTGTTAGCTAACCTTGCAAGTGCCAAAGCCTATGCGTCCTTGGAGTTTTGGTTTGCTATGATCAAAGTCGTTACCATTATTTTAATGATCATTTTAGGCTTTATCGTTATCTTCTTTGGCGTGGGTAACGGTGGTAAACCTACCGGTTTTAGCAATCTATGGGCACATGGTGGTTTCTTTACCGGTGGTTTTAAAGGTTTCTTCTTCTCTATGTCTATTATTGTAGGTTCTTATGAAGGTATTGAACTTTTAGGAATTTCTGCAGGGGAAGTTGCCAACCCACAAGAAGCAATTGTCAAAAGTGTTAAATCTGTTTTATTCAGAATTTTGATCTTCTATGTTGGTGCCATCTTCGTAATTGTGACTATTTACCCATGGGATCAATTGAGTAGTCTGGGGTCACCATTTGTAACTACTTTTGCTAAAGTGGGAATTACCGCAGCTGCCTCAATTATTAACTTTGTGGTGTTAACGGCTGCGCTTTCGGGTGCCAACTCAGGTATTTATTCTTCAAGTCGAATGCTGTTTAAATTGTCACATGATAAAGAAGCCCCTGGAATTTTCAAGCACATTTCTAAGCGAATTGTTCCAGATCGTGCAATTATGGGTATTTCAGGTGGTATTTTTATCGGTTTTGTTTTAAATGTAATTGCTTCACAATTTAATCATTCAGCTTCTGATTTGTTTGTAGTAGTTTTCAGTTCATCAGTTTTGCCGGGAATGATTCCATGGTTTGTAATCTTGTTAGCTGAACTTAGATTTAGAAGACACAATAAGGACGTAATGGCAAATCATCCATTTAAGTTGCCACTATATCCATTTTCAAATTACTTCGCATTCTTAATGCTCTTAGTCATCGTTGTCTTTATGTTTATCAATCCGGATACTAGAATTTCCGTTATTGTGGGTGCCTTAGTATTGATTGCTGCGACAATCGTATATTTGGTAAGACATAAAGGTGAATTTAAGAAAAATTAGAAGAAAAATCCCAAATTAAGTTTTGGGATTTTTTTCTTTGCTTAATTTATATAAACTACTAAATATGACTATATCGCATTATCAAAACCACTATATCTATGGTATTGTAATAGAAAATGATTTTTTGAAAGGTGAACAAAAATGGCGATTCTTGAACAACCATATTTAGATCTATTGCAGAAAATTATGACAGAAGGATATGATAAGGATGATCGAACGGGGACAGGTACTAGGAGTTATTTCGGTGCTCAAATGCGTTTCGATCTTTCGCAAGGTTTTCCATTGTTGACTACTAAGAAGGTGCCATTTGGCCTGATTAAAAGTGAGTTGTTGTGGTTTCTAAGAGGAGATACTAATATTCGCTTTTTATTAGAGCATAATAACCATATCTGGGATGAATGGGCCTTTAAAAATTGGGTTAATAGCAGCGAATATCAAGGTCCCGATATGACGGATTTTGGCTTGCGCAGTCAAAGTGATCCAGAGTTTAACAAGATTTATCAAGCAGAAATGAAAAAGTTTGATCAACGGATTTTGGATGATGAAGATTTTGCTAAGAAGTATGGCAACTTAGGCGATGTCTATGGTGCGCAGTGGCGACATTGGGAAAAGCGGGAAGGCGGATTTATTGATCAGATTGCCGATGTGATCAAGCAAATTAAGGAAACGCCAGATTCACGCCGCATGATTGTTACCGCTTGGAATCCTGAAGACGTTCCGACTAGTGCACTTCCACCTTGCCATGTCATGTTTCAGTTTTATGTGGTTGATGGCAAAATCAGTGTACAGCTTTATCAACGATCAGGGGACATGTTTTTAGGCGTGCCATTTAATATTGCATCATATTCGCTTTTACTTAATTTGATTGCTCGAGAAACGGGTTTGCAAGTTGATGAGTTTATTCATACATTGGGGGATGCCCATATTTATCGCAATCACTTCAAGCAAGTTGAAGAATTGCTTAGCCGTAAGCCGTATGATTCACCACAATTATGGCTTAATCCTGAAAAGAAAAATATCGAAGATTTTGAAATGAAGGATATTAAAGTGGTTGATTATCAGCATCATGGCACGATTAAGGCGCCGGTTGCAGTTTAGGAGGACGCGATGATCGAGTATGTTTGGGCAGAAGACCAAAAACATCAGATAGGATTAGACGGACATTTGCCATGGCATTTGCCAGCAGATCTGCATCATTTTAAAGAGAAAACCATTGGTCATCCAATTATCATGGGTAGAAAAACTTTCATGAGTTTGCCAAGATTATTGCCTCAGAGAAAGCATATCGTTTTAACTCATGATCAAGATTTGAAAAAGAAGTACCAAGATAATGATCAGGTATTGATTGTTAATTCGGTTGCTGAATTAAATGATTATATTCAAAATCATCAGGGTGAAAAGCTTTGCGCGATTGGTGGGGTGTCAATTTTTAAGACATTGCTTGAGCAAGTAGATGTTTTGGAAAAAACGGAGATTGACGCTACTTTTGAAGCAGATACTGTTATGCCAGAGATAGATTATGATCAGTTTAAGTTGGTGAAGAAAAAACATCATGAAGCCGATGAAAAGAATAAATATCCTTATACTTTTTTGACTTATCAGAGAAAGAATTAAAATAGAGAGCACGTTACTATGATTGTTAGTAACGTGTTTTTACATCTAAAATTTTAGCTAATGCTTTACTATGAATTCATAGTGAAATCCTATATAATTTAGTTATATTAAGGGGAACGCTATGACTACTTCAATTAAGAACTATACCAACACTTTCAATATTAGAGGCAAAGAAATCAAAATAACTGCGCCTGCATGATTTGATGATAGTACTCAAAAAGTTGTTCCAGATATGACTCTAGATAATGCAGCTATAAAGATAGCTCAAGATAAATATCGTGAAATGTTTGATTTCGTTAAACCTGAAGAGATTAAAGCATTACGACAAAAGTGGAATTTAACGTAAAAGCAATTTGCAAAAGTAATAGGGTGGAGCCCTTCTACTGTAGCTTTATATGAAGTAGGTGAAATTCCTACTAAAAGTAATAATCGGCTACTAAAAATGATGATCAAAGATTAAAATGTAATGAAAGAATTCATTGTTGAAAGTAAGGCCGATAGTGATTTAGAAGAACTGTAAAGAAAAAATTAAATCCATTAAAAAAGAGCTTGCAAGTTGCGGGCTCTTTTATTTCTTCGGTATAATAGTACGTAAAAATATTTACTTAGGAAAAGAAAATGAACGAAGAAAAGACAAATTTAGAAACAGGATTAACTACAGCTGAAGTTGAACAAAAAATTGCAGCTGGAGAAGTCAACAAAGCTGTTGACGATCAATTTAAAACAAATAAGCAAATTATTCGTGAAAATGTTTTTACCTACTTTAACTTGATTTTCTTAGTTCTATCTATTTTGCTGGTAGTGGTTGGAGCATATAAGGATTTGACCTTTTTGCCAGTAATTATCTTGAACACCGTGATCGGGATTGTACAAGAAATTCGAGCAAAGAAAATTTTAAGCAAGTTAAATGTGATGAATGCCACGGATATTGGAGCCTTGCGTAATAGAAAAGAAGAGCAAGTTCCGATTGAAAAACTGGTTAAGGGCGATATTGTCTTATTGAAAACTGGGGATCAGATTCCTGCCGATGGTCAAGTCATTAAAGGAAATATCCGCGTCAATGAATCACTGTTAACAGGTGAATCCGATGAAATTACTAAAGAAGTGGGCGATGAATTGATGTCTGGTTCTTTCGTAGTTTCAGGTTCTGCATACATGCAACTAGAAAAAGTTGGTAAAGAAAGCTATATTTCTAAATTAACTATTAAAGCAAAAGCCATGGGAAATAGTGAGCAATCAGAGATGGTTCGCTCCATTAATAAATTGATTAAATGGGTCGGAATCATTATTATTCCCCTGGGAATAGCCCTCTTTTCAATGAGCTTTTTCGTTAATAAAATGTCGCTTTACCGCAGCATCGTTTCCATGGAAGCAGCCATTATCGGGATGATTCCAGAAGGCTTATACCTTTTGACAACGATTGCGTTGGCTCTTTCTGCTGTAAGATTGGCACGCAAACAGGTAATGCTGCATGATATGAAGAGTGTTGAAACTCTAGCTCGCGTTAACGTATTGTGCGTTGACAAAACTGGTACAATTACTGAGCCAAAAATGAGCGTGGAAAAGGCTGTTCCTTCCAAAAATTATCAAGGTGACTTGGATAATGTAATTGGTGATTTTGCTCAAAATATGCCAGCTGATAATGCTACGATGAAGGCTGTTCACGGCTTTTTCACTCAAAATAATGGCAAAAAAGCCAGCAGCATTTTACCTTTTACCTCTGTTAATAAATACAGCGGCGTCATTTTTGACGATCATACCTTATTAATTGGGGCACCAGAAATGGTGTTGAGAGACCAATTTGAGGAATACCAAGCTGAATTTGAAAAATATGCCAAGACTGGTTATCGTGTCTTAATTGTGGCCGACTATCCTGGAATTTTAACTGAAGATGATTCTAAGTTGACTAAGCCAGTTGAAGTCTATGGCTACATTCTTTTGACTAATCCGATTAGAAAAGAAGCTAAAGCAACCTTTGAATACTTTGCTAAACAAGGTGTGGCTATTAAGGTGATCTCCGGTGATAATCCTGTCACGGTTTCGCGAGTAGCGCAGCAAGCCGGTATCCAAAATTCAGATGCATATATTGATGCTTCCGAAATTCCAGAAGATGGTTATGAAGAAGCAGTTCAAAATTATAGTGTCTTTGGCAGAGTGAAACCAGAACAAAAACGTAAATTTGTTAAGGCTTTACAAAAACAAGGTAATACTGTGGCAATGACAGGCGATGGTGTTAATGATATTTTGGCAATGAAGAAAGCAGACTGTTCAATTGCGATGGCATCCGGTAACAGTGCGGCTGTTCAAGCCTCTCAAGTAGTATTGCTTGATTCAAATTTTGCTAGAATGCCTAAGGTGGTAAATGAAGGTCGGCGCGTAGTTAATAACATTCAGCGTTCAGCCAGTTTGTTCTTGGTAAAGAATATCTTCTCATTTTTGATGGCTATCTTCTCACTCGTAATGGTCATTGATTATCCATTACAGCCATCACAGATTACCTTGATTTCTGCCTTCACCATTGGCTTGCCATCATTCTTGTTGGCTCTAGAAAGTAATCACAATAGAATTCGCGGACAATTTATTCCCAATATTTTGGCAAGAGCAATCCCTGGTGGGGTAACCGATATGCTGGCGGTAAGTATTTTGGTGGTTGCAGGCGGCTATATATCGCTTGATCATAATGATGTAGGTACAACGGCAACACTTTTATTGGTGGCAGTGGGAATGATGGTACTTTACCACATTTCAGCTCCATTAAATAAATTCCGTTTATGCGTAATGATTGGATCATTCGCCGGGTTAGTTTTAGCGATTATCTTCTTACACAATCTGTTCTCACTGACCATGATTTCTGATAAGGCAATGTTCATTCTATTTATCTTGTTCTGTGCGGCAACTACAATTTTCCGCTGGTTATCAAGAATTTTGGATGGTGTGCAAGAAGTATTGGTTGTCTTTGATCAAAAGGGCAAGAATATGACTTTTGCGGAACTGCATGAAGCTTATCAACGCGGGCGCAAGAGCGTTCAATAAAAAAATTAAGAGCTATCTGTTTAAAAAAGCAGATAACTCTTTTTCATTATCTTAATGATTTACGATAACCAGCACGTCTAGCAGCAGCTTCTGAAGGGAAGTAAACTGCATTGGCTGAACTCATATGATAGTTTTCACCACTGGCAACATGATAAATCTTGCTGCGTTTGTTACCAATTACACGGTAATTTGCAGTAGAAATCTTGTGCTTAATGTTATGAATGGTTCTTGCTTTAGTCACATGATGGCTTCTAGCTTTTACATGTTCAGCAATCGTACTTGAACCATGTTTAACGCGACTAGTACCATCTTTGTAGTTTAAGATTACGCCAGGTTGCTCATTGAAAATATAAACATTGAAATCAACAGCATTGCTGCCGATTGATTTAGCTTCCATTTCAACACCGTTTGCTAACAAGTCATTACCTTTGAAAATTGGTGTAACTCTGTAGCGAACGTAATTACTTGAAGAGTCTTTCAAATAATTGGCAACTTCATTTTCGTACTTGAGCATGTCTGGATCGTTTAATTCACGTGTTCCAGTAATTAGGTTGCGCGGATTATTATTTTGACCGGTTAATTGATAGCCAACTAGGTGACAACGGTTGTAAAGCCAGCCACTAGCAATGCGTTTGTTGTGCCAACCAGTTGGATCCCAAGTCAAACCAGCTCTTGGACTATGGGGCATCAATCTCCTATTCAAAAGGGCATTAGCCGCCTGAGCTCTATTTAAGTAATCTAAATTACTGTATTTTTGCCAGGGACCATTTTTCTTTGACAACGTACTTTTAGAGAAGCGCGGTTCATTATGGTCGACCGTAACAATTTCTTGTTTATGAAATTTCAGATTAGCGAGTGATTTATCTGAAACGGCATAAACGGTTTGGTTATTGCATGGGACATTAGTATTGGCAAAGGAAATCAAGCCTACTGCCGCTACTAATAAGAGAGCCAAACTTCGAAAGTGATTTTTCTTCATTTCTTTCTCCTTAGCAATTATTAAATTATAAGATATAATCACATTATAAAATAAAACCGCTTACTCAGAAGAATAATTAAAAATATGTTGACTAGATTAAAAAATGATGATAACTTATTTATAACAAATTATTAATCAAACATCTTGAAGAGCTGAGTAACTAGTTTCCTATTTATAAAGAGAGCTAACGTGGTGGTGAAAGTTAGCAAATAGGCTCTAGCGAATATGGGCTTGGAACGATGACTGATAGTGATATTTAGCTATCAGCGGATTTGTACCCGTTAACAGTGCAGGCTATTAATTTGATAGCTAATGAGATTTATCGCGTGAGTGATAAATGAATTAAAGGTGGTAACACGAGCATTCGTCCTTTTAGGATGAATGCTTTTTTATTTTCATTATTAGGAGTTGAGTTACATGCGTAAGCGTAGACGGAGAAATACAATTATTTGGACAATTATCGGCGTTTTAATCTTAATTGCTGGTTGGTTTAGTTTTGGACCAGGAATTCCAAGTAAAACCCAAGCCAAGACTGTAACAGTTGGTGTTGTCTCACAAAGTAAACAAGATGCAGCTATTTGGAAGAGCGTTGCTCAAACGGCTAAAGATAAATATGGTATTACGATTAAGATAAAGAATTTTACTGATTACAACCAGCCAAACAAGGCTTTGAAATCTGGCGATGTTGATTTGAATGCTTTCCAACACTACGCCTTCCTTAAAGCATGGAACAAGTCAAATGGTGGTGGTGTAGTTCCAATCGGTAAAACTTATATTGCACCAATTCGTTTGTACTCTAAGAAATACAAGAAGTTGTCTCAATTGCCAGATGGTGCAACTATTGCCATTCCAAATGATGCAACTAATGAATCAAGAGCATTGTTTGTTCTTAAAAACGCTGGCTTAATCGGTTTAAGAAAGGGCAAGACACTTGTTACTGTAGCCGATATCACTAAGAACCCACGCAACCTTAAGTTAAAGGAAGTTGGTGCTGAACAAACTGGTCGAGTAATCAACTCAGTTGATGCTTCAGTAGTTAACAACGACTATGCTGGTCCAGCTGGTTTAGGCGATAAGCAAACTATTTACGTTGAACCAGTTAACAAAGATTCTAAGCAATGGATCAACATCATTTGTGCTAAGAAGGGTCAAGAAAACAACCGACTTTACAAAGATGTGGTTAAGGCCTACCAAACCGAAAAGACAAAGAAGATGACTAAGCACTACTACGGTAATTCACAAATTGCTGCTTGGGATATCAAGATTAAGTAGGAGGGGTTAGAATGAGCATTATTCAATTAGATCATATTGATATAGATTTTCCTCAAAAAAAGGGTAAAGTTGTCAAAGCAGTTAGCGATGTAACTTTGCACGTTGAAAAAGGCGATATTTATGGAGTTGTCGGTTTCTCTGGTGCCGGTAAGTCAACCTTGGTTAGAACGATTAACCTCCTGCAACATCCTAGCAAGGGTAATATCAAGGTCAACGATGTCGATTTTGTTAAAGAGGGCAAACAAGTTATTTCTAATAAACAATTGCAACTGGAACGTCGAAAAATCGGCATGATTTTCCAAGGCTTCAACCTATTAAATGAAACAACGGTTTTAGAAAATGTTGCTTTTGCATTAAAGCATGCAAAACTTTCCGATGAAGAATTAGAAAAACGTTCATTAGAATTGCTTGATTTAGTTGATTTGAAAGATAAGGCTAACTTTTATCCAGTTGAATTATCAGGTGGTCAGCAACAAAGAGTAGCTATTGCTCGTGCTTTGGCTAACCACCCCGATATCTTGATCTCTGATGAAGCTACTAGTGCGCTTGATCCACAAAATACACAACAAATTTTGGATCTATTGAAGCGACTCAATAAGCAATTAGGTTTGACTGTAGTTTTAATCACCCACGAAATGGATGCCGTTAAGAAGATCTGTAATAAGGTTGCTGTAATGGAACACGGTAAGATGATTGAAAAAGGCAATTTGCGTCAAGTCTTCTTGCATCCTAAGAAGGAATTGACTAAACGCTTTGTTGGTGGTGGCCTTGAAGCTATTCAAACTTTAGAGGCCTTGAACCTTGGCAAGCTAGAAGCAAATGAAGAGGTATATCAACTGGTTTACAGCATTGCTAATGTGACTAAGTCCATCATTATTGAACTTTACCGTCAAATTGGAGTAGAGGTTTCAATGCTTTATGGTAACGTGGAACTGTTAAATGGCGAAGCGATCGGTACTTTGGTTGTTTTGGTTAAAGGGGATGCCGATAAGCAAAAGCAAGCTAGAGAATTCTTGGAGAAGCAAAACGTTACTTTGACTAGATTGGATGAAAAGGGGAATTTAGATGATTAGTTGGTTTGAAAAAGTTTGTCCAAATGTCGTACAACTCGGCTGGGGCGGAGACGCTGGCTGGGGAACTAGTATCTTTCAAACATTATTCATGACTTTTTGGGCCACAATCTTCGGTGGCATTCTCGGAATTATTTTTGGTGTTTTGCTTGTTGTAACCAAAGAAGACGGTATTCGTCCAAACAAGTTCTGGTATAACGTTTGCGATAAGATAGTTTCAATTTTTAGAGCTATTCCATTTGTAATCTTGCTTGCCTTTGTTGCACCTGTTACGCAAAAGATTGTTGGTACTCAAATCGGGATGAAGGCAGCCTTAGTTCCATTAACTTTAGGTGTTTTCCCATTCTACGCTCGTCAGGTACAAGTTGCCCTTGAAAGTGTTGACACAGGTAAAGTAGAGGCTGCTCAAAGTTTAGGCGCAACTGTTTCAGATATCATTTTTGATGTTTACTTACGTGAATCACGTTCAGAATTAATCCGCGTTTCAACAGTAACCATCATTTCATTGATTGGTTTAACTGCAATGGCTGGTGCCATCGGTGCCGGTGGTTTAGGTAACACAGCTATTTCATATGGTTACAATCGTTTTAACAATGACGTTACCTTAGTTGCTACTGTCTTAGTAATTATTTTGATTTTTATTGTACAAATTGTTGGTGACTTCTTTGCTAAAAAGATGAACCATCAAAATAGGTAGAAATTTTTAAGATGAGATCCAGGCTATCCTAGATCTTTTTTCTTTAATTGAAAAAGAAAGCCTTTACAGGTATCATAAAAGGTGATTGAAAACTAACAAAAACCTTATGCTTATGTAAGGAGGAAAAATAATGAGCGAAGAAGAATATCGTATTGAAAGTGATACTATTGGCCCTGTAAAAATTCCTAAGGATGCTTTGTGGGGTCCACAAACAGAAAGAAGTCGCAATAACTTCCCAAGCGGTGAATTAATGCCAATTCAAATCATCCGTGCCTTTTTGCATTTGAAGAAGGCGGCAGCTGAATCAAACGTTGAGGTTGGGGATGAACCTAAAGAAAAAGGTGAAGCAATTGAAGATGCAATTGATCATCTTTTAGCACTTAATGATACAGATTTAAGAAAAGACTTCCCATTACACGTACTTCAAACTGGTTCAGGTACTCAAAGTAACATGAACGTTAACGAAGTAGTGGCTAACTTGGCCAACAAGCTTCACCCAGGTTTAGGTATTTTGCCTAACGATGATGTTAACCGTGGTCAATCATCTAATGATACTTATCCAACTACTATGAATATCGTTGCTGTTGAAGCCTTAGACAAGCTTGAACCCGCTATCAAGCATTTGATTGATGAATTAGTAGTTAAGGAAAAGAAGTACTGGAAAACTGTTAAGGTTGGTCGTACTCACTTGCAAGATGCAACTCCACTTACTTTTGGTCAAGAATTATCTGGCTACATTTCCGCATTGAAACATGATCTTTCATACATTCAAGAATTGAAGCCAACTCTTTATGAATTGGCTATCGGTGGTACTGCTGTAGGTACCGGACTTAACGCTGCACCAGGCATGACTGAAAAGATTGCTGGTAAATTATCAGAAGTATATGGTCACGAATTCAAGGTTAAGACCAACAAGTTCTGGGGCTTAGCTCACCACTCAGGTCTTGATGTAATGCATGGTGCACTTAAGACGCTCGCAGCCGACATGTTTAAGATTGCTCAAGATATCAGATTCTTGGCATCAGGTCCAAGAGCTGGTTACGGTGAATTAAATATTCCTGCTAACGAACCAGGTTCAAGTATCATGCCAGGTAAGGTAAACCCAACTCAAGCCGAAGCTGTAACTATGGCTGCTGCTAAAGTATTTGGTAATGATACCACGATTACTTTTGCTGCAAGTCAAGGTAACTTTGAAATGAACGTCTTTAAGACTGTCATGATTGCTTCATTCCTTGATTCTTGTGATATATTAACTGGTACAATTACTGGTTTTGCTGATAAAATGATACATGGCTTAACTGTTAACGAAGAGCGTATGGATGAATTGCTTGAAAATTCACTTATGACAGTTACTGCTTTATCACCACACATTGGGTACCATGCTGCTGCTAAAATTGCCCAAGCTGCACAAAAAGAGGGCACTACTTTGAAAGAAGCTGCCTTAAAGAGCGGCAAGGTTACCGAAGAGCAATACGATGAATGGATGGACTACATGAAGATGACTAATGTCGACAAGTCCACTCCAGAAGAATAATAGGGGATATTATGCCAAATAATAAAGAATTAAAAAATAAATATGATGCAATAATTGTTGGTTCAGGTGGTACTGGTTTAACAGCAGCACTTCAAGCTCGTGAACTTGGTTTGAATGTTGTTATTTTGGAAAAGAACGGTAAAATTGGTGGTAACACTAGTCGTGCTTCTAGTGGTATGAACGCATCTGAATCATTGGTTCAACTTGATGAAGGAATCATTGACAACAACCGTGACTTTTACGAAGAAACTTTAAAGGGTGGCGGTTTATTAAACGACCGTGCAATGCTTAAGTACTTTGTTAACCACTCCGCTATTGCAATTAGCTGGTTAATGAAATATGGCGTTCGTTTGACTGATTTAACCATTACCGGTGGGATGAGCGTAAAGAGAGCTCACCGTCCAGGTTCAATGGAACCAGTTGGTTTCTATTTGACTTCACGTTTAACTAACCAAGTTAAAAAGGCCGGTGTAGACATCTTTACTGGTGCTAAAGTAACTAAATTGTTGCAAGACAAGAATGGCAATGTTAACGGCGTAGAAGTTGAAACTGATAAAGGCGTTAAAACAATTAAGGCTAAGGCAGTTTTGCTTGCTACTGGTGGCTTTGGCGCTTCTAAAGAAATCATCAAGAAGTATCGTCCAGATTTAGTTGACTACAAGACTACCAACCAACCAGGTGCTACTGGCGATGGGATTAAGCTTGCTAAAGAAATTGGTGCGCAATTGATGCAAATGAACTTTATTCAAGTTCACCCAACTGCAGATACTGATAACCCACACGTTTACTTAATCGGTGAAGGTTTACGTGGTGAAGGTGCTATTTTGGTTAACAAGGCCGGCAAGCGTTTTGTTAACGAATTAAACACCCGTAAAATTGTTTCAAGTGCGATTACTGGTTTAAACGAAGACGGTGCATACTTGGTCTTCGATTCAGGTGTTCGTGCTCATTTTGCAGCTGTAGAATTTTATGACCACATTGGCTTGGTTAAGGAGGGCAGCACTTTGGCCGACTTAGCTAAGGAAATTGATGTTGATCCAGAAAACTTAGCTGCCACAGTAGATGAGTGGAACAAGGCCGTTGAAAACCACAAGGATAAGGAATTTGGCAGAACTACTGGTATGGATCGTGAATTAAACCTTGGACCATACTACGCTATTCACATTCACCCAGCTATTCACTACACTATGGGCGGAATTCATATCAACACCGAAACTCAAGTATTGGATACCAACGGTAACGTAATTAAAGGTCTTTATGCAGCTGGTGAAGTTTCTGGCGGACTTCACGGCAACAACCGTATTGGTGGTAACTCAGTTGCTGAAACGGTTATCTTTGGTCGCCAAGCTGGTATTCAAATGGCTAAATACGCTAGAGAACACAAATAAATCTAACCGAAAAAGAGACAATGAGAGTTGTCTTTTTTTCAATATATTTGTTAAGAAAAGCACAATATTAACGTAATTAATTAATAAATAGTGTCTAATGTAAGCGCTTAGTGTATAATGGAATATGTAGAAAATTACGTTTATGAAAGGACTAATATAACTTATGAGTAGAAAAGTATTTCTTGTTGGTGATGGTGCCGTAGGTTCAACTTTTGCAAATGACTTATTGCAAAACGCTACTGTTGATGAATTGGCAATTTGCGATGTAGCTAAGGATCGTCCAGTTGGTGACTCAATGGACCTTGAAGATATTACTCCATTTATGGGTCAAACTGATATCCATCCAGCTGAATACAGTGATGCTAAAGATGCTGACGTTTGTGTAATTACTGCTGGTGTTCCTAGAAAACCTGGTGAAACTAGACTTGATTTGGTTGCTAAGAACGTTAAGATTTTAAAGAGCATTGTAGAACCCGTTGTTGAATCAGGATTTAAGGGTGTATTCGTTGTTTCCGCAAACCCAGTAGATATCTTAACTACTTTAACTCAAAAGTTATCAGGCTTCCCTAAGAACCGTGTAATTGGTACTGGTACTTCACTTGATTCAATGCGTCTTCGCGTTGAACTTGCTAAGAAGCTTAATGTTCCAGTTGCCAAGGTTAACTCAATGGTTCTTGGTGAACATGGTGATACTAGTTTTGAAAACTTTGATGAATCAACTGTTGATGGCAAGCCGCTTCGCGACTATGCAGAAATTAATGACAATGTTTTAAGTGAAATTGAAACTGACGTCCGCAAGAAGGGCGGCAAGATCATCGCTAACAAGGGTGCTACATTCTATGGTGTTGCAATGATGCTTACCCAAATCGTTAGTGCCATCTTGGACAACCGTTCAATCTGCTTGCCATTATCAGCACCAATTAACGGCGAATATGGCATTAAGCACGACTTGTACTTAGGTACTCCAACTGTTATCAACGGTGAAGGTATTGAACAAGTAATCGAAACCAAGCTTTCAGATGCTGAAAAGGCTAAGATGCTCAACTCAGCTGATAAAATGCAAGAAGTTTTATCAGGTATTGAACTTTAATTGATATAGATATATTAAGAAAAAGGCGTTCATTGAACGCCTTTTTTTGCTTGCTAGATAATACAAAAGAAGGTATTATTATGATTAAAGAATTAATAAGAAATTAGAGACTGACGAGGTAGGATATGACAGTTATTTCTGATCAAGAGATCGCAGACTTTTCTGCCGATTTCAATACTAATAGCAAAAATCAAGTTGCTTCACGTGCTGCTCGTCGTAGCGGATTACTTGAAGCATCCTTTAACGATCGCGTTTCAGAACGTTTAAACCATGTTTTTTCAACTGAACTTGATGTAGGTGGCGTAACTGACCAAAAGCATTCTGGTCGTTGCTGGGAATTTGCCACATTGAATGTTTTGCGTCATTACTTTGGCAAGCAAAACAAAGTAAAAGATTTCACTTTCTCACAAGCTTATAACTTTTTCTGGGATAAGATTGAACGTGCAAATGCCTTTTATGATGCAATGATCCGTTTGGCTGATAAGCCACTTAACGACCGCGAAGTGCAATCATGGTTAGCTTTTGCTGGTGAAGATGGCGGCCTTTGGAGCATGGCCATCAACCTAGTTAAAAAATATGGTGTTGTACCTTCATACGCAATGCCTGAAAGTTTTAACTCCAACAATACTACTGGTTTGATCGATTCTTTAGCACGTAAGGAAAGAAAAGATGCTATTGCTTTACGTAAATTAGTGAGTGAAGGCAGTTCACAAGATGAAATTGAAAAGGCTAAGAAGCACTTTTTGAATGAAGTTTACCGCATGGTATCTGTTGCCTTAGGCGAACCACCAAAGAAGTTTGACTTGGAATACCGCGATGACGACAAAAAATATCACTTGGAAAGAGACTTAACTCCACGTGAATTCGTACAAAAGTATTTCAAGGACTTTAAGTTTGATGATTATGTAGTTTTATCAAACTGTCCTAACCACGAATTTAACAAGCTTTACCATATGCCACTTTATGACAATGTTGATGGCGGTGATCAAATTAAGTTTTTGAATGTGCCAATTGAATACTTGGCTCAAGCTGCTGTAGCACAACTTAAATCTGGGGATGCCGTAATCTTTGGTAACGACGTTTTAAAGCAAATGGAAAGAAAGACTGGTTATCTTGATACCGAACTTTACCAAACCGATAAATTATTTGGTGTTGATACCAAGATGAGCAAGGCTGATCGTTTAGCGACTGGCGAAGGTTTTGCTACTCACGATATGACCTTAGTCGGTGTTGATGAAGATCACGGCCACATTCGCAAGTGGAAGGTTGAAAATTCATGGGGTGACAAGTTTGGTCACAAGGGCTTTTACGAAATGAGTCAACCATGGTTTGAAGACTATGTTTATGATGTCGTAGTTAGAAAAGAATTTTTGACTAAGGAGCAAGTTGAACTTGCAGAAGGTCCAGCAGTAGACTTGAAGCCTTGGGATAATATTGGCTAATGTGATATAATTAGAAATGAAAATAGAGGCCGGCATTACGACTGCCGCACCTCTTTAGTGCAAAACCGTTAAAAAACGGTGGTACTGTTTAGGATTAATTAAAAACCGCTAAACTTCTTCCAAAAGCTATTGAAGCGGTTTTTAATTTCGCTATTTTTTTAATGTTCGAATTAGAATAACTAATCGAATAGTCTGGGTGATTAGATATACAAGCTCCGATGCCAGGCAACATAAGAAAAATGTTACACCAAGGATGAATACAAGAAGATTCATCAAGTAAAATTGGTCCTCCTTTCTTTAGAATATGAGCAAAATGATTTACACCATAAGCATCAACTTCTTTCTAAAAGAAGTACCACCGCTAATTTAACTTTTTTGCAGATATAATTTTATCAAACTAATGTTTGTTAAGACAGCGAACAAGTGCAGAAATGCACTTGTTTTTTATTTTAAAAAACACGCCGATTGTAAAATCAAATTGAACACTTTAGAAAAATAAAAAGTCCATCTGGACCCGTTTGATAGAATGTAATTACCACAAAACATCTTGAAACGAGGTCACAAATGGACTCTTTACATTCTATCATGCCTAAGCACAAAAAAGGAAAACATTTGTCATTAGAAGAGCGAGTTATTATCCAAACTCGTATCAAAGATGGATTTTCTCTTAGAGCAATTGCTCGTGAGATTGGTTGTTCTCCTTCTACGATTAGCTATGAAATCAAACGTGGTACAGTTTTGCTTTATCACGGTAAACAAAAGCGGTACAAAGCAGAACGTGGAAATGAAGTTTATCAAGCTAACCGACGCCACTGTGGTCGCAAATCAGACTTCTTGAAGAAATCTGACTTTATCAAGTATGTCAATAAGCATTTCTTTGAAGACAATTGGTCACTTGATGTATGTGCCAATCGCTGCTTGGCTGTGGGTGAATTTAGCAGCGACCAGATAGTCTGCACTAGAACTCTATATAACTATGTAGATCAAGGCTTGTTGGCTATCAGAAACTCTGATTTGCCTGAGAAGTTAAAGCGTAATACTAAAATTCATCGTGTTCATAAGAACAAGAAGAAATTAGGTCGAAGCATTGAAGAACGCCCTAAAGAGATTAATGATCGAAAAGAGTTTGGTCACTGGGAATGCGACCTAGTCTTAGGACATAAGACTAGAGATGATCAAGTACTGCTAACTTTGTCTGAGCGAATGAGCCGTGAGTTTCTAATCTTGCGTATTCCAGACAAGACAGCTGCCAGTGTTATGAGCGCTTTTCAAACTCTACATAAGCAGTATAGTGAGCACTGGAATGAAATCTTCAAGACAATTACAACTGACAATGGTTCAGAGTTTGCGGATCTTTCCAATCTAGAGGAAGTATCTAATACCATAGTCTATTACGCCCATCCATATACTTCTTGCGATAAAGGCACTGTTGAAAGACATAATGGGCTCATTCGCAGATTCATTCCTAAGGGTGATTACATCAATAACTATTCTCTTCAGGAAATCATTGACATTGAAACCTGGTGCAATTCGCTACCAAGAAAAATATTGGCATATCATACACCAGATGAAATTTTTGAAAGAGAATTGGATCATATCTATCAAGCAGCTTAAGTGTTCAATTTATTATTGCAATTTACGAAAAAAATAGATCCCACTTTTTCGTGAGATCTATTTTTATAGCGATTACTTATAT
>ERZ1090865.588-NODE-588-length-20486-cov-7.264598_pt1 | contig 20486 bp, 24 predicted proteins | sample MGYA00478478_ERZ1090865 | MGnify/ENA primary metagenome ERZ1090865 (study PRJEB33644, sample SAMEA5815715) | chicken gut metagenome | biome: Chicken; feature: Gastrointestinal Tract; material: Caecum | place: Ireland | collected 2019-01-01 | study: A study of the... | reverse complement strand
ACCGCGCGATTGTCAAGCCAAATCGTGAGATTATCTTTAAGTTTTTATTCGGCTGCCTATTGAAATATGTTAAAAAGTGGGTTATAATAGGGGTGACGCACAGATGTTTGCAATTAACTGTTTTTGTTTTCAATTTAACACAAAAGCAAATGTTTTACTTTTTGCCTCCTTGCACTTGCGCGAAGGACGTTTATTTGATAAAATTTTATTGATAAAAAAATTACGATTAGCTTTTGCTGCGTGAAAATCTGTAAAGGAGAAAGGTATGGAATTTAAGTTTACCTACGACATCTGCGACAGTGTTGAAAAACTCGAAGCGCAGATAAAGAGAGTGAGGGAGGCCCAGAGGATCTTTTCGACCTATACACAGGAACAGGTGGACAAGATCTTTCTTGCGTGCGCGATCGCTGCCAACAAGGCGCGCATACCCCTTGCAAAACTTGCCGTCGAAGAGACGGGCATGGGTGTTGTTGAGGACAAGGTGATAAAGAACAACTACGCCGCCGAATACATCTATAACAAGTACAAGTTCACCAAGACCTGCGGCGTTATAGAGGAGGACAAGGCTTACGGCTTCAAGAAGATAGCCGAACCCATCGGCCTCATCTCGGCGGTCATCCCCACGACCAACCCCACGTCTACGGCCATATTCAAGACCCTCATCTGCCTTAAAACGCGCAACGGCGTCATAATAAGCCCCCATCCCCGCGCAAAGAAATCCACCATTGCCGCGGCAAAGATAGTATACGAAGCGGCCGTTCAGGCCGGCGCGCCCGAAGGGATCATAGGCTGGATCGATGTGCCTTCGCTCGAGATGACCAACCTGCTCATGACCGAATCGGACACCATTCTTGCGACCGGCGGTCCCGGCATGGTAAAGGCGGCCTATTCCAGCGGCAAGCCCGCGCTCGGCGTGGGCGCAGGCAATACGCCCGCCATCATCGACGAGAGCGCGGACATTCTGCTTGCGGTGAGCTCGATAATCCATTCCAAGACGTTCGACAACGGCATGATCTGTGCCTCCGAGCAGTCGGTAATAGTCGCCGACAAGATCTACGACAAAGTAAAGAAGGAATTTGCCTACCGCGGCTGCTATTTCCTCAAGGGCAAAGAACTCGACAAGGTAAGAAAGACGATAATCATCAACGGTGCGCTCAATGCAAAGATAGTCGGACAGAGCGCATACAGGATAGCTCAGCTTGCTGGCGTAGAGGTACCCGAGAGCACCAAGGTGCTGATAGGCGAGGTCGAATCGGTCGACATATCCGAAGAGTTCGCGCACGAAAAACTTTCGCCCGTGCTTGCCATGTACAGAGCAAGCAGCTTCGAAGACGCGCTCGGCAAGGCCGAAAGGCTTATAGCCGACGGCGGCTACGGACACACCTCGTCTATCTATCTCAACGAGCACGAGGCCAAGGACAGGTTCGCTGAGTTCTGCGAGCGAATGAAGACCTGCCGCATACTGCTCAACACGCCTTCATCCTTCGGCGGTATAGGCGATCTGTACAACTTCAAGCTCGCGCCTTCGCTCACCCTCGGCTGCGGCACGTGGGGCGGCAACTCCGTTTCAGAGAACGTAGGCGTGAAGCATCTGCTCAACATCAAATCGGTTGCCGAAAGGAGAGAAAACATGCTGTGGTTCAGGGCACCTCAGAAAGTTTATGTAAAGAAGGGCTGTCTGCCCGTCGCGCTCGACGAGCTCAAGACCGTAATGGGCAAGAAAAAGGCGTTCATCGTCACCGACAGCTTCCTCTATAAGAGCGGCTTCACCAAGTGCATCACCGACAAGCTCGACGAGATGGGTATCGCCCACGATACTTTCTTCGACGTGGCTCCCGACCCCACGCTTGCATGCGCCCTCGAAGGCGTTGCCCAGATGCGCAACTTCGAGCCCGACACAATAATCGCGCTCGGCGGCGGATCGGCGATGGATGCGGCCAAGATCATGTGGGTGCTGTACGAACATCCGGAGGCAGACTTCCTCGATATGGCTATGCGCTTCATAGACATCCGCAAGAGGGTATATACTTTCCCCAAGATGGGCGAAAAGGCATACTTCATCGCAATACCCACTTCGGCGGGCACCGGTTCGGAAGTTACCCCGTTTGCAGTCATTACCGATGAAAAGACGGGTGTGAAGTATCCCCTTGCAGACTACGAGCTGATGCCGAATATGGCGATAGTGGATACCGACCTGCACATGAGCGCGCCCAAGGGCCTTACCTCGGCTTCGGGCATCGATGCCGTTACCCACGCGCTCGAGGCCTACGCCTCCGTAATGGCGACCGACTACACCGACGGCCTCGCCATTCAGGCACTCAAAGTTATATTCAAGTATCTGCCCCGCGCCTATGAAAACGGCCAGACGGACGTAGAGGCAAGGGAGAAGATGGCAAATGCGGCAACCATGGCGGGCATGGCGTTTGCAAACGCCTTCCTCGGCGTATGCCACTCCATGGCGCACAAGCTCGGCGCGTTCCATCACCTGCCCCACGGTATCGCCAACGCCCTCATGATAGACGAAGTGCTCCGCTTCAACGCGGCAGAGGCGCCCGCAAAGATGGGCACCTTCAGTCAGTACGATCACCCGAAGACTCTCAGGCGCTACGCGGAAGTTGCGGAGGCGCTCGGCCTCGGCGGCAAGACGGACGAGGACAAACTCAACAACCTCATAAAGGCGATAGACGAGCTCAAGGCAAAGATAGGCATCAAAAAGACGATAAAGGATTACGGCATAGACGAAAAGGATTTCCTTGCAAGGCTGGACGACATGACCGAACAGGCATTCGACGACCAGTGCACGGGCGCAAATCCCCGCTATCCTTTGATGAGCGAGATAAAGCAGATGTATCTCAACGCATATTACGGCAAAGACTAAGGAGGATAAACGATGAAAAAGGAAAATATTGTTGCAGAGAGACCGGGCAAACAGATCTTCCGCGACGGCGACAAGCTCGTAAAGCTCTTCGACAGGGGCTATTCCAAGGCGGACATACTCAACGAGGCGCTCAACCAGGCGCGCGTCGAGGAGACCGACCTCAACATACCCAAAATACAGGCGGTCTCCACGGTAGACGGCAAGTGGTCGATCACCATGGACTACATAGAGGGCACCACGCTCGAGCAGCTCATGGAGCAGAACCCCGGTAAGACGGACGAGTACCTCGACTTGTTCGTGGACGTTCAGATGAACATTCACTCCAAGCGCGTGCCCATGCTCAACTTCCTCACCGAAAAGATGAACAGGAAGATAAGTGCAGCGGAGCTCGACGCCACCACGCGCTACGACCTGCACACACGTCTCAACGGCATGAAGAGGCACTTCAAGTTGTGCCACGGCGACTACAACCCCAGCAACGTAATAATCACCAAGGACGGCACGCCGTACGTTATCGACTGGGCGCATGCCACCCAGGGCAACGCCGCCGCGGACGTGGCGCGCACCTACCTGCTGTTCTATCTGCAGGGCAAGAACGAGCTCGGCGACAAGTATCTGAAGCTGTTCTGCAAGAAGTCCGACACAGCCATTCAGTATGTCCAGAAGTGGATACCGATAGTTGCGGCTTCCCGCCTTGTGAAGGCTCCCGACGAAGAGAAGGAGTTCTTAAAGCGCTGGATAGACGTAGTAGAGTATGAATAATTATGCAAAAAAAGTAAATTTTTATAAGGCTTGCCGCAAAAAGCAAGCCTTATTTTGTTGTTAAAAGCAAAGGCGTGTGCTATAATACACTGTACAATGAATGACGCAATGTATTTTGTATCGGTGGATTTTATCGACGACCCCAACGTAGCGGGACGGCAGTACTGGTACGTATGCCCGTTCGGCGATGTGGAGAGCGGCGACGAAGTGCTTGCCCCGCTCGGCAGGCACAGCAGGCTGCAGCTCGGCGTAGTGCGCCGCACGCGCTATGCTCGCGATGCCGAAGCGCCCTACCCCGTATACATGATAAAGAGCATAAAAGACGTCGTGAAAAGACGGCAAGGAGAGTACATGATGTATAAGATCATAGAGAAGCGCGAACTCAATCCCACCGTGACGATGATGGACATATTCGCTCCGCTCGTGGCAAAGAAGGCGCAGCCGGGGCAGTTCATCATTCTTCGTGTGGACGAGGACGGCGAAAGGATCCCGCTCACCGTTGCGGGCTGCAACGTAAAGGCGGGCACGGTAAAGATAATTTTTCAGGTAGTGGGCGCTACCACGATAAAGCTCAACCATAAGAATGTCGGCGACAGCCTCGCCGATTTCTGCGGCCCTCTCGGCAGGGCGACCGAAACGGAGGGCATAAAGAAGGCCTGCATCGTGGGCGGCGGCGTGGGCTGCGCAATAGCCATGCCCGTGGCGCAGAAACTGCACGAGCTCGGTTGCGAAGTGCACTCTGTGACAGGTTTCCGCAACAGGGATCTCGTAATACTCGAAAAGGAATTTTCCGAGTGCTCGGATAAACTCACCGTAGTGACGGACGACGGCAGCTATGGCAGGAAGGGAGTAGTTACCGAGCCGCTCAAAGAGGCGCTGGAAAGCGGCGAAAAGTACGATATGATATTTGCCATAGGGCCGCTCATCATGATGAAATTCGTCGTCGCAACGGCAAAGCCGTTCGGGGTGCCCGTCACGGTATCGATGAACCCCATCATGATAGACGGTACGGGAATGTGCGGCGGCTGCCGCCTGACCGTCGGCGGCAAGACGCATTTTGCCTGCGTTGACGGCCCGGACTTCAACGGCTACGATGTGGACTTCGACGAGGCGATGGAGCGTGGCAGAATGTATGCCGATTTTGAAATGCACGCGAGGGACGAAGCCTGCAATCTCTTCAAAAAGGAGGCAGAATGATGGCAATACAACCCAAAAAACACGAGATGCCGGTACAGGATCCCAAGGTACGCGCGAAGAATTTCGACGAGGTGGCGCTCGGTTACGACGAAAAGACCGCGGTCGCAGAGGCGCAGCGCTGCCTCAACTGCAAGAACAGACCGTGCGTGAACGGCTGCCCGGTGAACATATCCATCCCCGAATTTATTGCAAAGATCGGGACGGGGGAATACGAGGAGGCATACAGGATAATCTCTGAGAGCTCTTCGCTGCCCGCGGTCTGCGGCAGAGTGTGCCCCCAGGAGACCCAGTGCGAACAGAAATGTACGCTCGGCATAAAGTTCGAGCCCGTCGGCATAGGCAGGTTAGAGCGCTTCGTGGCGGACTACCACAACAAAAATTTCAAAGGTATAATGCATGTGCCCGTATCCAACGGGCATAAAGTCGCCGTCATAGGTTCAGGCCCCTCGGGCCTTACATGCGCGGGCGACCTTGCCAAGAAGGGGTACAGGGTGACCATCTTCGAGGCGCTGCATCTTGCCGGCGGCGTGCTCGTATACGGCATACCGGAATTCCGTCTGCCCAAAGATATAGTCAACAAAGAGGTGAAAAACTTGAAGCAGTACGGCGTTGAAGTGAACACCAACGTCGTCATCGGAAAGACGCTCACCGTCGACGAACTGTTTGAAATGGGCTACGAGGCGGTATTCATAGGCTCGGGCGCGGGGCTTCCCCGTTTTATGGGCATACCCGGCGAAAGCCTCAAGGGCGTGTACTCGGCAAACGAGTTCCTCACGCGCAACAACCTTATGAAGTCGTATAAGCAGCACTCCGATACTCCCATAATGCACGCAAAACACGTTGCTGTCGTGGGCGGAGGCAATGTTGCGATGGATGCCGCCCGCACCGCGCTCAGACTGGGCGCCGAAAGCGTACATATCATCTACAGACGCTCCATGGAGGAGATACCCGCCCGCCGCGAAGAGGTGGAGCACGCCGAGGAGGAGGGGATAATCTTCGATATACTCCGCAACCCCGTCGAGATAATAGGATTTCATAACCCCGACGACAGGCGCGACCCCCAAAACGGATTCGTTACGGGCATAAAGGTGATAAAGTGCGAGCTGGGCGAACCCGACGAACAGGGCAGGCGCCGCCCCGTGGAAATACCGGGCAGCGAGTACGTCATCGACGTCGACTGCGTGATAATGGCGATAGGCACGAGCCCCAACCCGCTCATAAAAAATACAACGGCGGGACTGGAAGTCAACCGCCGCGGCGGTATTATAGTAGATGAAGCCACCGGCAGGACGAGCAAAGAGGGCGTATACGCGGGCGGCGATGCCGTTACGGGCGCAGCCACGGTAATACTCGCGATGGGCGCCGGCAAGACGGCGGCCAAAGCCATAGACGAATATTTATCTGCGAAAAAGGCAAATTAAATGTGCGCCGTTATGCGCGCGGGGTGACACAATGCAGTTGCAACAGATATTTTCGCAGGCAGAGGAGATAAACATCTACCGCGACGGGGCAAAGGAGACCTGCGTTGCGGGAGATGAAAGGTTTGAAGAGATCATGGCGGCATGGAACGTCATGACGGTAAGTTCCGTTACGATGCCCGCGTTCGGGGTAAGCCTGAACGAGCACATCGCGAAAGCCGTGCTCGAAGGCGTATGGGCGGAATTCTGCTTTGCCGGGAGGCTCGAGTCAGAGGGAATGCCGTTCGAAAGGCTGCTTTTAGAGGCAAAACCGGAGTACTGCGGCTTCAACGTCAACCGCTACCTTCCGGAATACGGATATCAGGGCAGGTGCTTTTACATTGATCTGCGCGGAGGCACCATGCATAATTTTTACGATACACTCGTTAAATAGATAAAAGCGGCTGGCACAGCATTAAAAGCTGTGCCAGCCGCATTTGCCCTGAAACGGGCAAACTTATTTGACCGAATTTCTGTACGCCGCTATGGCCTTTGAAAGCTGGTCGGGGCAGGAGGTGCCGTTCCTGCACTGTATGCCCGCAAGCATGCTTTCCACCTCGCCTAAAGTTCTGCCTTCGGCAAGTTTTTCCACGCCCTGCGTGTTTCCGCGGCAACCGCCATCGAATTTTACGTTGTGCAATCTGCCGGACTCATCAACGTTGAACGATATTGAACGCGAGCATGTCCCGCTTGTCTTGTAAGTAAACATATCAGTCCGAAAGGTTCTCGTATATGACCGAATACAGGTCAGAGGCCTTTTCCTCCCATTTTTTATAGATCTTGTTTGCCGTCTTTCTGTCCGGCACGACGAATTTGAGTTCAAGTATGGGCTGTACGGGGGAGAGGATCTTAAGATAGACGGTGTATGTGCCGTCCTTGTTCTGATAATAGTCAGAGCGGCATTCCTGCTTGTTGCGGTAGCGCGAGCTGTTCTTTTTGACGAATTGAGAAATCTCTTCGCGCACGCTCTTGGGGATCTTTATATAAAAGTTTGCAAGAGTCTCCCGTCCGTCGGGGGTGATGGTGTACAGCGTGTCCTCGTCTTCGCTGACGACACAGATAAAGTTATCGTCCAGCAGCTTATGAATGACATTAACGCAGTCCATGTATCCCATCCATTCGTTGGAGGAGGAACACATGTCCAGAATGGTCCTCTCGGATATCGCGCTCTCCATCTTGTCGAACACAAAGAGGATTATAAGCTTGTTGATAGACGTTTCACCTGTATTTACCATAATCGTGCAAATTCACCCGTATCTGAAAAAAAGTGATTTAATTATACATAATTTATGAGTTAAAAGCAACTATTTGCTTAAAAATAATTTGATTTGCGGAAAATTGTGATATAATCATATCGTAAATCAAAATCAGGAAGGTTATGCGATGGACGGCAGCGATCGCCAGGTCAAAGATTTTTTGAAAAAGTGCGGGGAGCTCCGCAGTTGTAAATTTATAATGGCAACGACCCACATAAAGGACGTGTTGAGGTCGATAGCGGCTTCCGAGGTGCTCTATCGCCTGTTTTCCGAGGTCACAAAGGACTTCGACTACATAACGGCAAAGCGCAACTGCCTTGCCGTGACGGGAGAGGGCTTTGCGCAGACATGCAGGGTGATACTTCCCGAACAGCCGGCAGACAGGCTGGCATTCGTGTTCTGCCTGCTTGCCGAGTTCGACAGGGGCTCGATGGATCTCAACGATTTTCTCCGCAGGTATTTCCCCGAGGACGGCAGTTACAGTTCGGGTTTCCGCTCGTTCGGCGAGGCGGTGATAGCTCCGTTTGAAAAGATTGTGAGACAGCTGTTCGAGGAGCAGGCACAGGAACGGCAGTACGTACCTACCGCTCAGCCTGCGGCAGATCCTGCCAGGGCACAGCGCGCTACCGTGATCGCGCTGCTCATCGCGCAGGAGCGCAATCTTATAGAAAACTCCGGCATGTCCGGGTCCGACAAAAGCGACGGCCTGTCGATGCTCGCGGGACTGGAAGACGCGCTGAAGGACGGCAGAGCAAGCGAGGCAGAGGCCATACTGCGCGGCTATGACTATTATTCCGTGTGTCACGGCGGTTTCTCGCAACTTACGCAACAGATCGCATCGCTCACGGAGGCCTGAAATGGACGAAGATCTGACAGAAATTACACTTTCGGCCGAACGGCTGTACAAAGGGAAGATAATCGACCTCGAGCTTTCTGAAGTCAGACTGCCAAACGGCAGAACTGCCCGGCGCGAGGCTGTCCGTCACCCGGGCGGCGCTGCGGTGTTGCTTGTAAAGGACGGCATGGTCCTGATGGAGCGACAGTTCAGGTTCCCGTACGGAAAAGTCATATGGGAGATACCGGCAGGCAAGCTGAACAGCGGCGAAGATCCGTGTTCGGCCGCATTGAGAGAGCTTGAAGAGGAGACGGGCTGGCGGGCTAAGAATCTTGAGCGGCTTGCGGAGATATATCCTTCGCCCGGCTATACCGACGAGATAATTTATATCTTTTTTGCCGCCGAAGCAGAGTTTTCAAGACAGCATCCTGACGACGACGAGTTTGTAAACTGCAGGTTCATTGATATAGACGAATGCATTGCCATGTGCGAAAACGGTGAGATCAGCGACGCAAAGACGTTGGTCGCACTCTATAAATACGCATACGACAGCAACAAGAAAAAGGGGCCTTGAAGGCCCCTTTTATGCCGCCCGCGCATTATGCGCGGACGGCGATCGCATGAAATTCAGTTGCAGCCGCAGGAATTGCCCTTGCCGCAGAAGATGGCGGAAAGGGTGCCGTTCTTCCACATGGTGTAAAGAAGGGCTATGAGAATGGGGGTACAGCTTCCGCTCAGCACGGAGTCGATGCCGTTGCCGCTGCAGCTTGCGGCAATGAGCAGAAGTATAAGTATCCACAGGCAGCTGTTGGTACCGCAGCCGCAGTCAGAAAAGATGTTCATATGTTCCTCCTTGAATTTCGGGTTGCGGGGCGGTATGTACGGTTGACTTACCCCGCAGTTTGCCTATATTAAATAATATTTAATTTGCCTCAAAAATGTTACACTTTGCTCTATTTGCTTGCATTGCACAGTCCCTGATGGTATAATTATAAAAATGTAACGATGCCTTCGGCGGGCATTCCGCTTTGCGGAAGTCCGACCGTTCGATGGTATAATAATCTTTTTTCTGCGGATATTCCATAGCGAAATCCGATGGAGGTAACTCAATGCAAAAGGCTGTAAGATCCTTTTTCACAGCAAGGAACATCGCCATGCTCGGCGTGCTCCTCGCACTCGTGCTCGTGCTCCAGCTGTTCGGGCTTTCCGTTCCGATGCCCGGGGGCACGGCCATGTCGTTCGTGCTCGTGCCCATAATAGTGGGCGGCATGCTTTTGGGACCGGCCGCCGGCGGTTTCCTCGGGCTGGTGTTCGGCATAATAACCATATTCGACCCGCTGTGCCTTGCGCTCATGAATTATACGCCGGTGCTCGCCGTGCTCACCGTGCTGCTCAAAGGTACGCTTGCGGGCATTCTGCCCGCGTTGCTGTTCAGGGCGGTGGCGCGCAAAAACAGGTATGTTGCGGCTTTTGCCGCCGCGGCGTGCGCACCGATAGTAAACACGGGCGTGTTCGTGCTCGGCTGCCTGTGCATGTACGACGCCGTCGTTGCCAGCGTGGGCAGTGCGTTCGGCGCGTTCATTGCGCTGATAATGATAAATTTTGCGATAGAACTCGGGGTAAACCTCGTGCTTGCGCCGGCGATCTATTCGGTGGACAGGATAGTGGAAAAGCGCCTCTCCGGCAGGTCGGCGCGCTGAATTATTTAGCGGTATGATAATTTGTCTTGACGTTGGCAACACCAACATAAAATATGCCGTGTTCGACGGCGAAGAACTTGCTCTCAGCTTCCGCGTCGCCACCGACGTGAAAAAGACCTCCGATGAATACGGCGGCCAGCTTTTAACCATACTTGCAAATAACGGGATAGACAGCGCGCTTATAAAGGGCGGGATAATCTCGTCTGTCGTTCCGCAGCTTGATTTCACCCTCGAGCGCATGTGCTCTACTTATCTGCATATTAAGCCGCTCACGCTTGCCCCCGGGCTTAAAACCGGCCTCAATATGAAGGTCGACAACGCCCGCGAGGTGGGCGCCGACAGGGTGGTGAACAACGTCGCAGGCCTGAAAAAGTACGGCGCACCGCTCATCATCATCGATTTCGGCACCGCAACTACCTTCAACATCCTCGACGAAAAGGGGGAATTCATAGGCGGAGTGATAGCCCCCGGCATAAAGGGCTCGCTCGACAGCCTCGTAAACGGCACCGCCAAGCTGCCGAGGGTGGAGATAGAGCGCCCCTCAAGCATCATAGCAAAGAACACCGTCACCAACATGCAGGCGGGGATAGTGTTCGGCTTCGCAGGGCTCGTGGGCTACATCGTCAAAAAAATAAAGCGCGAACTTAAATTGCCCGATATAAGAACTGTGGCAACGGGCGGATTTTCCGAAGTTATCGCAAAGGAAATAGACTGCATAGACTGCGTTGACAAATTTCTTACTCTCGACGGACTGAAGTACCTGTATTACATGAACAGCGCAGAGAAGTGAATAACCTTTCAGGAGGGCGAACAATATGAAAAAAGTCGGAGTTGCCATTTTGGGACTGGGAGTTGTCGGCGGCGGAACGTATAAGATGCTCACCGAGCACAGGCAGTTTTACATGGATACGCAGGGAGTGGACATCTCTGTTGAAAACGTACTCGAACTGAACAAGCAAAAGGCGCTTGCGCTCGGCGTTCAGGAAAGTAAGATCGCCGCAAACATCGCAGAGATCTGCTCCAATCCCGACGTCGACATAGTAGTCGAGGTAATGGGCGGGGTAGAACCTGCAAGGACTTTTGTGCTCTCCGCCCTCAACGCGGGCAAGTCTGTAGTCACATCCAACAAGGAATTGTTCTGCAAACACAGTCACGAACTGGAAAGGATTGCCAGAAAGAACAACTGCGGCCTGTTTTACGAGGCGACGTGCGTGGGCGGCGTGCCCGTGATACGCACTCTGCTGGACAATCTGCAGGGCAACAAGATACTCTCCATAATGGGCATAATCAACGGCACCACCAACTACATCCTCACCAAGATGACCGACGAAGGCGCATCTTACGAGGAAGTACTCAAAGAGGCGCAGCGCCTGGGCTATGCCGAGGCTGATCCCACGGCTGATGTCGAAGGCTTTGACGCGGCCTATAAACTCTCCATACTTTCCAGCCTCGCCTTCCATACCAAGATACCCTTTTCCAGGATCTACCGCGAGGGGATCACGCACATCACCCCCGAAGATATCCAGTACGGCAAGCAGCTGGGCTACGTGCTCAAACTGCTGGCGATAGGCAAGAACACCGACGACGGCATAGAGGTGCGCGTTCACCCCACATATATTAAGAGCGGTCACCCGCTCGCCAGCGTGAAGGACAGCTACAACGCCGTCTATATAACGGGCGACTATGTCGAGGACGTCATGCTCTACGGCCGCGGCGCGGGCGCGCGCCCCACTGCCAGCGCGATCGTTGGCGACGTCATCTACTGCGCGACCCATCCCACGTTCAGGTACTCCACGTTCACAAACACCGAAGAGGCAGACCCTTCGGTAAAGTTTATCGACAACTTTAAGTCGGCATACTATTTAAGGCTGAACGCGCACGACAAGGCGGGCGTGCTTGCAAAAGTTTCCTCGATATTCTCCCGCCACAACATCTCGCTTGCGCAGATGATCCAGGAGGACGGCGGCGACGAAACTTGCGTGCCGCTTGTGTTCATCACTCACCGCACAAAGGAGAAGAGCATAATGAAGGCGGTGGAGGACATCAACTCCACGGCAGACATTGCCGAAGTCGTTTCGGTAATAAGGGTAGTTTCCTGAAAATAACGCCTGCGCATGGCTTCATGCGCTTAGATTTATTAAGGCCACGCGGTTTTCCGCGTGGCCTTAAATCATACGAATTATATAAATGAATTCCCGCAACAGAATTTTCCTGTTGCGGGAATCTGGCGCGGAGAAGAGGACTTTGTTCTATACAATATACGGTAGCTAATTATGTGATTTAACTACAATATATTGTGTATTTTTGTGTTTGGGAACATTTTGGGAATATTTTGACGCTAAAATTGAATAACTTTATGCTAATCTAATCGTGCTAAAATGTTCAACTTGTCTTCTTCGTATAAGTGCCCGTATGTTTTAGTTACTTGTTCTACAGTGTCGCTTATCAAGTCTGCTATCACCATAAAGTTTGCGCCGTAATGGATGAGCATCGATACAAAAGAGTGGCGGAGGTCGTGTATGCGTATTGGTTCAATACTCGCCTTTTCACAATAATGGCGAAATGCACGTCGCGTTGTATTATCAGCAAGCGGCTTATCTCCGCCAAACAGGAATGGTGAGCCGCCTTTGTAAATTTTAAGTTCCTCTTGTACACGCTTGCAAATTGGTATTTCGTGGGACTTATCTTCCTTTGTGGTCGTTATATTATAAGTTGCATCGCCAAAAGTTTTGCGAGTGAGAGATTTATCGAATACAATGCTTGTCGGTTTTATATCGGCTGGAGTTAATGCGAAAAGTTCGCCCTTGCGGCGCCCAGTATAGAACATTAAAGTAAATAGTGCGTGGTAGGTGGGGTCATCTACAACGGAAATGAATTGCTCAAACTGTTCCTTCGTCCAGATTGACATTACTTTTTTAGAAGCTCGTTTTGTCGGTTTATTGACCTTATTTAGGTTGTTGGGTATGTTGTACCGACTTGCACACCAATCAAGAAATGACCTTAAAAAGCTCCGAACATTCAAAAGATATTTGCTGGAATAGTACTTGCCTGTGCGCGGGTTAATTTGCTTCCATGTCTCGTCCTGCCACCGATAGAGTGCATCGGCAGTCAAGTCTTTCATTTTACAATCACCAATAATCGGTATTACGAACTTATCATAGACGTGTTTTTTTGCGTAGATAGTGCTGTCCTTATTTTGATTAAAAAGGGAAGTAATGTATTCGTTTAAGAGAGTGCCAACAGTGAGGTCTTCCTTAGTTGCGTCTTTGGCTCTCAACGGTTTTTCTTTTAATGCTTCGCATTTTGAGGCAACGAAATCAGTGTATGCAGCCTTAGCTAAGGTTTTATTCTTAAACCCGCGCAGTTTTTTCTGAACCTCTCGCCCGTCTTTATTTATAACACGAAAATACACGTCGTAGACTTTGCCTTTCGTTGCGGTCATGCGCTCCTGCAAACTATATGCAGTACTTACGATGTAATATTCTTTCGTCATTTTAATACCTCCTAATTGACTTTTCTTTAGCATTTTGCTAAAATAGGAGCACAGATAAGCGGTAGGGCTGATAAGGCTCTACTGTCCATCTCCTAATCTCCTCTCTTCCAGTTCTCGCCAAAGTAGTGGAAGAGAGGTTTTTTATTTGTTTAAACTTCTATATAATTTACATATGTCTGATAGAGAGAACTGCCGTTTTCAACTTCTTTGGTTTCGCGCGTATCGTCCTCATAAACAAGAAGAAATGTAATGAATAAATTAAAACTATTAAAAGTCGTCTACAAAGTTAATTTCTATAGTAAGACCAAACAAAGTTTTGCATGTATCATTTAATTTCTCAAAGTTATCTGCGCAATTAAGAGTATTATAAATTTTCAACTGATTTGTAAGTAAAGAAAACGTTGATGTTTCAATGGTGTCGACTTGACATTTGCTGCAATAGTCGGCTAATTTGGTATAGCCTTTTTCTTTAAGAGAATTGATAAAATTCTGCAACCTGTTGTAATTCTGCTTAGCGGAAAGCTCATTATCTTTTGTTTTTGTTTGGTATGCGGTTTTGGAGTTGGATTCATTATTGCTTTCAACAGAAAAAGGAGAAGAGGTTATGGGTTGCTTTTGTATTAGTGGTGACTCCTGCATCGATTCAGTGTCACTGTTTAACGCGTTATCATCTTGCAGTTGACCTTTTTTTGCCTCTTGGACAGATGAAAGGAGTTCTTGCTTGGCTTGATACTTTTCTAAGTTGTCTATGTTGGCTTCCCATATGACATTATATATATCATACATAGTTAGCATTTTGCTTATATGCATACGACAACATTTAATTATAACATAAGCAATAAATGCGAAACTAAGCCAAGTAAGTAATACAATGAGTCCATATAGCCAGCCTAATTTATCAAGAACGGAGATACAAACTATAAAGGAGATAATGCCAAGGATGATAAATATGACTAATAAACTCAGGCATACGCCTATTAGTGAGTTTGCTGACTGAAGTCGCGCCCCTAAAACTCTGGGAGTTAATGCGCGTGAAAACTTTTTTGTAGTTTTTGCTAAAGACCATGAAATTGATTGTTTGTTAGCGGCAATTAGTTCCCCTGACGATAGTCGTATTATATAGTCTGTTTCGTTTTTATCTACGACTATGCCTTCTCCCAGTGTAGGGTGTGTAATTCTTGTGCCTATATCAAATGATTGATTCATAATTAACTGTCTCCGCATTTCATATGTCTCTTATTAACTTAACAACTTTCCCCTGCACACGGCAAAGCTCCAGATCAGATCCTTCAATGCGCTTAACAGGATATTCAGGGTTGAAGGGTATAAGTTCAAGCCAATTTTCGCCTGGAACATAATTTACTTTTTTAACAGTAGCGTCTTCACCGTCATAGATAACAACAGCAATATCGCCGCTATCGACAGAATCTGTACGCAGGCAAAAAATGGTATCACCTTCCAAAATCCGAGGATACATACTGTTGCCAGCTACTCTCAATGTAAAGTATTCTGACTCATCGCGCCCGTTAAGCATGGAAGAGGGGATAGGAATTTTGCGCCCGGTTGGAATTTCATCGACGCCACCATCATAACCTGCGCATATCTTCCCCAACTCGTCAAAAAATACTATGTGTTCGAAAGGATGAGTAAAAGAATTATTACTTTCGTTATCATTAGGACTGTTTGTCCAGCCCATAAGATAAGCTGGGGTGCACCCCAAAGCATCAGCGAGCATAATAATTTTTGATTGAGGCACATCAATTAGGCCAAGTTCAATTTTGTTAATACTCGACCTTGATGTGTATCCCGCCTTAATAGCAAGTTCTTCTTGTGACATTCCTTTTGGCGGATAATTGAGTCTAAGGTTTCTTACTCTAAAACCAAATTCTTTTAAAAAGGCTTCATTTTTCATAGCTTTTTCTCTTCTTTTCACTATCTCTGTTATTATAATAACACAGTGTGCCGTAAAAATCAACAATGGTATAAAATTTTTTAAGAAATTTATAAAAAGTTCTTGACAATCTACAAATAGTGCGGTATTATATTTGTAGATTGTAAATCAACAAGGAGAACGCATGTGGTTAATACTCGAAAGTTAAAGGCGGTTCTTGTAGAGAGAGGAGTAACACAAGCAGAGGCAGCGAAAATTGTAAAGCTATCGCCTGTGGCTTTTTTTAATAAGTTACATAACAAGTCGGAATTTAATGCCTCGGAAATAATGCTTTTGGCTGAAGGGCTCGGTATCAAAAACAAAGACGAAATTTTTTTTGCTTCAAATGTAGAATAAAAATCTACAAATCAAAATATGTAATCTCTCGCACGGTTTACATTGCCCAACCTCGGTAGGAGAACAACCTTTGGCTCGTGCCCCAACGCGAACGCAAAGGCTGCCTAATTTGTTCATCGTCCCACGGCGGAAACCATATTCTTGGTCTTATTCCGTTTCCTTGCTTTTGGGGCAGCAAAGCGTGGTGTTGTGTAACTTAGACAGTTTAGGTTCTGCCATAGCCGACAGTTAAAACTTCTGTCAGCTTTGCCCGTAGCTTACACAGCGTAGCCGAGGTTAGTACACATTATATTGTTCCCTCGACACCGAGATGAGCGGGCAAAATCAAAATGTTTGTCATAGGCAAACACCTCCTTTTGCCTTGGTTGGGCAATGTAAGCCGTGCGAAAGCAATTTAAATTTTATCACAAATTCGATTAAGAAGCAACTAAGAGGAGTATGGCATATGACATACGCAGAGCGGCAGGAGATATTCTCGAAAGAATACATAACAACTAAAGAACTTGCAGACCTGCTTGGCATAGCGTACACGAAGGCCAGCACACTCCTGCAAACAATCAAGCGCAAAACGGGTGACCGCCTTGGGATAAAAGGCAAGATACACATTCAGGACTACCTTGACTATTATCACCTTGACGGCTCGTCACAGAGATACTCAAAACCAACGGGGGAGGCATTGTAAAATGGCTAAGACAAAGCTCAAAATCACTATCGAGAATAACGGTAAAGTGGTTCAAGTATTAGAAGGACACGCCGTACAGGTTTGCGTGTTGCAGGATACGCAGTTGGCAAACTACTGTTATGGTGCAATAAACGCAATGGAAGCCGCAGAAATGATACGCGGTATGCACTGTCAAGAGGAATACTTGAAAAGCAAGTACGACCCGCTCACTATAGGGATGTTACTTGCCATCGCCCAAAAGGCTAAGGAAGAAAAGGACGAAGAGACGGCACTGCCGTCTGATGGGGTGCTCAACTAATGGAAGAGACGATTAAACACCATCAGCCGATAGTCTATGAAGTTTATTCAGAACTTAAGCAACACGTCGGCAAAGAAAATGCAATAAGCGCCGATAGCCTTTCAAGGATATTTAATATTTCCGAGAGAGAGCTGCGGGAAGTTATCAGCACGATTCGCACCAGCGGCGAATTGAGAAAAATTGTTGCAAGCTGCAATTTTGGGTATTACGTTCCGACAGCCGAAGAGTTTGCCGCCGCAAACCGCAGGCTTGAAAGTCAGGCCTTTAGTCTTTTAAAAGTTGCTTATGCAAACAAGAAAAAGGCGGCAAAAGACGGGCAGTACATAATTCCGTTTGGGCCGTATTACAAGAGCGTTTTCGAGTCGTTCGGGACAGACGAAACAAATCAATAAACAGGGGAGACAGCAATTGAATATGGAAAATCAGAAAGACGAGTTACCGGTTGAGGTCTGTAAAGATAAGGAAGTTTTCGTAGAAAAGCATTTAAAGCCGCTTCTAATAGCTTCCGATAAAGCTATTACAGATGTTGTGTATGAATACTATTTCAATGGCGATAGCGCTATTGACGAAACTGTGGAAGTACACTTTACGGGGGGCTCGTCTTTAACTATAAATGTCAGCCGAGATAGTAAGGCTCAGCTGGTTATAGACGTCGTTCAGGTGCTTGACAGAGAACAAAAAATATCGTCAGCGACAACGCTTGGTGTTTTAATTGAAAAGCTCAAGCAAGGGGACAAGAACAACGATGTCAGAATGTTTTATCCGAAATCATGGCGCGAGGATATAGAGTTTGATATTGATCGAATCGAGCACAATGTCGGCGGCTATGCGCTCACGCAGGTAATACTCAAAAAGGCTTGATTGCAGGGGAGGGACTAACACAAATGGCAAATAAAAAAACAACAGCAGTACTTAAATCTTACAAGAGCACGGGCATTAAATACCTTTCCCCCGAATGGGAGACTGCGCGAAAGCATTTAGGTATCGGCGGGAGCGAGGCATCGGCAATTGCAGGGTTTAACCCTTACAGCTCGGCATACTCCGTTTATTGGGACAAGGTGGGCGATATACCGCCTAAACCGATAAGCGAGGCAATGCGTCAGGGCAGTGACCTTGAAGAATACGTCGCTCAGCGTTTTTGTGAAGCGACCGGCAAGAAAGTCAAGCGAAATGCTTTTATGCTTCAGTCGATTGCTCATCCGTTTATGCTTGCCGACGTAGACAGGTTTGTTGTCGGAGAGAACGCAATTTTGGAATGTAAATGCGGACTGAATCGTTCTGGCTACACTTATGAAGACACAAACAATATACCAGCATATCACCTTGTGCAGTGTCTGCATTATATGGCTGTTGTCGGCGCAGACAAGTGTTACTTGGCAACGTTGGTGTACGGCAAAGACTTCTTTATTATAGAAATCAATCGCTCGGACTATGAAGAAGATATAAAAGCGCTTATCGAAATGGAAGAGCGCTTCTGGAACGACAATGTTAAGGCGGAGTTGCCGCCCGCTCCCGATGGGAGTGACAGTAGTACCGAATTGCTGGCGGCCCAGTACGCAACGGCAAATGACGAGCTTGAACCGATTGACCTTTCAAGGTTTTCAACTCAACTCAACAGGCTGTCGGAATTAAAGCGCGAAATTGACGTGCTGGACGGCGAAAAGAAAGGCATTGAAAATCTCTTAAAAGAACAGCTCGGCGAGGCGCCAGAAGGTCTATGCGACGGCTATAAGGTAACGTGGAAGAATCGTTCGAGCGTTCGTCTTGATACAAAAGCATTGAAAGCAGATCTGCCCGAAGTCTATGCGAGATATGCGAAGACTTCTACTACCAGAACCTTTTTATTTTATTCAGATATTTAAAGACCAAATATATGAGGAGGAATAAATGGGGTAACAACATTAAAAGACCTGCGCGAACAGGCAGGCCTTTCGGTAAAAGAAGTAGCTAAAAAGTTGAATGTAACAGAAATGTCTGTCTACCGATATGAAGCTAATAAACGACGGCTTAGCTTTGAACAAATTATGGTGCTTTCTACGCTTTACGATTGTTCGACCGAAGAGATTATCAAAGCCCAACTCAATACTCACTTCGCCCAATAAGGTAGTCGGCAGAAACTCCATAAAAATCACAAAGCTTGATAAGTACGTCAATAGACGGCTCGCGGTCTCCCCATTCGTAATGGTTGTAAGCCATTGGACTTAATCCGATAGCAACGGCAACTTCTTTGATTTTTAGATTATGTTCTTTCCGTAATGCATTAAGCCGTTTACCAAGAATATTATCAGTCATATTTTCACCTCAATAAAAAGTGTATCAAAATACAACCAAAATGGTTGACAATAACCAAAACGGTTGTTATAATGAAGATATAAACAACCAATATGGTTGCAAGAGGTGCAAAGATGAGCAACAAATTTGACCCGAATATAAGGGTGGAGAGGTACTTAGACTACAAGTTAGAATTACCGTTTGAGGAAGCCTGCGACTTATCTGGCGACCTTGCCACGGTGCAGGAAGTAGCGGAGTGCATACTCTATGTCACGATGTCACAAGCGGACGCTGGTGGTCTGGAACTGAACAACGACGACAGTGACAAATGGCGATTTGCCGAATACTATAAGGCTTGCCGAACGGCGATGTATTTAGCTGATTATGTGGTCAGTTTTATAGACGGCTTGATTGAGAATATCACTGTTAAGACGAACGAGGCAAAGTGATGGAATACTCATACAAATTTAGGCTCTACCCGAACAGGCAGCAGGAAGAGCTGATACAAAAGACTTTCGGTTGTGTGAGGTATGTCTACAACTACTTTCTTGCGGAGCGAAAACGAAGATACGAAGAAAGCAAGGAACCAATGAACTTTTATGCTTGCAATAAGGCGCTAACGGTTCTTAAGCACGCTCCTGAAACTGAATGGCTCTGTGAGCCTGATAAAAACGCATTGCAATATACACTGCGCGACCTTGACGCGGCGTATAAGAATTTCTTTCGCGGAGCAAAGAATGGCAACGAAGTTGGCTATCCAAAATTCAAGAGCAAGCACGACAGAAACAGAAGTTATCGTACAGTTGGCTACGGCAAACTTATCGAAGTTTTTGCCAACTCAATAAAGCTCCCAAAACTCGTAAAGGTCAAGTGCCGCGTGAGCCGCGAGGTCAATGGCAGAATACTGAACGCGACAATCAGTCAAGTGCCGAGCGGCAAATACTTTGTGTCTATCTGCTGTACAGGCGCAGAGTTAGCGCAGCTCCCTAAAACTGAACAGAGCATAGGCATTGACTTAGGCGTTAAGAAGATAATCACATTATCGGACGGCACAAAGATAGCGAACCCGAAGTACTTTCATAAATCAGAACGGCGGCTTGCCAGATTGCAACGCAAACTGTCCCGAAAACCAAAGGACAGCAAGCGGCGTGAGAAAGCAAGAATAGCCGTAGCAAAGCAACACGAGAAAGTGGCAAACCAGCGAGCAGATTTCTTACATAAGCTCACTACACAGCTCGTGCGCGATTACGACGTAATAGCCATAGAAGATTTGAAAGTACAGGAAATGGAGCAGACAGCTAAATACCGTAAGCTACGCAAGGCGATAGGCGACACGGCGCTATACGAAGTGCGCCGCCAGCTCGAATATA